>Ga0209310_1000095_pt1 | contig 150164 bp, 164 predicted proteins | sample AD_UKC030_MetaG_FD_184415 | JGI IMG/M metagenome (GOLD analysis project Ga0209310, IMG submission 184415) | Active sludge microbial communities of municipal wastewater-treating anaerobic digesters from USA - AD_UKC030_MetaG (SPAdes) (version 2) | ecosystem: Engineered > Bioreactor > Anaerobic... | reverse complement strand
AATGCCAGCCGCCGGAGTGTCAGAAGCCAAAGAAACCGTTAAGGTTCCGGCCACACCCGGGGTAACAGTGGTTGAAGGAGAAACAGAAGTGCCGCCAGTGATAGCAGCGCCAGTCGTATAGTTGTCGCGATCAGTGTTGTTGATTACATAAATGGAATCCCAATCATAACCGGCGGCGGTAAACGCCTCGGCAGTCATGTTGACCCATTGTTTTGTACCTTCATCACCGTTCGGAACCAATTTATAAACCGGTGCATCACCCAAAGCTCTCACTAAATCAGAAGTTGTAAAAGCGTCCATTTCCGCTTGAGTCACGGTTTTGATAGCGCTCCAGCTCAAATGCTTATAGCTATTGAAGACGGAAGGGTTCAAGATAAGTCTCTTGAATTTCTTCGCGCCAACATATTTAGCAATATAAACATCCGGGCTTGTGGCAGTCTTGATGGTGTCACCTTCATTGATGGTGGCAGCAAAAGCAGCCATAGGAGCCAAAGCCGCAACGCCAGACAACCACAAAATTGTGGTCACGCTGGTAGTAACGGAAACGACTTTTTTAAATGTTTTACTCATTGTTAATTTGTTGTTTTTATCCTGCAATTAAATTTCTTTAATTGTCAGAATTAATATCAATTCATAAGCTCATTTCTTCCTGCGAGAATCCTGTTGGGCTTGCGCCGCAGAATTTTACCCCCTGGTCTCGTTAAAACGAGATTTACGCTTTCTATCTTATCGAATAACGAAAGATATTAGCGAGGTGTCCTCGAGGTTTAATCTGCCACCCCCCTTTTTTTCATTCCGCTGTGTTCCAATAAGAAACAGATGCGCAATGGGGGCCAAGTAAAAATAATCCCTGAATTGATTTTTTATTTTTTTATTATTTTTTTGTTTCAAAAATCCATTCGGAAACGACAACTCAAAACACATGAGGGATTTCAACCTCAAATGCCTTGACGACCTTCAGTTCCTTTCCGTGCCCAGATAAGGACAAAGCCCTTAATTAAGGCAGAAAATGGGTTTTTTTCTATAAAATAAGTATATAAAATAACTATCCGATAGTCAACCAATTATTAAAATATAGCGGCTTTTGCCTTAAACACCCTTATTTCCCCAGATTATCCACAGTAGAGCTGGCCGCCCCCTTAACTTCCGGCATAACCGCGTTTTCCGTCACTTTATCTGTTCCATCATCTATCGCCTTAGCCGCTTTAAGCATTTCCAGGGTTCCGCTAAAATCTCCCTTATTCAAGCTTTCTGCAGCCTTATCTAGCAAATCGTGTATTTGTTCGAATTGATTGATCAAAACCGCCCTTATCGGCAATTTATCGGCAAAAGAGTTGGCTTGGGCAATTTTCTGCTCTTTAACTAAAACCTGCTCTTCGGTATTTTTGATTTCCTCTTGCAGCTTAACCGCTATTTCAGCCTTAGTGGTACTAGAAATATCTTGGCTCATTATCATCGCTTCCAAAGCTGCCAGCCCTGTTTTTTCCGCTGCTTTAACCGCATCGGACAGCTTAGCGGTCAAATCCGACTTCATATCACTTGATAAGCTCTCTTTAGCCGCTATTATGGCTTTGCTGGCTTGGCTAGCCTTATCGCTGACCATTTTAGCCACCGCTAATGATTTCTGCGGCTCAGCCTTATCGCCAACCTTAGGAAGCTCATCATTGGCAATAGTCAATTGGTCTTGCATGCCTTCGGCCACCTGGAATATCTTTTCCACCTTCAAAGCATCGGAATCCTGCCCATTAACCACAAACTCCAATTCCTGCAATCTGGTATCGGCAATCTGTGTTTGCAGTTGAAGCCGGCTTTCTGCCGATAGAGACATTTGCACCCGGGCTTTTTCCATCACCAATTTTACAGGATACAACGGGCTGCCAGGCAAACTTTGCGCTGCTGCCCAAACAGTTGCCCCACCGCCGCCCAGAACCACTAGAGCAGCAATAAAAAGGCTATAAGCTAAGTTAAAAGACGGCTGCCGGTTGGTATTGCCCAAAAAGGCGAAAAGTTCCTTTAAAGTTGAGGTATCTTTTTTCAGAAGGTCCTGTTTCCGCCCCATTTCTAAGCGAAAAGCCAGCTTGCCACGGCAAGACAAAACCCAGTCCTCACTGGGTTTAATTTCTTTAAGCACTTGGATCTTAGTTATGAGTTCTTTATCTTCCATACTAAATATGACGCAAAAATCACTTTTTTATTACACTAAAAACCAGAATAACAAAAAGCTACTTTAAAATCCCCTTTAAATCAGCTAAAGCGCGAGAAAGAAGGGTTCTGACCGCCCCCTCTCTCTTATTCAAGATTTCGGCGATTTCCTTGATTTCTAATTCGTCTAGATACCGCCAAATTATAATTTCGCGGTAGTCTTCGTTCAAGTGCATTAAAGCCTTTTTTACCGATTGCATATCTAAAGCCACTGAAGCAGTCTCGCTGGGGCCGTCATTTCTATCGGCAATAGTTCTATCGGCAATTTCTTCCAATGACAAAGGCGCCTTATCTTTTTGCCGATAGAAATCGACGATTAAATTGCGCGCTACTTGGTAAAAAAAAGCGCGGGGATTATCCACTATTTTGGCGCCTTCTTGGTTCAGCCTTTGCCAAGACTTAAGAAAAACTTCGCTGGTTAAGTCTTGGGCCAGTTCTTGGGCGCCAACCCGAAAATAGATGTAGCGGTAGATCTTGCCGACATTTTTATCGTAAAACTCCAAAAATTGTTGTTCGGTAATTTTAGCCACAAACGGTCATTAGCAGAAGTTCTTTTTTATGAACTCAGCCAACTCTTTTTTAATATCCTCCCTATCGGCAGCGTATTTTAAAATAGCCTTCAAATAATTTATCGGGTCGCCTGTTGTCAGCCATTCCCCGCCTTCAACTTTTTTAGCCAAAAACTTATTGCCCTTCTTCACATAAGTTCGGATAGCATCCACCATCCACAATTCATTGCCCTTGCCTAAAGCGGTTTCTTTTAATATTTCCACTATTTCCTGGTTCAGTATCATCCGGCCAAAATCCGCAAAGCAAGACGGCGCTTTTTCCGCTGCCGGCTTTTCTATAATATCTTCTATCTCCATAGAGCCTTCTTTAAGCTTCACAATGCCGTATTTTGAAACATCTTCTTTGGATACTTCCTGGACCCCGATCATCGGCAAACCATGCTTGGCAAAATCGTCAACCATTTGCTTGGCAAAAGGCACTTTTGATTTAACCAGATCATCACCCCAAACGAACATGAATGGTTCATCATCAACTAGATTGGCCGCGCATAAAACCGGTGTGCCATTGCCATAAGGGCCCTTCTGGCGGACATAAATAAAATTAGCCATTTCAGAGATATTCTTTATCTGGTTCCAAAGCTCTTCCTTGCCGGCATTTTTAAGGTCGTTTCCCAAGGCCCAATTGTGGTCAAAATGGTCTTCCAGCGGCTTTTTATCCCACTTGGTCACCAAGATAATATCTTCTATCCCGGCCGCAACCAATTCTTCAACAATTAGCTGGATAATTGGCTTATCCACGATAGGCAGCATCTCTTTAGGCATAGCCTTGGTAGCTGGCAAAAGGCGCGTGCCCGAACCCGCTACCGCCACGATCGCTTTTTTGATTTGTTTAGTCATGTTTTTAGCTTAATAAAATAAAGATTTTTTAAAATAATTTTTTCTTGCAAATCCCCTTCAATTCTTCGTTAAAATCCGCAATCGCCTTATCAACCAAAGGATGGAAGTTTTTATACAATTTCTTTGTTTTAACGATATAGCCGGCTTCCAGCAAAGAATCAAAAGTTCCGGCATCCAGCCATTCGCCTTTTATCAAACCAACTTTTAATTTGCCGTTTTTTAGATACTCATTATTCACCGCCGTTATCTCTATTTCTCCTCTATCCGATGGCTTAATTTTCTTGGCAATGGCTACCACATTTTTATCATAAATATAAAAGCCAGGCACCGCATAATCACTGATCCATTCTTTAGGTTTTTCCACTATTTGAACTGCTCTTTTTTGGCTATCGAACTTCACCACGCCTAATCTTTCCGGGTCGGCCACTTTCTTGGCAAATATCTGGCCACCAGACTTAAAGCTTTTAACCGCTTTGGCAAAATCATCTTCAAAAATATTATCGCCCAATATTAAAGCCACGCTATTATTATCAATAAAGTTTTCGCCTAAAATAAAGGCTTCCGCCAGGCCCCGCGGCACTTTTTGCACCTCAAAATAAAGGTGCACGCCATAGCTTTTAAAGATCGAACCTAGCAGGTTCAAAAATTGACCGCTATGCTCAGGAGAAACGATCACTAAAATATCGCGGATACCCGCTTTGATGAGGGTGTTCAACGGATAAAAAATCATCTGCCGGTCATAAACCGGGAGAAGCTGCTTGGAAGTGGTGGCAGTTAGCGGAAACAAGCGAGTGGCTGTTCCGCCGGCCAAAATTATGCCTTTTTTTACCATATTTCTATCGGCAATCTATCGGCAATCTATCGGCAACAAGTTGCCGATAGATTGCCGATAGAAATTACCCTTTCAAATATTCTGTGTATTTTTTTGTCCCGTTCTTTTTTATCAAACCACCCCGAACCATGTCTTGAAGTTCATTGCGCAAAGTGCGTTCTGATATCTCGTCATTAAAAAGGGGAACCAATTCGGACATCTTTAAGCCGCTTTTCTTATCCAAGGCAGTCAGGATCTTTGATTGGCGGTAATTTAACCTTTCTTGGGCCGGAATAGCAGATTTCAGGCGATTCCGTTTTTTTACCTCCTTAATATTGTGCGACACTATTATAGCTTCTTCGCTTTCTTCTGTCTCGCCCGCTCTCAACTCAAAATCAACCTCCATTTTTAATTTGCAATATTCTTTTTCCAGAATTGACCAATTTATCGGCTTAACCCAGTTTTGCGCTTTGGCAATGGCAAAATATATTTTTAAGCGATCAATCTTTTTTTCGATGCCAGAAAAATTATTGGCTGCTAAATCGCCCGCTACCTCATTGCCTATTTTCCGCATTTGCCCAGATAGCGCTTCGCCATTTGGGAACTTGGTTGTTATCCGATAAATAGCCAAACTTAAATTCAGAGCCCTCCGTGAAAAATCAAGGCTCTTATTCATAAAACAATTTATTCTATTGCTTATAATGATAAACCTACTAGCACCTTTCGGTCAACAAATCCCTACACCTATGCCTAGGTGTAGGGATAAAAAAAAGACCTCGTTTTTTTAAACGAGGTCCATTGCCTAGATCCAAATGTCAATGAGTTTCCCCTTGCCGTCAATCTCGCTTGGCAAGGACTCGATAAACGCCTTTTCTACAATAATTTTATTCCCTGGATTTTCTGCTAGCCTCCCAACCATAGGCGAAACCGAAAGCGTCCGAGTGGTCTCATTATTGCTGCCGTAAGCAACAATAATATCTACTCTCGACTGCCTAACAATCTGGGTTGCTTGAGCGGTTATTGATATTAATTCCATTTTTACCCCCCTTTTATTGTTAAAAAACATTAAATTAAAAATAAGCCCTATTTAAAAATTAGTCAATCAAGACCGCTTATTTTCCGACAAAAACTCTTTCAACGCTTCGTTCCAAGGCCGCAAAGGCGGCAATTTGGTGTTCAACAAAACGGAGTATTTTGGCCGTTTGGCTGGCCGGGGAAAAAGGCTTGAAGCCAACGGAATCAATTTTACGCCGCCAACACCCGCCACTTTGAACAAAGCTTCGGCCGCGCCAAACCAAGTAGCCGGCGAACCCTCATTGGTTATATGATATATTCCAGTTGGCAATTTTTTTTCTATTAAATATTTAGTCTGTAGAGCTAAGTCCGGCGCGTAAGTAAAATTAGCCAGCTCTTCATCAACAGCCCCTAATTCTTTTTTTTCTTGCGACAGCTTAAGCATCACATCAAAAAAACTTTTTTTAGCCTCAATTGACTTGGCTGGCGAACCAAAAAGCCGCTGTAAACGAATAATATAATATTGGCCACCAACAGCCGCCACTTGTTTTTCGCCTAATAATTTTGACTCGCCGTATTTGGAAATAGGGGAAGGAAATGCGCTTTCGTTATATCCATCTTTATTTTTACCGTCAAAAATATAATCAGTGCTATAATGCGTAAAAATCGCGCCCAGACTCTTAGCCACCTGGGCTAAATATCCCGGAGCCAAGCCGTTTATTTTTTTGGCTACCTCAAAATACTCCGGCTCCTCGCATTTATCGGCTGAGTTATAAGCAGCCGCATTAATAATGATCTGCGGCGCCAGCTCTCTAATTTTATTTTTTACCTGCGCTTCATCAGTAATATTTATCTCTTCCTTGTCCCACGCCACCACTTCGTATTTTTTTTCATCTTGGGCGGAAGGCACAGAAAAAACCTTAACCAATTCCTGGCCCAACATTCCCTTAGCGCCGATAATTAAGACTTTTTGCATACCTAAAACTTAACTTCAAAAAATAAAAATGTCAAAACCTGTCTTTTTACTTAAAAACACCTCGCAAGAGGCGAGATGCTTTTATTTTTTAAAATATTATTTCCCGTATTGTTTTTTATAATACTCCAGATACTCGCCGGATTTTATTTTTTTCCACCAAGCCTCATTTTCCTTATACCAATTTATTGTGCGACGCAATCCTTCTTCCCAAGAAGATTCCGGTTGCCAACCCAATCCCCTCAACTTTTTTGAGTTTATAGCATAACGCCAGTCGTGTCCCGGCCGATCTTTTACATATTCTATCATCTCTTCGCCACAGCCCAGCTCCTGCAAAATGAACTTGGTAATTTCCATATTAGTTTTTTCATAGCCTGTGCCAATATTATAAACTTCCCCTAACTGCCCTTTTTCCATTATTGCTTCCACTGCTTTGCAGTGGTCCTGGGTAAATATCCATTCCCGCATCTGCTGGCCTTGGCCATAGACCGGAACTTTTTTGCCTTCCAATAAATTAGTTACAAAAAGCGGAATTAATTTTTCCGGATATTGGTTTGGCCCATAAAAATTGCAAGAATGTGTAATGATGACCGGCAAATTATAAGTTTTAAAATAAGCCCGGCAGAGGTGGTCAGCGCCGGCTTTGGAAGCCGAATAAGGGCTATTGGGCTCAAACGGACTTTGTTCATCAAAAGAACCTTCTTTTATCGAGCCAAAGACTTCGTCAGTTGAGATCTGTATATATTGTGCGACATTATACTTACGCGCTGCTTCGAGCAGCGTATAGGTGCCAAAAACATCGGTTTTGATGAAAGCGTCCGGCTCCAAAATCGAACGGTCCACATGAGTTTCAGCCGCGTAATTGATAATTTTATCCACGCCCTCGCCAATGGCTCTGGCCACGTCTTCCTTATTGGCTATATCCCCTTTTATAAAAGCGTAATTTTTATTTTGTGAAACTTCCGCTAGGTTTTCCAGGTTCCCGGCATAAGTTAATTTATCCAAATTAACCACTTGCCAATCTGAGTGTTTGGCCATTATATATTTAATGAAATTAGAGCCCATAAAACCAGCTCCGCCGGTTATTAATATTTTCATAAAATTAAAAAATATAAAAATGATTCCCTACCTTAAAGATTAACCTAAACAAATATCGAAGTCAAAAAACAATAAAAAACCCCGAAGAGAGCGGCTCTTCGGGGTAAGTATTAATGCTTAAGAAAAATATTAACGGCTGCCGGGTGAAAACCAACGATCTTTTCAAAAAGCATGTCCGGCGTATAGTGCCGAAAACGCCCTATGATTTCCGAGATGGCTTTTTTACCTTTTTCCAGCCTTTCCGGGATCTCTTTTGATAATTCCATTATCAAAAGCTCGTTTTCTTTAATAGCGCCGGCCAAACCGCAAAGATTCATTACCTCCGGCCCGTCGTGCTCAATTTCATCTTCAATGTCTTTTGCCAAGGCTGACAAGAACTTCTCAAAACCTTCTTTTCTGTCTTCTTCTTTCTTTATTTGGCTCAACCAATAAGCCAAACTAACAAATCTTAAAATGTTGGTTTCGCTTATGCTGTTTGAAGCCAAATATCTTTCGTATGTTTCCGGCACGCCCTGGCAAACCGCCTGGACATAAACATTAACCTGCTCTTCTTGGATCTTCATCTTTCACCCCTCCTTCTGCCCTTTGGCACATTGCTATTATAAAAAACAAAAAAACTGCTCCGCTCAAGCAATTTTTTATTAAAAAGAACTTATTAATATAATATATATAAACACGAAAAATGTCAAGAGAGCCTCTCTGTTCGTGCGCCAAAAAATAAAAAAAGCTCCAATCTGTTTGGGCCTTTTTTATTTTAATTATTCGATCTTATAAGGCGAATCAGTTTTTTCTTCCCACCGGATCTCGTCTATCTCTTCTTGCTTATCCTTCCCTTTATATAGCCTATCGGGCAAATTAATGCACCAAGCATCCTTATCAAAATCATTTTTATAACCGTGCACCACGCCCGGCGGCACGATCACTAAAGCAGGATTGTCTTCGCCAAAGGATTCTTTAAAATACTCCCCTTCCGTAGCGCTACCTGGCCGCCTATCCCATAAATGAAGAGTAAAATTACCCGGCCCCAAAAAGATAAAACAATCTGATTGCTTTTGATGTTCGTGCGGACCGCGGATAATTCCCGGCTTGGTCAAACTAACATAGCCCATTTGCGATTTAAAATTGATCTCATCGTCGCGCCAAATCTCTGCCAGCCACCCGCGATTATCTTCGTTCTTTTTTAGTTTTTTTATTATAACGCCTTCGATCATTTTTTTATTTATTCATTAATTCTTTAATTTTTTCCTGGCCCACCAAATTAACGCTCCCATCTTTCTCGGTTAAGGCCAAGCCCAAAACTCTGCCTTCGATATTGGCTATTGGCGCGCCATCAGCTAAAAATGTTTCGCTGAAAGAGAATGATAATTTCGGCAATAAGGTTTTGACAATGCCCAGATCAACAAACTTGGCAAAAGATTCGCCGGTTTTAGCCGCGCCAACCAGCACCACTCGCTCGCCCAAGCTCAAATTGCTATTATCGCTAAAATCCGCCACCGGCAAATTATTAGCTTCTATTTTTACCAAGGCCAGATCGCCTGTTGCGTCTTGCTTTATTAATTGCGCTTCGTATTCCTGTCCATCGCGCGACACTAAGATCTTGGCGCCCTTAGGCAAAGAAAAATTGGCCGTGGCAATCAAGCCGTCATTGGTCAAAATAAAGCCCGAATGCTCTAACGATACTCTTCCTGCCCGTTCAACACGAACAGCCACCACGGTATTGCCCACCCGGCTTATCGCTTCCTGATACGCCGTGCCTTCTGAAATATAAAGCTTTTCGGTCTTATTAATGATAGTGGTGTTATCTTTCACATTGCAAAGCCATTCCACTTTATTAAAAGGCTCAAAGCTGGTCAGCCAAGGCAGGAATGTGCGGCTGAAAAATACGCCGGAAAATCCAGCGACTAAAAAGACTATCACCCAAAAACCGATTATTCTTTTATAATCCTTCTTCTTGAACATATTTTATTTTATAATAATATTTTTATCGTCTGCATCAATGGCCAGCGAACTGCCTTCTTTGACTTCTCCGGCTAATATTTTTTTGGCGATAGCGTCCAGGATCGACTGCTGAATAAGCCGCTTCAAAGGACGGGCGCCATAGCTTGGGTCATAGCCCTTGTCCGCCAAATATTTTTTCGCCTTAACCGAAACTTTGATCTTAATTTTCTTGGCCGCCAAGCGCTTTTGCACCAAAGTTAATTGCAAATCAACGATCTGCGCTAAGTTTTCACGCGTTAAGCTATCAAAGACAATGATTTCATCCACCCGGTTCAAAAACTCCGGCTTGAAGTTTTGGCGCAACGATTCCAACACCTTGGTTTTCATCGCTTGCTGTTCCTGCTTTTTTGGTTCCTCATCGGCAAAACCCAGCGTGAAGTTTTTAACAACCTCGTTGCCAACATTAGAGGTCATAATAATAATAGTATTTTTGAAGTTCACCGCTCGGCCCTTGCTGTCGGTCAAGCGGCCATCATCCAAGATCTGCAGCATCATATTAAAAACTTCCGGATGCGCTTTTTCTATTTCGTCAAACAGCACCACGCTGTAGGGCCGGCGTCGAATGGCTTCGGTTAGTTGTCCACCCTCCTCAAAGCCCACGTAGCCTGGCGGAGAGCCCACCATGCGGGAAGCCGCATGCTTTTCCATATACTCGGACATATCCAGCCGCACGATCGCATTTTCGTCGTTGAACATAAACTCGGCCAACGCTTTGGCTAATTCCGTTTTACCCACGCCCGTTGGCCCTAAAAAGATGAAAGAGCCGATCGGCCGCTTTTCTTCCGATACTCCTGCCCGGGCGCGGCGCACCGCATTGGCAATCGCGCCGATCGCTTCTTCCTGGTCGATAACGCGCTTATGCAGCTCTTCTTCCATGCGCGTTAATTTTTGCATTTCCCCTTCCAGCATCTTTTGCACCGGCACACCTGTCCAGCGCGCCACAACTTTGGCAATTTCCGGCTCGCCGATCTCTTCTTTGAGCAAGGGTCGGTTTTTTTGGAAATCCACCAACTTTTTCTGGCAAGATTTCATTTCTTTTTCCTGGTCCGGTATTTTGCCGTATCTAATTTCGGCCACCTTAGCCAAATTACTCTCACGCGAAGCAATATCCGCTTCTTGTTTTAAGGTGTCGATTTTTTTCTTGGCCTCGCTTATCTTTACGATCAAATCATGTTCCCCTTTCCAGCGCAGCTCGGCTTCTTTGGATTTTTCTTTCAGGTCAGCCAGCTGTTTTTCTACTTGCCGGAGTTGCAAACGACCGTCTTTGCTGGTTTCTTTTTTTAACGCCTGCTTTTCGATTTCCAGCTGTATAATTTTCCGCTTTTGCTGGTCTAGCTCAACCGGCATGCTGTCAATTTCCAGCCGCAACGCCGCCGCCGCTTCATCTATCAAATCCACTGCTTTATCCGGCAAAAAGCGGTCGGAAATATAACGGGAGCTCAAATTAGCGGCTGCCACGATCGCGCCGTCCGTGATGCGAACGCCATGGTGCACTTCATATTTTTCTTTTAGCCCGCGCAAAATTGCCACCGTGTCTTCAATGGTGGGCTCTTGCACATAAACCTGCTGAAATCTCCGCGCCAGCGCCGGGTCTTTTTCAATGTGCTTTTGATATTCTTTGAGAGTTGTGGCGCCAATCGCCCGAAGCTCGCCACGCGCCAGGGCGGGCTTTAAAAGATTAGAAGCATCGATTGCGCCTTCGGCTGCGCCAGCGCCAACTAAAGTATGCAATTCATCAATAAATAAAATATATTTGCCGGCCGAACGGTCAACTTCTTTGAGCACCGCCTTGATGCGGTCTTCAAACTCGCCGCGAAACTTCGTGCCTGCCACCAGCGCGCCTAGGTCCATCGCGATCAGTTCTTTGTTTTTTAAGCTTTCCGGCACGTCCCTGCTCACGATTCGCTGCGCTAAACCCTCCACGATGGCAGTTTTGCCCACGCCCGCCTCCCCGATCAATACCGGATTATTTTTGGTTCGGCGCGATAGGACCTGCATCACCCGCCTGATTTCCTCGTCGCGGCCGATCACCGGATCCAATTTTTCTTTGCGCGCTAATTCCGTTAAATTGCGGGCGTATTTTTCCAATACCTGGTATTTACTTTCCGGTTCCATATCCGTGACTTTCTGCCCGCCGCGCACCGTATCCAAGATAGTCATTATATTCCCTTTTTCCACGCCAAAGCTCTTAAATATCTCTTTAGCGCGGCCGGGCGCTTCCAAAATCGATAGCAACAGATGCTCAACCGAAACAAACTCATCCCCCAATTTTTGCGCTTCGCGGCTGGCGTTATTTATTAAGCGGCCAAGTTCCGGGCTCAATACCACCTGCCCAAAAGGCACCTCGCCCAGGATCCGGGGCAAACGCGTGATCTCTTTTTCCAGCTCAGTTTCCAAAAACGGCACATTAACTTCCATTTTTTCCAGCAAAGTTTTTACTATCCCGCTTTCCTGCAAAACTAAAGCCAGCGCCAAATGTAAAATATCAATTTGGGTCTGCCCGCGCTCAGCCGCAAAATTATGCGCTTCGCGCAAAGCTTCCTGGGCTTTGATTGTAAACTTGTCTATCTGCATGTATTTTTTTATTTTTTCCTATAGTCTTCTATTGCCGCTTTCAAGGCCCGCACCGCCAGGTCCGCGCAGTGAGTTTTAACCGGCGGCAAAGAGCCTAAAGCCTCGGCCACGTCGGCATATTTAATCTTTAAAGCTTCTTCTAAAGTTTTGCCCTTAGCCATCTCGGTTATCATGGAAGAAGTGGCAATGGCCGCCACACAACCCAAAGTTTCAAACTTGATATCTTTGATTACTTCTTGCCCTTTTTTATCTTTAGCCACTTTTATATAAATATTCATCAAGTCGCCGCAAACCGGGTTGCCAACTTCACCCGTGCCGTCGGGGCTTGGCATTTTGCCCATATTGGCGGGCTTTTGAAAATGTTTGATTACTTCTTTTGAATAAAGCATATTGATAATTTAAAGTTTAAATCCTTAGCAGCCCAGATCTTTTAATAACTTATCTTTCCGATTAACTGTTCCGCCGGTAATGCTGCGCAGCCTTTCGATAATGCCCGGCAAAACTTCCAAAACCCTATCAATTTCTTTTTCTTCGGTGAAGCGGCCAAGGGAAAAGCGAATTGCGCTATGGGCTTCCAGCGGTTCAAGTCCCAAAGCTAAAAGAACATGGGAGGGCTCCAGGGACTTTGAAGCGCAAGCCGAACCGGTGGAAACCGCAATGCCTTCCAAATCCAAAGCAATTAAAATTGCTTCTCCCTCTGCCCCTTCAAAACGAAAATTAGCGTTATTGGCCAAACGGTTTTCCCGAGAGCCGTTCAGGGCCGAGCCTTTAATATTTTTTAGCACACCGTCTATTAATTTATCCCGCAGTTTTTGGATCCGCTCATTATCTTTGGTTTTTTGGCCAACCATTTCAATTGCCTTGCCTAGCCCCACAATGCCCGGAGTATTATGAGTGCCAGCCCGCTTTTTAAACTCCTGCTCACCACCGTGAAAAAGTTTATTAAAAAGCGCGCCAGACCTGACAAATAATGCGCCCATTCCTTTTGGCCCGTAAAACTTATGGGCAGACAAGGTTAGATAATCAACGCCCAAAGCATTAACATCGCAAGGCAAATAATTTATGGCTTGGGCCGCATCAGTATGAAAATATATTTTTTGCTCGCGAGAAGCATTTATTTTTTTAAGCATTTCCCCTATCTGGGCGATTGGCTGGACTGTGCCGATTTCATTATTGGCATACATAATGGAGACTAAAACCGTATTGGGCTTAATTGCTTTTTCCACTTCTGCCACTTCCACTAATCCCTCGCGGTTAACCGGCAAAAAAGTCGCCTCGATAAAGCCCTCTTTGTCTAAAAACTTCACCGATTCCAGAACGCATTCGTGTTCAATGGCGCTGGTAATAATATGGGCTTTGCCGCCAACGGCCGCTGCCAATTTTTTATCGAAACCAAAGCCCTTTATCACGGTGTTATTGCCCTCTGTTGCGCCGCTATTAAAAAGCACTTCGCTTTGCTGGCAACCTAGGATCCTAGCTACTTGTTCGCGCGCCAAAACCACGCCCAGCTGCGCGTCTTGGCCGAATTGATGGAGCGAAGAAGCATTGCCGAACTTATCGCAAAAATAAGGCTTCATCGCCTCAAAAACCGCCGGGTCAACCGGAGAAGTTGCGCCATAGTCAAAATACGCTTTTTTGCTCATAAAATTATCTCTAAAACACTCTCTATTTTAACGCAAAAATAGCCCTCGGTCAATCGATCAATCAAACTTTTATTTCCCAAATTGCCCCAGCAAGGCAACAAAAACCATACCCGCAAAGAAAAGCAGGATATTCAGCCAATTGGATTTTTTATGTGTGGCTGGCAAAAGGTCTGAGGAGGCAATATAAATAAAAGTTCCGGCCGCCATCGCCAGCAAGGCGCCCAAAAAATTATCTGGCGCTTGGCGCAAAAATATAAATGCCAATATCGCCCCTATGGGAGTGGCTAAAGCCACCAGCCAAGAATAAAACAAAGCTTTTTTGCCCAAAGCCTTGTCGCAGACTAAAAGAGAATAAGTGCAGCCGCCCTCGGCAAACTTATGGAAAATAATAGCCGAAGTGGCAATTAAACCCACCGCAAAATTAACTTCAAAAGACACGCCAATCGCCAAGCCATCAACCAATGAATGAAAGCCTAATCCCAGCAAGCTCATCGTGCCCATCGCGTGGACCTCGCAATGCTCTTCCTGGCAAGAATGGATAATTATCGTCTGTTCCAAAAAATAAAAAACGGCGATAGCACCCAAAACAAAAAACGGCCAATAGCTATTTAACCCAAAACTTTCCGGCAATAAATGCAAAAAGGCATTAGCCAAAAGCAGCCCGGCGGCAAAACTAATCACATAGACCGTGCGAGTTTTTATCTTTTCGTCAAAAAACCGAAATAAATAAGCCCCCACCACTGTGGCTAAGCCCGCTAGTGCCCCTGAAATTAAAACTTCTATAAACATACTTTTCTTTTTTACTTTTCAAACATCATGGCTGCGCCCAACGCGCCACCAAACCTTCCCAAAGTGCTAAATAATATCTGCGTCTCTTTAGCCGCAACCGGAGAAATGACCAGCTTAGCCACACCAGCCTTGATTCCGGGCCATAATAGCCCAGCGACCGGGCTTAATCCTCCGCTTAGAATTATCGCTTCCGGATCAAGAAGATTAATAAGATTAGCAATTCCCACACCTAAGTTTTGGCCCAGATATTTAAAAGTTTCTTCGGCTTTTTTATCTCCCTGGCGCCATTTTTTCTCCGCCTCAAGAGAGTTCACACCTAAAACTTTTTTAATAAACTTATTGGCGCCCAGCTCTCCCCATTCCAAATCGTTGGTCATGTCCACTATCATATGAGTCGCCTCAGCCGCCGCGCCATGCGCGCCGTAATATAATTTTCCGTTCAACATTAAAGCGCCGCCGATATCCGAACCCAGCGTCAAATAAAAAACATCTTTAAAGTTTTGGGCTAGCCCGATATTTTTTTCCGCCAGCAAAAAACAATGCGCGTCATGCTCGATCTTTATCGGCAGTCCCCGAAACCGGCTGGCCAATAATTCCCGAATCGGCTGATTATTTAAATAACTGATATTCGGGCTTTTAAGCATCCTCTGGCGCTCCCGGTCCATCACGCCAGCCAAGGAAAAACCAGCACCGCCCAATTCTTCGTGGCCGATGCCCGATATAAGCTCAGCATAAAGCTTTACCAGCGCCAATAAAAAACTTTCTAAATTAGCCGGCAGTTCCTGAACGCGGCTTTTAACGACTTCCCTATCTTTTACCAGCACCGCTTTAATGCTGGAAGCGCCGATGTCAAAACCTAAATAATGCATAAAATAACTTTTAAATTATTTGAGCAATTCTTTAATTCTATCCCAATATTGTGTTTGCCCCTGCTCTTTTAAATAATACCACCACTCCGCCCCCCAGAGATAGTATTCATCAAAACCGGCTTGTTTGGCATATTCTATCGTGTCTGAAAAATCAGCTATTGGCAGCAATGCCATCTGCTCGGCCGGAGATATTTCATAGATCTGCTTATGGGTCCAAGGCTCGCCTTGAAGCTCGATCACGATAAAAGTCTTTTCTTGCCCCACAAACCAGCGCACTATGTTTTCTTTTATCCTAAAAAAGCTTGGCGGGATCGGGTATTTATACGAACCCAAATACTCATTCCAAACCCAGCGGTAAAGCGTCGTGCCAAAAATATCGGCGCGCTTAGCGGCCGCCACCCAAAGACTTAATTCACCGCTATCGGTAATAATAACCGGCCGGCTATCCAATTTTTTTACCAGAGCGATTTCCGCGTCCAACAACTTAACATCTAAACTCGGGCACTCGCCAAATGTTAAAAACGGCTCGTTTTCCACCTGCCAAGCGCTGATGGCCGGATTATCCTTATAACGGTTAACTGTCGTTTCAATATATTCCAAGAGCGATTCCTGATTGCCAGCGGCCCAGCTTGGAATATGGCATTCGGGCCAACGTGGCAATTTTTGCCCTATTGCCAAAATAATTTTTACTTCCCGCTTAGCCGCTTGTTCTATCTGCCAATCTAAATCCTTAAAATTGTATTCGTTGTCCTTTGGTTCAACCACGTTCCAGCGCGCCGCCAATCTGATATTTTTAATTCCCAGCTCGTCAAAAAGAGCCAAGTAGGCTTCCGGCCAATTCACGCCAAGCTTTTGGGCAAAATCTTTTTCGAAAGTCGCGCCCCAAACAATTGGACGCTCTTGGTCTGCCGTTTGGCGGCCCAAGAACCAAATCCCCCAGGCCAACGCCAAAACTATGATCAAAAAAATATAACGCTTTTTCATCGGTTAAGGTTTTATATCGCCACAAAAACCAAGCCCACGCAAATTAAAATAATCGCCAGGCTTTTTTGCAAAAATATCGCGCTGTTTGTTTTTTCCCGGCAAACTCCCGGCCAAAACCGGGAAAGCAAAAGAGTGAATAAAAATAAAAAGGCAAATTGCGCGCCCTGCAAAGCATTAACCAAAGAAGCCGAACCGGCCGCCACCGCCAGGCTAACAAACAGCGAACCAAAGCCGGCTAAAGTTTTAATACCAACCATCAACGCACCAAGGCTTTTGGTCGCCGAGCTCCAAGAAAGCTTTATTTCCCGACGCCAAAGCGGATAAAGCAGCGCCGCCAAAGCCGCCAGCACCAACCCCAGGCGCGACCAAACAAAACCCGTAATAAAATCTTGCTGGTTAAAAAGATATTTCAACATCACAAAATATATCGCACCCAGAATTATCGTGGCAATCACCGATTTTAATCCTTTAATCCCCTCGCGGACTTCACCCTGCTTTTTTTCCAGAGAGATTAAAAATCCGCCAACGACCAAAAAGCCAAAAGCGGCCAGTTGCTGCCAGCCCAAAGCTTCGCCGATAAAAAAATTGGCAAACAGCAACACAAAGACCGGCGTCAGCCCGCCCACCACACTGGCGGCGCGCGAAGCTTCATTGATATCCAGCGCCCGGTAATAAGCTAATAACGCCACGAAATATATAACACCAGTCAAAATATCAAATGCCACCCAACTCCAGCCCGGCCAGTGCAAGCCAAAAGGCGCCAGAACAAAAGTAAACGCGCTCATCAAGCCAACCCAAAAAGTAAAAACCACGGGCCGGGTGGTGGCCCTTTGGCGCAATAAATACTTATTGCCGATAGTAACTGCCGCGTATAAAAAATAACCTATCAGGGCAAAATATAGCCAGCTCATATAATTAATTTATTTTCTTTACAGATCTTAGCGTATTCCCAGGCGCTCGACCTGATCTTGCGCTCTTGCGTTTTATAATCAATCTCGGCTAGCCCAAATCGCGGCCAAAAACCTTTATCCCATTCAAAATTATCCAGCAGCGACCAATAAAAATACCCCCGCACATCCACCCCCTCCGCCAAGGCTTCGGAAATATAAAATAATTGGCTCTTAATAAAATTAGCCCTTTGCAAGTCTCTGGCATCGGCTAAGCCGCCTTCTGTGATATAAATAGGTTTTCGGTATTTTTTCAGGCGGCGCAGAACATAAAAAAGCCCTTTTGGATAAAGTTCCCAGCCAAGATCGGAAACCTGGTGGTTATCATTTTTTCTAAAATTAAAGCCCTTAATCTTATTATGAAAATAATAATTAACGCCGATAAAATCCAGCCGCTGGCCCGACAGGCTTAAAAATTGCCGATTAACAAGCCAATGCGCCGGTCCGCTTAGCCAGCCCTCAAAATAAACATTGTTCTCGGCCAGCCCCACCTGAGCTTCAGGATGATAACTCTTAATAATGTTATAGGCGGTTTTATGGGCGTTAAATAAGTTCTTATACACCCGCAAGCATCGCCACCAGCTCCTTTTTTGCGGCGGCCAAACTCCCCGCCAATAAGAATTAACAATATATATCCAGGGCTCGTTTAGGGTTAGCCAAAAGGTTATTTGATGGCCCAAAGTTTTAGCCAAGTGGTCAACAAACTTGCCAAAACAAAGCACCGCTTCCTGGCTTTCCCAGCCGCCCATATTGGCAAACCATTGGGGCAAGGAAAAATGATTGATGGTGACAAAAGGCTCCATGCCCCGTTTGCCCAAGCCGCTTATCATTTGGCTGTAATGGTCGATTGCCGCCTGGTCAAACTCGCCCTTCTTTGGTTCAATGCGGCTCCACTCCAAAGAAAAACGGTGCGCGTTATGGCCTAAGGACTTGGCCATATCAAAATCTTCCTGCCAGCGGTTATAATGGTCGCAAGCCTGGCTGGAAATATAATTTTGCAACTCAAACATAGCCGGAAACTTTTCCTGCTGCCAAGATTGCCACTTATTCTTTGCTTCGCTAGCTAAGCGCTCAGCGTTATTTTTTTCCCACTGGCTCCAATCATTGATATTGCCGCCTTCAACCTGATGGGAAGAAGTTGCCGCGCCCCATAAAAACCCTAAAGGAAAGTTTATCTCCATATGTTTTTATTATACCATTATTTATTCTGATAAACTCGTCTGCCCGTTAGCCTGCAAAAGCAGCTTTTTTTCTTCAAACTCAAGGCGTTTGGTGGCGCTGTTTATTTTTACAATAACTCCTAGCCCCTGTTTGACCGCCTGGCTGAAATATTGGTCAAAAACAAAATTGCCAAGGGAATAATATATTTTCTTGCCCAGATATTCTTCTGACGGCTGGACAACATGGGGGTGCGAGCCGATAACTAAATCCGCGCCAGCCTCCACAAAGCTATGCGCTAAGTTTTTAATCGCGCTATTTGGCGCGCTGTCATATTCAATCCCCCAATGCGCATACAAGATCACTATATCTGCCTGCGCTTTAATATTTTTTATTTCTTCAATGGTTGTTATTTGTTCAGTCGACGCGTTTCCGATGAACTGATTATAATTTATAAAAGCGATTTTTACGCCTTTTATATTCTTTACAACACTCTTAATGTTTGGCGAAATTGAACTTGGCCCAGCCGGCTCGCCAAAATAGCCAACACCCGCACTATTTAAATATTGCTTGGTCGATTCCAGCCCTGCCTGCCCAAAGTTTAAAATATGGTTATTGCCCAAGTTCACCAGCCGAATATTATTGTTAAATAAAGCTCCCGCCAAGCTTGAGTCAAAAGTAAAAATAAAATTATTAGTGCTCCCTGGCTCACTACCCAAACTCACGGATTTATTTTCTGTTATGGGGCCTTCTAAGTTTGCCACCACTAAATCATTTTCCGCCAGCCAAGGCGCAATTTGGGCAAAAATAAAATCATTGCCATTTTTTGCGGCAACTTGCCGAATATTCCGGTCAAACATTAGGTCTCCAAAAAATAAAAGCTTAACATCTTGCACCTCAGGACTTACGCTAGGTGATGGAATAGATGACGAGTTAATTATTACCGCCTCATTTTTCCACCAACCAAAAAAAGTCGTTCCATTTAAAAGAAATGACCAAATCGCAAATACTGAAATTATTGCCAAAATTATTATCGCCACTCCGGCGCTAATGCCCCAAATAAAATTAGTCCGACTAATCATAATTAGCTTAAAAGAGACCACCGAATGGGTCCAAGTCATTTTTTAAATCTTCTAGTCCTTCATCGTGTGCCGAATTATGATCTTTTATTTGTGTGGTTTCTTCAAATATATCTATAGCTCTTTCAGCATACTCTTTCCATCCTTCCTCTCCGCGATCTTTTTTACATGTTGCTATACTATAATAACTAAAAGGAAAATCCGGATAATTTTTGGTAACTTTTATCATTTTATCTATCGATTCTTTGTCGCATTTATAGGTAAACTTATCTTCGGTCATTATATAAGTGCCCTCCAAATCACCACCTAGACCACCAGTAAAATGAAGTCCTTTTCCCATACATGTATCCGAACCACAAGGCATCATTTTCGCTATATTAGAATATTTTTCTATTCTGTTAATTTGTTGCCTTGAAATAAAATCCGATAAAAAACCCAAAAAAGCAATAGCAATCGCTATACAAATTAGTAATATGCCCAAAAGTCGACTTTTATCTTTAAAAATAAAATATGCCCCTATTATTCCAGAGGTTAAAGATAATATAAAAATTAAAATTACAATAATCATACCAGTTCAAATAAAATATAGAAGGAGCTAGTTCTGGCTAAGTTTTAAGTTTACCAAATTTAATTAGATGTATTTTTTTATCCCGTCTCCAACTTTTAATTTCCGCTTCGCGCCGGCGCGCCTTAAGTAATGTTTTATATTTTTCCGAATATTTTAAAATAATCGGTCGGCGGATTTTTGTATAATGCGCACCGCACTTGGAATTGTTATGCTCCTTTACTCTTTTCTCTAAATTATTAGTGCAGCCGACATACAGAGATTTATCGGCGCATTCGAGGATATAAGTATAATAAGCCATAAAGTCGGGATTCGGTTTCGGCTCTCGTCGCGCCGCCGCGCTCCTCGGCCTAACCACCGCCTCGCGGCCTCGCCTGCTGGCTCGGCAACGCTCCGGCGTTCTCATCCCTCACGCGAGCCAAGCAGTTGGCTCGCTCTCCCCAACTGCCTCCCCCGCAAATGCGGGGTCGTTTGTTGGGGAGGAGGGATTCGAACCCCCGATGACGGATTCAGAGTCCGTTGCCTTACCACTTGGCTACTCCCCAATAAAATAGCGACTAGCGACTAATCGCTAGTCGCCGATAATTAACGAAAAGAATTATTCTCTTAGGTATCGGCGAATCGCGATGAGACTGGAAACGCCTCCAATTAAGATACCAACCCCGAACATTAAAATCAAGAATTGCCAGAAATTGACCTGATAGAAATAAAGCAAGTCGACTTCGGGCAAAAAGTTGGTGATTTTTGGCGAAATCAAATAAAGTATCGGGAAAATTAAAATAATTGTGGTGATAGCAGAAATTATCCCGTAAAGCGCGCCTTCCACCATAAACGGGCCGCGGATAAACCAATTGCTTGCGCCCACGAACCGCATCACCGAAATCTCATCGCGCCAGGTATACATAGTCAAGCGAACCGTGTTAAAAGAAACCAACACCGCCAGCAATCCCAAAAATAGAGAGATCAATAACCCGCCCATTTGGATATTACCGGTTAAGCGAGTTAAGCGGTTAATGATATCCTGATTTTGCTTATAGTTGATTTTATCTATTATCCCTTGAAATCTGTCCTGCGCCAGATAATTGGAAATTGATTCGTATTGCGAAGCTTCGTTGGCTTTTATGTTTAAGCTTGGCTCCAGCGGATTTTGGTCCAATTCCTGCAAACTTTGCAGCAAAACCTCGTTATCTTTATGGCGCTCCTGAAAGTTTTTTAAAGCTTCATCTTGCGAAATATAGTCCACGCTTTTAACTTCCGGCAATTCTACCAATTCCTGCCGCACCGACAAAACTTTGGCCTCTTCCGTGTCTTTATTAAAATACACGCTCACGTCCACCCGGCCCTCAAGATTTTCCACGATTGCCTGGGTCATCACGTTAAAAAGCGCCAGCCCCCCGATCACAAACAATGCTAAAATCATCACCGCCACGGTAGCGGTTGATAGCCAATAGTTGCGGATAAAGCTTTGCCAACCTGATTTTAATATTCGCCAAATAGCGGTTTTTAACATAATTTTTTTATTTATAAGATATATCTCCCGTTTTCTTCGTCGCGGATTACCCGCCCTTTATCTAAAGTTATCACCCGCCGGCCCAAGTTGTTGATGATTTCCCTATCGTGCGTGGCCAAGATTATGGTTGTGCCAAGTTCGTTAATCTTTAAAAGTAAACGGACAATATCCCAAGAGTTAAGCAGGTCCAAGTTTCCGGTCGGCTCGTCCGCTAAAATAACCGATGGCCGATGAATTAAGGCCCGGGCAATCGCTACGCGCTGTTTTTCGCCGCCAGATAGCTGGTGCGGAAATTGGTTTAACTTATCAATCAAGCCCACTAATTCCAAAAGTTGGGGCACATCTTGTTTGATTTCTTTATCCGTGGCGCCCGCCACTTCCATGGCAAAAGCCACGTTTTCATAAGCGGTGCGGTCGGACAGCAAACGGAAGTCCTGAAAAACCATGCCAATCTTCCGCCGAAGCTTGGGCATATCTTTTTCTTTTATCAAATGGATATTCTGCTTGTCCAAAAACAGCTTGCCGCGCGTGGGCTTTTCTTCGCCGATCAACAGTTTAAGCAAAGTGGATTTTCCAGCGCCGGAAGGGCCGGCTAAAGAAACGAATTCCTTCGCCTTTATGGTTAGATCCAAGTTATTTAAAGCTGTGCAACCATCGTATATTTTAGAAACTTTTTGAAAAACTATCATAAAATTTTTAAGGTTTATTTCAGCCTGATTTCCGCCTCAATAAACTCATCAAGCTTTCCGCCTAGTATTTCGTCCGGCTCTTTTGATTCTACCCCAGATCTGAGGTCTTTAACAAGTTTATAAGGATGAAGGACGTAATTCCTGATCTGCCCGCCCCATTCGGCCGTGCCCTCGCCTGTTTGGATATCCGCCCGAAGCCCCGCCACTTCTTTATCCTTCTTTTGCCGTTCTATTTGGGAGAGCTTGCTCACTAATATTTTCATCGCCTGTTCGCGATTGGCGCTTTGGGAGCGCTCGCTTTGCGCCGCCACAGCAATGCCTGTTGGCAAATGCGTGATGCGCACAGCGGTTTCCACTTTATTGACGTTTTGCCCGCCCGGGCCCGAAGAACGAAACAGGTCTATCCGCAATTCTTCCGGTTTTATCTTAATGTCTCCGGCTTCTTCCATTTCCGGCATCACTTCCACCAAAGCAAAAGAAGTGTGGCGCAAATTATTGGCGTTAAAAGGAGACAAGCGCACCAAGCGATGCACGCCGCTTTCGTTCTTTAAATTGCCGTAGGCATACGCGCCACTAATTTCCAAAGTAGCATTTTTTATTCCCGCTTCCTGGCCTTCATGGGTATGCAAAACTTTTACTCCAAAGCCCGCTCGCTCTCCATAGCGCTGGTACATGCGCAGAAGCATTTGTGCCCAATCCTGGGCTTCCGTTCCTCCGGCGCCCGAATAGACAGAAAGAATAGCGTTGTTTTTAGCGTAGGGAAAAGCAAAAAAAGTTTTGCGTTCCTCGCCAGCCACAGTTTTTTCTAAAGTGCCGAACTCTTTAGCTATTTTTTTATCCTGCTCCTCATTTGCGCCAATTTCGTATTGCGCCAAATCGGTTTTTAGTATTTCCACAGCTAGCGCAATTTCTTCCCATTTCTCGCGCGTTTCTTTCAGCTCCGCCACTTCTTGGCTCAATTTTCCGGCGCGTTCATGGTCTTGCCAGAACTCGCCGTCTTTCATTAGCTCTTCGATCTCTGTTATCCTTTTGGCGTCGCGAGCCAAGTCAAAGACGGTCCTGAATCTTTTGGATCCGGTCAGTTAAAGCTTCTAGTTCTTTTTTAAAATTAATATTTTCCATAAAATATGGAGCCGAAGGTGAGGATTGAACTCACGACCTATCGCTTACGAAGCGATTGCTCTACCACTGAGCTACTTCGGCATAAAACTCTGAGCGGGTAGCGGGAATCGGCTTCGCCTCTCGTCGCGCCGTCGCGCTCCTTGGGCTAGCCACCGCCTCGCGGTTGCGCCTGCTGGCGCAACAACGCTCCGGCGTCCGATTCCCAACGCAAGCCAAGCAGTTGGCTTGCGTCCCTAACTCTGAGCGGGTAGCGGGAATCGGACCCGCATCTCAACCTTGGGAAGGTCGCGTTCTACCACTGAACCATACCCGCCTATGCTCGCTATTGCGAGCTTCGGCGGGCAAGCCCGCTAAAACCGCAAAAGCTAAAATAAAATCATCTAACGCTTAAAGAAAAACTTCCACCACTTTACTAAATTATTATCTTCGACCTGCTCGCTAACCGCCGCCTCAATAGATAAATTACCAACATTTTCACTAGCCGCCAATTCTTCCGAGCTCACCCCTTGCACCATCACTACGCTCTCCCCTTCTTTTTTCAGATTTAATTTATCTTTGGCCTCTTTTTCCAAATACGACTGACTATTAAAATAACTTAACAGCTGGTTTAACTCTTGCCCTTTTTTATCCATTTTTTCTATTTCCGTTTTCAGTGAAGAGATTTCCTGGTCCATTTGGCGTTTTTTATAAAAGGCCTTGGCCAGCACCAAACTCAACCAAACAAACGCCAAGAGCAGCAAAAAAAGGACGACTCGGGAGCTAAAAAATTTTTTAAACTTGTTTTCTTCCATCGATTTGCTAAAATAGCTATATGGATTTTACTAGAAAAAGCAAAACCTTGCGCATCTTTTGGATAGTCACGGCTTCAGTCGTGGTTTTTAGCATGCTAGCCTTCCTTTTCGCTCCGATGTTTTGATAATAACAGAATCAGTCTTTTTTTCAATTGCCGCTATTTTTAGCGGCTTTTTACTTCTTTAAAACCTTCAAAAACACCTCTTGCGGAATATTAACGCTCCCCCGGTCCCGCATTTTCTTTTTTCCTTTGCGCTGCTTATCAAGAAGCTTATTTTTGCGCGTCACGTCTCCGCCGTATAATTTTGCTGTCACGTCCTTGCGCCGCGCCGCCAAGTCTTCCCGCGCCACGATCTTTCCGCCAACAGCCGCTTGGATCGCTACCGCAAACATCTGCGGAGGCAAAAGTTCTTTTAATTTTTCCACCACCATCCGGCCCTCGCCTGCCGCTTTATGCCGAGGAATAATTCTAGCAAAAGCCTCCACCGGCTCTTGCGCCACCAAAATATCCAGCCTCACCAGATCATCTTCCCGCCACCCGATAAGCTCATAGCCCATTGAAGCATAGCCGGAAGTCGCGCTTTTTAATTTATCGTAAAAGTCCACGATAATTTCCCGCAAAGGCGCTTCATAAGATATAACTACGCGCTGCGTGCCAAGATACTGCGTATCCAAATAAGCCCCTCCGACTGATTGCAACAGTTTCATCACTACTCCCAAATATTCGCTGGGAGAAATAACCTCCAACTTCACCCAAGGCTCGCGCACTTCATCTATATGGCTGGGATCGGGCAGTTGCTGGGGAGAATAGATCGTTAATTCTTCGCCATTCCTTTTTCTTATCTGGTAAACAACGCTGGGCGTGGTCACGATCAATTCCAAATTATATTCCCGGCGTAGCCGCTCGGAAACTATTTCCAAGTGCAACATGCCTAAAAACCCGCATTTAAATCCGCGGCCCAAAGCATCGGAGCTTTCCGGCTCAAAAACCAGCGCTGCATCGCTTAACTTTAATTTGCCCAACGCATCGCGCAACAAGTTATAATCCTGCGCCTCCTGCTTTTCCAGCACCGCCGGATAAAAGCTGGCAAAAACCATGGGCTTGGGCTCTTTATATCCGGGCAAAGATGCCAAACCCGCCGCCGCCGGCCAATGGACTATCGTATCGCCTACCCGGCAAAGCGCCACTTCTTTAAGGCCGGTAGCAATATAGCCAATTTCTCCAGCTGATAATTTATCAGTTGATTTTAAAGCTGGCGTAAAAATCCCCGCTTCGATCACTTCCACCCGGGCGCCCGAAGCCATAAAAGTTATTTTATCCCCTCGTTTGATTTGCCCATCAAAAACCCGCACATAAGCCAGAACACCTTTATAAGAATCGTAGTTGGAATCAAAAACCAAAGAACGAAAAGGCTTGGCTTTATCCATCTTTGGCGACGGAACCTTAGTTATAACCGCTTGCAACAATTCCTCAACCCCGGTTCCTTCTTTGCCGGAAATCTTATAGATCTCTGTTTCCTGGCCGAGCAATTCTTTAATTTCGCCCTCCACCATTTCCACTTGCGCGCCCGGCAGGTCAATTTTATTTATTGCCGGCACGATCGTTAAGCCTTGCTGCTGCGCCAAATAGAGATTCGCCAAAGTTTGCGCTTGCACGCCCTTGGTGGCATCCACCAACAAGATTGCGCCTTCCACTGCCGCTAGAGACCGCGAAACCTCGTAAGAGAAATCCACATGCCCGGGAGTATCGATCAGATTCAACATATAGTCCTGCCCCGCCAAGCAATAATTCATTCTCACGGGCTGCAATTTTATAGTGATGCCCCGCTCGCGCTCCAGGTCCATCGTATCCAAAAGCTGGTCTTTCATTTTTCGTTTTTCGATTGCGCCGGTCAATTCTAAAAGCCGGTCCGCCAAAGTGGATTTGCCATGGTCGATATGCGCTACTATGCAAAAGTTCCTAATATTCTCCATAAATAAAAAATCGCCTTTTAGACGACTTAATTCTGCCATAAATCAGCTCTTTTTTCAACCCCGCCGTTGAAGCCAAAAAAGCCTAAAACAAGCTTTCAAACTTATCGTAAAAATCATTTAAGCTTTCAGTGATTTCCTTATTGGCCCGCATTTGCTCAATGAACACGTTAACCTGCTTTAAAAAGTCCCCGGTCGCTTCATTATCGACCAGGCTAAAACGACGCGTCTCTTCATTAGGTTTTTGGGCAAAATATTTTTGCAAACGCCCGTGCCAGCCGCGAATATCTTCTTCGCTCAAATCTGGATCAAAACTTTTTTCTTCCTCTAAAATATCGTCAAAAAAAGAACTCACGCTTGCCCAGCCGCCAAAACGTTCATAAAATAATTCGTCCTGAAAAAACTTTAAAGCCGTGCCAAAAACATGCCAAGACGAAATAAAAGCCGGCTGGCTCCTCTGTTGATAATAAAAAGCTCCCCATTTTTTATCCAATAAAGCATGGAAGTGCAAACCAGCCGAAAAAGAATCTTCTTTAATTATGGCCGCCAAAGTTTTGCCGTCCGGATGCGTTTCTTCCCGGTCCATATTATCGTAATAGCGGATATCGGGGAAACTCGTGCCAATAAAAAACTTTTTCCGGTCATGCCCCGGAAAATATTTATTAAAAACTTTATCGGTTAAAACAATATGAGTGACCGGAGAAGCCATAAATTAATCTTGGATAATTTCTTTATCCGGCGCCACTGATTTGAACGGCAAGCGATCCTTTATCGACCGGCAAAAAGCTTCCATCTCCGGCAAACGAAGGATAAAAGCGATCAAAAAATAAATGAGCAAGCCCGCAATCCCAGCCAGCAGGCCTTGGGCAAAAAGCCCTAAAGCCACCTCCGTGTTTAGCCAATTATCGAGCAAGCGCAGCGCCCAATAAGCGCCAATACCCGCTAAAAAAGAAGCGGCAAATATCTTCACCGCGCTTTTAAAAACTTCCCCGAAGTTTAGGTCTCCGGTCTTTTTTTCCAAAAATATCCACAGCAGCATCAAATTAACTAAGCTGCCAGCTGCATATCCCAGCGCCAACCCCGCCACCCCCATATAGAGAGCAAAAAACCAGGCGCCGGCGACCCTGAAGATCGAGCTAACCAGCCCCAGCCAGAAAGGCGTCCTGGTATCTTCAAAAGCAAAAAATCCGCGGACCAGAAGCAAGATAAGCCCTTCAGCAAAAAGGCCAACGGTTAAATATTGTAATGAGTTAATCGTTAAGATCGTGTCATTCCAATCAAAGTTTCCCACCCCTAATATCACGCGCACTATCTGCGCCCGCAAAACCACCAGCAAAACGCTGGCCGGCACCATTAAAAATAATATCTGGCGAAAAGTAGCGGAAAAAGTTTTCGTAAAACCGGCGTCATCTTTATCCGCTGCGCTTTTTGCCAGAACCGGAAAAGCCGCTGTCGCCAAAGAAGCCGCTAAGATTCCCAGCGGGAAAGTCCAAATATTATAAGCTAAATTAAAAACTGCCAAGCTCCCTGCCGCCAAAAATGAAGCCAGCACCGTGATAGCCATAAAATTAAGCTGCGAGACGGCTAAAGTTAGAGTGCGAGGCACCATTAAGCGCGCCAACCTGGCCACTCCTTTATTGCGCCAATCTAAAATTGGCTGATATCTAAAGCCTAAAGAAAATAACGTTGGCAATTGAATTGCCATGTGCGCCGCTGCTCCCAGCACTACGCCCCAAGCCAAACCATAAATGCCAAGCCTCGGCACTAAAAATACAATGCCAAAAATAATTCCCAGGTTATAGAAGATCGGAGTCAGTGAAAAAACTAAAAATCTTTTCAAACTCTGCAGCACTCCGCCCCAAAGAGAACTTAAGCCCAAAAGCAGCGGGCTTAAAAACATTATCCGCGTTAAGGCTATGGTCAAATCAAGTTTTTCACCGGAGAAACCTGGCGTTATCAAGCGCATTAATTGCGGAGTGAAAATAAAAAGCAAGGCGCCAACAACCAAGAGCCCGATCAATAAAAGGTTCAAAAGGCTGTTAAAAAAATGCCAAGCTTCGCTATTGTCTTGAGACTCGCGCCAGAGGCTCACAAAAACCGGAATAAATCCGGCCGAAAGAGCTCCCATGATCAACAAATTGTAAACCATATCCGGCGCGCGAAAAGCCGCATAATATATATCCAGCGTGTCGCCAGCGCCAAACTGCCCGGCTAGCATTCTATCGCGCACTAAACCCAGCAGTCGGCTAACCAAAGAAGCCAGGGCTAAAACCAAAGCCGCGCTGGTAATAGTTTGGGACTGCCCATTTAAGATTTTTGCGCTAAAGATTTTCCACATTATTTTCCAAATACCAATCCGTAAAACTTATCGGTTTTCAAATTATCGCTGAACTTTATCTGTCCTCCGTCGTTAGTTAAACTAGCCGGATATTGCCAAGTAATTTTAGCTTGCTGGGGCAAATGCAAAACGCTTTCAAAATCGCTGCCCGCGCTGCCAGATTGCTTTTGCGCCAACAAACTATAACTTTCCGAATCGCGGCTAAAGTCTATCTTGAATGGCAATAAATATTTATATGTTATCTCCACGCTCTCGCCCGGGCTGACAAAAACCCAATTGCCAAAAACCGTTTTGCCCGATTCTTGGAAGATCTGCGTGCCCGAGCCCTGGTCAATTGTTGTCCCCTGCTCTTGCGCCGCCACTTCCGGGTCGGCCTTGAATCCTTGCGCCTGATAATCTATCGGCGCGCTATAAGCTTCCAAAGTTTGCCCTTGCGCTGAAAGTAATTTTGAACCCAACGGCACATAAACCCGCAGGTAATTTGAGTTAACCTTGTTATACCAATCATATTGGCTTTGCCCGCCGTTATGCGTGCGCACAATGCGAACCGTATCGATCACCGAGCCGTCTGCCTGGACATTAGCGGAGTGATAAATCTTCTGCTCTAGCACTTTGTCGGTTTTAAAACCATTAATATTGGTATTAATAACGCTAAAATAATCTTTTTCTGTGGCCATGATCTCTCCGGCCCAGCCTTGTTCAACAAAAGTTTTTTCCAAAGATTCGCTGCTAAAATAGAACAAAACATGTTTTTCCGCTAAAGAATCCGCCAAAACTCCGATAATTTCTTTCCCCTGTTGCGGCCAAACCTGCCAAAGTCTATCTAAAAATAGCGGCGCAAAATCCGCCAAGATCTTTTTAGGCTGGTTTAATTCTTTATCGTAATCAACCTCAACTTTGTATTGGGTCAGGTCCAAAAAATTATCCTTGTTTAAAGAAACTCCGTATTGTGGCAAGTCGATCGGGCCGGTTAAGGCCAGGAGCCGCTCTACCACAGTCGGCGTTAAAGAGATGACTCCATCAACCGTTTGCCCGCCGGCTTTTTCATAAAAACTCATTATTTTCCTAGCCGAAGTTGGGAAGTCCGCGAACCAATTGGCGTCATGGGTTGACCAAGCAGTGGAGATCTTTTGAATGGGCTTAGGCGGAGTAATTTTTTCATAAAGCTGCCCGTCCAAATTAAATATCCCATCAATAAACAAGTTCTTCAGCCGGCCCTCATCCAGGTCCACTAAACCGTAAGTGCCAATAAAACCTCCGGTAGGCCGAGCTTCGGAATTATTTTGAAAAACTAATAAATATTTTTTTGCGCGTTCATGCCCCAACACTTCCAAAAAGATATTGCTCCAATTTTGCAGCTGTCCGGCGGCTTCAAGTAGCGGCGCCATTTTTTCTTGAAGCGAGGCTACTTGCGGCGCTAAGTCCGCCGGCAAATCGCTAGCGTTCACTTCGCTTAAACTTTTGCCAGCCGCCGCCAGGGCATTTTGCGCCTGGCCGATCTCGTTTTGCGCTTCCACGATTTTTTGGGTAAACGACGGGCCGCTGTCAGAGAAATATTCGCCAAACTTTTCCACCAAGAAAATATTGGCAATTTGCGCAAAGCTTTGGCCGGCCTTAGCAAAGTTCTCGCCGGCATCAACCAGCGCAGCGCCCGAACCCACCACCGAACCGCCGGGCAGTTTTTCTAAAATATAAATTATCCCCCGCCCCATTTTATTCAATTCCTGGTCGGCTGATAAAAAGTTTTGATATGCTGTTTCAAAATTAACGCTGGCGGCAGAAAAGTTTAGGTTGGAAGCCGAATCTTTAGCTGCCAAAATGGATTTATATGCTTGCAACGCCGAGCTTAAAATATTCTCTTTGGCCAAAAGCCCCTGGCCGGCCAAAGACATGCCGAAAATCACCAAGAATATCAAGCTGCCGGCAGTTAAAAAACCGGCGCTGCGCCGAGTAAGCGGTTTTACGTGGTCGCGCCAAAAAAAGCTCCAAAACCCGTGTCTTTCTTCTGGTCTTTTTGTTCCTAAAGTTTTCCGGCTAAATGGAATTAACGAAGCGGTTTTAGGTTGGCTAACGCTTTGCCGCCATCGAGATAAAAACTCTGATTGCTCAAAAGTTATTTTTTCATCCAGAGCTTCTAAGCCTTCTTCTTCAGCAGAAGGCACCAAAACGGCTTCTTCCGGAAAATCGTTTTCCAATTTTGTCTCTTCTTCTGCTCGAAAAGGCAAAACTTCCGCTCTTTGTTCTTCATAAAAATCATCAACCGCCAATTCGCTCAGCAAAGTTTCTAAAACATCGCGCTCGGCCAATAAAGAAGCTTCTTTTTCCTTAAGCCACAAGAGTTCTTCCAAATCGCCCTCCACCAGATCTTCCGCGTCCAATAGTTCTTGTTTGGCTCGCTCAATAATTAAAATCGGCTCATCTAAATTATTGGTTTCCAGGCGCCAGATCTGATTTTTCAAAGATTCATCTATGGCTTCAATTTCTGCCAATATCGCTATCAGGTCATCGCATTTAGGCTGGGCAATTTCTATAGGCTTTCGCAACGCTTCGATTTTCTGTTCGATAATATTTTTTTCCTTTAAGTCCAGGCTTTTTTTTCGTCCTCTCTTTTTTCCCGCCGGCTTATTGTCCGCCAAAAAAACACCCGGCTTTATCTTGCTCAGGTCAATTATCCGGCCAAAAAAATTAACTTTTTTATTGTTTTTTGACAACGCCAAATCAGCCAAATCATGCTGGCCTTTTTTCACGCCAAAATCGCCCTGGCTGTTGGTCCCCTTATGAGCCATAAAATATTTTATTGTAGCCTTATTGTATCACAATGCCGCTTCTTTTTTAATCCACAAATAAAAAAAGGCGGCTGCTATTATTTTTTAGCATTTGCCGCCTTTTATAAAGATAGCTGTCAATTGCCATGCGTGATAATTTCTACCTCGCACGGGAAGCCCCAAAGCCGCGCCGCCATATATTCGCCGGCTTGGCCTTTTTCGGTAAAATATAATGTCTGGTGGTTGAACATTGGATTTAAAGAGATTTTGCTTCGGGGTTGGATTATTTCATGGTTGCCAGATGTTAATAACGAAAGAACTTTTTTGTCTTGAAGCTCTTTCGCCAAATCTTCTTTTAGAACTGCCCTCATATCATCGCCAAAGTTCATAAAAGCAGCTTGGCCGCTTCTAAAAACCGCTTCCCAATCAACTAGACTCTCGCCTTTACCACGAAGATCTGCTGGATATTCTTTTCTCATTTTGCCCTCCGTTCTGCTGACGTTTATGATCAAGACTGTTCGTTCTTTGCCGATCTTTGGAAACACTTTTAATTATTTCCCCGGCACTTCCTTTTTTACCGCCAAAAAATTGGACGCATCCGTTTTTCCGCATAGCCACTATTACCGCTTTATCTGTTTCTAGTCTTTTTTTACCATCTTCAGAAAAAAAGACGCCAGACGAAAGAAGTATTTCCGGCCATTCATCGATCAAATTATGCGTATAGACCGCTCTTTCTTCCTCGCCGGCAATTTTTTGCCCGATCTCTTTTATTTTGGCTAACTCTTTTGGAGAAAAAATCTTAAAATCTGATTTCGCCCCAACCGCTTGTTTCTCTATTATACAAACTTCCAGATTTTTAATGAGCATGCCTCCCTCCTAAGAAATTATTTTGTATTTTTAATTTCAATATAAAAGACTACTCCAAACCGACAAAAAAATCAATCTTTCTACCGCGAGTATATTTCCCTGGTTGCCTTGGCCATTTTCTGCCAAGAATACTTTTCTATCTGCTTAAGGCCGGCTTCGATCATGCCTTGCCTTAATTTTTTATCAGATATTATTTGGCCTATTTTCTCTGCCATATCTTTTACGTCCAAAGCATCGAAATATAAAGCTGCTTCGCCTAAAATCTCGGGCAAACAAGTGGCGCTGGAGCTGGCCACCGGCAAAGCATAGCTCATTGCTTCCAACGGCGGCAAACCAAACCCCTCGCACAAAGAAGGGAAAACATACGCTTCCGCCTCTTCATACAGGCTTTGCAGCTCGTTATCTGGCACAAAACCGGTAAAAACCACCCCTCCGCCAAAACAGACTCCGGCGCTATTGCAATTAGCTTTTTTTAGCTTTTGATAAAAATAATCCTCCCCGCCCACTAAAACCAATTGCAATTCTTGATACCGGCCATCGCGCAAAAGCTGAAAAGCCTTCGCCAGATTAGGTAGGTTCTTATGCGGATAAGCGTTGCCGACATAAAGCAGATAAGGTTTTTTTATTTTGTATTTTTCTAGTATTTCACGATTGCTATTTGGTTCTTGGCGATTAGCAACCTTGGGCGAGCCTTCATAGATAACGGTTATTTTTTCTTCGGCCGCGCCAAAATATTTAATAATATCGTTTTTGACAAACTGCGAAACTGTAATGATCTTTTTGGCCTTAGCCGCCGCCAAGCGGATCACTATTTTATAGCCAATATTTTTGAACCAATATTTTATTCGCCCAAAAAAAGTGTCTTTGGCGGTCGGAAAACGCTGCAAGATAAGGTCATGAATAGTGATAACAAAGGGCCTAACATAAAGCGCCGGCGCGTTAAAGTGCGTAAAGTGCATCAAATCGATTTTATGGCCATACAGCTGGCACGGAAAAAATATTTGCTCGCCCAAAGAATACCAACGCCAAGGCGCCAAGATCTTTTTAAAACGAGGACTCTGGGGCTGGTATTCATTAAAGTTCTCTTGCCGCAAAAAAATCAAATAATCATTTTGATCATCATTTTTTTCAAGTTCCTCTATTAACTTTTGCGTATACCGGCCAAGGCCTTTGGCTTTAGGGCCAAAAAACCTAGCATCAATGCCTATTTTCATAAACCTATTTGATTAAAAAATCCAGCGTCTCCTGCGCGCATTTATCCCAGGAAAAATCTTTAACGCGCTCAAGCCCCTCCATAATCAACTCTTTCTTTAAATTATCATCTTGCCAAACTTCTTTCACCGCCCAGGCAATTTCTTCAAAATTATACGGATCCACCATTAAAGCGCTATCGCCCACTACCTCCGGGAAAGACGAAGTATGGGAAGTGATGGTCGGCACGCCGCAAGCCATGGCCTCCAGCGGCGGGAAACCAAATCCTTCAAAAAAACTTGGATAAACGAACACTGACGCCAAATTAAAAAGCTGCGGCTTATCTTCCGGATCAACAAATCCAATAAGCTTAATATCCGGCGCAAAAAGAGATTTTCTAGCCGCATTAAATATTTCATCAGCCAGCCAACCAGCGCTGCCAGCCAGCACCAAAGCCGGCGCCGGAGAGCCTTGGGGTATTTTTTCGCGCAAAATCTCATAGGATTTTATCAGGCCAACCAAGTTTTTTCTAGGCTCCAGCGTTCCAAAATACAAGATAAACTTCGCCGGCAAACCATATTTTTTCGATACGGCAAAACAAGCTTCCTGTTCCATCGGCCGAAACTCTTCTCCGACGCCGGAATGAATAGTTTTTATTTTTTCTAGCGCCGCGCCGTAGATATCCGCTAAGTCTTCTTTGGTGGAACCGGAAACAGCAATAATTTTATCGGCTTCCAGGGCCCGTTGGCGCGGCGCCAGAAAGCTATGCCAGAAACGCTTGCGCCAAGAAAAAAACTCTGGAAAATATTCAAATGACAAGTCATGAAAAGTAATGACTTTCTTGCAATCCTTGCTCACCGGGCTTAATAAAAAATGCGGCGCAAAAAAAACGTCGCAGCCGCCCAAGAGCTGGTCGACCTTTGGCCAACGAAAAAACTTAGCCAGCGGGTCAAAAATAAAACGGTTGGGGATATAGAACTTTTTTAATTCAACATTAGGCAGTTTCAGCCAGTCATAATCCAATTCAACCTGGTTAAAGGCATTGTAGAATAATTTAAACTTGATATTTTTATCCAAAGACAAAAGACGGGACAGAAGATTTATGGTATATTCTTCTATCCCGCTCCGTGTTCCTTTGGCTAAAACTCTAAGGTCAATGCCGATAATCATAAAGCTCTATTCTTTAAAATATTCCTTGGCCGACTTTATAAAAAAACCCAATATAAAGCCCCCAAGCAATCCTGCCCAAAAGTTCCGGTAAATATTAGAAGAATTGTCCACCACCACGACCTCTCCGCCTGTCACAGAAAAATCTACTCCTTGATCTGAAGATGCGCTGATCTTATTTGCTTTTTCCGCGACCACAGAAGCAATGGCCGGGCCTAAAAAAGCTATCTTTTCCGGAGTGTCGGCTGAAAAACGGACTTCAACGGTATTAGGTGAGATCTTCGCCGCTAAAAATTGCCGGCTTAAACTATCTAAACTCGCCTGCCCCAGATCGATCTGCGCCCGCCTGTAAACAGCCTGCGCCATTTCCGGAGTTTTGAACCATCCCACTACCGTGCTGCCAAACTCATCGGAAGCCTTTAAAGCGTAATAATTATCGTATTTATAATCAACGGCGTTTTGGGTGCCCGAGCGCCCTATGGTCAAAGCCAGCGAGGCACTGTATTTGTCGCCCTGCCAAGCAAAACCAGCCGCCGCTATGGCAACAAAAACGGCGAAAACAAAAACCCACTTATAACCCAATAAATAATCCCCTATTTTTTTTATATCCATATTTTTATTGATTATAGGATAAAATAAAAAACTAAAAGGCTTTATTGTTTTTGCGCTTTTTAATCGCCCGCCAGGCCAAAAAAATAATTGCCGCCAAGACTAGAATGGCAGCTAGCAAAAAGAGCCCGATATAATTAAAAAACATCATCCAAGGAGATTTGTTGAAAAAATCACTTTTTAAAGTTGGCAAGACCCTAAAGGTGTTCCAAATCTCGTTTATTGGAAAAGATTCTTTCTCGCCGATAGCCAAAGAATATTTGCCCTTATAATTGGGGCTGGACACGCGGACCAAATAACTTCCCGCTTCTACGGCCTGTTTAAACTCGGGGCCCTTTAAATAATCGTCGCCGGCAAACGGTTCATAAAACTTCGTCCAGGTAAAATTATCGCCGCTAAAAAAAGCGATCGAGGTAGTGGCCGGGGTTAATTTAAGTATTTCTAGCGACATATTAGTTTTTGCCATCGGCAGATCAGGCACCAAAACATTAGCAAAAAGAACCATCGGCTTATCAACGGCCAGGCTAAAACTTTGGTCGAGCCCCTTTAATTCACCGTAAAAAGCTTGTGAGATCTCGGGGTTTTCAACCACCACCACCGCTCCGCCATCGACTAGCCGCGGCTGATGGGATAAAGCAATCATTGGCACGATAAAAAAGGCGGCGGAAATTATTAAAATAGTTTTTATATATTTTGGCATATTTTTATTTAACGCTATTAAAGTAAGTTGCCTTGCCGCTCGTCCAGCGCCTGATTCACCAAAGCATCCGCTTCCTTATTCTGCTCCCGGGGAATGGCCACGAATTTCATCTGGCCAAAATCAAGCATTAAGTTCCACACCAACAAGAACAACTGCTGCAAATTAGGCTCTTCTATTTTATACTTGTGGCTCATTTGTTTAACAATAAGCTCTGAATCCATTCTCACTTCCAGCTCCGCCTTCTTCATCGCTTCTTTTCCAAAAACTTGTTTTAATTTTTTTAAGCCAAAGATCAACGCCTGATACTCGGCTTCATTATTGGTCGTCTCGCCGATAGTTTCGCCATATCTTTTCAGGATTTCCCCTTTGGCACCACAAATAACGACTCCAATCCCTGCCGGCCCAGGATTGCCACGGCTGCCGCCATCAGTATATAAAATATATTTCATATGCTTATTTTAATTGTTTTAAATCCACGATCTTAAGCTGCAGATTGCGAGTGCCATTCCATTCGTCCACGATTATTTCACACACTATATCAATTTTATCGCCAAAAGCCAAGTCCGCGTTCCCATTGCCAGCCAAACCAAAACCAATGGCTTTAAATGTCTTCTTCGGCAATTGCTCACTTTTAAGTTCCAGCTTTAAATGCTTGGAGCCGTTGCCTACCACGCGCACACCGGCCACTTCCAGATTTTTGATGAGCCAGAGCGGCCGTTCGTTATTTTTGCCAAACGGCTCAAATTTTTCCAAATTATCGAATAATTTCCAATCAATATCTGCCGGCTTAAGTTCCGCATCAACTTCCAACACCGGCGTTAGGTCAATTCCTTTTAATTTTTGGCAAGCAATTTGGTTAATTTTTTCTTCAAAGGCCGCTAGATTCTTGGCTTCCAATTCCAATCCCGCTGCGCCGATATGGCCGCCATATTCTGCCAGCAATTCAGCGCAAGCGCTTATCGCCTCTATCAGATTAAAAGCCGGCACACTGCGGGCCGAACCCCGCAAATGAGTTGGCTGGCCCTGGCTGGCGGAAGAAAAAATAAAAGCCGGCCGGTTGTGCCTATCGGCAATTTTTCCGGCAACTAAACCGATCACGCCTGGAGACCAATTAGGATCACTAGCAAAAAGAACTGGTTTTTTTTCGTTATTCAAATCTCCCGCTATCCGCCGCTCAATTTCTTTAACAATATCTTCGGTTATTTTTTGGCGCCGGCCATTATGGTCGTTAATTTTCTTAGCCATCGCCGCTGCTTCTCCCCGGTCTTGGGTCAATAAAAGGTCTACCGCCAGATCCGCGTGATCAATTCTCCCGGCCGCGTTCAAACGCGGCGCCAGCACAAAACCTAAAGAATAAGTGTCCAGATTTGTTTTTAATTTTTCTATTTCATATATCGGATTAAGCCGCGCCACCTTCATTAATTCCTGCAATCCCATCCGCTGAGTTTGGGCTAAAACTATTAAGCCGTATCTTACCAGCGTCCGATTTTCGCCCAAGAGCGGCATGCAATCAGCCACGGTTCCCAGCGCCACCAGATCCAAGAGCCACTTTTCCCAGCCTGGCTTGGTTTTTTTGCTCGAGCCGATTAATGCCTGCGCTAATTTAAAGGCCACGCCAACTCCAGCCAACTCCTTAAAAGGATATTTGTCTTTTTTTTGCCAAGGATTAACAATGGCCTCGGCTTTAGGCAAAGATTTTCCCGGCTGGTGATGGTCTGTCACCACAACTTCCAATCCCAGAGAATTGGCAAAATCAATATCCGCTTTTTCAGAAATCCCGCAATCTACTGTGAGCATCAAACCCACGCCCTCCTTTTTCATTTTTTTTATCGCTTCTTGGTTTAAACCATAGCCATCTTTTACTCTGTCGGGAACATAAATACCGCCGGAAATATCCGCGCCAAGCTCGGCCAGCGTGGCTTGCAATAGAACCGAACCGCAAACTCCATCGGCATCATAATCGCCAAAAATCGCTATTTTTTCTTTATTTTCTATAGCCTTGGTTATGCGTTTCACCGCTTCAGCCATGCCCAACATCAAAAAAGGATCATGCAGATCCCCTTCATAATCCGGATTAAAAAATTCGTCTATTTTTTCTTGAGTGTTTATTCCCCGCCGCGATAAAAGTTCCAGCACCACAGGATTATACTCAGGAAATTGCGCGATAAACTCTTTTGGCGCGCTTGGTTTTAATTGCCAAATCATTAAATAAGATTATAAATAACAAATTATAATTTTTGTTCTAGAGCCTCAATTCCCGGCATTGGCTCCCCCGCCAAAAACTCCAGCATCGCGCCACCGCCGGTGGAAACAAAAGAAAACTTATCGGTTAATTTCAGCTTATCCAAATAAGAAACCGTCTCGCCGCCGCCGGTAATGGAAAAAGCACCCGAGCCGGCAATCGCCTCGGCAATGGCGCGCGTGCCGTGGCCAAAAGCTTCATTTTCAAAAAAACCCATTGGCCCGTTCCAAAGAATTATTTGGGCGCGCTGGATAATGCCGCAAAAAAGTTTTTCCGATTCCGGCCCGATATCAAAAATTGACTCGTTTTCTCCCGTTTTTTCTATTAAGCCGGTTCGGCAAACTCCTGTCCCATCGTTATTGGTGCAAAAAACCGCGTCTGTCGGCAAATGAATCTTTGCGTTAGCCACCAACCCTTTAACTTCATCGATCATTTTTGCCTCAATTAACGATTTGCCCACTTCGATTCCCCGGGCATGCAAAACCGTGTTAGCCAAAGCTCCGCCTAAAATTATATCCTGCGCTTTGTCTAAAAAACTTTTTATTAATTTTATTTTTGTTGAGATCTTGGCGCCGCCAATTATCACGCAAAGAGAACTATCTTTAGCATCGCGCGCTTTAGTTAAATTAATTATCTCTTCTTCCATTAACAGCCCCGCATAACTTGGCAAAAACCTCGTTATGGCGCTGACCGAAGCGTGAGAGCGGTGAGAAACACCAAAAGCGTCATTAACATATATCTCACCCAGCGCCGCCAAGTTTTTGGCAAAGATCTCATCGTTAGCTTTTTCTTCTTTATAAAAACGCAGATTTTCCAATAAAATTATCTGGCCATCTTTTAATTTGCTGGCCGCCTGCTTGGCTTCTTCCCCCGCGCAATCATCAATAAAGATTATCTCTTTACCCAACAATTCCGCCGTCTTTTTGGCTACCCACTTTAAGCTCAGGTTCTCCTCTTTATTTTTTGGCTCCCCTAAATGGGACATCAAAATAATTCTGGCGTTATTTTGCAGCAGATATTTCAAAGTTGGCAAAGTCCGCCTGATTTTAAAATCGTCGACCACCTGGCCGCTTTTTTCGTCCACATCAACATTAAAATCAACGCGCACCAAAACGCGTTTTTGCGCCACATTAATGTTTTTTAAAAACTCCATATTATAAAATATTAACTTATCTTCTTAGCGATCTGGCCAAACTCTTTGGCATCTAAACTCGCTCCGCCAACCAGCAAACCGTCTAGCCTGGATTGAGAAATATAAGCTTCGCAATTTTGGCCGTTAACGCTGCCACCATAAAGCACCGGCGTCTTTTCAGCCAAAAAGCGGCTATAAAGTTTAGTTAAAGTTTTGCGGATAAATAAGCCAACGCTTAAGGCATCGTCTGGCGAACAAGCCTTGCCCGTGCCAATCGCCCAAACCGGCTCATAAGCGATCACTACTTCCTTCATCTGGTTAACGCTTAGGCCCGCCAAAGACGCAGACATTTGGCTTTCTACCACCGCGCTCATTTCTTCCCCTATTTTTTCTCCCACGCACAAAATTATTTTCAGCTTAGCCTTTAAAGCGGCCTTGATCTTTAAATTAACTATCTCATCGGTTTCGCCCATAAATTGCCGGCGCTCCGAGTGCCCTAAAATAACGTACTCAGCTCCCGCCCCGGCAGCCATAGCCGCAGATATTTCTCCGGTAAAGGCGCCGCTCACTTCCCAATGGCAATTTTGCGCTCCCATTTTTATTGCCGCGCTAGGCTTCAGGTTTTGAAGCCAAATTGCCGGCGGACAAATAATTATTTCCGCCTCTTTAATGCCGCGGATTTCTTTTTTTACCTCTTCTAGCAAAGCTAATGCCTCTTTGGCGGCCTTAGGGTTCATTTTCCAATTGGCAACAATGAGTTTCTTCATATTTTTATTAACTATTACTAATTACTGCTTTTTGATTAAAATGCCTCCTAACCCACCAAATAACCAAAACCAAAATTACCACACCAATCACTAGGTCAAACTTATGGAAATAGACTTTAAGCCCTTCCCAATTTTCCCCAGCGATCAAGCCCGCATAAGCCAAAACAAAAGACCAGGGCAAGCAGCCAAGAAGAGTATAAAGGCAAAACTTTTTAAAAGGCATCCGCGCAATACCGGCCGGCAAAGAAATAAAAGTCCTAACCACCGGCAGCAATCGGCTGAAAAAAACTGTTAATTGGCCGTATTTGCTAAACCAATTATCCGCTAAGGTTAAGTCGTGGGATGAGATCAGCAAATATTTTCCGTATTTTTCTACTAAACGGCGGCCGCCCCAAGCGCCAACCCAATAAGCAATAATGGACCCTAGCAGGTTCCCTAATCCTCCCCAAAGCGCCACCTGCCATAATTCAAACCGCCCCTCCCAAACTAAAAATCCGGAAAAAGGCATAATTACCTCCGACGGCACCGGAATACAAGCGCTTTCCAAAGCCATCAAGCCAAAAATGCCCAAGTATCCTGTGGTTGAAATAATCGAAATAATTATTGATGACAACCAAGCTAGAACGGACGATATCATTTATAAAAATTAAATTATTCTATTTTCCTTAAGTATTCCGCTGCCGCTTCCGGCTCTACCGTAGAGATCTCTATGCCCGTGCCCAGCTCAAACCCCGCCCAAGTCGAAGTTTTCGGCAAAATCTCAAAATGCCAATGATAATGATTATAATCTTTTCCATCCACCGGCGCCGTATGCAAAAAGAAATTATAAGCTGGGTCGTTCATGCCCTTAAAAAGTTTATTCAAAGCAACCTGCAACGCTTCCGCTAGAAGTTCCTTATCCTCTTCTTTTATTCTTTCAAAATACGCATGATGCTCTTTGGGTATGATCCTTAATTCAAAGGCGACCCGCGAAGCAAATGGCGCGACTACCAGAAATCCTTTATTTTCAAAAACGATTCGCCGCTTATCTTCCTTGTCCCAGGCCATCATTTTGCAATGCACGCATTCCCCCCGCGTTTCAAAAAAGATTTTTGAGCCGTTCAGGCTTTGCTGCAGATCCGGATCAATCAGAGGCATAGCAATAATTTGAGAATGGGGGTGGGCAACAGACGCTCCGGCTTCCTTGCCATGATTGTGGAAAATCGCGATATAATTGACTAATTTTTCATTGGCCAGATCCAAATATCTTTCCTGATAAGCATCAATGACTTTTTTTACTTCGCCCACCGTCATTTCCGCTAACGATTTTTTGTGGTCTCTGGTTATCACCACTTCATGGAAGCCTACGCCATCCATAACCGAATAAGGGCCCTCGGCGCGCTCACGCAAGCTTTCGGCGCGGGAAAAAGCCGGAAACTTATTTGGCACAACCGCCACCGCCCAATCACCGCTGTCTTTTTTATATTCGAGCACCGGCTTCTCCTGCCCCTGCAAATCGCAAAAAGGGCAATCTTTTTCTTCCACTTCTATTTTTTGCCGCTCTTGCTTGGCAAAAGTTTCAGGGCGCTTGGCGCGGCCAGTCGCGATAACCACCCAGTCTTTACTGACTAGATCAAATCGCAATTCCGAAGCAGATTTTTTTGCTGGCTCTTCCATAAAATTATAATTCAGATTTTAAAGTTTTCGCTTTTCTGATCCCGTAAGCATCGGTAATTAGCCACCACCAGACCTGAAACAATTCCTTGAAAGTCATCAGATACCCTTTCAGACTCACTTTGCTGTTTGGATCGTTTATCCAATAAACCGGGACGACATCTATTTTATATTTTAATTTCCGCGCCAAAGCCAAAGCTTCGATATCAAATCCCCAACGGTCAATTTTTGATTTAGAAAAAACCGCTTTGGCAGCCTCAGCCGAAAAAGCCTTAAAGCCACACTGCGTATCCCAAACTCCCCAAACAGCAAATATTTGGATCAAAATATTTCCCATATTCCCTAACAAGCGTTTAAATCCCGGCTGCGATACCGCTTGTTTAGCGCCCTTAGCATCCTTTGGATCGCGAGAGCCAATAACCAATTGGGAACCGTTATCAAAATACTGTTTCATTTTATCAAAATGGTCCAGAGTTGTGGCGTTGTCCGCGTCCATAAAAAGCCGGACTTGGCCCAGGGCTGTCAGCATCCCTTGGCGGGTTACCCAGCCTTTGCCATGGTTTGCCTGATTATCTATCAGCTTTAAGTTTTTTATGCTTTTCTGGAAATTATTTACAATTTCCGCGGTTTTATCGCTTGAACCGTCCGAAACCACTAAGATTTCGTAATCAAAAGACTGTTTTAACAAATAAGCATCAACTGATAATAAAGTTTTACTAATACGCTTTTCCTCATTATAAGCAGGAATAATTACTGATAAATACGGCTGATTTTCCATAAAGAATAACGTTAAATAATTAACCTCCCAAGTGCTTAGATTATATCATAAAACCGCGCCAAAATAAAAAGGCTCTTTTGGGAGCCAAAGCAGCCTTAATTTTCCTTTTTTAATTTTTCGTCAAGATTTCATACCCGCCTTTAGTCACCGTTACCGTGTGCTCAAAATGCGCCGAAAGAGAGCCGTCTTCCGTCTCGTAGCCGTAGCCGTCTTTTGATTTTTTTATTTTATAACTGCCGGCCGACAACATCGGCTCAACTGCCAAGGTCATGCCTTCTTTTAAGGTTATGTCTTTAAAATAAGCGCTGACAAAATTAGGGATTTCTGGCTCTTCGTGCAGATCATAACCTACGCCGTGCCCTATCAGTTCGCGCACAATGGCAAAGCCTTGTCCCTTAGCATATTTTTCAATTGCCGCTGAAACCTCAAAGAGTTTCCGGCCGGGCTTGATCTTGTCTAGGCCCGCCTGCAAGGCACCGCGAGTTGCTTCCATTAATTTTTTTGCTTCCGGGCTAATTTTACCCACCGCTACGGTAAGAGCCGCATCCGTGTATAGGCCTTTCTGCCCGCCACAGCCTCCAGCCATCGCGCAAGAAGCGCAATGCTCTGGCGGCCAAAGCACGCCTAGGTCCAAACCGATAATATCGCCCTCTTTTAGCTTGCGGCTTGAAGGCAAGGCATGGACTATTTCATTGTTAACCGAAGTGCAAAGCGCGTTTGGGTAGCCATCAAAACCTTTAAAGGCCGGCAAAGCGCCATTTTGATAAATAAGCTCTTCTGCTAATTCATCTAGTTCTTTGGTGGTCAGGCCGGGTTTTATTTTTTTTGACAGCTCAAATAAAACAGACGCCAAGATTTTTCCACCTTGGCGCATCAATTCTATTTCAATTTCGTTTTTTATCTTTATCATTGTAATTTGCTCAAAATCTCTTCAAAAACTTTATCGATCGGCTGCTCACCGTTGATCCTTAATAAACGGCCGTTAGCTTCAAAAAAATTGATCACCGGCAAAACTTCTTGGTCAAAAAGATCCAGCCGCAAATTGATAGCTTCGGGCGTATCGTCTTGGCGCGTGACCAGCTCCCCGCCGCATTTATCGCAAACTTTTAAGTTTTTGTATTCGCCAACATACGGAATCAATTGCCCGCATTTGACGCACTGCCGCCGCTTGGTTAAGCGGTTAAAGGCCTCCTCCCGTGAGATATCAACCAGGATCGCTTTAAAGTTTTTATCCCATTCATACCATAAAATCGCTTCTTCCATCATTTGCGCTTCAACTAATTTTCGCGGGCTGCCATCAAATAAAATGCCGGCCAAATCTTTATTGCTAGCTAATTTCAATTCCCCCAAGCGATTCACCCATTGCTGAAATATCAAAAAAGTCGGCGCTAACTGGCCGCGGCTAATGACTTCTTTTATTTTTTTGCCGTTAAAGTTTTCCTGACCGCTAAGCGCCCTTAATATCTCTCCGCTGCCAATATAAGTTAAGCCAAACTTATCTGTTAAAAGTTTGGCCTGAGTTCCTTTGCCGCATCCGGCGCGGCCGAGTAGTGTATAAACTTTCGGTTCCATATGTTTCCGAGTTTATATTACTATTAAAATATTTCTAGAAACCTTCGTAGTCCCTCATGACTAATTGGGATTCGATTTGGCGAATAGTTTCCAGCACCACCGAAACCATAATCAAGATAGAAGTGCCGCCAATTTGAAAAGCGCTAATGCCCGTACCCGCCTGAACAATGCTTGGCGCAATGGCGATAATGCCCAAGAATACTGCACCCACCAGCAAAACGCGGTTTAAAATAAAGTTCAAAAAATCAGTTGTCGGTTTGCCCGGCCTAATGCCAGGGATAAACCCGCCCATTTTTTGCAAATTAGTGGAAATGTTCTTAGGGTCAAAAGTGATTGCCGTATAAAAATAGGTAAAGACCACCACCAACAGAAAATAAAGCACGGTATAAAGAAGCTCGCCGCTTTGGAATACATCGCGCATAAACTTAGCCGCGGTGGCGATCCAAGCTGTTTGAACGTTAGCCAAAAAGCTCCCGATCATTCCCGGCAACAGCAAAAAAGATAAAGCAAAGATGATCGGCATCACGCCCGCCGGGTTAACATTCATCGGCAAATAAGTTGAAACGCCCCCATACACCCGATTGCCGCGCACCCGCTTGGCATAAGAAACCGGGATATTGCGCCGGCCCTCTGTGATAATCACCACACCAACAATGACTACTAGGGCAATCACTAAGAAAGCGACATAGGAAGGAATATTTGCCGGATCCCAATTAAGCAGCATCTGCCGCAAACTAGTCGGAAAAGCCGCCACAATGCCGGCAAAGATCAAGAGAGAAACGCCATTGCCTATGCCTTTTTCCGATATCAACTCTCCCAGCCACATCAAAAAAATCGTGCCAGCCGTAATCACTAAAATAGTTGTCGTTAATTGATATACGCTTAGATCACCAATAACTTGCTGGGCGCGAAGCAGCATGATCATGCTGTAGCCCTGCAAAGCAGCCAGCGGCACGGTTAATAGCCGGCCATATTGGTTGAACTTTTGCCGGCCAGCCTCGCCCTCTTCCTTATAGATAGCTTCTAGCCGCGGAAATATCATGGTTAAAAGCTGCATGATGATGACCGCCGTGATATAGGGCCCCATGCCTAGCATTGCGATCGAAAGATTGCTCATGGCGCCGCCGGTGAACATATTAAGCAAGCCAAAAAGCTGGTTGCTGTCAAAAAAAGATTTCAATCTTTCTGCATCGATTCCCGGCACCGGAATATTAGCCACTAGCCTGAAGACAACGAAAACCGCCAGAACAAATAACACTTTGTTGCGGAGTTCTTTTACTTTGAAAATCTGAAGAAATTTTTGCCAAAAGCCCATATTGGTTTTTGCTAACAGGCAAAACAACTATTTATTTTATTGTTCCGCCCGCTTTAATAATAACATCCTTGGCGCCAGCTGAAAAAGAGAAGCCTTTAAAGTTCAGCTTTTTAGCTACCGGGCCCTTGCCTAGTATTTTTACTTTCGGCCACTGGCCGCTAGACTTGGGAATCAAGCCTTTCTTCAATAAAATATCAACTGTTACCATTTCTCCGCTCTTAAAAGCGGCGCCCAGAGTTTGAAGATCCAAGATCACGGGCTTATTTTGAATGCTCTTAAACTTATAACCTCTTTTCTTAGGCAAGCTTTTCAGCGCATCCCGCCACTCCGGACGCAGCTTTCGGCCGGATCGGGATTTTTGTCCTTTCACGCCCCGACCGGAAAAAGTGCCCCGCTTGCCGCCGCGGCCCACACGTTTAGCCTCTTTATTAAATTTGTTTTTAGTAATTTGATGCAACTGCATATAAGTATAAAACTGATTACTTTAATTTTTTCAGCGCTTCCAGCGTAGCTCGCGCGTTATTTAATTTATTGGTTGATTTGCTAATGATCTTGGCACAAATGTTTTCAATGCCAGCCAAGCCGCAAATTATTCTAACTGCGCCGCCTGCCACCAATCCCTTGCCTTTAGGCGCTGGTTTCAAAAAAACTCTGGCGGAGGCATATTTTGCTTCTACCTGATGAGGGATCGAAGCTTCTTTCAAGGCTACCACTATCATATTCTTTTTGGCATCAGCCACTGCCTTATCGACAGCCTGAGAAACATCTAATCCCTTGCCTACGCCAACGCCAATTTTGCCTTTTTTGTTGCCCAGCCCCACCGTCGCCCGGAAGCTGAAGCGTCGGCCGCCCGCCACCACACGCGTCACACGCGCCATATCTAAAACCTTCTGATCAAACTCAGATTTTTCTTTCTCATTTCTTCGCCCGCCTCTTTGTCTTCCACCCATTGGTTTTGGCATATTTATAATTTAAATTAAAATTTTAATCCCCCTTCTCTGGCGCCATCGGCCAAAGATTTCACGATTCCATGATATTTATAAGACCCTTTATCAAAAATGGCTTTTTCGATCTTTAATTCTCCTGCTTTTTTAGCTAAAGCCTGGCCAACCATTTTTGCCAGATCTGTTTTTGTTTTCTTGCCGGTTTTTGACAGATCCAAATCGCTAGCGCTGGCCAGAGTCTGGCTTTTGGCATCATTGATCAGCTGCCCGTAGATATGTTTGTTGCTGCGAAAAACGCAAAGCCTCGGGCGCTCGCTGGTGCCAGAAATCTTAGCCCGAATGCGCTTAGCCCGAAATTGTTTTTTTGTTCTTTTAATTTTAATTGCCTGTTTCATGCTTTTTATTTAAACAAAATTAGAATCCGCTTTTAACTGCTTTTTTTCCGGCCTTTCTTCTGATCACTTCTCCCAAATAATGGATACCCTTGCCTTTATAAGGCTCTGGCTTTCTAATCTTTCTGATATTGGCCGCTGTCTGCCCAACTATCTCTTTATCGATACCAGAAATTGAAATAATATTTTTTTCTACTTTAAAAACTACGCCCGGCACGGCTTTGAACTCTACCGGATGGGAAAAACCCAGGTTCAAAATTAAATCATTGCCTTTTAAGGCCACTTTATAACCAACGCCTTCGATCTCCAGTTTTTTCTCAAAACCATTTTTTACGCCTTCAATCATATTAAAAACCAGCATTCGGCTCAATCCCCACAAAGCAGCGCTGCGCTTGGTTTGCTTAGCAATATTAACCAAAGCTTCTTTATCTTTTACTTCCACTTTTATCTCTCGAGTTAATTGCCGTTTCAATTCGCCTTTTGGCCCTTTAACCACGACCAAATCGCCGTCTATAGAGACAGTCACGCCTTCTGGTATTGCAATTGGTTGTTTTCCTATTTTACTCATAAAATTATTGTCTTTATTTTCCTTTCAGCCTATTTTTTACCAAAGTTCGCAAAGCACTTCTCCGCCAATGCCTTTCTTTTTAGCTTCTTTGCCGCTCATTAATCCCTGGGAAGTAGAAACTATCGATAACCCATAACCCTGCTTGATCGGTTTTAATTTTAAAGCTGGGGAATAAACTCTTTGCCCGAGGCGACTAACTCTTTTAATGCCGGATATCGCGCCCACGCCTTGGTTATATTTTAATTTTATTTCCAGCTTTTCTTTGTTTTTTATGCCTTTTTTCTCCGCTCCGCCAATAAAGCCTTCTTTTTCCAAGATCTTAGCTATCGATAATTTGATGCCCGAAAAAGGCGCTTCCGCCATTTCATGGCCAGCATCTTGCGCATTCTTTATTCTAATTAACAAATCTGCTATTGGGTCCATAATTTTATTTTACCAACTTGATTTTTTAATACCCGGAATCTCTCCCCGGTTAGCCATCTCCCTGAAGCAAATACGGCAAAGATCAAAAGCTCTCATATAACCACGCTTGCGGCCACAGCGAAAGCAACGCCTGGTTTTTCGGCTGGAGAACTTCGGTTTCTTTTTTGATTTTGCGATTTGAGCTTCAGTAGCCATATTTATTATTTTTTACTTGATTTTTTTATTTCTTTTTCTTTTTTCTCCGCGCTGATCGGAAAACCCAATAATTTAAATAATTCCAAACCTTCGGCAGCGTTGGCAGCAGTGGTGGTAACGCAGATTTCCAGGCCAAAGATCATTTGCACTTGGTCATGGGAGATCTCAGGAAAAATTATTTGCTCTTTTAAGCCTAGGTTCAAATTGCCATTGCTATCAACTGCGCTGAGCGAAATGCCCCGAAAATCGCGTGTCCGCGGCAAGGCCAAACTGATCAACCGGTCTAAAAAATCATACATCCGTTTGCCGCGCAAAGTAACTTTAACTCCTACTATCTGCCCTTGGCGAGTTTTAAAAGACGCAATCGCTTTTTTGGCTTGAGTGAAAACCGCTTTTTGGCCCGCGATCTGAGTTATATCCTTGGCCACTTCATCGATCAGTTTTTGGTCCTGTTTGAACTTGCCCACGCCAGAGTTTATGGTCACTTTCACTATCTTTGGCACAGACATATCATTTTTAAAACCAAACTTAGCCCGCAACGCGGGAACCGCTTCTTTCAAATATTTTTCTTTTAATCGGTTTGTTTTCATATCTGATCAATAACTCCAATTTATATTTCCTGCTGGCATTTCTTGCAAATGCGAAACTTCCCCGCCTCAGTCGCTTTATAGCCCAATCGGGAAGCTTCACCGCACTTTGGACAGATTAACTTAACATTGGAAACATGTAAAGGTCGGGGAACCTGGATTATCTGCCCTTTCTCCCCTTGCTTGCGGGGTTTGCGCGATTTTTTAGCCATATTAATATTCTCCACGACCAGCTTTTCGGCCAACTTTAAAACCTGGAGCACTTTTCCTTTTTTGCCCTTATCTTTGCCTGAGATTATTAAAACTTGGTCATTTTTTCTGATTTTCATAAAATTGTATTCTTGCGGATCTTAATAGTTTCTTGTTTAGACTACTTCCGGCGCTAATGAAATTATCGTTGTATAGCCTTTATTTCTTAACTCGCGCGCTACCGGCCCAAAGATCCGGCCACCCTTTGGCTCCAAGCCATCAACCAGAACAACCGCGTTATCGTCAAACCTAATGTAAGAACCGTCGTGCCGCCTAAAAGGATTCCGCTGCCTAATGATTACCGCTTTGACCACATCCCCTTTTTTCACCGCTTTGCGAGGTTCAGCCGTCTGAACGGAACAAACAACAACATCGCCCAACTGCGCCCAGCGCCGGCGGGTTCCGCCTAAAACCTTAAAACACCGAACGATTTTAGCGCCGCTATTGTCTGCTACTTTTAAAATAGAACGTGGTTGAATCATAGCTTCTTTTATTAAATCAATTTATGCTTTTTGCGTAACTATCCATTTTTTATTCTTGGAAATCGGGCTGGTTTCGGAAATTATCACTTTATCGCCTATCTGATATTCATTCTTTTCATCGTGCGCGCTGTAGCGAGTCGTGACTTTATATTTTTTCTTATATAAGCTGTGCTCTTTAAGACGCGTCACTGCGACGATCACTGTTTTTTGCATCTTATTGGAAACGACAACTCCTTTTAATTGTTTATTTGGCATATTTTTCAATTAATTTCTGGAAACTTATTTTTTTAAAACCGTTAAGACCCTGGCAATTTCTCTTTTAACCTTTGACAGCTCATCCGTTTTCTTTAATTTTTTGCTGGCCAGATCAAAGCGCAAAGAACGGAGTTTTTCCCGGTTCTCTTTAAGCATCAATTCTAGCTCCCCGTTGGTCTTTTGTTTTAATTCTTTGGCTTTCATAAAATATTCCTGATTAATTTTTCACTATAAACTTCGTTTTGATCGGCAATTTATGCGCCGCCAACCGAAAAGCTTCCCGTGCATCCGCTTCGCTCACGCCGTCCATTTCAAATAAGATCCGGCCCGGCTTAACCACGGTCACGTAATATTCCACCGCGCCTTTTCCGCCGCCCATCGGAGTTTCAGCACCCTTTTTGGTCACCGGTTTATCAGGGAAAATGCGCAACCAAACTTTTCCGCCGCGCTTAATAAATCTAGTCATGGCTCGCCTGGCCGCTTCTATCTGTCGTCCGGTCATCCAACAGGTTTCCATCGCCTTTAAGCCAAAGGCGCCAAAAGATACCTCGTTGCCAGCTTTGGACAAGCCGCTAGAGTTTCCTTTTTGCCATTTTCGATGTTTTACTTTTTTCGGATTCATAACTAGTTCTTTTTATCTTCTTTTTTCTTATTCAAATCTTCTTTTTTGAAAACCCAAACTTTAATGCCAATCGTTCCGTAAGTGGTGAAAGCCGTGGTCTGGGCATAATCAATATCCGCTCTCATTGTTTGGGAAGGAATGCTGCCTTTTTTCAACCATTCTCTCCGGGCAATTTCGTTGCCGTCAAGCCGCCCACCCAGCATTATTTTAACTCCCTGGACATCCCGCGATTGAGATACTCGTTCAATAGTTTGCTTTAAAACGCGCCTAAAAGGCATTCTTTTTTCAATTTGTTCAGCCATGCCTTGGCCAATGACCGCTGCCCTGATTTCCGCGTCTTTCACTTCTTCAACCGATAAACGCAGGTCCATTTTAATGGACTTCTTTAATTTCTTGGCCAAAAGCGATTTAACTTCTTTTTTCAGGTCCTCAACGCCAGATCCCCCGCGGCCAATGATCAAGCCCGGCCGAGCCGCCTGGATTATAACATCTAAAGAGTTATTGGAGCGTTCAATTTCAATTTTATCCACGCCAGCTTTAATCAACTTGGTCGCCAAAAAGTTCCGGATAAAATAATCCTCTTTCAAAAACTCCTGATATCGTTTTGTGGTGAACCAGCGCGATCGCCAATTTTGGGTGCCTCCCAATCGGAAAGCGACTGGATTAACTTTTTGTCCCATATTTTTTAAATAGATTTCCTTCTAAATACTTTTTTAATATTACCAATTGTTTGCCGCGAAAAGTTTTTCTGTTTGGACTCGCTGGAAGCATTATGCGGTTTCTCCGGCGCCACACCTTTTGGCTTGCTTTCTTTAGCTTGCTCATCTAATTTCTTCCCTTTTTCTTGTTTTTCCGGCAAAACTTCGTCAGCTTTTAGCACCTCAACTTTTGGAGACGATTTTTTCTTGCCCGAACCCGGCTTTATCTCTTCCAAAATTAATTTCACTGAACAAGTCCTTTTCCGAATAGCGCTGGCCCGCCCCATAGCGCGAGGCATCCAACGTTTTAATGTTGCTCCCCCTTCAACCACGATGCTTTTTACAAAAAGGTTATCTTCCGCAATATCAAAGTTTTGCTTGGCGTTAGCCACGGCCGATCTAACCAGCTTCAAGATGAAAGTAGCCGGCTTTCTAACCAGAAACGCTAACTGGGCCTGAGCGCGCGTAGCACTCATACCTTTAATTAGGTTAGCCGCCAATCTCACTTTTCTTGGCGCCATTCTTATATCGCTTAATGTTGCCTTAACTTCCATAAAAATAATTTATTATTTCTTTTCCGGAGCCGGAGCTGGAGCAGCGGCCGCTGCCATTGCTTTTTGCTGCTCTATTTCTCGCTGCATCCGACCACCATGCTTAACGAACTTTCTGGTTGAAGAAAACTCACCCAATTTGTGTCCCACCATTTCTTCCGTAATAAAAACCGGTATATGTTCGCGGCCGTTATGCACGCCAAAAGTAAAGCCGACCATTTCCGGAGAGATCGCGCAAGAACGAAACCAAGTCTTAATAACCGCCTTATCGCCCGGCTTTAAATTAGCTATTTTTTTCAATAACCTAGGATCAACAAATGGACCTTTTTTTAAACTTCTTGACATAAAATTATAATCTTACAAAAATCTTTTTTAAATTATTTCCTTCTCGTTAAAATAAATCGGCGGCTCGGCTTCTTTTTCAGCCTGGTTTTCACACCCAAAGCCTGCTTGCCCCAAGGGGTCTTAGGACCGCGGCGCAAACCAATTGGCGCCCGGCCTTCACCGCCGCCATGAGGATGGTCGCACGGATTCATAGCTGAACCGCGCACCGTTGGCCTGATTCCCATCCACCGAGAACGACCGGCTTTGCTTAAAACTTTATTGCCAAATTCAGAATTGCTAACTTGCCCGATAGTGGCCAAACTTCCAATAATAACCATGCGCACTTCACCCGAAGGCATCTTTAATTGAGCATATTTTCCTTCTGTCGACAAGACTTGGGCGCTGGAGCCGGCTGAGCGGACTAAAATCCCGCCGCTGCCCGGCCGCAATTCAACATCATGGATCTGGGTACCAACCGGGATCTTGCTCAAAGGCAAACGATTGCCGATCTTGATTTCCGCTTGTTCGCTGCTGATTATCTGATCGCCAACTTTAATGCCTTCCGGCGCAATGATATAGCGCTTTTCGCCGTCTTGATAGTTCAATAAGCTAATAAAACAATTGCGGTTTGGATCGTATTCAATAGAAACAACTTTAGCCGGAATGCCAACCTTATCCCGCTTAAAATCTATCTGGCGATAAAGCTTTTTATGCCCGCCGCCCTTATGCCGTGTGGTGATCTCGCCGCCACTGCGGCCATTTGACCTAAACGAAAAACCCACCAGCTTTTTTTCTGGCCTATTTTTACTTAACGCCGCCTTGATTCGAATCAGCTGGCGAACGCCGGGACTGGTTGGTTTAGATTTTTTCAACATATTCTTATCTTGAAATAATTTCTATTTTTTCTCCTTCCGCTAAAAAGACTATCGCTTTTTTAAAGCCGGCTTTAAATCCCTCATATCTTCCCCGGCGCCTTTTCTTACCCTGAGTATTTAAAATATTTATCCGCAAAACTTTCACGCCATATAGGTTCTGGATCGTTTTTTCCACTTCTTTCTTGGTCGCCTCTGGCGCTACTTCAAAAAGATATTGGTTCTGATTAGCATTCAAATTAAAAGACTTTTCCGTTACCAGCGGCCGGCGCAAAATCCTGTAAGCTTCCGAAAACTCTTTTTTAACCGCTTTATTGCTAAAATTAGCCGTTTTCTTCGCAGCCTTAACTCTCGGTTCTTTTTTAACCGCGGTCTTTTTTTGTTCAGTTTTTTCCGTGCTGAAGATTCCCATATTATTTTGCTTGATACATTGCTTTTATTTTTTCTACCGCTTCGCTAGAAATAACCAAATATTTTGTCGATAACAGATCCACCACATTCAAACTGCCAACGCCAATCATTGCCACTTTAGGCAAATTGCGGGCCGCGCGCAAAACCGCTTCATCCTTTTGCGACAAAATTATCATCACGCCGCGATTTAATTCCTTTTTCGCGCCACTGGCCAATTTATTTATAATAACCGCCATTTCTCTGGTCTTTGGCTGTGCCAATTTTAAGCTTTCCAAAATTATAATTTCTCCGTCGCTGGCCTTGCCGGATAAAACCATCTTCAAGGCTTGACGCTTCATTTTCTTGTTTATAGACAAAGAAAAATTGCGTTCTTTGCGCGGACCAAAAGTTGCTCCGCCGCCAGCCCACAATGGAGAACGGATCGAAGCGTGACGAGCGCGACCTGTGCCTTTTTGTTTCCAAGGTTTTTTGCCGCCGCCGCGCACTTCGCTTCTATCTTTTGAATGGGCGATCGATTCCCTGGAATTAGCCATCTGGGCCGTAACGGTTTGCGATACCAGATCCGCGTTAACTTTCAAGCCAAAAACTTCCTTTGGCAAACTGATTTTAGAGACTTCTTTTCCTGCTTGGTCAAAAACCGCCAAATCCAAAACCGATCCGCTTTTTACGGATTCAACCGGCGCTTTAGCCTTTACAGTCTTTTTTACCGCCGCTTCTTTAGTTGTAGATTTAATGGCTGTCATATCGATGTTTATTCTTGGGAGATTATTTCCAATAAACTGCCTTTTATTCCCGGCACTGCCCCTAAAACCGCAATGGTATTATTGGCAACGTCAATTTTTACAATTTTTAATCCCTCTACTGTCGAGCGCTCTCCGCCCATGCGACCACCCATGCGCCGTCCTTTTGGCACGCGCTCCGGAAAAGTTGCGCCAATAGAACCTGGCGCGCGCAAACTATGCTTTTGGCCGTGGGTCGCTGGACCCCCGCCAAAATGATGCCGCTTGACCACGCCGGCAAAACCCTTGCCCTTGCTCGTTCCGACCACTCTGATCGAATCGCCCTCTTTGAAAATATCCGCTTTAATCTCCGCGCCAACTTCCAGCTCGGAATTATCAACTCTGACTTCCCGCAAGAACTTCAGATTCTTCTGGCCGCTCTTGGCTAAGTGCCCTTTTTCTGCCTTGCTCATCCGCTTCTCTTTAGCTTCGCCAAAACCGATCTGCAGCGCGCCATACCCATCTTTGGCTACAGTTTTTTTCTGGGTCACAAAACAAGGTCCGGCCTGAATCAAAGTTACCGGTATAACCCGGCTCTGTTCGTCGAACAATTGCGTCATTTGTAATTTTTTTCCCAGAATAAACTTCATATTTTTCTAACAAAACACCGGGTACTGACCCGGCGTTTTGTGGGCAAGTAATGATCTAACAGTAAATAATTTATCGGTTTTTTATAAAACCCATATTTTATTTATGAATTTTAATTATTCTATGCAAAACTGCAAAACTACATCTTTATTTCGATGTCCACGCCAGCCGGCAAGTTCAAATCCGATAATGAATCAATAACCTTAGTTCCCGGATTTAAAATATCGATCAGGCGCTTATGCACTCGCATTTCAAATTGTTCACGCGCATCCTTGTATTTGAAACTAGCGCTGTTAACGGTGTATTTATGCGTTTCTGTCGGCAGAGGTACGGGACCCGAAACTTCCGCTCCATACCGTTGAGCCGTTTCCACTATTTGTTTGGCCGATTGGTCAATCAACTTGTGGTCGTAGGCCCGAATCTTAATCCTGATTCGCTGCTTTATTTCTTCTTTTTCAGTTTTTTCTTTCTTAGCTGCTGACATATAGATCTTAAAGAACCATTAAACAATTATTATTTTGTAATTTTCGTCACGACACCCGCGCCAACGGTATGACCGCCTTCACGGATAGCGAACTTCTGTTTCTCTTCCAAAGCAACCGGAGTGATCAAAACTATCTTCAAATTAACTGTATCGCCCGGCATAACCATTTCTGTGCCTTCTGGTAAAATAACCTCACCGGTAATATCAGTGGTCTTAATATAGAATTGGGGCTTATACCCTTTGAAAAACGGGGTATGCCGGCCGCCTTCTTCTTTGGTTAATATCAAAACTTCCGCATCAAACTCGGTATGCGGGGTTACGGTGCCCGGCTTTACCAACACTTGGCCGCGCTCCACATCTTCTTTCTTTAAACCGCGCAACAACACGCCGGCATTATCGCCAGCCATACCTTTATCCAAAGGTTTATTGAACATTTCAATACCGGTCACCACCGTCTTTTGAGTCGGCCGAATACCGATAATTTCCACTTCGTCGTTAACATTAACTTCGCCCCGCTCAATTCTGCCGGTAACGACAGTGCCGCGGCCTTCAATTGAGAAGACGTCTTCGATCGGCATCAAGAAAGGCTTAGAAATATCGCGAGCCGGCTCAGGAATATATTCATCCAAAGCTTTCAAAAGCTCCAAGATCGGCTTAGCCGCTTCATCATCTTTTGATTTCGCTTCCAAAGCTTTCAAAGCTGAACCGCGAATTATCGGGGTTTCATTGCCCGGATAATTATATTTGGTCAAAAGTTCCCGGATTTCCTGTTCCACTAGATCGATCATTTCCGGGTCGTCAACCTGGTCGGTTTTATTCAAAAAGACCACGATCTTAGGCACGCCAACCTGGTAAGCCAAAAGGATGTGTTCTCTGGTCTGAGGCATCGGGCCGTCAGTAGCCGCCACGACCAAAATTGCGCCGTCCATTTGAGCTGCGCCGGTGATCATGTTCTTAATATAGTCGGCATGCCCTGGGCAATCGATATGGGCATAGTGCCGCTTTTCGCTCTCGTATTCCACATGGCAAGTCGCGATGGTAATACCACGAGCTTTTTCTTCAGGAGCTGCGTCGATCTGGTCAACGCCCTTCTGAGAAGCCTTCATTCCAGCCAAGCCAAAAACATTCAACATGGCGGCTGTTAAAGTCGTCTTTCCATGGTCAACGTGACCGATGGTTCCCACATTAACGTGTGGTTTTGTGCGTTCAAATTTATCTGCCATTTTGATCGCAAATTTATTTGCCGCCTAATCGCTAATATTCTTTTTAATTAAGAATTATTGGCGATTAGCTAGCAAAAACCTACGAATTAAATTATTTTTTATTAAAAATATAACTCTTATAGTTTATCGTAATTATTCAGAAAAGTCAACCCCGTCAACCTAAAATCCCCTCCAATCAAGCCCATTGTTCTTAGCTTTAAACCAAAGGGAGATTCTCAACCCTAACTTCGTCGCTATCCTGAATATCCACTAACGGCACTTCCGGGGAACTTTCCGCCTGTTTGGCCTTCCAATCAACAATTTCCTGATTGATCTTTTCTATTAATTCCGTTTCTCCAGCCGATTCTTTAAATCTAGATTGGAGCAATTTATCAGCCGGCTCTTTTTCCAGATCTTTCTGGTATTCATCAAACTCCGTGATCACAAAAACCGGTTGTCCATCTTCTACAATAATACAAGTCCCGTGATTTTTTTTCAATATTTTTTTTATCGTTTCCCACATCATAAATATGCGCTGATTTTATTTCTTTCTTCCTTCCACTACTTGCTGAGTAATATTGTTGGGCACTTCTTCGTAATGGTCAAATTCCATGGTAAAGTTTGCCCGGCCCTGAGTCATAGAGCGCAAGGAAGTGGCATAACCAAACATTTCCGACAACGGCACTTTGGCATCGATCACTTTTACGCGCGCCACTCCTTCACCCCGCTCGCTCATGTTGTCTATCCGGCCGCGCTTGGAATTAATATCGCCAATTACGTCTCCCATGAATTGCTCCGGAGTGATCGTTTGCAATTTCATCATTGGTTCAAGCAAGATCAATTTAGCGCGCCGGCAGGCTTCTTGCAAAGCCATAGCGCCAGCAATTTTAAAAGCAATTTCCGAAGAGTCAACATCGTGGTATGAGCCATCGTATAAAGTCGCCTTTACATCCACCAAAGGATACCCTGCTAAAACACCTTTATCAATCGCCTCTTTAACGCCTTTTTCTATCGCTGGAATAAACTCTTGAGGAATCAATCCGCCTTTAATATCGTTTTCAAACTCAAAACCGGTGCCTTTTTCTTTTGGCTCAACCCGCAGCCAAACATGGCCGTATTGGCCTTTGCCGCCTGATTGCCTAACATATTTCCCTTCCGCTTCCGCCTGGCCTTTGATGGTTTCTTTATAAGCCACTTGAGGGCGGCCAACATTAGCGTCAACTTTAAACTCCCGCATCATGCGGTCCACAATTATTTCCAAGTGCAATTCACCCATGCCTCGAATAATGGTTTGGCCGGTATTCTGGTCGCCTTCAATTCTAAAAGTTGGGTCTTCTTCCGCCAAACGATGCAAGGCCACGCCCATTTTTTCCTGGTCCGCTTTAGTTTTTGGCTCGATCGCCACCGAAATAACGGGCTCCGGGAACTCCATTTTTTCCAAAATTATCGGGTTGTCAGCATCGCAAAGAGTATCGCCGGTGCCAGTGCTTTTCAAGCCCACGGTCGCGGCAATTTCACCCGCATACATTTCTTTCACTTCTTCGCGGTGATTGGCATGCATGCGCAATATCCGGCTAATCCTCTCTTGGTTCCCCGAAGTTGTATTCAAAACATAAGTGCCGGCTTTCAAGGTGCCAGAATATATTCTAAAGAAAGTCAGCTGGCCCACGAAAGGATCGGTGGCCACTTTAAAAGCCAAGGCGGCAAAAGGTGCGTCGTCTTTTGTCTCGCGCGTAACTTTTTTTGTTTCATCGTTAGCATCAAAACCCTCGGTCGGAGGCACATCCAAAGGCGAAGGCAAAAAGTCGCAAACGCCATCCAGCATCAATTGCACGCCCTTATTTTTTAAGGCGGTGCCGCAAAATACCGGAATGATCTTAATTGCCATTGTTGCTTGGCGCAAAGCCTTCTTTAAGTCGGCCACTGGGATTTCCTGGCCGTCTAAATATTTTTGCATCAACGCATCATCTTGCTCCACGATCTTTTCCACCAAAGTTTGGCGCCATTTTTTTGCCCATTCTAATTTATCAGCGGCTATCTCCTCTTCCACGATTTTTTCGCCCCGTTCGCCTTCAAACTTAATCGCCTTCATTTTAAATAAGTCTATCACGCCCAAAAAGTTCTCTTCCGCACCGATCGGCAAGTTTATCGGCAAGGCGCTGGGAGTTAAGCGCTCATGGATAGATTTTAGGTCTTTATCCCAATCAGCGCCCGTTCGGTCCATTTTATTAATAAAGCACATCCGCGGCACATTATATTTGTCTGCCTGCCGCCACACAGTTTCAGATTGCGGTTCCACTCCTGCCACGCCGTCAAAAACTACTACCGCGCCATCAAGCACGCGCAAAGACCGCTGCACTTCAACTGTAAAGTCAATATGGCCCGGAGTATCAATTAGATTCAATTGGCAATCGCGCCAAAAACAAGTGGTCGCCGCCGAAGTAATTGTAATGCCGCGCTCCCGTTCTTGTTCCATCCAATCCATTTCCGCTTCGCCTTCGTGCACCTCGCCGACCTTATGTTTTTTGCCTGTATAAAAAAGCACGCGCTCGGAAACCGTGGTTTTGCCGGCATCAATATGAGCGATGATACCGAGGTTGCGAATTTTTTCGATTGGATATTGTCTTGGCATTTTTGTTTTATTTTTTTAATTCAAACTTTATTACGAAACTATTGCTTACCAGCTAAAATGGGCAAAGGCTTTGTTAGCTTCGGCCATTCTATTCATATCTTGTTTCTTCTTAATAGCTGTGCCTTCGTTCTTAGCTGCGGCTAGAAACTCCTCAGCTAATTTAGCGGCCATCGGCTTGCCTTTCTTAGCCCGAGAACCTTCAATTATCCAGCGAAAAGCTAAAGTTAGCTTTCGCTCGCCTCGAACTTCCCGAGGCACCTGATAGTTGGCGCCGCCCACGCGCTTGGACTTAACTTCCAAGGCCGGAGAAATATTTTTGATCGCTTCATCAAATATCTGCATCGGGTCCTTCTGTTGTTTGGCAATAATGTCGAAAGCATCGTAAAGAACCCTCTGGGCAGTTGATTTTTTGCCTCGGGTCATTAAGCGATTAATGAACTTTGCCACCGCCACATTCTGGAACTTTGGATCAGGCAAAATGTCTCTTTTGTAATTTCGTTTTCTTCGCATAGTCTTCTATTTATAATATTATTTAGGCCGCTTAGCCCCGTATTTGCTGCGCTCTTTCTTTCGGCCTTCAACACCGGAAGTATCCAAGACGCCACGGACAATATGATAGCGAACGCCCGGCAAGTCTTTCACGCGCCCGCCGCGCAACACCACTACAGAGTGCTCTTGCAAATTGTGCCCCTCGCCCGGAATATAAGCGGTGACCTCCATACCATTAGTTAAGCGAACTCTGGCGATTTTACGCAAAGCTGAGTTTGGCTTTTTAGGAGTGGTAGTCGTGACCTTTAAGCAAACCCCTCGCTTAAAAGGCGACGGGTATTGGGCCGGCTTATTTTTCAGAACATTAAAACCGCGCCAAAGCGCCGGCGCTTTAGGCTTGCGAACTGACTGAGTTCTTGGTCTCTTAATTAGTTGGTGAATAGTTGGCATAATTTCATTTAAACATTTAAATATTACAACATTTAAACAAGGATCTTAGGCTCAAATGCTAAAATATTAAAACGCTCAAGGCAATAAAAAAACAGCGGTTTATAGCCATTTTTACCCCCGCAGCAACCCGGGGAAATTAGATTTTCTAACAAGTGTATTTAGATATTATCACACCAAAAAGTTTTGTCAAGGCAAAATAAAAGGCCCCTATCCCACAATTAACTTTAGCAACCAATTGCTCACATATGGCAAAAAAGACATCGCCACAAAAATTGCCACGACTATCCCCAGGGGTTGGCTTAAAAAATTGATTACCTTGGAAAATCGGTTAATATTTATGTCCGCTAAGGCAATTAATAGTTTTGAACCGTCCAGCGGCGGGAAAGGCAAAAGATTGAAAAGCCCAAGCCAAATATTCACTTCCACCACAAAGAGCAAAAATTGGTTCAAAGAAAATCCCGGCATAAAGCGGACAAACAACCCCAAAACTATCGCTACTAAAAAATTAGCCGCCACGCCCGCCAAGCTCACCTCTATCATTCCCCGCCGCTGGTCGCGGAAATTATACGGGTTTATCGGCACCGGTTTGGCATAACCAAAAAATATGCCAAAAAAATAAAGCAAAGCCAAGGGCATTAAAACCGTGCCCCACCAATCCATATGCGCCATAGGATTTAAAGTTAAGCGACCGGCATATTTGGCAGTGGTGTCCCCTTGCCTAAAAGCCGCCCAAGCATGGGCGTATTCATGAATTATGGAAGATAAAATAATGATAATGTAGAGAAATAAAAGCGCTTGGAGATTCATAAAAGTTGCAAAATTATTATTTTTAATGTATCATACTTTAAGACAGATTAAAAGTAACTGACTAAATAATTATGCCAAGAACCTGCACTATCTGCGGCAAAGGCTCGCAGATGTCTACCAAACTTGTTAAGCTGCGCGGCAAATTCAATCCGACTTGCAAGATCAGGAAATACCCCAATATCCAATGGGCTAAGTTGCCGTCGGGAAAAAGAGTAAAGGCCTGTGCCCAATGCATTAAAGCGCTTAACAAAAAGTAACGCGTAGCGTTATCCTGAGTCCCGCCACGGCGAGACAAAGGATTTCCGTTCTATTTTTCCGGTCGCTCCCAACGGCCACAAAAATCCGTTGCCCCGGCGACGGATTTTTTCTTTTCGGGCCATCGGATAGTGGTAGTCCGTACCCTTGGGGTGGGTATAGCGGGAGTTCAATTCTCCCTGGCCCGACTGATAACATTATTTAACTTTAACTTTTATGAAAACCCTTATTGTTTTCTTTTCCCGCACCAACACGACTAAAAAAGTAGCCCAGACTTTCGCTCAAAAATTAAACGGAGAAACGGAAGAAATTAAAGGCATAAAAAATTATTCCGGCCCTATCGGCTATTTAAAAGCCGGCCGAGAAGCGATGAAAAAAATATCGGCTAAGATCGAACCGGCCGCTAAAAACCCCGCTGGCTACGACTTAGTAATTATAGGCACGCCAATTTGGTCTTTTAATGTGGCCAGCCCCGTGCGAGCTTATTTGGAACAAAATAAAAACAATTTTAAAAAGACCGCTTTTTTTTGTGTTATGGGCGGTTCGGGCGATAAAAATGCTTTTGCTGAAATGGAAAAGATTTCCGGACAAGCCCCCGCTTCAACGCTCACTCTGCTAACTAAAGAGGTTGTAGCTGATAAAACCGAAGAAAAGATAAACGAGTTTTTAGCTAAGATAAAATAATCTACAAAAAAAGAAAACCCCGCCTTTTTTAACGGAGTTTTTATCCCCACACCTATGCATAGGTGTGGGGATTTATTTGCTTAATAAATGCTACGCGGTTGCTGCCTGATTTTTCAAAGCCGCCAAATAATTGGCCACGAACTCTTTTCTGAAAGATTTTACCATTCTCCTAACATTTATTTTATTTTTGTTTTCTTTAGGCCTTTGGGTTTCCGGCGCTAAAACTTTTTCAGTTTCCAGCCTAACCGTTTTCATCTGGCTATAACCGTTGTTTTTAATTTTAATTTTCCGGCTGACTTGAAAAGCCAAACCGCAAACGCGACACCGGCCTTGGACGTTTTTTTCGCATCCACACCTTCTGCATTTCCAAAAACGAGAACTCTTATGCCTTCGGCAACTCATAAAACCCCTCCTTTATAGATTTATTAAGTTTTTATTAACTTTTTAAAGAGCTGACGCGCTAAATAAAAAACTGACCTTTGAAGGTCAGTCCTTTTCGCTAAAATCTCACCCTGCCACGAAAAGACCGACCCCTTAAGTCAGCAAATAAAAGCTAAACCAAAAAGATAAAACTCTCTGATTTAATTTTTTATCGTCGGTCTGTATCATGTTTAATGAAATATCGCTTCAAAGCCTCAACTGCCAAGAGCCTCTTATGAATTTCGGCCTGTTTTAAAGGTGGGTGCCCGCAGAGCAAAACTCCGAACGAATCAGCGGTCCTGCCCGATATAGAGCTCCCGGAAATTCTTGTTTGACCCAAAATCATATATAGAAGCTCTTGCACAGCAAAGCCATCTATATTTTAGCACATTTTATGCATAGTCAAGCTTTTTATCCACTAAAGACTTTTTTAGGTCAAGCTTTAGGTTTTGGGCCGGCCTGGCTAAGCGGCGGCAACTTCCCTTTCAAAAAACGGAAAAACACGTAAAAGGGCAAAGCAATAAAGATCAGGATGGAGAACCACTTATCTTCCTGTTCTTTATATGGCATTGTATGCGGCATATTTTTCAGGCAACCTTGAAAATCAACAAAGAAAACAAGATTGCCAATTAAACTACTCCAAAATACCGTCTAGGTTCACATCGTAAAGTATCTGCTCTTGCACCAAACGGTAATTAATAATCTCTTTTTCATTGAACCACAACGCAATTTCTTTATTAGCTTCGTCTACCGAGCCTGAAGCATGGATCAAGTTTCTCACCGCCCGGCCATCGGTATCGGCTAATTGATACGAATCCAAAACCAGATCCCCGCGAATCGTGCCAACATCCGAAGTAAAGGGCTCGGTTCCGCCGGTAATCTTGCGCACAATTTTAACCGCGTGCACGCCCTGCCAAACCAAAGCGATCACGGGGCCCGAACTCATATATTGTTTTAATTTTTCTAATGTCCGGCCCGAAGCTTCCATCGGATCTTCCGTTGGCGGAGTTAAGCCTTTATCGCGGTATCCCTTGATAGTTTTTTCACCGTTAGACATTCTCCAGCCTGGGTCCACCGTATAGTGTTTTTCCACAAAATCAGCCGTCGGCACAACCATTTTTAAACCAACCAATTTTAAACCCGCTCGCTCATAGCGCCGGATCACTTCACCAATCAACGATCGCTGAATACCATCCGGTTTTATCACTACCAAAGTTTTTTCATTTTTCATATTTATTTTTATTATTTTATTCATTTTATCGCGCTAAAGCGCATTTAGCAAGGTCGCACGAAAAATTAATATCTTTATCCAAATCGGTCCGAAAAATATTAAAATTTTTGAGTCGCTCCAAAACTTCCGTTGTCGGATGGCCATACCTATTATTTGCCCCAACTTGGATTATGACGCTTAGCGGCGCTACGGCCGATAAAAACTCGACGCTCGTTGAAGTTTTGCTGCCATGATGACCAACCACCAAAATATCCGCCCTTACGTCCGTGCCAACCATCTGCAATATCTTTTCCGTTTGTTCTTCCGCATCGCCGGTAAATAAAATCGCGTTCTGGCCATAAATTATTTTCCCCACAATAGAAGTCGCGTTAGTATTTTTACTGAAATCCTGCCCATTAATTTTACCCAACGGATACAATATTTTAATTGCCAAATTGTCGGCTATCGCAATATTTTGTCCGGCGCTAGCAAAAATTACTGGAATCTTTTTCTGCTCAATTAATCCGTTCCACTCTTTATATTCGGCCGAGCTATCAGCAATTCCTGTTTCCAGGATCTGGCCAACTTCATAACGCTTTAAAACCTCAATTAATCCGCTTAAGTGATCCGAATCCGGATGCGTTAAAATTATTAGTTCTATTTTTTTATCATATATAGGCAGCTCTTCTCCCAATTCGGCCAGCACCGCGTCCGATGGCCCGCCATCAATTAGAACTTGATTGCCATTTGGCGCATTTACCAAAATCGCGCTGCCCTGCCCCACGTCTAAAAAATCTATTTTTACGAGATTCTCCGGCGTCTGTGCCAAAACCCGAGACCAAACAAAAACCGCAGCTAAGACAAGTGCCATTAAGATTAAATATGGGATTTTATTTTTAAGCCTTAGCCACATTTAATTTTTTTAACAAAGCGTTAGATTTCTTTTTATGAAAATACCAAATTAGCCAAAATAAAACAGCATAATATATTCCTCCTCCCAGCCAACTCCATTTAAAGCTTATCGCCGCCAGAGGGATTTTTGCCAGCAATTCAATGATTTTAATTTCATACGATAAAAACAGCCAGGCTAACCAGCCAAAAACTTGTCCGATTGGCAAAAAAATCAATCCGCTCAAAGCGCCCAAGAACCCAACCAACATAGTTAAAGGAATAACCGGCAAAACTAAAATGTTAGCCAGCGGCGCGATCAATGATAATTGGCCAAAATTAACCACCAATAACGGCAAAACCGCAATTTGCGCCGCCAGAGTAGTCGCTAAGATTAGTTTTATGGATTTTAATAATTTAACGAACTTGCCGTCTTTTACCCGGCCAGCCATAAGCTCTTTTTCTTTTTGGTCGGGCATAAACCATTGTTCCAAAATCGGCAAAATATAAATTAAACCGAGCGTGGCGGCAAAAGATAGTTGAAAGCCTAAATCCCAAACCAAAACCTTGGGATTTGAATAAACCATTATGGCGCCGGCCAGCACTAAGGCGTTCCTAATTTGATAAAGCCGCCCGACTTGCTGGGCCAATAAGACCAAAATCCCCATCACTGCCGCCCGCACTACTGAAGCTGCTGCCCCCGTCATTAAAACGAATAAGACTATCACGCCAACCGATAGCCAAAAACTAATTTGCCGCCGCACCATAAAAAAATTAAAAAGACCCATTAAGGCCACAGCAATGATCGTGATATTAAAACCCGACAACGCAATAATATGCGTGGTGCCTGTGCGGGAAAAAGCGGTGGTCAAGTCTGCCGGCAAGGCGCGCTTTTCGCCCAGCAATAGCCCGGCCAAAAAAGCCGCCTGCGGCTCAGTTAAGATCTGGCTAATAGAATCTTTAAACTTATTTTTAGCCAATAATAATTTCCCCATCAGCCAATTGCCCTGCCCCGCTTCCAATAATTTTATTTCCGGATAATAAACTATCGAATAAATATTATCCTTGGCCAGATATTTTTGATAATCAAAATCTTCCCCGGATTTTGGCGTTATTAATTTGCCGTTTATTTCGATCTTGTCGCCGTATTGATACAACGGGTATTTTTTGGACACCACCAATATCTTGCCGCTACCCCTTATTTTATGAGACAAGCTAAGAAGCTTAATTTCCGCCACAGCCACCGCATATTTTACATTATCACTCCGCACATCCGGCTCCTCTGCAATTACACCCGCCAAAATAATTTTCCCCTTATCGTTAAATTGCTTAACCAAATTATCTGTATCCGACATTAATAAAAATCGCCACGCGCCGCCAACCATTAACATCAAACAAAATCCTGCGACCACGATTTTTTTACCTCGCCCCCAAAACACAGCTGCCAGCATTATTCCCAAAATTAAAATACCCAGCCACCATGGCCGGGATAAAACTAATAATGATTGGATAAAAACTCCGAGAATAAAAGACAGGCAAAAAAATAGAAAAATCCTCGACTTAGTCATCACTCCCTTACTTCCACTTTATCAAAAAATATTTCCAAGAGCCTTCGCAACTCCGCCACGCTTGGCCAATCAAAAGCTTTTTCTTCTAAAAAGGCTGAGTCCAAGGTTTTAGTTGGCTTAAACTGCTGCAGATAATATTTTTTGCTGCCTTGCAGCCAACGGCCGATGCTTAAAACGTCTTTCTTTGAATGCAGTGCCGGCAAAATTGTCGTGCGAAATTCATAATCCGGCGCCGTCCTGACCAGCTCCGTGCTGCGCTGAATATTTTCCAAACTCACGCGCTCGCCCGCCACTTTTTTATATTTTTCCAGCGGCGCTTTTATATCCATGGCGATAAAATCAACTAATTTATCAGCCAATAATTTTTCCAGCATCTGGGGATTGGAGCCGTTGCTATCTAGCTTCACCAAAAAACCCATATCTTTTATTTTTTTAATGAACTCCGGCAAATCAGAAAAAATTGTCGGCTCTCCCCCGGTGATGCAAACCGCCTCTAATAATCCTTGGCGCGTGGCTAAAAACTTTAAGATCTCTTCTTCACTTAATCTTTCCTGTTCTTTAATCTTTTTGGGGTCAACTAGCTCCGGATTGTGGCAATAAGGGCATAAAAAATTGCAGCCAACCGTAAAAATGGTTGCTGCAACTTTTCCCGGATAATCTATTAAAGTTAGTTTCTGTATCCCTCCAAAAAGCATCAAATAAACTTAAAGCTTAATTAGACCTTAGCGCCAATTTTTTCGCTGGCTTTTTCTTTTACTTTGAAAACTAGGCGCGCCTTAAACTCATCTTGTTTGCCGGGGTGCCATTGTTGGATAGGCCTGATATAACCCACCACCCGTGAATATACTTCGCAGGGTTGTTCTATTAAGCACTTCGGGCAAGTATAATGTTCGCCCTGCAAATAGCCATGATTCGGGCAAATGCTGAAAGTCGGGCTGAAGGTTAAATAAGGCAGGCTGTATTTGGTAAAAACTTTTTTCAACAAAGTTTTAATAGTTTCGTGGTTTTGGATGCGTTCGCCCAGAAAAGCATGCAGCACTGTGCCGCCGGTATATTTAATTTGCAAATCGTTCTGCAGATCCAAGGCTTCAAAAAGGTCGCTGGTAAAACCAACCGGCAACTGAGTGGAATTGGTATAGTAATGGTCGCGAGAACCAGCGGTAATGATATCGGAATATTTTTCCAGGTCCTTTTTAGCTAAGCGGTAGCTGGCGCCTTCGGCTGGCGTGGCTTCCAAATTATAAAGATTGCCCGTTTCTTCTTGGTATTTAACTAACTGTTTGCGCATAAAATCCAAGATTTCCCCGGCTAACTTTTGTCCTTCATTGGTTGTTATATCTTTGTCGATAAAATTAAGCAACGCTTCGTTCATGCCAACCAAACCAATCGTCGAAAAATGGTTGCTCCAATAACTGCTGCGCATTTTTCTAATGCCTTCCAAATAATGGCGCGAGTAAGGATACAAACCCTTTTCCATAAAATTATCTATGGTCTTGCGCTTGATCTCCAAACTTATCTTAGCCAATTCCATCATGCGTTCCAGGCGCGAGAAAAAGTCTTTTTTGGTTTTGGATAAATAGCCAATGCGCGGCAAGTTCAAAGTGACAACTCCGATGCTCCCGGTTAAAGGGTAAGCCCCAAAAAGCCCGCCGCCACGTTTATATAACTCCCGGTTGTCCAGCCGCAAACGGCAGCACATGCTTCGGGCATCATCCGGGCTCATATCGGAGTTTATAAAATTGGCAAAGTATGGCACGCCGTATTTAGCGGTCATTTCCCAAACACCGGCTAAGGCCGGATTATCCCAATCAAAGTCTTTGGTAATGTTATAGGTTGGAATAGGAAAAGTAAAAACCCGGCCGCTGGCATCTCCTTCGCTCATCACTTCGCAAAAAGCCCGATTAAAAATATTCATCTCGTCTTGAAAATCGGCATAATTTTCTTTCTGCGCCTGCCCGCCGATGATTACGGGCTGCTGCGCCAAGGCCTTAGGCGGCTTTAAATCTATAGTCACATTCAAAAATGGCGTCTGGAACCCCACGCGCGTGGGAATAGCGCAGTTAAAAACAAACTCTTGGATTGCCTGCTTTACCTGCAAATAATTTAAATTGTCGTAGCGGATAAAAGGCGCCAGCAGCGTATCAAAATTGCTTACCGCCTGCGCGCCGGCCGCTTCACCTTGCAGAGTATAGAAAAAATTAACTAATTGGCCCAAAGCCGTGCGCAAATGTTTGGCTGGTTTTGATTCCACTTTTCCGGGCACTCCGCCAAAACCGCGCAGTATCAGATCATACAAGTCCCAACCGCAACAATATGGCCCGACAAAATCCAAATCGTGAATATGAAAATCTCCGGAATTGACCGCTTCGCGCACTTCTTTGGTATAGATCTTGTCCAACCAATATTTTTTGCTGACCGCCGAAGTAACATAATGGTGCAAGCCTTGCAAAGAATAAGCCATGTTGGCGTTTTCTTTGATCTGCCAATCCAATTCTTGAATATATTTATCCACCATCTCTACAGTTTCGTCCATCGCGCTTTGCGCTTCTCGGATGCGGCGCCGCTGCTCCCGATATAGAATGTAGGCCTTAGCGGTTTCAACTAGATTTTCCAAAATTAAAACCTCCTCAACTATATCTTGGATCTGTTCCACTTTTGGAACCTCTCCTTTTCTGAACCTTTTGTTGAGAAGGCTGACTGTGCGGTTAGCTACCTTGCGGGCAATGGGACCATCGCCTTGCCCGGTAGCTGTTAGGGCTTTATGCACCGCATTTTCTATTTGAGATTGGTCAAAATTAACTATCCGACCGTCTCTTTTTTGGATCTTTTCAAACTTAGCTTTAAGAGCTGGGGTCATATTGGTCCTGATTTCTAAAATTAATTATAATCCTAATGAAAAATGTTCTTCTCGTTCGCCAAAAATGCAGAAAAACAACGCTATATTTTTGTATCGCTCGGGCGTTATGCAAACCTCTCGGTTCGCGCATCGCCCTCGTTCGCCAAAAATAAAAATCACACCTCCACCCCTCCTGAAAATTTGTGTGATCTACTTCTATTTTAAACCTTTTGAACAACCTGTCAAACTTAATTTTTTCCAACAAATAAAAATTGTAAAAACATCAAAAAAGGGCTGGTTTTCAGTCTAATTTTTATCTTTATTTTTTTGCGACATTAACTTATCCACAGGGCAGTTTTATTTTTTTTCTGTAAACCAAAAACCACTCCGCAAAAGCGAAGTGGTTTTTTAATTTTTCTATTTTTATTTCATTTTCTTCCTAATGAAAGCTGGGATATCCCATTCTTCGTCCGCGCCCGGAACCTGGCTTACATGGCTGGCAAAATCTGGTTGTTTTTTTGCCGGCGCTTCTTGTTTTATTGTCGGCTCTGTTCTAACTTCTGGCTTTTCCCGCCCAACAACCTCTTTTTTTGTTGATTGGTCTCCGAAACCAGCCGCGATAACAGTAATTTTTACTTCTCCCTTCTTTAATTGCTTATCGGTGACTGCGCCAAAAATAACTTTCGCGTTCGGGTCTATTGAGTCGGTAATAACTTTAGCCGCTTCGTTAATTTCCATCATGGTCAGGTCATCGCCACCCGCTACATTCAAGATGACTCCCTTGGCTCCGTCAATCGAAACTTCAAGCAACGGAGAATTAATTGCCATCTTAGCTGCCACCACTGCCCTATCATCTCCAGCCGCCCGTCCAATGCCCATCAAAGCAGAGCCCGCTCCGCTCATAACTGCCCGCAAATCAGCAAAGTCAACATTAACCAAGCCTGGCGTAACGATAATATCCGAGATTCCCTGCACCGCTTGGCGCAACACGTCATCAACAACTTTGAAAGCATCGGTTAAAGAAGTATTGCGGTCGATGGTCTGCAATAGTTTGTCGTTGGGAATAGTGATAAGAGTATCAACATTATCCTGCAATCGGCCCAAGCCCTCAAGCCCCAATTTCATTCTTTGAGAACCTTCAAAAGAAAAAGGCTTAGTAACCACACCAACGGTCAAGGCGCCAATTTCTCTAGCCGCCTCAGCCACAATCGGGCCAGCTCCTGTGCCCACGCCGCCGCCCAAACCATAAGTAACAAAAACCAGGTCCGCGCCTTTTAATACTTCGTGGATCTCGTCGCGGTTCTCTTCCGCCGCTTGGCGGCCGACATCCGGATTCATTCCCGCCCCCAAACCCTTGGTCAAGTTTTTGCCAATAAGTAATTTCTGGGGAGCTAAACAATGATGCAAATCTTGAGAGTCAGCGTTAATAGCAATAAACTCAACGCCTTGGATCTTGCTTTCAACCATGCGAGAAACAACATTCCCTCCACCTCCTCCGACACCCACCACTTTAATCTTGGCAAATGTCTCCATATCTGGTTTTATTTGGGCCATATTATTAAAAAATTAACTTATTTAAGTTATTTAAAGGTTATGTAAGGATATGACAAACCTATATGGCTTGTCAACACTTAATTTCAATATTAAAAAACGCCAAGGTTTTGCCCTCATTTAGGCCTAAGGAGCGAATCCCTTTATCCAAGTTTTTATTTTTTTGACAGTCGGCCCAAGATTGTCGGCAAAGTCACCAAAAGAATTGTGGCTTTCCGGCGATTTAGTTTCTTCGTTCAATGCCGATAGTATCAAACCACAGGCCACAGCAAACTCCGGATCGTCTATCTGATCGATGATCCCTTCCAATCCCTGAGGCAAACCGATCTGCACTGGCAATTTTAATTTTTCCTTAGCCAGCTCCACTAATCCTGGCAATTTCGCTCCGCCGCCAACCAATACTACTCCCGCCGGCAAAAGCCCGGCGCGGTCTATCTTTTTTAATTCTTTATTTACCAGATCCAATATCTCGCTGGCTCGCGCTTCGATAATTTCAGCCACCTGCAGCCGAGCCACAGTGCCTTCCGTTTCTCCCAGCCGCGCCAGATCAATTGTTTCTTTTTTGCCGATGTTTTCCGGTGAAGCCGAACCGTATTCTAGTTTTATTTTTTCTGCTGTATCAATAGAGGTCCGAAGTCCGATAGCGATATCATTGGTAATATGCATGCTGCCCACTGGCAATATCTGGCAATGCAAAATATCGCCCTCTTCATAAACCGTCATACCTGTGGTGCCGCCGCCCAAATCCAATAATAAAACCCCCAACTCTTTTTGCCTCTTAGTCAAAACCGCCCGGCTGTCAGCCAAGCAGGATAACAAAAGCCCCGCCTCTTCAATTTCAGACTCATGGACGCACTTGATCAAACTCTTAACAAAAGGAGTGGCGCCTTCCACTATCAAAGCATCCACTTCCAAGCGCACGCCATTCATGCCAACCGGATCTTTTATTGCGTCTTGGCCGTCCACGGTGAACCGACGTGGCAAAACATGCAAGATCTCCCGGTTTGGTGCCAGCGATATTGCCGTGGCGGCGCCAATCGCCCGTTCTTTATCTTCATTGGATATTTCGCCATCCGCCCGAGAAACAGCAATTACTCCGCGGCTTAGCCGGCAAGAAATATGGGAGCCGCCGATGCCAACAAAAGCTTCTTCAATGGTTATGCCGGAAATCCTTTCGGCTAGTTGCGCTGCTTCTCTAATATTTTTTACCACTTCTTCCATATCAACCACCACGCCTTTGCGCAAACCGCCCGAAACAACTTTGCCCACACCTAAAATCTGAGGCGGCAAACCTTCCCTAACCTTGGCCACCACCACCCGCACAAAACAGGTGCCAATATCTAATCCAACAATGATCTTTTCTTTAGCCATTTTAGAAACCTTTTTTCGTTTTATTTTTATTTATTTTATCTAAAATATTTTTTTCTACGCCAAACATCCGCAGCTCCTCCCGGACCGATTTTTCGTGATCAAATCCCGCTAAATGCACTATACCATGCACCAATAGTCGGGTCAATTCGGGTTTTAAACCTGTTTTCAACACCTTGGCCTGCCTTTTGGCCTGCGGGACACAGACAAAAATCTCGTTCAATTCTTCAAAGCTTAAAACATCAGTAGTCTTATTTTTGGCGCGATATTTTTTATTTAAAGTCTTAATTTTAGCATCGCCAATAAAAACCAAACTAACATCTTTTTCCGCGCGTAAAACAGCAAAAGCCGCTTGCGCGGCCTTTTGCAAAAACTTCGTATCTATTTTGGTTTTAGTAAGATTTGTTATCTCTATCATTGAGTTTCGCCCATAGCGAAAAAATAATTAGAAAATCGCGATGAGTCGAGCGTAAAATTTGCGTGCTGTGGTGGGGCCCCGATCGTCAGGTCGGGGCGTTGTGGATAGCAAATTTAGCGAGACGAATCCGATTTTCTTTATTTTTTACGCTCGGGCGCAGATCTTTTGGCTACTTTTCTGACTGCCAGAAAAGTAGCAACTGCATTGAACAATTTACTTTTCCAATTCTTCCTTTACAATTTTATTCACCATTCCCCCATCTGCTTTTCCTTTCACCTTAGGCATTAAAACTTTCATCACCTTGCCCAGATCCTGCGCACCGGAGGCACCCGCTTCTTTGATGGATTCCACAATTATTTTTCGCACCTCTTCTTCTCCCATTTGTTCCGGCAGATAGACAGATAAAATTGCCAACTCTTTTTCTTCCTGTGCTGCCAGCTCTGGCCTTCCCCCATCCTGAAATTGTTTAATGGAATCTTTGCGCTTTTTAGCTTCTGTTCCAATAGTCTGAAGAACTTCTTCATCAAGCAGCTGGCTTTCTTTGGCCAGAACCGCTTCGTCGGTAGTTCCGGTCTTAACTAGCTTTGAGCGCTTTTCCATTTCTTTGTTCTTTAACGAAGAAGAAAGCATGCGCAAAACAGAAACTTTTAATTCTTCTTTAGCCTTAAAAGCGTCTTTAAAATCTTGGTTGATTTTTTCTTTTAATGACATATGTTTTTCAACTCCGCGCAAACAAAAAACTTTACAGCAAGACCAATTAGCCAAAATTAAAGTTTTTCACCGCGCGGCCAAGTAGCTATTTTTTCTTTATCTTGATCAATTCTTTCGGGATCAGCTGACCTTCTTCTAATAATCCCATCTTCATCATTTCTCTCCTTTGACCCCGCAACTGTTCGCGTCGCAAAGCCGACGCCTTGATCTGGCGCCTGGTTTTTGGCTTTTGATAAAAGCGGCCTTTCCGCGCATTCAACAAAACTCCGCTTTGTTGAACCCGGCGGGTAAAACGCCTTAACAATGAGCCGATCGGCTCCCTTTCTTTTCTTCTTACTTCTATTGCCATTGAAAACACCTCACTTTCTTTTGAATCTAGCTCCCAGCCTTAATTTTTAAAACAAAGTTTAAAAATTATTGCCCAAGAACCAAATTGTCTATTCTATGCTACCCGAATATTTTCTGACATTTTGCCGCCACCCAATAAATGCAAGTGGACATGCGGCACTTCTTGCCCACCGTTGCTTTTCACCCGAAATAACAGCTTATACCCGCCACCAGCAATGTCAAACTGTTCAGCCAATTTTTTAGCTACCATTATCATTCGCCCTGCCAAAGTTTCGTGCTTATCCGACATATCCGCAACCGATTCAATATGCTCTTTAGGAATGATCAAAATATGGATTGGCACAATGGGCTTGATATCCTTGAACGCCACCACTAGGTCATCCTCAAAAAGAAGTTCAACCGGAATCTCTTTATTAGCTATTTTGCAAAATAAGCAATCCATTATTTTTTAAATCTCTTTTTTAATTCGTCTACCACTTTATCCTGCGGCACAGTTTCCTGAACGCCGCTTTGCATATCGCGAATTATCACCGTGTTATCTAAAGCTTCCTGCTGGCCTAGGATCAAAGCAAACTTAACGCCCAGGCGATCAGCCGATTTCATCTGCGCTTTAATTGAATCCCGGCTCATTGATTCGGCGGCTAAAATCCCGGCTTGGTGCAATTTTTCAAAAAGTTTCAAGCATTTTTTCCGGCCAGCCGCGCCCAATTGCACTAAGAAAACTTTAAAGTTTGGCCCCTGGGCAACTTTTACTTGTTCTTTTTTCATCAGGTCCACTATTCTATCTAAGCCAAAAGCCATGCCGACAGCCGGCGTAGGCTTGCCGCCCAAATCCTTGATCAAATTATCGTAGCGGCCGCCACCAGCCAAAGCCATGGGCGAAGCGCCTTCTTCATCCCAGAATACTTCAAAAATCGTTTTAGTATAGTAATCCAACCCCCGCACCAGCGCGCTGTTTAAAAAATAGGGGATTTCCAATTCATCTAAAAACTCCAACACCTCTTTAAAGTGTTTACGGCAATCATCGCATAAATGGTCCACAGAAGCTGGCGCCTGGGTTTTTATCGGCTGGCATTTTTCTTCTTTGCAATCAAGAAGGCGCAGCGGATTTTCCTTCAAGCGGCGCTTGCAATCCGGGCAAAGTTTTTCTTTCCGATGCCGGTAATAATCCAGCAACGCGCGCCGATAGGCCGGCCGGCACTGCGGACAGCCTAAGCTATTTATTTGAATATTCACTTTTTTCAAACCAAGCTGCCGGAACAAATGGAAACAAAATTGGATAGTTTGCGCATCCAGCACCGCGCTGCCGTCGCCAAATATCTCCAAGCCGAATTGATAAAGCTGGCGCCAGCGGCCGGCTTGCGGCTGCTCGTGCCGAAACATCGGGCCATAATAGAAAAGCTTGATCGGCTGAGCCAGCGAAGCCATCCCGTTTTCCATATAAGCGCGCGCTACGCCCGGCGTCCCCTCCGGCCGCAAAGCCAAATTGGCGTTGCCAGCGGTTTTAACAAAATACATTTGTTTGCTCACAATATCAGTTGTCTCTCCGGTGCCGCGGATAAAAAGTTCCGCATCTTCGATTAGCGGTGTTTCTATTTTTTGAAAACCATAGTCCTGAGCCAATTCCTGGCCAACATTAATGACCTTATCCCAAAAAGCCGCGTCCTGCGGCAAAAGATCCCTCATTCCTTTTGGCGATTGAAACTCTTTCTGCAGTTTTTTCTTTGGCATCTTAAAAAGATTTAATTAATAAGCGTATTCTGGCGCGGCAAAAACTTCGGCGGTTTTAGGTGGCCAAGCCCGAAGCCAAGCCCGCCCGATAATATTGGCTTCCGGTAAGATTCCCCAACGCCGAGAATCATAGGAAGCAGAACGATTGTCCCCCATCACAAAATATTCTCCCTGCCCTAAAACTTTTTTCACATCACCGTAGGTTGAAACAGTCGCTGATAAATATTTTGATTCGTCCAATACAAACCCCAAAGAATGTTCGGTATTAGTAATTTTTATGCGGCCATCAGCCACTTCTACTGTCTCGCCGGGCAAACCGATAATTCTTTTTATATAAAATTGCGAGGGGTCCACCGGATAACGGAAAACCACCACTTCTCCCCTAACGGGCTGGCGGAAACGATAAGATAATTCGTCGATTATTAAATATTGGCCATCGTCAAAATTAGGCTCCATAGAGGCGCCTTTGACAAAAAACGGCTGCATTAAAAAATAGCGCACCGGCAAAATTATTGCCAACACCACTACCACGATTTTTACCACCTCAAAAACGAATAAAAAGAAAGCCTTCATTAAGCGTAATTTATATTAAACTATTCGCATAATACACTAAAAATTGCCTTTACGCAAGTCATAATTTATGAGTATAATTAAAGCTAATGGAACCAGACAAAAAATCTTCAGGCCGGCGCATCATCGTATTTTTTTGCCTATTTTTAGCCCTTGGCTTTCTTGCCTGCTTTGCCTTTGCCGCAGAAATAAAAACTTTTTTTACCCCCCATTCGATCGAAATAAAAAATAATAAAGAGGCACAAGCGCAACAAGTTTCAGAGCCCAAAGCCCTTGATCTTTGGCCGTTTAACAATAATTCCACCCTAACTGCCAATTTTTTACTGCTGGGAGCACCGGGCCAAGGAAATGATGCGCCCGATCTAACCGACACCATCTTGCTGGCCAGGCTCGATAAAAATAAGATCTACCTTTTTTCTCTGCCGCGCGATCTGATAGTTAAGATCCCGGGCTCGGAAAATTACACCAAACTCAACGCGCTTTATGCTTTCAATAAAAACAATACCGGCCAAGAGTTTGCTGCTCTTATCCAAAAAACTCAAGATATCACGGGGCTCACTATCGACCATTATATTTTTGTCGACCTGCAAACTGTTCGACAGCTCGTAGATATTTTTGGCGGCGTTAATGTGCTGGTAGCCAAAGACATTATCGATGAGTCGTTCCCCGGTCCAAATCACAGCTTTGAGACATTTAAAATATTAGCTGGCTGGCGGTATCTGAATGGTGAGACCGCTTTAAAATATATGCGTTCGCGCCACAGCGCGGCTGGAGATTTTGACCGGGTAGTGCGCCAGCAAGAAGTGCTGCAGGCGCTAAAACAAAAAGTTTTAGCTTTGCATTTTTGGGATATTGGCAAGTTTTTGGAGATATATAACACCCTGTCCTCAAATATCAAAAGCGACCTGAGCTTATGGCAAATGAAAAACTATTGGCAAGCCATAAAAGATATTCCGGGCGAGAATGTTATTAAAAACGAGTTAGACAACGAAAACTTGATAACTACCGGCCCAATGACTCTAGGCAACCAGATAGCTTCGGTGGTTAAGCCTAAGGCCGGCATAGAAAATTACGAAGCCATAAAAAAATATATTAACGAAATAATAAATAAATAAACTTTATGAAACTTATCATTGGCCTTGGCAATCCGGGTTCGGAATACTTTAACACCCGCCATAATTTTGGCTTTTTAGTTTTAAATTACCTCCAAGATTCCCTGCCGGATTTTTCCTCCTGGCAAACCGATAATAAGTTCAAAGCTTTGCTCAGTGAAGGCCAGATCAACGGAGAGAAAATCCTGCTGGCTAAACCCCAAACTTTTATGAATAATTCCGGCCAAGCCGCCAAGCTCTTAGCTGATTTCTATAAAACACCCGCCGCCGACATAATAGTTCTTCACGACGATTTGGACATAGTTTTAGGAGAGATTCGATTAAGCCAAAACTCTTCTGCCGGCGGGCATAAAGGCGTAGCTTCAGTTATCCAGGAGCTCGGCACCCAGGATTTTACGCGTTTGCGGCTGGGTATAAAACCGGCCAGCCAGAACTTTTTTGCTAAAATATTTAAAACCCCGGCAGAAAAGTTTGTCTTGCGAAAGTTTGGCGCCGAAGAAAAAGAACCAGTGCAACAAGCTACACAGCAAGCCAAAGAGACAATTTTATCAATACTGCAAAATGGTTTGTCTGCGGCGCAGAATCAATTTAACTAAAAATCTTCCGCCAAAAAGAAAAAGCCCATCGTTTATTGATAGGCTTTTTTATTTGCGGCTGAATTATTTTATCCAGCCCACTGCTTTTAGATATTGGTAGAATGAACAAGCGCCGCCCGCGGCTAAAGAGATAAAGAGGCCAACATGAAACCAGGTAAATGGCACCCGCGGAAAATCAGAGAGAGAAAAAGAAACAGCAAGAAACGCAACAGCAAAGCTAACAGCTAAACATAGAAGCATTTTTCTTTTTTTCATTTTACTACCCTCCTGTTCTATTATTATATTGTTAGATTATCAAATCAGTCTTAAGCTTTTTTCTGCTTCTTCTTTTTGATATCTTCTTCTTTCGAATAAGATCTCAACTCCGAATGCTACTAATAACCAAAGAAAATGAGCGGGGATAAAAGACTCTCCCTTTTCTAGGCTGAAATAAAAAAATAAAAATAGAACAATTGAAGTTCTGCCTATATTTGTTGCCAGTCGAAAATAGTTCATTTTCGTCTCCCTTCTTTTTTCTTTTTAAATAACTATTCGTTCTTTCCAATATCCTACCTGCGAGCGTCAAGAAGTGGTTTCAAAAGAAATCATCCTTGTCATTGGGCTACTCGCTTAACATTAGGAGGGATTGTTAAGCTTTCACTACTCACAGATAGGATGCTGGAAAGAAGCAATCAAAAAATAAGCCTGTATTTGACTTATTTTTACCATTATTATATTATAATCTATGTATAAAAATATGTCAAGGGCAGCACCTGAATCACCAAAAGAGCTCTTAATTGCCGGCCTCACCCCCTATTTTCTGGAACGAGGCGTTTTGTGGTTCCATGAAAACTTTACCAAAATAAAAAAAGCAGCGCAAACGCAGATCTGGTGGAAAACCAACACGCTATTTCTAGAAAAAGACTTGGCGATAAATCTTTTCGCGCTTCTGCGCCAGCTGACCGAGCTGGGCTATGCCAAAGTCCAAACTTTGGGCGGCCCGGGCGAGTTTAGCCACCGTGGCGGAATTATAGAGATCTTTCCTATCAACTCCGATATTGCCTGGCGCCTAGAGTTTATTGGCAACAGGATTTCCCGAATCGATTTTTTGTTCGTTAAAATCCTGCGAACCGATAAACAGATCAAAAAAGACCTGAACAGCCGGCAAAACATTTCTTTGTTAACCGGTTTGCGCGCCGGAGATTATTTGGTGCACCTGGACCATGGCATCGGCCGCTTCGCGGGTTTTACTAAAGAACCGGGCGGCGCGCTTTCCCAAACTGCGCCAACGGCCGACTCACCAGAAAAGTTCTTCGTTCTGGAATATGCCAAAAATGATAAGCTTTTTGTGCCCCTAGATAAAGAAGAAAAGTTGTCGCGCTATATTGGCTTTGAATCGCCCACGGTGCATCGCCTCGGCGGCGCGCTGTGGCTAAAAACTAAATCCCACGCCAAAGCCAATTCCTTGGAATTGGCCAAAGAACTTTTATCTCTCTATGGCCAGCGCGCTGCCTCGCGTGGTTTTGAGTATCCGGCCGCCAGCCCATGGGAAAAAGAACTAGCCACAGATTTTCTTTATGTTGAAACCGACGACCAAGCCAGGGCGATTGATGAAGTTTTAGCTGATATGACATCGCCAAAACCCATGGACCGCTTAGTCTGTGGCGATGTGGGTTTTGGCAAAACAGAAGTAGCGCTGCGCGCTGCTTTCAAAGGAGCTTTAGCCGGAAAACAAGTGGCGATATTAGCGCCAACAACTATTTTAGCCAACCAACATTTCCATAATTTTTCCCATCGCTTAGCTAAGTTCCCTGTTAAGATCGCCCTGCTTACCCGCCTGCAATCAAAAAAACAGCAAGCCAAAATCCTTAAAGAGCTTAGCGCCGGGCAAATTGATATTCTGGTCGGCACGCACCGCTTACTTTCACGCGACATTATTTTTAAAAACCTGGGCCTAGCCATTATCGATGAAGAGCAACGATTTGGCGTTAAACAAAAAGAAAAGTTCAAAACTTGGCGCAGCGAGAACTTGTCCCGTGACAAGCATAGCGAGTTTTACGGAATAGATATTTTATCGCTTTCAGCCACGCCCATCCCCCGCACCCTTAACTTAACGCTGGCGGGGCTCCGCGATATTTCTATTATCGCAACTCCCCCGCCCGGCCGCCTGCCGATCAAAACTTTTGTTGAACCGTATTTGGAAAAAACCGTTCGAGAAGCTGTTACTAAAGAACTAGCACGCGGCGGCCAAGTTTATTATTTGCATAACCGCGTAGAGACTATCGGCCTGGTGGCACAAAAAATAAAAAAGTTGCATCCCAAAGCCCGCATCGCTTTTATCCATGGCCGCATGCCGGAAAAAGACTTGCTGCGGATAATGGACGATTTTGACTCTAAAAAAATAAATATTTTAGTTGCCACCACCATTATTGAAAATGGCTTGGATTTTCCCAATGTTAATACCTTAATTGTGGCTAATGCCACGCGCCTGGGACTAGCGCAAGCTTATCAAATCCGCGGCCGCATCGGCCGCTCGCATCAGCAAGCCTTTGCCTACTTTCTATATAATAGTAAGAATCTGACCGACGACGCCAAAGCAAGACTAGACGCGCTTCAGGAGGCTGAAGCTTTGGGTTCCGGGTATCAACTAGCCCTGAGAGATTTGGAAATCCGCGGCGCGGGCAATGTTTTAGGCCGGGAGCAAAGCGGCCCAGTCAACTCCATCGGCTTAAACTTATATATGCAAATGCTAAGCGAATCGGTGGAAGAAATGAAAAATATTAGCTATTAGCCTTGCTAAAATATTATTTTTTAGCTACCCTAAAACAACAGTTATTTAAAAATAAAATATCCTTTAACTTTATCTTTAAACATAAGGAGGGAAAAATGAAAGATTTTGTGTATAAAGATATTACCCGGGATAATATTCCTTGCTGGTATAAGCTGGATTGGCAAGAAAAACCGCCGGCCATTATGCTGAGCATCCATCAGGATTTTATCAAAAACAACACACGCATCCTTAAGCCGGAATTGCCGCTCATCAAACATTTTCAAAAAGAATTCAATTTTGATTCTTTCTGCGGAGAACTGAATAAGGATTTTGGGTTTAATAGTGCTTTTCTTTATCAAGGAGAAAAAGATAATTTTGCGGAATATCTTATTCCCATCCCAAAGATCAAGCAAGACAGCGGCAAAAAATGCCCAAGGTGCCAAGGCAAGGGCAAGCAAAAAACTTTTGGTTATTTAGAAAATTGCTACGACTGCAATGGCACGGGCAAAGATTTTTTCTACGATTGGCAAAAAGCCCAAGCCGCTTCAGCCAGCTTATCTGTTATTTTTGCGTTGCTGGAGTTTCCCGAAAAAGAAACATCCGAACAATCTTTCCAATTAATAATTTTTCGAACTATGACGGAAAGAGGAATGCACGGTGGGTCCTTGGGCGGGAAATACAGCCCAATTCTTTTCAATTGGTTATTAGCCATAAACTCAGAATTAGCGGAAAGCTTGGAGTCAAAATCGGTTTCGGCTATGAAAGACGCTTATTACCAAATGTTTTTTAAAAAAGAAGATAATTTTCTTGATTATGATTTCCGATTCAGAATAACTAATGGCCGGTTTTCTCTTGACTGCCCAGGCAATGCTTGCGGCGTTCATCCAACTTCTTTCGATAATAGATCCGAGTTTACTTGCCACAATGTTGATTCCGCAGCCCAGCAACTCACGCTTTTAGCCGGGTTAGCAGTTCTTAATAGCTCAGCGCGCCAATCGCTTTAGCTATTTTATCACCAAAAGGCTCCTACCAATGGGGCCTTTTTATTTTACTGATTGTTAACCCAAAGACAAAAATGATATAGTAATAAAAAGATATTGAAAGATTTCTCATGCATCCCCAAGCTAAATATTTTCACGCCTTTAATTTATTCAACGAACGCATCGGCCCCATGCGGTTTAAAAAACTGCTGGGGCATTTTAATTCGCTGGAAACTGCTTGGCTTGAAGGAAGCGAGCAAGATTTTATTGCCGCGGGCTTGGAAGCGGAATTAGCTAAAGATATTGCTAGCCGCCGCCCGCAAATGGATTTGGCCAAGGAATTGCAAAAACTGCAAAAAGAAAATATTGGCATTATAACAATTCTAGACGAAGATTATCCGAAGCTCTTAAAAGAGATCCACGACCCGCCCAATATAATGTATATGAAAGGAGCCCTTAAGCCGGAAGATGAGTTTGCTATTGCGGTCGTGGGCACACGTAAACTTTCTCCCTATGGTCAGCAGGTTGCTCCGGTTTTAGCACGAGAGCTGGCGCAAGCCGGGCTAACGATTGTTTCGGGGCTCGCGCTGGGCATCGACACGCTGGCGCACTTGGCGGCACTAGAACAACAAACGCGCACAATCGCGGTAATCGGTTCTTCGCTGGACCGCTTCTCAATTTTTCCGCCGCAAAACCGGAGCTTAGCGGAAAAAATTGCCCAAAACGGCGCGGTGCTTTCCGAATATCCTTTAGGCTCTAATGCCCTGCCACACCACTTCCCGGCCCGAAATAGAATTGTCTCGGGATTAACGCTGGGCACGCTGGTCGTTGAAGCCCCGCAAAAATCGGGCGCCCTAATTACCGCTAATCACGCTCTTGCCCAAAACCGGGAAGTTTTTGCCGTGCCCGGTTCCATTTTTTCCGATAACTCCCTCGGGCCAAATAGTTTGATTCAAATGGGCGCAAAGCTCGTTAATTCAGCACAAGATATTCTGGAAGAATTAAATCTAAAAAACTTAGCCGCCAATGTGGCTGTTTCAAAAATTGCGCCCGACAATGAACAAGAAGCTTTTATTCTTAAAGTTTTGTCCCACGAGCCCGTGCCAGTTGACAAAATAGTCCAAGAGACTAAAATGAGCGCGGCTCAAGTCAACGCCGCCTTAAGCTTAATGGAAATCAAAGGAAAAATTAAAAACCTTGGCGGCGCGCGGTATGTTTTAGCGCGATAAAAAAATTAATAATTTGAATAATACTGAAAGTCCGTTATAATGTTAACATCATGAACTTAATTATTGTTGAATCCCCCACTAAAGCTAAAACTATCCAGCGGTTCCTATCCGCTGATTTTATTGTGCGCTCATCCTTTGGCCATGTGCGCGATTTGCCTAAGGGCAAGATCGGTGTGGATACGGAAAATAATTTTGAGCCAAAGTATGTGGTTTCGATCGCCGCGCGAAAAAAATTGGCCGAAATAAAAAAAGTTTTACCCAAAGCCAAGAAAGTCATATTGGCAAGCGACGAAGACCGCGAGGGCGAAGCGATTGCCTGGCATCTAACCCAGGCGCTTGATATTGATAAAAAAGAGACGGAGAGAATCGTTTTTCATGAAATCACTAAAAGCGCGATAGATAAAGCTCTGCAAAATCCGCGGAAGATCGATATGGCCTTGGTTAATGCCCAACAGGCGCGCCGAATATTGGACCGGCTGGTTGGCTATGAGCTTTCACCATTTTTATGGAAAAAGGTTGCTAAGGGACTTTCGGCCGGCCGCGTGCAATCAGTCGCTGTGCGTTTAATAGTTGAAAGAGAAAGAGAAATCCAGGCTTTCAAGCCGGAAGAATATTGGAGCATCGAAGCGCTGCTTTTGTCGCTGAAAGACGCGGCTAATCCTTTTTCCGCCAGCTTAATAAAACAAAACGATAAAGCCATTCCAAAACTTGGCATAAAAACGCAAGGCGAAGCGCAGGCTATTGTTGATGATTTAAAAACCGCTGATTGGCAAGTAGCTAGCCTTGAGCAAAAAGACACCAACAAATATCCTGCCCCGCCTTTTGTGACTAGCACCTTGCAGCAAGACGCAGTGAATAAACTTCATTTTTCCGCTAAACAAACTATGCAAATTGCCCAGCAGCTTTATGAAGGCGTGGCCTTGGGCAAAGAAGGCTCGGTGGGCTTAATCACTTATATGCGCACCGATTCCACAAACCTGGCCCAAGAAGCGCTGAGCACTATCGGCAAATATATTTTGGATAATTTCGGCAAAGATTATTTGCCCGAAGGCGCGCGCATTTATAAAACTAAATCCAAGGGCGCGCAGGAAGCGCACGAAGCGATTAGGCCAACCAATATAACGCTGGAACCTAATAAAATAAAAGAATATCTAACTCCTCAACAATTTAAGCTCTATGATTTAATTTGGCGGCGAACCCTCGCCTGCCAAATGGCTAATGCCGTTATCGGCACGCTGGCCGTTGATATCAAGGCCCAGCCATCGGGCAGTAAAAATAATTATCTTTTTCGCGCTAATGGCTCGCAAATAAAGTTTGATGGATTCTTAAAGATATATGAAGGCAAAGTCCAAGAAAATATTTTGCCGGCTTTAACCGCCGAAGAAAAATTAGACTTAAAAGAATTAAAGCCCGATCAACATTTCACGCAGCCCCCGGCGCGGTATTCTGAAGCTTCGCTGATCAAGGCTCTCGAAGCTGAAGGCATTGGCCGGCCATCGACCTACGCGCCGATCATTTCTACCATTCAGGATAGAAACTACGTTAATAAAAACGAAGACCGAAAGTTTGCTCCCACCGAAATTGGCATCACAGTTAATGATTTGCTGGTTGAGCATTTTCCGGAAGTGGTGGATATAAAGTTCACCGCGCATATCGAAGAAGATTTTGATAGGATTGCTGAAGGAGCTATTGCTTGGACCGAAGTCCTAAAAGAGTTTTACGAACCCTTCAAAAAAAATCTCACGGCTAAATATGAAGAAGTTAAAAAACAGAAAAAAGAACCGGAAAAAACCGACAAGGTTTGCCCAAAATGCGGCGCGCCCTTATTGATCCGCACCAGCCGCTTCGGCAAGTTCTATGCTTGCTCAGCTTTTCCCAAGTGCCGCCACACCGCGAGCCTTGAAGAAAAAACCACGAACCAAAACGGCCAAATAACAGAGCTTTTTTGCCCTAAGTGCGTTGAAGGCAAAGTTGTTGCCAAACGCACCAAAAGAGGTAAAATATTTTATGGCTGTTCCCGGTATCCGGATTGCGATTTTGCCCTCTGGGATAAGCCCACAGGCCAGAAATGCCCTAAGTGCTCCTCTCCTCTGGTAGAAAGCAAGGGCGGAATAAAATGCAGCAATAAAGAGTGCGACTACAAAGAAAAAGGAGCCCAGAAGATAGAGTAAAGCCAAAGTTAAAACTTATGCCCGATATTTATCTACAAAAAATATTAGATAAATGTAAAGCGAACAACCCCGGTTGTGATGCTGACTTGATTGAGCGGGCTTACGATTTTGCCAAAAAGATCCACGCCGGGCAAAAAAGAGCTTCCGGTGAAGACTATATAGCTCACTGTATCGGCGCCGCCGAAATTGTGGCCGACCTTAAGGTTGATTCTAAAACCATTGCCGCTACTCTCCTGCACGATGTCATCGACGATGGCCCGGGAGACAAAGCGGAACTAGAAAAACAAGTTGAAAAAGAGTTTGGCCGGGAAATCACTTTTCTGGTCAATGGCGTCACCAAGCTTGGCAAAATCAAATATCGCAACGTCCAGCGCCAAATAGAGAACTTGCGAAAAATGTTCTTAGCAATGGCCGAAGACATCAGAGTCGTTATTATAAAATTAGCCGACCGCCTGCATAATATGCGCACTCTCTCGGCCTTGCCGGAAGAAAAACAACAGCGCATTGCCAATGAAACCTTGAATATCTACGCGCCTCTGGCCGATAGGCTCGGCATCGGCCACCTAAAAGGAGAGCTGGAAGACCTGAGCTTTAAACATTTGATGAACGGCGAGTATCAATGGCTTCTTAACCAAGTTCGCGACCAGATCGACCAGCGCGAAAAATATCTGGCTAAAATTATTCCGGACCTCAAAAAAGAGATCCAAAAAGAAGGCGTCAGTTTAATTGAGATCCATTGGCGGGCTAAGCATTATTGGAGCTTATATAAAAAGTTGCAGCGCTACGAAATGAACTTGAACCGGATCTACGATCTGGTGGCGCTGCGCATCATTGTTAAAGATATCGACGATTGCTACGCGACCTTGGGGCTGATCCACAAACTCTGGCGGCCATTGCCCGGGCGCATTAAAGATTATATTGCCCTGCCCAAGCCCAACGGCTACCAATCTATCCACACCACGGTTTTCTGCCAAGGCGGCAAGATCACCGAGATCCAGATCCGCACCCAAAAAATGCATGAGGAAGCGGAACATGGTATCGCTGCCCATTGGTATTACTCGGAACAAAAAGGATTAAAGTCTTATTTAAAAAAGATTTTTACTCCGGCGCCCGAAAAAGAATTAAAATGGATAAAACAGCTCCAGGATTGGCAAAAAGAAACGCACGCCGCGCCGGAAGAGTTTTTCCAATCGTTAAAAATTGATTTTTTCAAAGACCGCATCTTCGTTTTTACTCCTATGGGAGACGTTATTGACCTGCCCGAAGGCGCTACTCCCCTGGACTTTGCCTACACGATACACTCTGATATCGGCCAGCATTGCCAAGGCGCCAAAGTAGACGGAAAAATGGTGGCGCTGGGCACCACGCTGCACAACGGCCAAGTTGTCGAAATTATTACGCAAAAAAATGCCCGGCCTTCCCAAGATTGGCTAAAGATCGCCAAAACCAACCAAGCTTTAAATAAAATTAAAAAATGGATAATAGCCGGAACCCCGCTAAAAGAAGCGGCCGAAGAAATAGAAAAAGAGCCTGCTAAACAAGAAATAAATAAAACCCCAGCCCGCCCGATAATTATGAGCCCGATAGTTGAAGTGGCCGGCGGGGAAAAAATAGCGACGAGCCTGGCCAAATGCTGCAATCCCCAGCCGCCCGATGATATCGCCGGCTATATAACCCTCCAGCAAAAGATCACTATCCATAAACGCACCTGCCACAGCTTAACAAAAATTAAAGACCCTTCGCGCTTGATCAACGCCAATTGGAAAACAAACTAGCCCCGATAAATATCGGGGCTAGTTTTTATTTTTTACTTTGCATTTATAATTGTTGCAGTATCTTTTCCGCTAGGCTTTCTAAGTCTTTTTTATCCTCAAAATCAACCACAATTCGGCCGCCCACGCCACTCTTTTTTACCTGAACTTTCTTGCCTAAAAATAATTCCAAGCGCTGAGCGATCTTTTTTATCTCCGGATCAAAAGCCACGGCCCGCTTGTGCCCTTGCACATAAATCTCCCGCGCCCGTTGTTCGATTTGGCGCACGGATAAATTATTGGCTAAGACTTCGTCAAACAAGGCTTTTTGGGCCGCCGGATTTTTTATGCCGGCAATCGTGCGGGCGTGCCCTTCAGAGATCTTCCCCTGGCTCAATCCGCGCTGGACTTCTTCTGGCAGGTTCAATAATCTCATGGAGTTGGAAACATATTCGCGGCTTTTGCCAATTTTTTTGGCAATTTCTTCGTGGGTCAGGTCAAAATCTTCCTGCATTTGTTTAAATCCCTTGGCGCGCTCCAAAGCATTTAAATCCGACCGCTGGATATTTTCCACCAAAGCCAATTCCAATTTCTGCTGGTCGGTAGAATCACGGACGATCGCCGGAATAGTTGGCAAACCAGCTAGCTTAGCTGCGGCCAGGCGCCGATGGCCAGCCACCAATTGGTATTCCACTTGCTGGCCTTTGTCCACGTCCTTAACAGACTTGGTCACAATGACCGGCTGCAATATTCCATGCTGCTTGACCGAAGCGGCCAGGTCTTTTAATGAAGCTTCCTCCATTTCATGGCGAGGTTGATAAGGATTATCCTTGATCCGGCCAACTTCAATATCAAAAACACTTTCCTTGCGGTCACGCAAAGGCTGGGATAATTTTGGATAATCAACTTCCGTGGATTTTTGTTTTGGCGGAATTAATGATTGCAAACCTCGGCCGAGCTTATTCATAATAATTTATTTTATTTATTGATTTATAAAAAATTAATTTTGGCTAGATCGTTTCCTTGTCCAGCCTAATTAGCTCTTCTGCCAATTGCCTATAGGCGCTGCCACCCAAAGAATTAGGCTCGTATTGAAAAATAGTTTTGCCAAAGCTTGGCGCTTCAGCCAAACGGATGCAGCGGGGAATCGCTGCCTCAAAAACATAGCCGGGAAAATGCAAGCGGATTTCCTTGGCCACCTGGCGAGATAATTTATTGCGCTTGTCATACATTGTCAGCAAAGCTCCTTTTATCCGCAGATCACGGCCCAGATTATCTTGAATTAAATTAACGGTTTTTAACAACTGCCCTAAGCCCTCCAAGGCATAATATTCGCATTGCACCGGCACAATGATCTCGTCCGCCGCCGTTAAGCCGTTGATCGTTAAAAGCCCCAAACTTGGCGGACAATCAATAATTATATAATCATAATTGGTGCGCACGCGATGCAATAAATTATAAAGTTTGAACTCCCGCTCCTCCATATTAACCAGGTCTATCGCCGCTCCAGCCAAATCCCCGCCCGAGGGCGCTAGATCATAACCAAAAAGATTGGTCTTCCGAATAATATCCTCGGGATACAGGCTGTCTACTAAAGCGTGGTATAGGTTCTTTTCCAGGGCTTCCGGCTCAAAACCTAAGCCGCTGGTCGCGTTAGCTTGGGGATCCAAATCCACCAACAAAACATATTTCCCCATGGCCGCCAAAAAAGCCGCCAAATTAGTTGCGGTTGTTGTCTTGCCCGTTCCCCCTTTTTGGTTAACAACGCTGATTATTTTTGCCATTGCTCTTATTCTACACTAAAATCTAAATTGACAAAAGGGGTTTTGGCGTCTAAAATATACAGGAATCAAGGCAATTGCCCGGATGGCGGAACAGGCAGACGCGCGCGACTCAAAATCGCGTGGGTAACACCATGAGAGTTCGATTCTCTCTCCGGGCACACTGAAAAATAATCCATCTTTTTTGATGGGTTATTTTTTATACATCATGAGCGAGCCAACTGCTTGGCTCGCGTCAAATAATATCCTACAGAGCGATTCCCCGCCCGCCATCGCAAGCATGAGCTTGCTCAGGCGTTGCGGGCGGGTCTCCCGCGGCACACTAATTTAAAAAAGCCCTTATCGGGCTTTTTTGTTTTGATATAGATTATATAGCCACCAGACTAGCCAACCACTAAAGACGCCGATCAAAGCGCCAACTAAAATATCGCTCATATAGTGAACACCAACAAATACCCGTGCCAAAGAGATCAAAGCGGCCGCGGCCAAAAAATACCAACCCCTTCGACTGCGCTCAGGGTAAACTTTTTTATTATAGAAATATACAACCGTAGCTAAGGCAAAAAAGAACGCCGCGTGGCCCGACGGAAAAGATGATTCAGTGGCCGCATAAGGAATTAACTGATTAACTGCGTGCGCCACAAAGGGCCGCGGCCGCATAAAAGCCCAATGTAAAAAAGCAGTAATGCCCAGCCGCGCCAAAACGATGGCCATAATGGATAAAGCCACCATTGCCATATTTTTCATCTTTTCTCCGCGATCTTTTCCTATAAACAAAAAAACTATCAGAGCCAGAACCACAAAATATTGAAAATAACTTGCTAAAAAAACACCTAGAAAATCCAGCCAATCCCATCGCCCGGCCAGACCATTTATTTGTTGAAATAGCCAAAAATCAAAATTCATACCTCGTATTTATATTTAATTCTTGCGTGGCGCGAAAATAGCCAGAAAATCGCGTTAAGTTGAAGGATAAAAATTGCGTGATGTGGTGGGGCCCCGATCGTCAGGTCGGGGCGTTGTGGATAGCAATTTTTATCGTGAGACGAAACCGATTTTCTCTATTTTTGACGCCAGCAAAGGAGTTTTTCTGGTTCTCTTTTGCCGATGCAAAAGAGAACATCGTAATTTATATACTCAATATCTCCAACAACTTATCCTTATTCACCGGCCCGATGCGCACAATTTTCGGTTTTTCTTTGCTTAAGTCCAAAACCGTGGAAGGCTCGCAGCATTTCAAATCTCCCGCATCTAAAATCAGGTCGGGCCTAAAAGAATTATTTTCAAAATGCTTTAAAACTTCTTCGATTTTATTAGTCGCCTGCTCACCGGAAATATTAGCGGAGGTGGCCACAAAGGGCCGCCCCATATTTTCCGATAAAAGATGCATTAATTTATAGTCCGGAACGCGCAAGCCGATCGTTTCTTCTTTGGCAGTTAAAGCTGCTGGCAACTTATGCCGCCGCCATAAAATCACCGTGACCGCTCCCGGCCAAATAATATTCAGCGCTTTTTCCAGCCGCTTATCAACAAAAGCGACTTTCTTGGCCATAGCCACATCGCGCACAATAACAGCTAAAGGCTTGGTTTCCTGTCGGCCCTTGATCTTAAAAATCTTTTTAACCGCTTGCTCGTTGGTCGCGTCACACCCTAGCCCATAAACCGTGTCCGTTGGAAAAACTGCCGTGCCGCCAGCCAGCATAACTTTAGCCGCTTCAATTATCGCCTCTTCTGAATCTCTTAGGTTTTCCGGATTAACTTTGAGTATTTTCATTCTGCTTGTTTACTTAATTACTTTCCGGATGGCCACTCCTCCACCATCAGCATTGTTTTATTTTTTATCGGCAAAGATTGATAAACCTCTTCTGTGATAAAAGGCATAAAAGGATGCAATAATTTAAGCGAGTCAACCAGTACTTTCAGCAAAACGGATTGGGCCGTTGTTTTATCCAGGTCGCTGGATGGCTCTTTAATTCTTTTTTTTGTATCCTCAATGCATTTGTCGCAAAAGCTATGCCAGAAAAAGTGGTAGGCGCTTTGCGCGGCTTCATGAAAATTAAAATTATCCAAGTCTTTAGTTATTTTTTGCGTTGTTTCCGCTAATTCTTTTAAGATCGCTTCGTCTGCCGCCGTCAGCTGGATTTTGGCCTCATCATTAAAGCCTTCAAGGTTCTGTAAACTGAATCTGGCCGCATTCCAGATCTTATTGGCAAACCTTTTTTGCGCCACCACTTTATCTTCGCTGAAAGGCAGGTCGCTATCTGAAGCCGCGTTAAAAACCAACGCCATGCGCAAAGCATCCGCGCCGTTTTCGTCCACCACAGCCAAAGGATTAACCACGTTCCCCTTGGACTTGGACATTTTTTGTTTATCCTTATCGCGAATAAGCCCATGCATATAAACGAAAGAAAAAGGTTCTTTACCGGTAGCGTAAAAACCCATCATCATCATCCGCGCCACCCAGAAAAATAAAATATCCCAGCCGGTTTCCATCACGGCTGTCGGATAGAACTTCTCAAAATCCCCTGCTTTGGCTGTTTGCAGCGTAGCGAAAGGCCACTGGCCGGAAGAAAACCAAGTATCAAAAGTATCGGTTTCGGGAATAAAATCAGCTGAACCGCATTTTGGGCATTTATCCGGTTTTTTATCGGAAATCACCCAACAAGATTTATCTTTATTGCAGTACCAAACCGGAATCCTTATTCCCCAAACAATTTGCCGGGAAATATTCCAATCCCGAATATTAGCCATCCAATGTTGGAAGATCTTTTCGTATTTGGCACTCACAAACTTCACCTCGCCTTTATTAACTGCTTGAACCGCCCGCTGGGCCAACGGCTTGATTTTCACGAACCACTGCTCTGAAACCATCGGTTCGATCACTCGCCCGCATTTATAGCAAAGCGCGACCGCGTGTTTATATGGCTCTTCTTTGATTAAAAATCCCTGGGATTTTAGATTCTCCACTACTTTTTCCCGCGCCTCTGCCACTTTCAAGCCAGCATAATCTGCGCCGGCTGCTTCGGTCATTTTCCCGTCTTGCCCGATAACCACGATCGTTTCCAGCTTATGGCGCTGGCCAATTTCAAAGTCAACGGCGTCATGGGCCGGTGTCACTTTGACTGCGCCCGTGCCAAACTCCAGCTCCACCGCTTCATCCGCCACAATTAAAATCTCCCGCCCGACTAAAGGCAGTAATAATTTTTTGCCAATTAGTTTTTCATACCGGGCATCTGCTGGATTAACTGCTACCGCCGTATCGCCGAGCATCGTTTCGGGGCGCGTGGTCGCCACCTCAATAAACTTATCCGGCGCCTCAACCAACGGATATTTTATATACCATAATTTATCTTCGCGGTCTTCATATTTCACTTCCAGGTCGGAAAGCCCCGTCTGGTGTTTCGGGCACCAATTAATAATGCGCGGCCCGCGGTAAATTAATCCTTCGCTGTATAATTTTTCAAAAGTTTGATAAACAATTTTAACTATGTCCGGATCCAGCGTGAACTTACTGCGCGACCAGTCGCAAGACGCCCCCAGCCGCTTTAATTGATTTTGGGCCACATCTTTATTGGCTTGCACATAATCCCAGATCATCTGGTAAAGCGTTTCCCGTTCAAATTGAAAACGGCTTTGGCCCTGCTTTTCCAATTTTTTTTCAAACACTACCTGAGTTTCAAAACCGGCGTGGTCCGCTCCCGGCAGCCATAGCGTTGCATCGCCTTGCAAGCGGCGATAACGAATTAAAATATCTTCCAGAGTCGCCATTAAAGCGTGTCCCAAATGCAAAGCTTCATTGGCATTGGGCGGCGGCATAATGATACAGTAAGGTTTAGTTCTTTTTTTGGGTTTACCCTCCGTAGCTTTAGCGAAGGGGGGCAAATTATCCGGATTAAAAAACCCGCTCTCTGACCAGAGACGGTATATTTTATCTTCTACCTTTTTTGGGTCATATTGCGATTCCATAAAATTATCTTAGCTTAAAAAAACAAAAAAATCCAGCTTGGAGGGCTGGATTTTTAATCTCTATTTAGGTTTTTACGGGATCAGCCTTTTCACGTCCCGCGGGAATAAAATTGCCTCTTTAATGCTTTTCAATCCCAACATTTGTTGGATCAGCCTTTCCGAACCCATACCCCAACCGCCATGCGGCGGCATCGCAAACTTAAAAACATCCAAATAATATTCCATGCCATCCGGCTTAACTCCTTTCTTTTTCATATTCTCCACCAATTGTTTATAATCGTGGATGCGCTGGCTACCGGTCACGATTTCCATGCCTTTATACAAAAGGTCAAAGCCCTCTGTTTCTTCCGCATTCTCTTTAGACGGCATCGTATAAAACGGCTTGTCCTTCCAAAGATAATTAGTAATAAAAATAAAATCGGAATTAAACTCTTCCTTGGCATACCTGCCGGCGAGCCGTTCGCCTTCCGGATCAATATCCGTGCTAGCGGGAATCTCATAATCATATTTTTTCTTAGCAATTTCCCTGAAATCCGCTAATTTTACCGCCGGTATTTTGGCCGGCACCGGCAAATCGTTGACTTCATACATCGCCAGAAACTCGGCGCCTTCTTGCTGAACGCGCTCAAAAACTTCTTTAATAATTTTATTTAGCATCGCCATTATTTCTTCAAAGCTGCCGATAAATCCCATCTCGCCGTCCAAGCTGATATATTCGCTAACGTGCCGAGTAGTGAAAGAAGGCTCGGCGCGAAAAGTTGAGCCAATTTCAAATACCCGTTCAAAAACGCCCACCATAATTTGTTTATAAAACTGCGGGCTTTGCGCTAAAAATGCGCTCTGGTCAAAATATTTTATCTTGAAAAAGTTAGCTCCGCCCTCGCTAGCTGCGCCTAAGATCTTTGGCGTCTTAACTTCCGTAAAACCATTCTCTCTCATCACCAAGCCATATTGTTTTATTAAAAGGTCATAAAGTTTGAATATTGCTTGGATCTTGGGGTGGCGCAGCGACAATATCCGGCCATCAAGCAAAGTCGTCAACTGCAAGTTCAAATCTTTTTTAGCCAGGTCAAATGGCAAGTCTTCGATGCTCGTGCTAATAATCTTCAATTCTTTGCCTAAGATCTCGCAGCCCCCTTTGGCGCGCTTTTCCTCTTTAATTTCACCGATAATCTCCACCGCGTCGCCCACTTTTATTTCTATGGGCTTCTCCCAAACAGTTTGAATAGTGCCGGTATAATCTTGCACCTGCAAAAATGAAACGTTGCTCAAAAGCCGAGCGTTCATTACCCGACCCATTATTTGCGCTTCCTGCCCAATCCTTTCTTTTGTGTCTTTAATTAAGATCCGTTCCATAAAATAATATTATTTTTTTGGTTTTATTTTTTTAACTCCTCCCATCCACGGCCGCAAAGCCTTTGGCACTTCGACCGAACCATCCTTTTGCTGATAATTTTCTAAGATCGCTATTAATATCCGGCCAATAGCAAAAGCCGTGCCATTTAGCATATGCACCAACTCTGTTTTGCCAGTTTGTTCATTTTTATATTTTATATTTAACCGCCGAGATTGCCAATCCGTGCAATTGGAGCAAGAATGCGTTTCGCGGTATTCCCCTGTGCCATTATTCTGCCCCGGCAGCCAGGTTTCTATATCATAAGTAGCAGAAGAAGGCCTGGCAAAATCTATCGAGCAAAGCTGCATTAAGCGATAAGGCAATTTCAATTTCTGCATTAATTTTTCTTCTATTGATATCAAAAATTGATGCTCTTTGGCTGAATCTTCGGGCCTCGTAAAAGAGAACATTTCTAATTTATCAAATTGGTGCACCCGCAAAATGCCCTTGGTATCCTTGCCATAAGACCCCGCTTCGCGGCGGAAACAAGCAGAGAACCCAACGAAACGCAACGGCAATTTTTTAATATCTAAAACTTCATTCTGATACATGGGGCCGATTGCCTGCTCAGATGTTCCCACCAAGTATAGATCGTCTCCCGGAAAAAAATACCGCTCTTCTTTATCTTCAGCTGTATCAATATAACCCATGGCCGCCATAGCGCCCGAGCGAATCATCACCGGAGTGATTATTGGCTGAAAACCTTCTTTAACTAGAACTTCCAGCGCTAACTGCGCTAAGGCAAACTCCATTTGCGCCGCCTCATTTTTTATATAACCAAAACGGCTCCCAGAAACTTTGGCTGCCCGCTCAACATCGATCAAGTCCAAACTTTCGGCAATGGCCATATAATCGCGCGGCGCAAACTTAAAGTTTGTTTTTTTACCAACTTCCCGCACCACCACATTATCTTTTTCCGAAGTGCCAACAGGAGTTCCCGGCTGCATCATATTAGGCAAAAGGCGCATTAAATTATCTAGCTCCTCTTCGCTCTTTTTTAAGTTTGGTTCCAATTCCCCTATCTCTTCCTTGGCTTTTTTCATTTCCGCGATTTTAGCCTGTTTAGCGGTTGCATCTTTCTCGCGGGCAATTTCATCGCTGGCTTTATTTTGCTTAGCCCGTAAGGCCTCCACCAAAACAATATTTTTTCGCCGCTCTTCATCCAAAGCTAATAAGCGGTCTACATCAATTTTAGCGCCGCGGTCCGCTGCGTTCTTTTTAACCGCCTCTTTATTTTCCCGAATGAACTTAAGGTCGAGCATAATCTATGTTTTTAATTTTACTCCCAATTTTTTATCCAATTGCTCAAAAATATTTTTTCTGATCTCCTGCGCTTGCTCTGAAGAAACTTGCTTGGCGCTGTCATGATATTCTATCGCTAAAGTCAAAAAGTTTTTATAAATATCTTTAAACTCTAGTTTTTTTACCCGTTTATCCGCGTTGGCTATCACCTGGTTTATCTTTTCATAAGCCACGCCGGGCGGCACAACTAGGGTCAAGTCTTCCTTAATAGAATTAAAGGTGCTGATCGGCACATAAGCTTTAACCTGGCCAGCTCCCTTAGCTATCGCTTCAAAATCCAACTCCACTCCCAAAACCTGATCGCCTAATTCTTGAATTGCAAAATCACAAGCCACGCCCAATTCTCTCATCAATCCTTCAACAATTCCCTTAAACTCTAAATAATCCAAGCCGCGGCTGGCCAAAGACAAGCGTAGTGGTTGCTCGGGCAAATCATTTTTTTTCTGCAAATAAACGCTTGCCAATTCAAAGATCTTTATCTTTTCATTGTAGCCCTGGTTTTTTTCTAAGACGCCAACTAATGATGGAATTAAAGAAGTTTTCAAATATACAAAATCCTCGTTCAAGGGATTGGCTATTTTCACCGCTCCCTCACCCGCCAAAGCTTGGCTGACGGCGGATTTTGTATAACATTCAAAAAATCCCTGATGTTTCAAATACAGCCGCGCTTTATTTTCCGTTTGGAAGATTGGCTCAACGATCTGGCGCGGAACTTCGCCGGTCAAAAGATTATTAGGCAGATTGTCATAGCCATAAAGCCTGATAACTTCTTCGGCTAAGTCCTCGGCAATCTCAATATCGCCTTGCCGCCAGGAAGGCACTATAACGCTCGTTCCATTAAAAACAAAACCTAAGTTTTGCAATATTTTATCTACAATTTCTTTTTTTATTTCCACGCCCGCCACTTGGTTTATCCGGCCATAATCCACCGCCACTTTTTTAGGTTCGATCTTCACATTCACAATATCTATCAATTTTGACGCCACGCAAGCTCCGGCTTCCTGCTGCAAAAAGCTGACCGCTTCCCAAAGCGCCGGCACAACCCCTTCAAAATCAACGCCTTTTTCAAAGCGCAGCGCGGCTTCCGTGCGATGGCCCAAGGCCATGGAAGACTTGCGGATGCGCACCGGATCGTAAACTTGCACGAACAATAAAACGCGCTTGGTATTCTCGTCCACCTCGCTGTTTTTGGCGCCCATAATGCCGCAAAGGTCGATCAACCGGCCTTCGCCGTCTTCGATTACAATAACACCCGCTGGCAAAGTCCTCTCCACGCCATCCAGCGTGGTTAATTTTTCTCCTTGGCGCGACTCGCGCATAATCATTTTGGCACCCAGGATCTTATCATAATCAAAAGCGTGCATGGGCTGGCCCTTATCAAACATCAAATAATTTGTGATATCGATAACATTATTCAAAGCGCGCGTGCCCACCGCTTCCAACCGCCGCTGAATTGTCTCTGGCGACGGCTTAATTTTAATATTATCCAAAACCACAGCCGAAAATCTTGGCACTAAAGACTTGTCTTTTATTTCCACTGCTAAATTATATTTATCTTCGCCCTTGGCTGCTTTAGCTGGAAACTTAGCCAACCAATCAGCGCTCTTTCCCTGCATCGGCAAAATAGCCTTGAGTTCGCGCGCAATGCCCAGCACCGACAGCGCGTCTCCGCGATTTGGCGTGATCTCAATCTCAAAAATATCATCTTTCCCCTGCGAAATTATTTTTTCCACCGAAAAAGCATGCAACGACAAAAGCCGCGCTATTTCTTCCGGTGAAGCGCTGGTCTTCACATAATCTTTCAGCCAAGAATAAGAAATTAAAATATTCATTAGAATTGCTCTAAAAATCTTAAATCGTTATTTAACAAATGCCGGATATCGTCTATCTTGGTGCCGCTTTTCATCATATAAGTGCGCTCCACTCCAAAGCCAAAAGCAAAACCGGTGTAAATATTTGGATCTATCTTCCCGGCTCGCAAAACATTCGGGTGCACCATGCCGGCTCCCCCTAGTTCCACCCAGCCTTCTTTGCAGAACTTGCAACCCTTCCCCAAACATAAGCCGCAATTTATATCCACTTCAAAGCTTGGCTCGGTAAAACGAAAATCATAGGGGCGCAAGCGAGTTTCTCGGCCCGGACCAAAAAAGTTCTTAGCAAAATAGTCCAAGGTGCCTTTCAAATGCGTGATATTTATTCCCTTATCCACCGCCAAACCCTCAAATTGGAAAAAAGTTTGCAAATGGTTGATGTCTTCTTGGCGCCTCCCGCAACGCGAAATGCCCAGCATCCGGATCGGCAGCTGGCCCCTTAGCATCTCATGCACCTGGCCGTTGGAAGTATGAGGCGTTATCACTTGCCGGCCATATTTTTTATCCGGCAAGGCATCAATAAAAAAAGTTTCCCATTCATCGCGCGCCGGATGAGTTGAAGGAATATTTAAAGCTTCGAACGCAAAATGCTCCCAATCAATTTCCGGGTGCCGCACCCGGGTGAACCCCAGAGGCTTAAAAATATCCACGATCTCTTCGATGGCCTGCGAAATAATATGCAAGTGCCCGGCAGCTGGTTTTTTTCCGGGCAAAGTTTTATAAAACAAATCCTGAGCGCTTTCACTTTTTGCGCCAGATAAGCCTGCCTGCAACTCGTTGATCTTTTCCTTGATCTCCTGCTTAGCTTCGTTGATCTTTTTGCCTAGCGCCTTTTTTTCTTCGATCGATAGCTTAGCGATTTCTTCCAGGGCCTCGGCGATTAAGCTTTTCTTGCCAACATATTTAAAACGCATCAATTCTAAAGCATCAAGCGAATCTATCTTTTTCAGGTCATCTTTAAATTGGGATAAAATGTCTTTTAGCTCCATAAAAAATTAAGAAATTAAGCCCATAGCTTTTTTAACTTTAGCCATTGTTTCTTGGGCGATAGTTTGCACTTGGGATGCGCCATCATGCAAAATCTGTAAAACCTCATTATCATCCAGCGCGTTATATCTTTTCTGGAATGGCCCCAGAAAATCAACTACCACTTCCGCCAGGTCATTTTTAAAATCAGCGTAACTTTTATTTTTATATTTTAATTCCAAATCCACTACCGGTTTGTCTGTCAGCAAAGAATAAATAGTAAGTAAATTAGACAACGCTGGTTTCTCCGGCTCATATTTAATTTCTTTACCAGAATCCGTCACGGCTTTTTTTATTTTCTCCCTGATAAGCGCCGGTGAATCGGTTAGAGCGATATAATTATGCGCACTGGGAGCGCTCTTGGACATTTTTTTAGTTGGGTCGTCCAACCCCATAATCCGGGCTCCTTCCTTGCGCACCAAGGGCTTGGGCACCACAAATACCTCGCCAAACTTATTATTGAAACGCTGCGCTAGATCCCGCGCCAGCTCAATATGCTGCACTTGGTCTTCCCCCACCGGCACGACAGCAGTTTGATAAAGCAAAATATCTGCTGCCATTAAAACGGGGTAATCAAAAAGGCCAACACCCGCCTTTTCCTGCGCAGCATACTGTTCATTAATTCTCATATAGTTTTTGAAAGAATCTGCGAGAATATTTTTTTCTTCAATCTCTATGTTTATTATCTTTCCGAGCCCAGACAAAATAGAAATAACTTCTTTTGACCAATTATGAGTTTCTTGATTATCGTTAGCCATTCTATTACTAAGATTCTCTAGAGCTAGTATTTCTTTATCAAGACTAGACTTAGTTTTTGCTAACCCTCTCATTCTTTCTAGAACTTCGTCGTGAATTTTTTTAATACTTGCAATTCCTGTTTTTTCTTTAAACTGTGTCATTTTTTCCAGCTCAGAGATTTTTGTTATGGTGTTTAATAGCCAAGCTAGCTCCACATGCTCTTTGATGTGCGACTGAACAAAGATTATAGATTTTTTAGGATCTATCCCCGCCGCCAAATATATCTTAGCCACTTCCATGGTTTTTTTCAGCAATTCCTTTGGGTCTTGCGGAACGGTAATGGCGTGCAGATCCACCACGCAAAAAATGCATTGGTAGTCATTTTGCAGATCTAACCAATTTTTTATCGCGCCCAAATAATTGCCCAGATGCAGCACTCCGCTTGGCTGAACACCCGAAAAGACTCTTTCCATATGATTTTATTCTAGTTTAAATCCCTCTTCCGGTCAATTCCAATATCGCCTCAAAATTGTCATCTTCTCCCGCTTTTACCCGATGTTTAAATCCGCACTTTTGGCACTGATAATGGATTATCTTCTCCCCTGATTTTATTTCCAGGCCCATTGGTTCCATAAATCCGCGGCACTCTGCCGCTCGGTCGCCCGGATTTATATCAACGTGCAAGGACCACAAGCACTTGGGGCAGTGGTCGGTGTAGCCTGTGCCTGCTACTTTTGCTCCGCAATGCAAGCAAACAAAATCTTCGATTTTCCGTTGAAACTTCTTAGATTGCATATTTGTCAAAAAAAAGACTTTAAGTTATATTTAAACTACCATGAAACAATCGATTTTGGCTATAAAAACCTTAAAAGAAGCCCCCAAGGACGAGGAAAGCGTTAACGCGATCTTGCTGACCCGCGCCGGCTTTATTGATAAGCTAGCCGCCGGCATTTATAGCTTCCTGCCGCTGGGCTTGCGAACGTTGCGGAAAATCGAGAATATCATTCGCGAAGAAATGGAAGCGCTGGGAGCGCAGGAAATCCTCATGCCCGCTTTGCAGCCCAAAGAAAATTGGGCGAAAACCGGCCGCTGGGATTCTTTAGACGTGCTCTTCAAATTAAAAGGCGTGGGCGATAAAGATTTTGCACTCGGCTCCACTCATGAAGAAATAGTTTCTCCTCTGGCCAAAAAAATCGTCTTGTCATACAAAGACCTGCCTTTTGCCCTATTTCAGATCCAAACTAAGTTCCGGAATGAGCCGCGCGCTAAGTCCGGCCTCCTGCGCGGCCGCGAGTTTTCCATGAAGGACCTTTATTCTTTCCATGCCAATCAAGTAGACCTAGATAAATATTACCAGCAAGCCACACAAGCTTATTTTAAAATCTTTGACCGCTGCGGATTAGGAGAGGCCACCTATTTAACTGCGGCTTCGGGCGGTTCTTTTTCTAAATATTCCCATGAGTTCCAAACCGTTTCCCCGGCCGGTGAAGACACCATTTTTATTTGCAACAATTGCAAAAAGCTAGCTATCAACAAGGAAATAATGAATGAAACTCCTGCCTGCCCCACTTGCAACGGCATGGGCTTTGATGAAGCTAAGGCCATTGAAGTTGGCAACATCTTTAAGCTGGGCACTAAATATTCCGTACCTTTTGAATTAACTTTTAAAGATGAGAAGGGCCAGGAGCAACCTGTCATTATGGGGTGCTATGGCATCGGTCCGAGCCGCTTAATGGGCACCATCGCCGAAATCAGCCACGACGAAAAAGGCCTTATCTGGCCGGAATCAGTCGCGCCATATAAATACCATTTATTAGTTCTGGGAGATGACGAAGAAGTAAAAGCTGCCGCTGATACTCTTTATGAAGAATTAATTGACAACAAACTGGAAGTTTTATACGATGACCGGAGTTTACCAGCCGGCCAAAAGTTTGCCGAAGCGGACCTTATTGGTTTGCCTTGGCGCCTGGTCATCTCGGCTAAAACTTTAAAAGAAAAATCTTTAGAATTTAAAAAACGCACTGACGATAACCAAAACGCCAAGCTGATAAAAATTACCGAAGCGATAAAAAAATTAAAATAGTCCCTAAAAAATAAAATAAGAATGGAGGAGAAAAATGACCGACGATAAGATATTGCTGAATCTATTGGCCTACCAGAAAAAATTAGAGGAATTAAATATTCCAAGCAAACAATTCCCAGAACGTGCTTTAACCCCCAATAAAACCGAAGCTCTGGCCCATTGCCAGGCAATGATTGAGCAAGTCCCTATTTTTTTAAAAGAAAGCCAACACGACAAGGCTGAACGGTGGTTTGGCTTTATCCAAGCTTGCCTCTGGCAAAACGGCGTATATTCCATCTACGACTTAAAAATACACAACAGTCAATTTTAAACACAAAAGCCCCAATGGGGCTTTTTTATCCCGTCAGTCGCGACTGACGGGATTTTATTTTCTATAATAAAACTATATCTGCGCCAAAAACTTTTGCGCGTTTATGTGCTCCCCGGCCAAACTTTGCAAATAATTTAACCTCTGAATCTCTGTAGGATGGCTTGCTGTCCGTAGCTTTAGCGAAGGATAGCCCAAGAACTCCACTAGCTTATCTTCAAAAGCAATTTTAATTTTGGGCAAATCGCTTCTCTTTTGATCTAGCACTTCAAAAACACGACTCACTAGCCGCCAAACATTTTCGTCGCGCTCGGGCATAAGGAGCAATTTATCAACCAACTCGGCAAAATACCAAGCATAGCCCAAGCTTTCCAAATTAGCATGCAAATATTGATAACTGTTTATCACTTCCAAATCCGTGACAATATCAATGGTTTTGCTTTTCGCCAATAAAAATTGGCCAAAAGTGAAACTTTGCAGCCGGCCATTCAGCTTTGATTCTTTTTTACGCGCGGAAATCGCGCGCACCTGAATCTTGCCGTAGCCCCGCGTGTAGATAGTTAAAAGCCGATCCAGGTCTCCCCAGTCGGCTGATCCTAAAATTATGCCTTCGGTTTTATAGACAGGAAGTTTATTCATGCCAAAAAAGCGGCAAAAGCTACCTAATCGTTATTTTAATCTTCCCCTCTTCCAACTTAATATCTTTTTCCAAAAGATATTTCTCATTCTTATCGTAAGCCATAATTTCTCGCGCCAGATTTTCTTTTTGGAAATACTTGGCCCAATTAGCCATCAAAGCAACTAAAGATTTATCACTGCTGTGCCAGGCGATAATAATCGTGTCTTTGCGTGTGAGCCCCGCCTCTTTGCGCATATCTTGGATCTGCCGCGCCAGTTCCCGCGCCAAACCCTCTTCTCTCAATTCTTTGGTAAGTTTTTTATCCAGCCAAACTTCTTCCTTGATCGAATCATCAAAAATTATTTCTTTGACGTTCACCTCTTCTTTAATGATTTCCAGCAATTCTTTATCTGTTTTTAATTTGGCGTTTTTATTTTTCACTTTCAGCGTTGCCAAGGGCTGGCGGACTTTTAAAGCAGCGCTGGCGCGTTGCGCCAAAGCCAAAACGACGATCTCTCTCGCTTTAGCCATCTTCTCTTCCAAGGCTTCATTAATTAATTCTTTATCCGCCACCGGCCAATCAGACAAATGAACAGATTCGGCCATCTTTGATTTTTTCAGCCCCAAATACATCTCCTCGGCCAGGAACGGAATGAACGGCGCTGCTAATTTTGCTAAAGCCAGCATCACCCAATATAAAGTCTGGCTGGCTTCATTCTTTTCGGTTTTATTTTCGGGCTTCTGGAACCGGCGGCGCGAACGGCGCACGAACCAATTAGAAAGCTCGCCCACAAAATCTTCGATTGCCCGGGCCGCAGCCACCACATCGTATTTATCCAAACTCCCCGACACTTCAGCTATCAAAGAATTAAGCAAAGAAAGGATCCACTTATCCAAAACATTTTTTGGCGTAAATGATTTTTGCGGCTTAAAGCTTTTATCCGTGTAGGTCTTAAAGAAAATATAAGTATTGTAAAGCGTGCCAAAGAACCGATTATATTTATCCTTAATATCTTTAATATCGAATCTCTTGGGGTCGCCGGCTTGGTTAACGGTATACAAATACCATCTGGCGGTATCAGCGCCAAACTCATTGATCACCGCCATCGGCTCAATAATATTGCCTTTTGATTTGCTCATTTTAAGCCCTTTGGCATCCAACACATGGCCTAAAGAAATCACATTTTTATATGCCGGCCCTTTGCCAAGTAAAGTCGAAATAGCCAGGAGCGTATAAAACCAGCCGCGAGTCTGGTCGATAGCCTCGCAAATAAAATCAGCCGGAAAAGCTTCGCCTTCATCAATTTTATTTTTATTAGCAAACGGATAATGCCATTGGGCATAAGGCATGGAGCCAGAATCAAACCAGCAATCCATCACTTCGCTCACTCGGTGCATTTCCCCGCCGCACTTGGGGCATTCAAATAGCACTTCATCAATAAAAGGCTTATGCAGGTCTTTTAATTTCTTTTTAAACTCCTTAACGCTACCCACCACTTTTATTTCGCGGCATTTGGCGCATTCCCAGACCGGCAAGGGCGTGCCCCAGAATCGATCGCGCGACAGCGTCCAATCCTTAACTTCTCTCAACCACTCGCCAAATCTCCCTTGTTTTAAATAATCCGGCACCCAATTTATCTGCTCGTTATTAGCCAAAAGCTGTTCTTTCAGCGCCGTCATTTTAATGAACCATGAGGTCTTAGCATAATAGAGCAACGGCGTTTGGCACCGCCAGCAAAACGGATATTCGTGCTCATACATTTCATCCTTATATAATAGTTTGCGCTTTTTCAAATCCGCGACAATCTCTGGGTCCGCGTCTTTAACGAACTTTCCCGCCCATTGGCTAAACTCTTCTTTAAAGTTCCCGGCTTCATCCACCGTCATTAAAACCGGCAAATCATGCGCCCGGCCCGCTTCCATATCTTCCACGCCAAAGGCCGGAGCAATATGCACAATGCCTGTGCCGTCGGTCGTAGAAACAAAATCCGCCGGAATCACTTTATAACCCGGCTTATCAAGTTTAGTTTCATAAAGCGCATCGTATTCCCGGCCGATCAGCGTGCCACCCAAAAACTCGCTTTCAATTTCATAAGGCTCGTCCAGCACGGATAATCTTTCTTTGGCCAAAATATATTTTTCTTCACCCATTTTAACTTTCACATAAGTGATATTTTCTCCAACCGCGATGCCGGTGTTGGCAGGCAAAGTCCAAGGAGTCGTGGTCCAAACCAAAAAGAAAGAAGCTGGTTCGGCTTTTATTGGCAACTTAAAATAAATTGATTTTTCTTTAACAGTTTTATAGCCTTGTGCTACTTCGTGGGAAGATAACGGCGTGCCGCAGCGAGGACAATAAGGCACCACTTTATAATCTTTATATAGCAACCCCTTATCATATATCTGCTTCACTATCCACCAAACGCTTTCTATATAATCGTTCTCATAAGTGATATACGGGTCTTTCATATCCACCCAAAAAGCGATGCGTTCGGTGATTTTCTCCCATTCACTTTTATATTTCCAAACATTCTCCCGGCATTTTTTATTGAACTTAGCCAGACCGTATTTGGCAATATCCGTTTTGCTTTTCAACCCCAATTCTTTTTCCACTTCAATTTCCACCGGCAAGCCATGCGTATCCCAGCCGGCTTTGCGCTCAACCAAAAATCCCTGCATGGTTTTGTAGCGCGGCAACACATCTTTAAAAGCGCGGGCTTCCACATGGTGCAAACCCGGCATGCCGTTGGCGGTCGGCGGACCCTCAAAGAAAACAAAGCGCTCCTGCCCTTTGTTCTTCTTTAAGCTTTTCTCAAAAATCTTCTTTTTACGCCAAATCTTTAATATACCTTCTTCAATTTGCGGCAGATTCATACCTTAATATCTTAGCTTAAAATAGCCCAAAAGTCAAAATGATGCCTCTCAAAATCTGCCCTATTTTGACCTGTTTTAAAGCAAAAACCCCGCTAAAAAGCTGCTCTTTAGAGGGGTTTTTATTTCAACTGCTCTCCGATAATTTTAAAATCGTTCTTTAGTGTGTCTAATTGCTGGCGGTTATAAATAGCCACGGCCGGGTGGTACAAAGGAATAATGATATAGGGTTTTTTGGTAAGCGGGTCGCTAACGGCAAACTTCTGGCCCCGCAATTGGCTGATGCCCAAGCGGCTATTTGGCACTCCAAACTTTTCTAAAATAAAATGAGTCGCGTAGTTGCCCAAGGTGGCGATAATTTTTGGTTCAATTATCGCAATTTGCCGCAAAAGATACGGCGTGCAAGCGCTAATTTCATCCGGAGCCGGTTCGCGGTTTCCCGGCGGCCGGTCTTTTAAAATATTGGCAATATAAACATCTTCCCTTTTAATGCCCACCGAGGCTAAAAGTTGATTTAATATTTGGCCGGCGCTGCCGCAAAAAGGCACGCCGGTTTTATCTTCGTTCGCTCCCGGCGCTTCGCCGATGAACATAATTTGCGCGCTGTGATTTCCCTGCCCCACCACCGGCAAAATGCGGGTTTTATAAAGCCCGCATTTTTGGCAGGCAATAACTTCTTCCTTTATCGCCAAAAGCAGATCGTCTCTTTTCTTTTGGTCCATATTTTTATATTTTATCCCAGCCTCTCCTCCCGGTACGATTTAACGTATTCATAAAAAACAGACCAGGACCCGCCGGCAAAAAAGGCCGCCAACAATTCTTCAAGCGGTATTCCTAAAACTAAAATACCGCACATATTTTTAAAATTATAAACACTGGCAATCACGCCGCTAAAGATTTGATTGACCAAAAGAAGAACTCCAAAATAAAACAAAGTAAAAATTAAAGCGCTGGCCGCCGCCTGTTTAAAAAGATCCCGCCTCAGCCAAACCACCGCCAGCCCGCCAAGGGCGCCCGCGGCTATAAAATTATATATTGCCTTATTTGGAAACAGAAACGTTAAAGTAAAAAAACAAATAACGCCCAGCAGCAAGGGCAGCAGATGCAAATGGCGGCTGCGGCTGCCGTTTATCTTTTTGGTCTTTCGGTTAGACAGAAACTCATATATCACCGAAACCAAGCCGGCCATCAAAAAAAGAAAAAGAAAACTTTCAATGCCCACGCCGTATTTTTCCATCAAGCCAAACAGCGATTCGGGATGCCAATAGGCCGGAACCAAAAAATAATCAATTATGCCGAAAGGCAAACCGGCCAAGCTCGCCCAAACCATTTCGCGGCGCAAATCTTTCCGTCTGGCAAATATCAAAAGCCAAAAAACCGCCAAGATAAGACAACAAAAAAGATAAGCGTATTTATACGGCAAAAGAGGCATATTGTTAATAATCAATAGCTTTTATTTATCATCTAGCGTTGGCTATTTGAGCTTTAAAGTTTGAGCGATGGAATTAAAAATCTTATCAATATCAAAAGCGGCCCGCTCGTTCTCGCACTCCGTTTTATTGGGGTCGTCGTAGTTGGCGCACTGCGGCGCGCGGGTAGAAAAAGTAAAAATTACTTCTCGGCCGCCCGCTTCCCAAGCATAAGCGTATTGGGTATAAGTGCTACCGGCCGCGCCCTCAACTAAAGTCGACACGCAATAAATGTGGTTGCCAATAACGCGCGGTTCAGTCCGGCCGGCTCTGGTAATTTCGCTGCCGCCCGCCGCGCAATAAAAAGGAAGATTTTGGAACGAAACCTTAGGAGGCCAATCAAAGGCTTGGATATATTTAGTCGAGAAGCTAGCGGGATATTGGAACGAAACACCCAGCTTGTCATCCGTAAAAGTTTCCCAGCCCGACGGCACCGGGCTGGCTTCCGGGCACGGCGCAAACTCGCATTTTGGCCCGCCGCGGCCAACCGAAGAGCCATCCGGGCAAATCTTAGCTTCCATAGTGCAAGCCACCTGCCCTGCCTTATTTTGATTCAAAAAAACCAACGCGCCAATGGCTAAGATAGCCACAGCTAAAATAGCAATCATACAGATTTGTTTTTTCCCCATATAAATTAAGCAGAAGGCAACTGCTTCTTTTTGCTGAAAATAAAAATATAAATGATTTCCAGTATCGCCAAAGAATTAATCACCAATAGCGCAATAAACCACCACTTATGGCTGTTCCTGGCCGCCTTCCACAGAGCAAATCCCTTCCAAGGAAGAGTCCAAGCGAGAGCTAAATAAATAACCCAAGGATTTTGAATTAAAAATTGTTGCATAATTTTATTTTTAATTATTTAATATTCTCCGACCTTTTGGCTTTGCTTATTTGCTAATTTTGATTTTTTATATCTCGCTCTCCACCGACCTAAATAAGTCCCCAAAATAACCCCCGCGATTCCGATAAGAATTAATTTTAGGTATTCCATAATTTAAAATCTTACGAAAAACTAATGATACCCTATGCCTTTTGTTTCCCATCCGTCAACGTAGCTACCTTAATGCTTCTTCCACTATTTTGCCCCTGAATATTCTTGCCGCCTTACTTGCAGTTGCCTGGTATACATAATAATAATACTTAGCATATTCATTGGTTTCTATGTTTTTATTTTTATTAGTTTCGAGTGCTTTTTCTAATTTTAATAACTTATTTTTTAATGCTTTTACGCTTAACAACTTTCCCTCTTTGCTTTTATATTTTATCAATTCGATGGTTAAGGTAAAAAAGCTTGAGAGCCTAAACCATATCGAATCGGATGGCAAATTTAATTTAATAATTAGTCGGAAAACATCTAAAATATCTCTTTTTATTTTATTTTTATTAGGATAATCATCATTTAAACCAGAAATTAAATTTCCCACCTCGTAGTCCCTGGTAAAATATCCGTTTGTTTCAATTGTGCTCATAATTAATAATATCAATTCTATATCTTTCATTCTCGACAATTGATTTTCGCTAAATACATTAATTTTTTCTAAAATTTTATCTCCTGAAATATTTTTTGCTACAGAAATAAATTCACCATCATAAAGAGCCTTCCTTATTTCAGTCGCATTTAAAGCATAATTCACAGAATTTATTCTCTCAAATATTTGTTTTATTCTTTCATCATCTATATCACCCAAATCTCTTACCACAACATTATAGTTGAAAAAATCCCTCTGCTCCTTCTCGTCAAGATCGTTAAAAGATTTAATCGTTTTGCACTTAAGGTCTCCCTTTATGTAATTATAAATGGCATTCAATCTTTGTTGCCCATCAACAACATGCCTAGTTAGCTCTCTTGACTCCATATTCATATCTCCGTCACAAAAATACACTTCCGGAAAAGGCAATTTTAACAAAATCGTTTCAATAAATTTCTCTTTATGCCTATCATTCCAAACTAAATTTCTTTGAAATTTGGGACGCAAAATTAACTTTTTATCGTTTAAATCGTTAAAAAGCTCAAGCAACTTTTTATCTGTCGATTTTCCTATATAGTCATTCGCCATATTTTTTTCTAATATTATTAATATTTAAAACATGATAATGTTCAAATAAATCTTCGCTTCTAAAGAAACCTATACTCACCTTTCTATTGTCGTATTTATTATATGTTTTTTTTGTTATTTCTATATAACTTTCCATTCCAGGGATTCCTGGTTTTACCAGATCAAGCCTCAACCGTCCCTTAAAAAAATACTTACGAATTTCGCTATAATTATCGTTTTCTTCTTGGGTCAACGGAGTGATATTGTCAGGATTATAATACTCAAGTATTTTTTTCCAATATTCATCGAATAAATAAGGATCAATTATAACCGCGTCGATGTCTGAATCTGCTGTTATGTGTTTCCAAATTTTTTCTGGACTTATGCTAAATCCCAACTTCGATGAACCAGCAATATTAACACAAGAAGGTCTGATATTATAATGTCGGGCTATTTCTTTTTTAAATTCAAAAAATAAATCTTGGCTATCACGAAAAATAAATGGCTGATCAAAAACAATATACCTCCAAACCATTTCCTGAGAAGATATTGCTTTATTAAAAATATCCGCTTGAAATTGTTTAATTCTTTTTTTTATTTCTTTATCCTCATCTACCATTTTTTGAGAGCTTAATCATTTTGATAAAAACCTCTTCAGATTTTTTCTTTATTTCGTGCTCCCAAATTCTGATAATTTTCCAGCCTATTTTTTTATAATACCTATTAACCTCCATATCTCTTACTTTATTCCCTTTAATTTTATTTATCCAATATTTTTTATTCGTCGCTGGCATTCTTAAATGTTTCTTGCAACCATGCCAAAAACAAGAATCTATAAAAATTACGGTTTTATACTTCTTTAAAAGTAAATCCGGTTTTCCGAAATATTTAGTTGAATTTTTACTATACCTAAAGCCCCTGCTCCAAAGAACTCTTCTAAAAGAAAGTTCGATTTTTGTGTCTCTGTTTCTCACTGCCCTCATTATCTCGCTTCTTTTCTTTTTAGAAACAATATCAGACATACTTAATCCTTAAAAAGTTCAACGGGATTAATTTTGAATTGAAGCATTTTTGCGGTGTCTCTTCCTCCGTCGCCACCCTTTCTTTGCATACCTATTTTGCCAATCCTTAACCCACCTTGTGACGTGATCCTAACTTCGCCGTTTCCAAAAACATTCATCGCTTCATTAATAGATTTTAAGACCCAAGCACTTTCTTTATTTATTTTCAGAATAACAAGCATCCAATCAGCAGAAAACTCACCTCGGCCTTTTAATAAGTCAGAAATAACTAAAATTTTATTCTTTTCAAAAAAATCAATAACTTTAATCTGCTCGTTCTCATCTATTTCTGACAAAAACACCCTTCTGCTATCTTTTAGTCCGCTCCTTGCTGGTTTTGTTTCGCCAGTAAAAGATTTTAAAATTCTTGTTATGTCTTCTGGGATATTCCAAAGCTCAACATATTTATCAACCCGCCTTTTATCAATTTGATTAAATCCTTGCGGGTTGCTAACGAGTTTTACTTGTAAATTTTGTAAATCTTCTTGTGACTTTAATTTGATGGTAATTCGCACTCTAACTTGAATATCGGCTTTGTATTGTCCGCGAATTTTTGCTGCTTTTACATATTCAATATCAGAAACATTATAACCCATAGCATGGAGCCATTTTTTAGCCACTTCGTCTTTTTCCCAATTATTGAAGCGAATAATAACGTCTTTTTCGTTTCTAAAACCGCCTTTTGCGGTTTTAGAACCTAATTTTATCAATTCTTTTTTATTCATATTTTATGCGTTTATATAGTTTAGTAATTTTTTACCAATCGCTTCAATTGTATTTACTGTCATAGCATTTCCTGCTTGACTCAATAAACAAACATCTGCAATTTTACCTTTTGTTTTTTCGCTAAGTTTTTTTGGAAATCCCTGCAAAAGCAACGATTCAAAACCAGATAGTCTTCTAAATTTTTTATTTCTAACATATAAAATACCATGCCGTCCAGTTCTTAATGTTGGCACTTTATTCCTGTATAGCCTCAGGTCTGATTGTCTTGTATCTAGAACTAAATAATCTTCTTCTAGCATTTTTTTAATATCGAATAAACCCTTATTATATTTATTGTTTAGGTATTTTAAGAATGTTTCATAAGCTGCTTTTTTTTCATTAAACTCAATCTCTTCATCATCAATTAAATAATTCTTAATCTTGGGGATACTCACAGATTTTGGCCAGCAAAACTCTTTATTCTTTTTTACTAAATCGTTTCTGATCCCAACGAAATAAATTCTTTCCCGCATCTGAGGAACACCATAATCAAGACTATTTAAAACTCGTGAATAGACCTTATAACCCGCCTCATTTAATTCTTCCTTGATAATTTTTAAAGTTTTACCGCCCTCATGATTCTCTAGGCCCTTTACATTTTCCAAAATAAAATAAGACGTTTTTTTAGCTTTCATTATCTTAATCAAACCATAAATTATCTGCCCCCTATGATCTTCCATCCCTTTTCTTTGCCCTATTACAGAGAAAGACTGACATGGAAAACCCGCAATCATTAATTCAAAATTGGGTAAATCATTGGGGTTAATTTTCATTAAATTTCCGTAGTTTTTTTCTTCTTGACCAAAAAATTTTCTATACGTCCACTCTGCATATTTGTCAATTTCAGAAAAACCAACACAGCTTAGTCCTAATTTCTGGAGACCAAGACGACCTGCGCCAATTCCTGCGCAAAAATCTATAAATTTTAATTTTTTATTTTGCTTTTTAAGCATATCCTAAAGATATCCTTCTCTAACATCCTTTCTTAGGCTTAGAATAAACTATTATCTACATTTTGTCTGGTGCCGAAATTCCCATCAATGATAAAGTATTAGCCAAAACAATCCTCGTCGCTTCGCATAACGCCAAGCGGGATTGGGTCAGGTCTTTGTTGCTTTCATCCAAAACTTTACAGTCTTCGTAAAACTTGTGAAAGCTGCGAACAAGGTCCAGAGAATATTGCGGCAAACGGTGAGCGCCATAATCCTTGGCGGTGTCTTCAATAATTTCCGGTAAGCGAATTAATTGCTTTATTAAAGCCAGCTCGGAAGGATGATTAAGCGCTTGGGGGCTGAGAGATTTAGTCGCCGGCGCTTTGCGCAAGATACTACAAATCCGGGCATAGGCGTATTGAACATAATAAACCGGGTTTTTGTCGGATTGCTCTTTGGCTAAGTCCAAATCAAAATCCATGTGGGTGTTAGGCGCGCGCATCAAGAAAAAGAAGCGCGCCACGTCCAGCGGGATTTCTTCCAGTAATTCATCCAGCGTTATATAAGTTCCGGCACGCTTGGACATTTTTACTTCTTGCCCCTTAACCATTAATCGCACCAGTTGCATTATTACCACTTCCAACTCCCCCGGCATCTCCAGCGCCTTTTTAATCGCTTGCAGGCGAGCAATATAGCCGTGGTGATCCGCGCCCCAAATATTAATAACTTTATCAAACTTATCTTCAACGAATTTTTTATAATGATACGCCGCATCCGGTAAAAGATAAGTCGCTGCAACTTCTCGCCCATCTTTGGCGGAAGTAATTAAAACTCTATCCTTGTCATCGCCAAAACTGGTGGACTTAAACCAAAGCGCGCCGTCTTGCTCATAGGTTAAGTTTTTGGCTTTTAGTTTGGCCAACACTTCATCCGTGGCGCCGCTCTGGCGGAGCTCGCCTTCCGAAACCCACTCATCAAACTTGATTTTCATTCTTTGCTCGATCGTGGGCTGCAATAGGTTTTTTAAAATATATTTGGCCGCTTTTTGGCCAATTTTTTTTGGGTCTTTGGAACAAAGCCAACAAACAAACTTTTTATTTAATTTATCGATATATTCTCCTTTATATTGCGCGCTCTCATCTTTTAAAACCGAGTGGCCCAAAACTTCCACCTGATACCCCGCGTCATTAACAAAATATTCTCTTTTTACATCATAGCCCGCTTTAGCCAAAACATTCGCCAGCACATCGCCAAAAAATCCGCCCCGGCCATTACCGAGCGTTAAAGGACCGGTGGGGTTGGCAGAAATAAACTCCACTTGGATTTTCTTATTTTTGCCCAAATCCAACACGCCATAATTTTCTTTAGCCCTTAAAATCTCCACCACCTGCCCGGCTAAAAAATCCGGCGACAAATAAAAATTAATGAAGCCCGGCGGCGCGGCTTCCACTTTTGAGAACATGGGATTTTGCAATTTTTGCGCTATCTCCTGCGCCATCTCCATTGGATTTTTGCCTTGTTGTTTGGCCAATTTTAAAACCGCGCTGGTGGAATAGTCGCCAAACCCTTTATTTTCGGTCGGAGCAATGGCCGCCTCGGGCAAACCTAAAACCCCTTTGATCAAATCTCTTATCATGCCTTTAGTTTAGCCAATAATCGTGATAAAGTAAACTTATTCATATGGCTGATTATACCTATAACAAACAAGCCGGTTTTGATTACGAATTCCTCCAAAAACACGAGGCTGGTTTAGTTTTGACCGGCCAAGAAGTCAAATCCATCCGGGCCAGCCACATCTCTTTAAAAGGCGCTTTTGTGGTTATAAAAGACGAAGAAGCTTGGCTCCTGAACGCCAATATCCCCGCCTGGCAACCTAAAAACACGCCCAAGGGATACGAAGCCACCCGCTCCCGAAAACTCTTAATGCATAAAGACGAGATCCGCACTTTAATCGGACAAAGCAAACAAACCGGGTTGACTTTAGTGCCAATTAGAGTATATAATAACCAAAGCAAAATCAAGCTGGAATTCGCGCTGGCGCGGGGCAAAAAGTCTTTTGACAAGCGCTCTATTATCGGCCGCCGCGAATCGGACCGCCGCATCAGGCGAGTTTTGAGAGGAAAAATCGAATAGTTGCGTTCGCCTTCGCCTCACTTACGGAATGGGCTTGCCCTGAGTTCCGCGAAGCGGAACGAAGGGGGGCGCAAGCCTCGACAGTTAATGCTCTTAAAAATACGCAAACCGAGTGTGCTAAAATCTCGATAAACTTTCAGCAAACAAACAAATGTCAACTTTTTGACAAGCGTCAAGAATGCGTTTACGCCTTCTTACGCTCCGGTTTTAGCTTAATAAAATAAGCTTTACCCATCCGGCCTGCTAACTTCCGATAGGCAATCACCGGGTGTAATTTTTTCGGAATAGGTTGTTTTCCTGCCGGGGATAACAATTGAAAAATTACCGGATAGGGCCTAAAGCATTTTTGCCTAATTAACAGCTTTAGGTCCGAACAAATAAATTAGGATAAGTTTGTAGATGTATTTTAGGAATATTTTCTGGACGGGAGTTCAATCTCCCCGCCTCCACTACTTCGCCCTTCGTTACACTCAGGGCTTCGTAGTGCACGCACTCACTTTATGCTATCGTCTTCGATAAATTAAAGCGAAGTAGTGCCCTCCGTAGCTTTATGCAAAGGAGGGCAAAAAAGTGTACTATACTTATATTATTCAAAGTCAAAAAAACAAAACTAAATATACCGGCGCCACAGAAAATCTAAGACAAAGATTCAAGGAACATAATGCTAAAAAAGTAAAAACGACAAAAAGTAAGGCGCCATACGATTTAATTTGGTATTGTGCATTTCAAGAAAAGCTCAAAGCCTACGACTTTGAAAGATATTTAAAAACCGGCTCTGGCATAGCATTTGCCAAAAAACATTTAATATAATAATCTTACCCTTGATCAGAAAACCGTTTTTCAACCAACCTCGCCAGCCGCAAACCCGGATCAATAATTTTATCCGGGCCTCCGAAGTTCGCGTGGTAGATGAGCGCGGCGCGCAATTGGGAGTAATGCCTATTGCTCAAGCGCTGGACTTGGCTCGGGAAAAGGGATTGGATTTGGTGGAAGTGACCGACAAAGCTATTCCGCCGGTTTGCAAGATAATCGACTTTGGCAAGTTCCAATACCAGAAAGAAAAGAAAGCCAAAGAAATCACCAAAACCCATAAGGTGGAGGTGAAAAATATCCGGTTGAAGTTCAATATTGCCAAGCACGATTTGGAAATGAAAGCGGCTCAGGCCCAAAAGTTTTTAACCAAGGGCGACCGGGCCCGGATAGAAATAGTGCTGCGCGGCCGGGAAAAAGCCTTTGCGAACCTCGCCAAAGAAAAGCTGGAAGAGTTTAAAAGCTATTTAACCATTCCGATCATTATTGACCACCCGATAACCAAAGACATGCGAGGATTTTATATATTAATTTCTAAAGGAAAATAAAAAAGATTTTTATGAAAACTAATAAATTCGCGACCAAAAGATTGAAGTTGACCAAAAAAGGCAAGGTGCTTTTCCGGCCAGCCCGCCAGAACCATTTCAATGCTAAGCAAAGCGGCGACCAAAAGAGGCAAAAACGGGGAAACAAAAGCATGGCTCCGGGCCAAACCAAAGTTTTTAAAAGGATTTTAGAAAGATAAGCTAATAAATCATTAAACTTCTAGACTTAATTTTATGCCAAGAGTAAAACGCGCCGTTGGCGCCAAGAAAAAAAGAAAAAAGATATTCAAGATGGCCAAGGGCTATATGTGGGGCCGCTCTAAGCGCTGGCGAACAGCCAAAGATGCGGTTAAACACGCTTTGGTCCACGCTTATGTTGACCGCCGCAAGAAGAAGCGTAATGCTCGCCGTTTATGGAATCTGCAAATAAACGCTGCTACCCGCGGAATGGATATGACTTATAGCCGGTTCATTGAAGGCTTGAAGAAAAGTAAAGTTGAATTGGACCGCAAGGTGCTTTCTCAACTTGCCCAATCCCAGCCAGAAGTTTTCAAAGAAATTGTGGCGCTAGCGAAAAAATAATTTTTTCTAGAAAAAACCTCCACTTTAAGTGGAGGTTTTTAGTTTCCTTTATTTTTTAATCTTTGCCAAAGATACAACAGGCCACTAATAAATATTGCTCCCAAGCTATCCTGCGCCATGTCTTGCCAGCGGCACTGGCGGCTGGGAACAAAATATTGGTGCAACTCGTCGGAGACGGCATAAAGCACGGTCAAAATAAAAGAAGTCCAAAGAGATTTTTTAAAATTGACTCTATCGCCAAAAAACAGCGCCCGCCAAAGCAATAAGTTCAAGAGCCCAAACTCGCCGGCATGAAATAGCTTGCGCCAAAAAACATCCCAAAAAACCGTCATGTCGGAAGACAACCCAGCAATGCCGGAAAGATATGCTATCGTCCCTGCCCAGAGGCCTACCGGCAACCAATATTTTAAAATCTTAACGAATTTTTCCATTGATAATTTTTACGCCTTCGCTTTTTAATAATTCTATTTTTTCCGCGCTGCCCCGATTAAATCCGCCCACTCGCCCATCGCTTCTCACAACCCGGTGGCACGGTACAGCTTTGTCGCGATTTTTATTCAACGCGTTGCCCACCGCCCGCGCCAGATTTTTATTGCCAAGTTTTTGCGCCACCTCGCCATAGGTTAAAACTTGCCCGCGCGGAATATTTTTAACAATATTAAACACTCTTTTTTGCCAAATAGTCATGCAAAAACTTATCTGCTTTGATTAAAACTTTGTGGTTATCGCCTAAAATTGCCAAACGCTTTTTAGCTTCTTCAAAGCCAAGCCAAGCGTAGCCAAAGTGCTCCTTGGATATCCTGACAGTTTTATTTTTGCTTTCCGCCAAAAAAAGGATCGACCGGCGATAAACTAAGCGGCCGCGATGCTCAACCTTAATCGAAGTCCGAGAAGTCCGGTAAAAAAGATTTCGCGCTACTTTAAAGCCCGGAATAAAACCTACATTTACCAATCCTGTTTCTTCTTGGATCTCGCGCCTAGCCGCTTCTATTTCTGTTTCGCCTTTTTCCACGCCACCCTTAGGAAAGTTCCAATAATTTTTATGCTTTAAAATAAGGTATTCTATGTCTTTACCCCTTTGATGGAATATTATGGCTCCGGCGGTTTTTCGCCAAATAAATGGGCTCTTTATCATTGGTTTAAAAGCTTAAGCAACTCTGCCCAGCTCAAACAGTTTATAATATCTTTTTTCTCTGCCCAGCCGCGGCGCGCTTGGGATACTCCCAGCTCCATAAAAAGCAAATGGCTTAGAATATGAGCGTCTGTGCCCAAAGACAATTTAACCTCCGCTTTGATCGCTTGGCGGATATAAACATCTTTCAGGTCCAATCGTTCCGGGAAAGTGCTGATTTCCAATACCGTTCCGGTGGCGGCTGCCACCTTGAATATTTCTTCCATATCCAGCGCCATTGGCTCGCGGTCCAATATTTTGCGGCCGGTCGGGTGCGCTAAAATATCAATATGGGGATTTTGCATGGCGCGAATCATGCGCTCGGTCTGCTCTTTTTCCGGCAAGCGTAATTTCAAATGCGCTGAAGCCAGCACAATATCAAACTGCGCCAATAATTCGTTGGGCAATTCCGGCTCACCCTCTCCATTGATATCAACCTCTATTCCTTTTAAGATCTTAATCCCCTCCAGCTCTTTATTTAATTCATCTATTTCTGCCCATTGGGCTAAAATATCTTTTTTGTCATTTAGGGCGTGCGCTACCTGCAAATTGCCGCCGTGGTCCGTCATGGCAATATATTGCCTGCCTAAGCGCTTAGCCTCTAGTGCCATCTCTTTTATGGAATAGCCGCCATCAGACCAGGTTGAATGGGTGTGCAAGTCGCCTAAAATATCTTGCAGCTGGACTAATTTTGGCAAGCCATTGGGTTTACCCTGAGCAAAGCGAGCCGCTTCAATTTCACCGCTATCCTCCCTTAACTCCGGCTCGATATATTGCAAGCCCAATTTATCATAGATCTCTTCTTCTGTTTTACTAGCCATATTTTTTTTGCCGGAAAACAATCCGTATTCATTTAGCTTATAACCTTTATCTTCGGCAATTTTCCGTAAGGCAATATTGTGGTCTTTGCTGCCGGTAAAATATTGCAGCGCCGCGCCAAAAGAGTTTTTAGCCACTACCCGCAAATCCGCTTTCAGGCCAGCATGCAGCATCACCGAAGCCTTAGTATCTCCCTTAGCGAGAACTTCTTCAACCTCCATCATTGAGCAAAAATGATCTATTATTTTATCGGGATTTTTAGCTTGGGCCAAAAAATCAAAATCGCCGATTGTTTCTTTCAGGCGGCGCAGAGAACCGGCCAAGCTAGCTTCTTCAACCCCCGGAAAAGCTTTTATTTTTTCTAGCAAATGCTCGGCTATCGGCAAGGCGCTGCCCAGCAGCCGCCGGCCCTGTCCCCCTTTTACATATTCAATTCCCCGCAAAATATTTCTCTGTGATTTTTCGCCAAAATGCGGCAAAGCGGCAATTTTATTTTCCTGCGCCGCTTTCTCCAGGTCGTCTAAAGTTTTAATTTTAAGTTCCTTATAAAGCGCTTTTATTAATTTTGGCCCGAGCCCTTCAACCGCAGTTAGGTGCTCCAGGTCCACTGGGCAGGCCTTTTTTAATTTTTCGTATTCCTGTATCTGGCCGTTCTTTATATATTCCTCTATCTTTTCCGCTAGCCCCTGGCCGATACCATCGATCTCCATTAATCCCTTAGCGCCGTGTTTTTTATAAATATCCTCTAGGTCATTTTCCAAGCCCTCAATTAAGCGCGCGGCTTTTTCATAAGCCTGCGGCTTAAAAGCCACCTCATCCATGGCATAGTATTCGCCCATCTGATAAAAAATCTTGGCGATTTGCAGGTTTATCATAAATTAATAAGCCGCCTTTTTTAATTTAATTTTCTGGCCAAACCATTTCTTCGCTGTTTGGCAAAAATCCGGGGCCAGATCGGTAGTTTCAAAAATTATTTTTCCGGCCTGGGATATTTTTTCGGCAATTTCGCGGTGTTTAACCAAATAATCAGCCAATTTTTCGGGAATAATTTCGTCCTGGGAAATAACTTTGACCTTTGGCCCAACAATTTTCTGCACCATCTTTTTTAGAACCGAATAATGCGTGCAGCCTAAAATTATCGCTTCCACTTTTTTATTTATCAATGGCGCCAAGTATGCCCTAAGTATCGGCTCCGCCCAGCGCAAACCGTTATTTTCTATCAAAGGGACCAACAACGGCGCGGCTTGCTGAAAGATCTTTATTTTAGGGTCCAATTTTTTTATTTCTTTTATATAGACTCTCGATCCAACCGTCGCCCTGGTTGCCAGAATCCCCAGCCGGCTAATTTTATATTCCAGCACTTCTTCAATGGTCGGCACGACAACCCCCAATATCCGCCTGCCCGGATATTTGATCGGCAAATATTCCTGCTGTAATTTTCGCAGGGCCAAAGCTGAAGCGGTATTACAAGCCACAACAACCAGCTGGCAATCGTTTTTTAAAAGATAGTCCACTGACTCCCGAGTAAAATCATAAATAACTTGAGGCGAACGGTTGCCATAAGGTGACCGCTTTAAGTCCGCTAAAAATACATAATCGTATTGCGGCAAAACCTTAACAACCTTCTTTAAAAGAAATAAGCCTCCAAGTCCCGAATCAAAAAATCCGATTTTCATAAAGTTAAGCCTTTTTAATAATCTTAAACTTTATTTCTTCTGCTTTCAAATCTTTAGCTTTGGGCGAAAAATCTAAAATTAATTCCTGCGCCCTGGCTATCTCCGCCTCTTCACCCCGCACCAGCGCGGTTGGCCCCACAAAACCATCTGGAAAAATTAAAATATCTCCGGTTTTAGCTGCGTTTTCCAAAATATTATTTTCTTCTTGGTTTCGCCCTAAAATTATTTGCGCTCCATTCCCCCACTTATGTCGGCCGATGGGCACCAAATCTATATCTTCGGGAGAAAAATCTGGTTTGTTAGCCATCAATTCTTTCAGCCGCCCCGCAAAATCTTTTTGTGTTAAAGCGCAGCCACCGGCCGGCGATGGATATTCTTTTATGCCGTATTCTTTAGCCAGCGCCATTTGTTCCTTCCGACTCCGGCCGGAAATGGCTAATAATTTATTTCTGTCGATCAAGCCCTCTTGCTCGGCAATTGTCGGCTCCAATAATTTTGCCGATAATGGCCGCAACAAATATCCTTTCAGGCTCGCATCCTTTTCCACTATATCCAAAGCTTGCTTGTGCTGGCTCATAGGACGCTGGCCAAAAACTTCGCCCGTCGCCACTAGATCAAAACCCTCCGCCCGCATTATCTCGCCGGCTTTTTTTAACATCAAAGCGTGGCAATCAATGCAGGGATTCAAAGCTGTTCCATAACCGTGCTTAGGATTTTTTAGCACCGGCAAAAAATCCTGCCTAATATTTACTTCTCTCAATTTTACTCCGAGCATCTTTGATGCGAGGAGGGCTTTGCTGGGCCCGCAAAAGTTAGTCCGGAAATTAACCGCCTCAACTTCCGCCCCCTGTTCCAATAATAATTTCACGGCCAGGATGGAATCCAGGCCGCCGGATAATAAAACCAGAGCTTTAACTTTTTTTTGCATAGTAATTTAAAATAGCGCGTTTTGCTTGGAAAAACCAGCTCGCTCTCCGTCATCATATATCTGCACTTTTCCATATTCTCCGTCATAGCCCGGTTCTATTTTTACTTTTCCCTCGCGCACGCGTATTATGGCTTCAACTATTTCCGGTTTGCTGGATTTGGCTAATTCTTCCCTGGGCATACCCATCAAGATCTTAAACTCTTGGCCAAACCGATTTATCATTTCTTGGTATTCCGCTTCCACTCTTTTTGAGGCCACGCCCACACCAAAAGAATCAGCGATAATTTGCTCTAAGGGAATCAAATTAACGAATGGCACCACTTTGGCAGGTTGGCCGCCCACCGGCCGGTCCGCCAGCGCTTCCACCCGATTCATCACTCCGATTACCACTCGCTTGCCGCACACCGAGCAGACGCCCTTATGCTTTTTAGTTTCTTGAGGCGACCAAGCAATCTTACAATTACGATGGCCGTCATAATGGTATTTTCCTTCTTCCGGAAAAAACTCGATAGTTTTTATCAAGCGATTATGGACGGAAGACGGAGCTTTAACCCCCAAACGCAAAGCTTCTGAAATCTGCCGGTATCCTTCGATCCTCCCTTCAAAAATATTCGCCTCCCGGCCAATGCGGCTCGGGCTATGGGAATCGGAATTAGATATTAAAGATAAGCCGTCAATTTGCGACAATCGCCAATTCATCGCCGGATCGGACGAGAGTCCTGTTTCCAGCGCAAAAATATAACGGGTGTATTCATCAAAACACTCCTTCAGGGAATTAAAACCGGATTCGGAGCCAAGCACGGAAAAATGCGGCGTCCAAATATGCGCCGGCACAACCATCGCTTCGGGCGAAACATTAAAAACTATCTTTGTTAATTCTTTGGCGTCCAGCCCCAAGATGGGCCTGCCATCAGCCTTTAAGTTCCCTATCCAGCCCAAATGCGCGTTGATCTTTTCCACGGCTGAGAAACTCGGCACAAAAACCATCATATGCACCTTGCGCGTTTTATTATTTTTTTTATAAATGCAGCTGATCTCGCTGGAAAGGATAAAGCGCAGATCCGAGCTTTCGCCGTCTCCATTGGCAGCGGGCAGATGCCAGCCATTATTTAATTTTATCTTGTTAACTTTTTTTAACTTAAAAAAGCCCGGCTCAGCCGGTTCTAACTTCCCTTTTAATTCCTTGAGCCAAGCCGGATGGGTGAAGTCTCCGGTGCCCAGCAAGTTTACTCCCTTAATGCGCGCCCATTTATCCAGGTTTTCCAGGTCCATCTCTTTGGAAGTCGCGCGGGAATATTTTGAATGAATATGAAAATCAGCAATAAAACTCATAATAATATCCAAATCCTAAACGAGGCTTTACTTGTCTGAAACGCTCAGTTTTGCGAGCGGGCACGGTTTTCTTCGCCTCAGGCGGAGAAAGAGCGAGCAAAGCTGGCGAGTAGAACTTTCTCCCTGCCCGCCATCGCTACGCTCAGGCGTTAGCAGGCGGGGCTGGGAAAGTTCTATGATTTCAGAAAGTAAAGCCGAGTGTATCTTTATTTCTTTGCCACCACCACAATATTTCTTTTCCCGTTCTGGCGAGTTAGAACTCCCAGGCTTTCCACTTGCCAACCGGAATCCTCCAGCAAAGCCTTCAGCTCTTTTTTGCTAAAAACATGGAAATAGCGGACTCCTTGTTCGCCCCACGGCTCATAAAAATCTCCCCAATCAAGCCGAGACTTACCGACAATCTTTAACCAAAGATATTTTAATAGCAATTGCCAATTCCGTTCTCTGGGCGAGACAACTAGGATTAATTGGCCGTTTTTTTTCATTACCCGCCAAGCTTGGCGCAAAAACTCCCGGCGCATATCGTAGCCGGGCAAATGGTGCAACACCGCCACACACAAAACTTTATCAAAAAAATTATCGCCAAACGGCAACGCCAACCCATCGCCTAAAATAAATTGCCCCAAAGGATATTGCTGCTTGGCTAAGTTAATTAATTGCTGGGAATTGTCCACGCCAAAATATTTTATGTCTTTGCCCGGCTGGCAAACCAAATTATAAAAACGGCCGTTGCCGCAGCCCAAATCCAAAACCTTATCACCCTCCTGCCAATATCCCGCCAACGAAGCAAACTCTTCCATGGCGCTGGCATGCGTGCGCGCAAAATCCTCCGCCAGCAAGTCATAGAACTTTTTATTTATTTCCATTATTTTCTTAGCTTCGTTAAAATCCATATAGATAAAATATTATTAAAACTGCCTTCAGTTTATCACTAAATTAACTAAAAATAAATCCCCGGAACTTAAAGCGCCGGGGAGGCTTGAATTATTGAAGGGTTATATTTTCTTCTCCTGCTTGTTCTTTTGTTTTTAACTTCGGCAAACGAAAAGTGCCATTAGGAAAGTTTGCCGGCAAGGCTATCCAGCTTCTTTGTATTTCCAGGCCCTCCAGCCTTAACCGTAAAATAGAAATTGTTGCCAGGTGAAAGTTACAGATCTTGGCCAGCTGTTCGCGGAACATAAAGTTCAAAAGGCGGATCTTCTCAAAATCGCTCATCGCCTCATAATGCAAGATCGTGCGAGGCGCTTCTTCTTCCGGCGGAGTGACAGCTATCCAGCGGCCAAATAATTTTTCGTCAATATAAAGGCCAAGCAGTTCCGTTAGCTTTTTAAAAACTATCTCAACGTGCTCCGGGCTTCCCTCTATATAGATCCCAGAACGCGCGCTGCTAAACTCTAACGGAGAAGAAATTACTAAATCACTTTCCGGAAAAACATCCTCCAAAATAATCGCCGATTTATCTTCTCTTCCCTGAAAATGCCTCATATAACACCTCCTGGCTAAAAATGGTTAAAAGAACTTCTTCTCGCTATATCTTTCCTGTGGTGTCCCCGAGAGGATTTGAACCTCTGGCCTCTTCCTTCGGAGGGAAGCGCTCTAATCCGCTGAGCTACGGAGACTCGTGCTAGCTAATAATCCTATCATCAACCAGAATAGAATCTGGCCTTGCTGCAAATCCCATAAAAAGTGGTCAAAACAGCTAATCAACAACAAGCAACTAATAACAACCAACAAACAACTTGCTAATAACTCCTTTTTGCTGGACCAAACGCTTCTTACAGTTAAGAACAAAAAGACTAAAAAAGCAAGCAACGCGCCTAGGCCATTTTCTGCCGCCGCCAACAAATAAATATTATGCGCCGGCTGATATTGCCAATCAGGCAAAGAAATATTATCCCGCAAAGCCATAGTAAAATTGCCTTGCCCAACGCCCAGGATAGGTTTTTGCCAAGCCATTTTTAAGGCTTGCTGATTGTAAAAAGCCCGCAAATCAATTGATTGACTGCCCGGCAAAGCTGCTATGCCATAACGGCTAGCAACATAAGGCCAATAAAGAATAAGCAGCGAACAGCTAATAACAAACAGAAAAATACAAATAAAAATTATTGGCTGACGATATTCTTTGTTCTTCCACCAAAAAGAAACTAGCCAAATTAAAAACAATCCTCCGCCAATAATGATCACACTGCGAGAAAAAGTAAAAAATAAAGCCGCGCCTAATAATAAAAAAGCCGCTGAAAATAATACTGTTTTTAACCTGGTCTTTTTTTGCTCTAAAAACAGCCAAGCTAGCCCAAAGATCGCCGCTACTAAAATTGCCGCCAAAATATTGGGGTGCGGCACCAAACCATAAGCGCGAACGATCTTCTCGCCTCCAACCACGATTTTTGCCACGCCATCAATACTAGCCGCCAGCGGGCTTTCGGCAAAGATTTTTAAACCTAGGCTCTTTTGCGTTAAAAATTGCGCTATCGCCACTACGCTTTGCAGCGCCGCGCCCAACAGGAACCACTGCCAAAATCTTTTAAAATTATAAAGCGCGCTAAAATTATAACGGATATAAAAATATAAGCCTGCCATTTCCAATAATTTAGCAGACCTAAAAAACGCCACCGACTTATCCTGCCCTGCCAAAATCGATAAAGCGCAAAAAAATAAAAAAACAGCTAAAGCAATATTAGTGCCGTTAAAAATATTTTGGGCAGACAATTTTTTTCCTGACCGCGCCAGCCATAAAATTAAAATAGCCACAATGATTATATCTGTGGCATAAACGAAAAACGAACCCCATTCGTTAAATTGTTGGCTGGCGCCGGGCCAGACCAGCCTTATTTGCCAAAAAAAAGCTAAAGCTAAAAAATAAAACAGGGCTTTTTCTATTTTGAGAAGCTTGTTCATTAATTTAAGAAAGACCAAAGGCTCGCCACCAGCCCCAACGAAAAGATAAAGATCAAAAAATTAGCCAAGAGCCGAGACCTTTTTAAGCTGTATTCTGGCCGGCGATCGCCCTTGTCTTTAGCCCGCAAAAATATCAAAACAGTTAAGATGCCGTCTAGCCCCGAAGCCACTGCGCCAACTATTCCCACCACCAAGATAAAGCTTTTAATGCCTATGAAATAAGCGGCCATGGGGACAAAACAGGCCAAAAATAAAGCGGCAACTTTTGGCAAATTATAATCTTTAATATAAATATTTTTTAAGCTAACCCCTAAAACCATAAAAGAGGTAAACACCGCCAAAAGCCCAAAAATTGCTCCCGCTTGCACCACCCAATTTCCCAAAAACGGAACTAACCCTAAAATAGCGTCTTCCGTGGTTGTTGGCCCCGTGACTCCCACCACCAGCCAAGCAAAGAAAAAATACATGATTGCTGGAATTAAAGTACCCCAAAAGATCGCCCCTTTTAGCCGTTTTTCCTGCCCCGCCAATATTTGCCTCATCTCCGGCACCGCCACCGAACCGGCTAAAGAAAAAAGCATCACGCCATACGGCAAGAAAAGATAGCGCCAGTCAAAACCGGAAAAATATTCATAATTGACTATCGGCCCGCCTTTATATAAAAGAAGGGCTATCACCGCCACCATGCCCAAGGTCATAAATAATTCACCGCCGGAGATAAACTTTATTCCCAGGCCAATGACTATTGTTCCTATAATAAAAAAGACCATCGCCCAAACGGTTTCCGAGCCGCCAAAAAATCTTCCCAGGATCAAGCGCAAAAACTCTCCGCCCAAAATTATATAAGCCAGGAGCGAACCGTAATATTCAAACAATGCCACCACTGTGGCAAAGAGCTTGGCTTTCGGCCCCAGATATTTTCCCGCATAGCCAACCAGGCGATACGAGCCTTCAGTGCGCAAAGCCACTTCGCCATAAGCCAAGTGGATCAGCATCACGATGCCGGTTAAAATAACCAGATAAAAAAGGCCCACGGAAAATCCGCTCTGGCTAAAAACAAAAGGGAGGCCGAAAGTTCCGGCCCCGACAATGGTGCCGATCAGAACGGCCACCGCGCAAAGTAATTTAAATCTTTTAAAAAGTTTTTCCATTCGCGTTACAGCGAAAAAGGATTAACAGCTAAACTCTTGTTCACAAAATAAAATAAAATTGCGCCCCACAAAATAGCGATGCCCGCCACCCATCTCCCTTCTTTATGGAGTTCCGGCTCGCTCAAATAAACCGCGCCCATGATGAGCCCAGCAAAAACCGGATTAAGCACCGCCACTAAAATCCCCAGCCAAAGCCATTTTTTCTTAGACGAAATAACCAGCTTTTGGCTTGTTTGTTCTTGATTAAAATCTTGCTCCATTATTTTTTAAACTTTATAAACCAAATCTCCCTCTTTTACTTTTTGCTCCACTTTAATGCCAATAGCGTCGCCGGCTTTAGCTTCGCTGATATCCTGGCGGTCAATTTGCATGGAACTCACTACTTGTTCAAAATCGGTACTGGAACCTTTGATATGGATTTTTTCGCCAACCTTAAAATCATCTGCTAGCTCAATTATCCCCACGCTAATATGGCCAAAGTAATGGGAAATCTTGCCAATTAATTTTTCTGCTGCCACTTTTTTTCACCTCCTCTCGCCATTTTTGTCCGCGAGCGTAGCAAGCGGAGACAAAAATGAGCGCCTCGCCGAAGCCCAAAGGGCGAAGGCGGGCTAATAATTTATTCTACCTATTCCCCTCCTCCTTTACCGGGTGAAAAATCAACTTCAATATCTTTTTCTTCTTTAATAATTTCAATTAATTCCGCCACTAATTTTTTCGGGTCGCTATTATAAACAATTTTTCCCGCGCCGCGATGCCCTTTTTCAATGATGCCTTTCAATTCATCGGCCATACCGCCGGTGCCGGTTAGAACGCCGATCGGTTTTTTATCTTCAAAGGCAATCGTGAACTCATTTAAAGTTCCCAGCCGCCCGCAAACGATTATCACGGCGTCTGAGGCCCGAGTTAAAATCAAGTTCCGGCCAGAATATTCAAAACCGGTATAAACTATCATATCAAAATAATCTATCGGCAAGTGATAGGTTTTAACGTGGGAAGCTTCCGAAGACGCCGGCGAAAAGCCAATGGAAATGCCGCCCTCTTCCTTGGCGCCGATCGCCGCCCAATAAGGCGCGCCGGTGGTAGCGCCCGTCACCACAATTCCGCCCTGGCGCACAATTTCCCGGCCGAGCTCCTTAGTGTTGGCCATGGCATTTTCCGAACAGTAATCCGTGCGCGCCGCCCCGGAAACGCATATTTTATATTTTAGATAACCTTTAGCCATTTGTTCCATATTGTTGCTGGCAGCGCTAATTAAATTAATCTCTTTGCGTTGCCCAGATTATTATTTATTTTAATCCATTTAATCCAATTCCGCCACTTCCCCCATTTTTGGAACTTGCGCCAAGATTCCCAGCTCATCGCGGATCAAGCTAGCCAGAGCAGAAGACGGCCCATTCTCTCCTTGCACCACAAAAACTTTTTTTAATTCATGGCTGGCTTCCCCGCCATCCGGCGATCCTACTTTTTTAAAACTTTTTACCCAATCCATTAAATAGCTCTGGTCCGCATGGGCCGAATAACCGGAAATCTTTTCTATTTTGGCTTTAACCTCGATTGCCTGGTCCAAAACTTCAACTCGTTTCTGACCATCAGCCAATCGCCTGCCAAGCGTGCCTTCGGCTTGATAGCCCACCATCAATAAAGTATTTCTGGGGTCGCTTAAATACCGAACTTCATGGTGCACTATCCGGCCTCCTTGGCTCATGCCCGAACCAGCAATAATAACTTTTGGCGAAGGAGAATCATTAATCTCTTTTGATTCTTTGGAAGAAACAGTGAAGCGCAAACCCGGAAAATTAAAAACATCATCGCCCGAATCAATTTCAAAAACCGCTTTTTTATTATAATATTGCGGATATTTTTTATAGACCTCTGTGATATGGGTGGCTAAAGGGCTATCAATAAAGATCGGCACGCGCGGAATGCGTTTGTGTTCAACCAAATTATTTAAGTGATATAGCAGCTGTTGAGTGCGCTCCATCGCAAAACTCGGTATCATCAAAACCCCGCCGCGGGCCACTGTATCTTCAATGGCATTTTCTACTTTTTCTTCCCCCTCTTCCGGCGACTCGTGGTTTTTATCGCCATAAGTTGATTCCACTAGAATATAATCCGCTTGCGTTAAATAATCCGGTGCGCGAAGCAAGGGAGCCGGCGGGTGCCCCAGGTCTCCGGAAAAAACAATTTTTTTGTTTACCCTTCCGGAGCCCTTGGGCGAAGGAGGGCCAGCCGCGTCAACCTCAACGATGGCCGAACCTAAAATATGGCCCGCATCATGAAAAGTAAACTCTATTCCTTTGGCCGCTTTGGTTTTTTTATAATAATCAACCGCCACAAACCGCGACATCACTTCGTCCACTTCTTCTTGGGAAAAAAGCGGCACGACCCCGGCATGCCGGGCTTTTTCCGCCAAAACCCGCACGCTGTCTTCCAGGATCAGGCGCGTAAAATCCACCGCGGGCGGAGTAGCATATATCTTGCCGCCAAAACCAGCACTGATCAATTGCGGCAATTTGCCGATATGGTCCAAATGGGAATGGGTAATAATTACCGCGTCAATTTCTTTGGCGTCATAAGCAAAGGGCTGAGAGTTTCTGGCTTCCAGCTCCCGCGAACCCTGAAATAAACCGCAATCAACCAAGATTTTGGCGCCCTTGGCTTCCAGCAAATAATTGACGCCGGTCACCGCCTCCGCTCCGCCGTAAAAATGCAATTTTAAACCGCTAGTTTTTGCCATAAGTTTTTGATTTATTATCCGCGCTTTTTATTTTAACAATTTTTTGCTGCTTTAAACAGCGCCAAACGCTCGGCGAGCGATACGTTGTTTTTCCCCGGCCGGCCCTGGCGGAAGCGTAATTTTTCATAGATAAATTATACTATTTTTACAGATTTTAAGCCACTATTGACACAAAAACAGCGTTTTGTTATAATATAATATATCAGTATAGTTCTCTTCAAATAACCCAACCTTTAGAAAAAGGAGGAGGAAATATGAGCAGAGACAAGATTGTGCTTGATTTGAGTGAAAATGGACCTGTCTGCGCGCATTGTGGAACACCAAATCCCGATCATGGGGATAAATGCGGCAATTGTGAAGAAGATCCTTTTTTACACAACACCAAAACTACCGAAAACAAACAGGAAGAATTACTTACCTTCAACCCCAAACAACAAAAATTCTTCGTCGCCATCTCTTAATTCCCCTTCCAACTCCAACCAAAACCCTAGCAAAAAATTGCCGGGGTTTTATTTTTCCCAAAAATAAAAGCCATCTTTTTGATGGCTTTTATGATAATAGAAAAAGAGCAGGATCCGGACTCGAACCGGTATGGACGCGCACAAGAATTAGGTTATTGAAAGATGAAATATTTACTGCCAGATTTTATTCTTGCGTAAACAAGCGTCGAGGATAGGTTATGAGCCTCCCCCAGGACCCCCTTCATCTTCCCTGCTCTTTTTTGGGCGTTAAGAACTAATGAACAAAAGTTAGCATTATTTATTTATATTCGTCAATTTTTTTATTTCTTCCCGCGTTATGTCCCTATCGTCCCATTTTATTGGTTTTTTCCCCTCAACATAAGTTTGTTCGGTTCCTTTGCCCAGAATCAAAACAATATCCCCTGCTTGCGCCAAAGCTAAGCCCCGCGCAATCGCGGCGCGGCGACTTAAAACAATATCTGTTTTGCTTTTATCGCAACCCGCCAAAATCTCATTGGCAATGGTTAAAGGCTCTTCGTCATACGGATCCTCGTTGCAAACAAAAACTTGATCAGAATATTGCGAAGCAATTTTACCCAGCTCCGGCCGCTTCCACTTATCGCGCCCGCCGCCGGCCGAGCCAAAAACAGAAATAATTTTAGCACCCTCGTTCTTTAATTGGCTGAACAATTTAAAAACTTTTTCAAAAGAATCGGGCGTATGGGCCAAATCAACAACGACTGTAAAACCTTGCCCTTCATTAATAATTTCCAAGCGCCCCGGAATGGCTTTTATTTTCCCCAAAGCCTGCGCCGCCTCTTCTAATTTTACTCCGCACGCCTCGCCGATTGCCGCTGCTGCCGCGCAGTTATAAACATTAAACTCGCCAAGCAGATTGGTTTTAAACTGCGCGTTATTTATTTTAAACTCGCTGCCTTGGGCGCTTAATTTAATATCCGTCATCACCAACGTGGCAAAGTGGTCCTTTAAAATCTCGCGAGACAAAGCGCCATAACCGTATTTTTTGCCCACCGAATATTTCTGGAACCACTTCACATTTTCGTCGTCCAGATTATACACGCCAAAACTTTCCGGGTTTTTTGCTGCCGCCTCAAACAATTTCATTTTTGCCGCCCGATAATTTTCAAACCCGCCGTGCGCTTCCAAATGCTCCGGCGCCAAATTAGTGAACGCCGCGCCCGCCCAATTAATAAACCGGTGCCGCGATTGTTTAATTCCCTCGCTTGTCACTTCCACTAAAGCATACTCGCATCCGTTTTTAACCATCTGCGCCAAGGTCTTTTGTATAAAAAACCGCCCGGGCATAGTCATATGGAAAGGATTCATCACTTCGTTCTGGCCGTCAAAAATTGTCAACGATGAAATCCAGCCTGTTTTATAATTTCCCGATAACACTTTGCCAGCCAGCGCAACTACCGTAGACTTTCCTTTTGTTCCTGTCACTCCAATCACTTTTATTTTTTTACTAGGAAAACCATAAACCAGCGCCGCCATCAGCGCTAAAATAAAATGATATAAGCTTAACAGCCAATCGGGAATAAGTTTTTTAAGTAGTTTTTTCATTTAAATAAAAGTTTAGCAACTTGAAATTCTTTAGACTCAATAAAATTCTTCTCAATAAAAACAACTGCTGGTCTATCTTTTTTAATAATGAATAAATTGAAGAGATTTGACAAAGGTCTTTTATCAACTTTTATATAGGCTTTATATCCGCCTCCAAAATAAAAAACACACATATTTATTCCATCAATTTTTATACTAAAGGGATCCATAAAATTTCTAGACCCAAGCGGATCAATAAATTTTGTAAGAAAGATGGAAAACTCATCTTGATTACCCGGATTTTTATTAATAATCATCTCCTTTAACTTTTCATTGTAAGAACCGACATTAATCTTAGCAAATTCCTTTCTTTCTGAATTACTAGCTCTCCACAATACTGAAAGAAAAAATAATTTAAGCTTATCGTAGTCAAAAGAATTTATTTGATACCCAGCTTTTTCACCAGCAGAACTCAATATAAAATTTTTATCATCCAGGTTAGAAAGTAATAATTTACAACCATAATCATCAAACTTAGAAAATTTTTGTTCGCATTCATAACAGACCAACGAATTATCGTAAAGCCCAATATAAGATCTGCTTTTTCTAATGCTTTTATTAGTACAAAGAACTTCTAAAAACAGCTCTCCTCCCTTCTGGCGCTCAAAAAAACATCTCGGCACAATATGAGCATCTACTAATTTTTTATCTTGAAGACAAAACTTACAAATCATCGTCTAAACTTTTGCACCAATCTATAAACAAAATACCAAAACTCACTCAACGGATAATCAAAATATCCAACATAATTAACTTCCCTGCCGCCAAAGCCGCGCTTGAAGCGGGTAAAGCCTTCCCACGATTTGCCGCGTTTATCTTTGGTATACTCGTTATATATCCCCCAAAAATCATATTCACTGCAACTCTGCGCTTTAGCATATTTGATTTGCTCCCACTGCAAAAGATGCGGTGCCATAACTTCGCGGTGCTCGCTGCTAGTGGCGCCGTGCAAATAAGTGGAGCGGCTGCCAAAGATCACCACGATATTGGCCGCGATAACTTTATTTTCGTATTCGGCCACGAATAACTTAAACTCTATTTTTTCGCCTTTTATTTCTAGCTGTTTTTTATAGTATTCTTTGTCGTGATGCTTTATCTCTTTCCGCTCTGATGTTCCTTTGTCTACTAATTGATAGAACTCGTCAAAATATTTTTCAAAATCGCTATCCGTTGAGCTAAAGTTTTTTATTTGCACCCCTTTGCGCTCGGCCAGCCGAATATTATAGCGCCACTTTTCATGCATCTGCGCCAAGAGCTCATCTTCGGTTTTTGCAATATCCAAAATCAAAGTTTGCGCAGGTTCAATATCATAGGGCAATTGCTGGAATCCTTCTTTTTTTAGTTTATTTTCAAATCCATTATCTATCTCCCAACCCGGGCCCAAGCGGAAAAAAATATCATTCTTCTCTTTAATTTCGGTTTTGAACCTAGCAATCAATTCTTCCATCAGCCAGCCCGGCATTATTGGCCCGCGCGGGCAATACCAATAAAACTTATTCACACAGGGAAGTTTGTATTGAATAAACTGCGCTGACCAATTATCACCGACTAATCGCTTCACTTTGCGCCCGACTTTTTCTTGAAACTCACCCCATTCAAAGGATTGCAAAAAACTCCCGCCATTAGCGAGAATAAAATTATTCCAAGTTTCTTTGGTTTTTTCTTCTAACATTTTATTTCTTTCCCAATCTTTTTAATGCATCCCGCACCCTATTTTCCATCCCTTTAACGCTTTCTGGCACCTGCTTTAAAGCCTCGCGCGCTTCATAGACTTTATATCCCAACACCACCAGGGCATCAATAATTTCAATATCGTCGGCCACGCGGAACTTATCGCCCGAGCCTTTAGACAGTTTTTTAACTTTAGATTTTAGTTCTATTACTATCTTTTGCGCCACTTTTTTACCAATACCAGAAACACGGCTTAAAATTGTTTCATCTCCCAGCACTATCGCCTCCTGCAGATCTTCCACCGAAGCCGCCGACAAAATCCCGGCTGCTGTTTTTGGCCCGATGCCGGAAATTGAAATTAATAATTCAAACATTTCCAGCTCCTCGTGGGTCAAAAAACCAAATAGATCCCAGCCGGTTTCTTTGACCGCTAGGAACGTGAATAGCTTCACAGACTCCCCTGTTTGTGGTAATTTGGAGAGTGTTTTCTCGGCGCACCAAACTTTATAGCCAATCCCATTGGCTTCCAAAATTATGTGCTTTTCTGCCCGCAAAGTGATTTTACCTTCAAGAGAAGAGATCATATTATTAGCTTAATCTTACTCTACCAACTCTCTTTTTTCAATCGTTATGCCGCAATTCAAATTAACCGCCCAATTTAAGCCAACCGGCGACCAACCCAAGGCCATAGAAGCTTTAGTTAAAAACCTGCAAAGCGGCGCGCCCCACCAGGTGCTTTTGGGCGTGACAGGTTCGGGAAAAACTTTTTCTATGGCGAATGTGATCGAGCAAACGCAAAAGCCAACGCTAATAATTTCCCATAACAAAACTCTAGCCGCGCAATTATACCAAGAGTTCAAAGAGTTTTTCCCGCAAAATAGCGTAAACTATTTTGTTTCTTACTACGATTACTACCAACCCGAAGCCTATATCCCCACCACCGATACCTATATAGATAAAGACGCCAAAATTAACGAGGAGCTGGACCGATTGCGCCACTCTTCCATTCAAAACTTATTAGACCGCCAGGACACAATTATTGTGGCCTCGGTTTCCTGTATTTATAACATCGGCTTGCCTAGCGCTTATTTGGATTTGAGCATTGAAGTTAAAGTTGGCCAAACTATTTCGCGCCAAAACTTATTAAGGCAGCTCTCCGCTTTGCAGTATGACCGCAAAGATATTAATTTTGGCCGCGGCTCTTTCCGCGTGCGCGGCGAAACCATTGAGATCTGGCCAGCCACCGGAGAAAAGATCATCCGCCTGGAACTTAAGGGCAATATTATTTCAGCTATTATTGTCCGCCAAACAGAAATGACACGCGACCTTTTTGTTAAGCGAGAAACTTCCGTTGCCAGCCAGCGTTTGTATCCAGCTAAGTTTTGGGTGGCGCCAAAAGATAAATTAAAACTCGCCATGGATAATATCCGGCTGGAGATGGACGGACAATTAAAAAAACTAAAAAAGCAGGGCAAATTATTGGATGCCGAACGCTTGCGCCGCCGCACTAATTACGATTTGGAAATGATGAAGGAAGTTGGTTATTGCCATGGGATTGAAAATTATTCCCGGCACCTAGAGTTTCGCGCGCCCGATTCTCCGCCTTATTCGCTGCTAGACTATTTTAGCCATGTGCGGGGCGGCCAAAATGATTTTCTAACTATTATCGACGAATCCCATATGACCGTGCCGCAAATTGGCGCGATGTATGAGGGCGATAAAGCCCGCAAGCAAACCCTGATCGATTTTGGTTTTCGCCTGCCTTCGGCGCTGGATAACCGGCCGCTGAAGTTTAAAGAGTTTGAAGAAAAGATCGGCCCAACAATTTATACCTCCGCCACGCCGGGAAAATATGAGCTTGGCAAATCCCCCATTATTGTGGAGCAGCTTATCCGCCCAACAGGGCTTCTGGACCCCAAAATCTCCGTGCGACCAAGCGCAAACCAAATCCCGGACTTAATCAAAGAAATTAAAAAACGCGTGGCCAAAAAACAGCGCGTCTTGGTGACCACCCTAACTAAGCGCATGGCTGAGGATTTGGCAGAATATTTAACGGAAGAAAAGATCAAAACCCAATACCTCCATTCGGAAGTTAAAACTTTAGAGCGCCCGGATATTTTAAAAAAATTGCGCGAAGGTCATTACGACGTGCTGGTGGGCATTAACTTATTGCGAGAAGGATTGGACTTGCCCGAGGTTTCTCTGGTGGCAATTTTAGATGCGGATAAAGAGGGTTTTTTACGCAACGCAACAACCCTAATCCAAACCATTGGCCGCGCTTCGCGGCACTTGGAAGGCCAAGCAATTTTATATGCTGATAAATTAACCGACTCTATGAAGTTTGCTATCAGCGAAACCAACCGCCGCCGCCAGACTCAAGAAACTTATAATAAAAAACACCACATCGATCCGCAGCAAATCATTAAAGCTATCCGAGAAAGCTTTGGCTCTGCTGAAAGCAAAAAACCCGCCAAAAAAGAAGCTCTTCTTAGCGGAGAATATCTTAGAGAATATATCAAAGAGCTTCAATTTAAAGCCGACCTAGCCAACCGCAACCTGCAATTTGACGAAGAAATAAAGATAAAAGAAGAGATAGAAAAACTGCTCGCCTCGATTCGACCAGCCAGTCGAAGCGGGAAAAATATCGCTAAAAAAAAGTAAAAGATTGACAGCCATATGGCTTTGTTTTAGAATCAAAAAACTCGTTTTTTAACAATAAAAAAGGTAAATACCGAAAGGAGAAAAAATTATGTCGGGACAGGCGGCGTTGTTAGAAGAACTGAAGAAAGAGACCGGTTTTTATTCAATAGTATCCTTAATGACGGAAGTTCCTGCTTTTAAAAAAGTTATCCTACAGGGAGAGCGCATTATTCCGGCAATTCTTCATGATCTTAAGGAAAATGGCCCAGACAGAGCCCTTTTCCTCGCACTTAAACAACTTTCCAAAAAACAGCCCAAACTCCCGATTATACCGGGAGATATGGAACAAACAAAAAACATCTGGCTGGAATGGGGCCAAAAAAACGGCTACTTAAATTAAGGAGGTAGACCATGGATAAATGCTGCGGAAAAGATTTAGTCTGGACAAAGATATCGGGTAGCTGGGAAAATTATGCGATAGAAAGATCTTGCTGCCCCGTTTGCAAAACAATCCGGGACCGCAAAGATGGGATTATTTATACCAAAAAAGAAGATTGTTTTCTTTGCGGCTGCGGCACAGAAGTTTTAGCGGCCCAGATTCTTCATCCTATTCACGACGGACCTTTTCCTTTATCAGGATCGGGCCGGGTGAGGACTGAAATGGCGCCCTTTTGCCCAAAATGCGAAACCAAACCAAGCTCCTCCGGAAAAATAATATCTCGTTAAAATACGCGAGATTATCAAGCGGCCCAAACAACTAGGCCGCTTTTCTCTTGCCAAAAAATGATTTTTCTGCTATGTTTATTTTGTTAAATTAATTAATCAGTATTCTATGCCAATTAAAGAATCAGCCAAAAAAGAACTGCGGAAAGGCGCCCGGCGCCGGGTTTTGAATTTGCAGCGGCAAAAGACCATGAAAGATTCGCTGAAAAAGATCAAGAAGCTAATTGTTGGGGGCAAAAAAGACGATGCCAAAAAATTATTGTCTATCGCCTATCAAGCTATTGATAAAGCGGTCAAGCGCGGAATTATAAAAAAGAATACTGCCGCCCGAAAAAAATCACGGATAACCAAGGCTTTGAACAAGTAGTTTTATTTTGTAGATCCGGACAGTAAAAAACCGCCCCTCGATAATATTCAGGGCGGTTTTAGTTTTATTGCATAAAAACCCGCTGTATTGAACCATTCGCTCGAATAGTTCAATACACAGACCAAATCAGCTTCATCCGGTAATTTCCCCCACTACCAGATCCAGCGCCACGCGCGGTTCAATGCGCCCAGTTTTGGCGGCAATATCCAATTCCAGTAGCCTCTCATAGATCTTTTTCAACGCCGGCAAAGAAAAGCCCTTGCCTTGCTCAAAGCTTTTGCGCAAAACAAACGGGTGCAATTTTATGGTTTTAGGCAACGCTTGAAATTGCGCCCCGCGTTCGATCTCGCTCTTAACCAATAATAAATTGCGGAACTGGTAAGCCAGCATGCTCATTAAATAGATCTCCGATTCGCCCTGGGCCAAATGCCGATGCAGAAGCGACAGCGCCGCCGATTTATTGCGGTTAGCCAAGGCATCGATAGTTTTGAAAATGTCGTTTTCTATCTTGGCCTTCACCAGCTCCTCAACCATTTCCTCGCTAATAGTTTTGCTGCCGGCAAAAGAAGCCAATTTTCCTATCTCGTTTTTCATCTGCCACAGATCCGCGCCAACAAATAAAGCTAATTTACTGACCGCCCGGGTATCTATTTTAGCGCCCAAACTCTCCGCTTCTTTTTTTATCCACGCCTCAAGTTTGGCGCCCATTAAAGAATCAAACTCTTCTGTTTTAACAGTTTTATTATCCAGCGCCTTAAATAAGTCCGCGCTGGTTTTTAAAATATATTTCTGCTTGCTTTTTCGCTCTTCGCTTTTTGCTAGCTCCTGCGCCACCACCAAAAACTTTTCTTGTGTTTTTAGCACGTCGCTGCTTTTTAAATATTTTATAAACTCTTCCTGTTCTTCTTTATTAGCCGCAAATAAGTTATCCGCCACTGCTAATTTTTTTTCTGCGAACATAGAGCAGGAGTCCAAGAAGTTTTTTAATTTATCCAAAGCTTCGCTTTCCTCAAAATTAAACCGGCCAAAATTAAGCCCGCTTTTATGCTTAGTTTGATAACCCTCAATAACCGAGTTTACTTTCTGGCGGATTCGGTAAGAATCAACGCCGTAGAAAAAAAAGACCATAATCTATTGCCAACTTACTGTTTGGTTTGGTTGCACAACCTCCACCCAAATCTGCCCAGGCACGAATCTAATTTCTTGGCCCGCGCTGTCATAAAAATATAATTTGCTGGTTTGGCTGGTTTTATCTTTTTTCCATGTGCCGATGATCTCTTCGCCATTGCGATATATTTGCGCCTTGCCCGAACCTTCCACCGCCACCGTGTTATATTGCCCCTCTATTTGATGGGATTCGGCGATCATTATCACCACGTTTTTTGCTTCAACTTGTTGGTTATTATTTTTATCTATTTCTTTGGTGCCGCCGCGCCACCTAAAATATGAGTTGTCTTCCGGGTCGTAAATATATTTCACTTGATAACTGCCCGGAAATCCGGCCAATAAAGTTTTAGTAGTGGTTCCGGTGCCGGTTAATTTTCCTTCTAAATGCAAATACCCGCTAAAATCGCTGGTTAAGCGATAATCGAAACTTTCAGCCGCCTGAGTTAAGCGGTTATAAGAAGTGAATCCATTATGCGGCGAGGCAATGCCTGATTTTCGGAAAAAAGTCGAACCGGAATCTTTCAACGCATCAATATTATCCATTATTCCTTTATCCAAAAGGTCCAGCGCAAAGTGCGAGCCGCCCCAATGCGCCAAGATCGCATCCATGCCCCGCGCTAGGGGAATAAAATCGTCACGCGTGCTTCTCACCGAACCAAGTTCCTTGGGGGAATTACAAATATAAATAGCCATCATGCGCGTGATGCTATCGGTGATCACCGGCATATTAAAAACCAAGTCCGCTTCCGATAACCCCGATAAAGGCCGCGCAATTGCGTCGCCCGCCAGCATCACGGCTATCGGCCGGCGCTGGGCATTAGCGCATTCCAAACCGCTAATCGGGCTGACTAATTCAGGTTCGTCGCTGGGCGATGAATTATTGTTTTGCCCGCCAGAATTGCCGCCAATAGTTATCTCTCCCCCGGCTTTTTGGCTAATAAGATACCCTCCAAGGCCAAGCAAGACGATTAATAAAAATAAAGGCAAAAATCTTTTTATGTTGCGTTTCACGGTTGTAAAATATTAATTATTAAATATTTAAAAAGTTAGGTCGGCTAGTTCTCCCCAATTTTCCCCTATTTCAATATCGACTTTCAACGGCACAACTAATTGATGAATATTTTCCATAATATCTTTTATTTTGGTTGCCGCTTCTTTTATTTTATCATTCGCCACCTCAAAAACTAATTCATCATGAACCTGCAACAACATTTTAGTATTATCAACTAACCATTTATCTTTCGCAATCGCTACTATCGCCATCTTTAGCAAGTCCGCTGCCGTGCCCTGTACCGGCATATTTATCGCCATGCGTTCGGCCGCCTGTTTCAGGTTCCAAGCCGAAGAATTAATTTCCGGAATAAAGCGCCGGCGGCCAAAAAGCGTTTGCACGCAGCCTTCGCGAGAGGCTATCTGTTTTGTTTTTTCAATAAACTTGGCCACACCAGAAAACTCCTCAAAGTATTTTTTAATAAACTCTTTGGCGCGCGCTAGTTCCACCCCAGCGGCTCCGGCAAACCCATGCAAACTCATGCCATAGATCACGCCAAAGTTTAGCACTTTAGCCATGCGCCTAGCGTCTTTACCAACTTCGCTTTCCTTAATATCCAAGATCTCCGCCGCCGTGGCATTATGGATATCTTTTCCTTCTTTAAATATCTTTATCATTTCTTTGTCGCCAGCCAAATGCGCCACCACCCGCAATTCAATTTGCGAATAATCGGCCGATAATAATTTATAGCCCTTTTCGGCCACAAAAGCCTTGCGGATCTCATTGCCCAAAGCCGTGCGAATAGGAATATTTTGCAAATTAGGGCTTTTGGAAGACAGGCGCCCCGTAGTGGTTCCCAGAGAATCGTAGCTTGTGCGCAAACGGCCGTCCGGGCCGATCAATAAAGGCAAGGCGTCAATATAAGTATTTTTTAATTTAGCCAATTCCCGCTGGCGCAAAACTAGATCGATGATCTCGTGCTGGCCTTTTAGTTTTTCAAGCTCCGCTGCTGCCGTGGAAATCACTTTGCCCGGAGTTTTTTTCAGCCCCTTAACCTGCAAATTAAGCTTTTCAAATAATATCTGGGAAAGTTGTTGGGGCGAATTAACATTGAAATCAACACCCGCCAATTTAATGATCTGTTTTTCCAGCGTTGTTAATTCGTCGCCAACCTGCTTGCTTAATTTTTTTAAATAAGCCAAGTCCAATTTAATCCCATTCTTTTCCATGCTGGAAATAACCGGCGCCAGAGCTTTTTCCAACTTGTAAATATCGTCCGATAACAATCCTTGTTCTCGCGCCTGTTCTATTTTTTCTTCAACGCTGGGCTTATGGCTTAAAGGCAATTCCGCGGCGGCAGTTTTTGCGGCGCTAGCCGGTGCTGGTATTTTTTTTATTTGCCCGTTTTTATCAAACTCAGGCAAACGGTTAACCAAAGAATAAAAGCCCAGATCTTTAAATATTTTTATAACTTTCTCTTTATCAAAATCGCGCGTTAACGCATCGGCTAATTTAAACTTTATCGGCGCATCTTGTTTTATCGTAGCTAAATATTTGCTAAAAACCGCCTGCTCTTTATTATCAATTAACTTTTGGGCAAGCTTGGCATTTTTTATTTTTCCCCTCTCCGCCGCCTGATAAACTCCTTCCAAGGTCTTATGCTCCCTTAATAATTCTATAGTTGTTTTTTCGCCAATGCCCGGCACACCAGGAATATTATCCGAAGGATCTCCTTTTAACCCCTTGTAATCGGTCATCTGCTCCGGTTCCAATCCCCCAAAACGTTCTCGCACCGCCGCTTCATCATAAGTCATTGTTTCTTTCACGCCTTTTTTCAAAGTGTAAACACTGGTATTTTTATCAACTAATTGCAAGGTGTCCAGATCTCCCGTCACAATTATAGTTTTCACTTTGCTTTTTTTTGCCTGCTTGGCTAGAGTGCCAATAATATCATCCGCTTCAAAACCCTCTTTTTCAAAAACCGGAATATTAAAAGCTGCCAGAACATCCTTCACGCGTCCGATCTGCGCGTAGAGCTCATCGGGAGCTTTAACTCGCGTGGCTTTATATTCATCAAACTCTTTATGCCGAAAGGTCGGCGCCGCCAAATCAAAAGTCGCCGCAATATAATCGGGCGCCAAATCCTTTAACATTTTTAGCAAAATGGAAGAGAAACCAAAAACCGCGTTCACCAATTCTCCCGAGCCTGTTGAGAGCGGCGGCAAGGCATGGAAGGCGCGATGCACTAGCGCGTGCCCATCAATAAGCACTAAAGTTTTTAGTTCTATTTTTTGGGGCATTAAATAATTGTTATTCTTCTGTTATCTTCTCCGGCATGCTCAAACTTTATCCAAACCGCATCTTTGGGCAAGATCTTTTTAACGCGTTCAGCCCACTCGATCACCACTAAATTAGCCTGCCCTTTTAATATTTCCTTAAAACCAATTTCTCCCAGATCCGTCTCACCGCTTAAGCGATAACAGTCCAGATGATATAAATTATTAAAAGTCTTGGCTGAGGGAATATTAAAATGCTTCATTATCACAAAAGTCGGGCTTAACACTTTTTCTTCAATGCCCAGCGCCTTGGCCAGGCCTTGCGTAAAAGCGGTTTTGCCCGCGCCCAATTCCCCTTCCAGCGCCAAAACCAGCGCGCCTTGGTGCGCCATTTGGTCTATTTTTTTAATCAGTTCCGCCGCCGCCCGCTTGGTTTCTTCAACTTTTTTGGTAATTATTTCCATATCGGATATACCTATTATACCTCACTTTAAAATAAACCACAGGGCTGATTTTTACAAATAGACCCCGTCAGTCGCGACTGACGGAATAAAAAAAAGCCGACTAGAACTTTTTATTCTAATCGGCTAAGTGGCTATCGAACCCTTCCAACAAGGGCTCGGCGGACGACCTCATTTGGATAGACCGTCCAAGTCAGATCCAGCTTGTTATTATAGGCCGGGGTGTCGGTGCCAGAGACCTCCACATAGTCATTGACATAGGAGGAACCCCAACCACGCGAGTCGGTCCAGACTGTTCTGGTTGTGTCTTTGGTTGGCCTGAGGTGAAGATAATAAATATCATAAATCTTACCAAAACCTCCCCAATTAACAACGACCAGCGCAGTGTAGCGTTTGCTGGGATCCAGAGAACGATGCACGACTGTCGCATCGTTGGGCCCAAAAGCGTTTCCGACATTGAACTTATCGACATAGTCATCATAGATAACCGACCGGCCATTCACATTACCCATCATTGTGGTCTTTTGAAGATATCCTTCATAGATCCGCACATCGGCATTCGTGGCGCTGTATCGGTTGGAAAAAATATACGGCGCCTTAGCTTTGACTTGCGGATTATCCGCTATCGCGCTTCTTTTTACTTCCACGAAGCGAGTATGGGACGCGGCGCAGCCAACTACGAGCCAAGCCAATAAAATAACCAATAATATCCAATAACCCTTATTTTCTTTCATTGCCATTCCCTCCTTTTGGCTTGTTTATATGTCTATTGTTTTTTTAATTTACTATCGTTTTTTGCCTTTGATAGGCCATTTCTTAGATTCTTATATTATACCAAATCTACGCGTTTTGTCAATACCTTGACCCGTTTTTCTTATTACGATACATTAACATAACGTCTTGATAAAATTATGCTCACTCCCCAACAACAAGCCCTAGATCTCATCCAAAAAAGCCACAACATTTTAATCGCCCTGCCAGAATCTTTAAATGGCGACTCTTTAGGCTCGGCCTTAGCGCTGCAAGGAGCGCTAAAAAAATTAAATAAAAAAGCGGAGATCGCTTGCGCCGACAACCTGCCGGAAAAATTAAAATTTTTAATTGGCGCCGATAGCATTAAAAAAGACCTTTCTGCTTTGCGCGATTTTATCATCTCCATCGATACCAGCCAGAATAAAATATCGCGCTTGCGCTATGAAACAGCCTCTAATGTCCTAAAAATATTTTTGGCCACGCCGCAAAAGATCCAGCAGCAAGATATCAAGCTGGAAAGCGGCCCTTTTTATTACGACCTCATCATCACGCTGGACGCGCCGGACTTAGAATCGCTAGGGCAAATATTTATCAGCCATAGCGAACTTTTTTTTAACAAATCCATTTTAAATATCGACCACAAAGCCGGGAATGAATATTTTGGCGAAGTTAATTTGGTGGAGCCAACCGCCGCGGCTTGCGCGGAAATCGTGGCCGGCTTAATTGAAAAGCTCGGCCAAGATCTGTTGATCGATGCTGCTATCGCCACCTCCCTGTTCACCGGATTAATCGTTAAAACCAATTGCTGGCAAAATGCCAAAGCTACGCCTCAGGCGCTAAACCTGGCCTCAGCTTTGATAATTAAAGGCGCGGACCAAGAAACCATCATAAAATATCTTTACAAAACCAAACCACTGAACTGCTTAAAGCTTTGGGGCCGGCTGCTGGGAAGATTAGAGTTTAACGAACAGCAAAAGATCGCCTGGCTTTTTTCCCAAAAAGAAGACTTTGCCGCCACCAATACAACTCCGGATGATCTGCCTTTTGTTTTAGACGAGTTATACGACCTCTTCCCTATGATCAATCTCTCGGTGGTTTTTTGGCAAAACAATGACGGCGTTTGGGCTCTAGCCCAAAGCAAAAATGCCGAACGGCTGCAAAAAATCGCCATGGAAATGGGCGGCTCGATCAAAAATAATCGCCTGATGATCAAAAGCGACCAAGCTTCTTTATCTGGCGCCAAGGATAAATTAGCTATATTGCTAAACTCTCTTGCCTAGCGTAAAATAAGGATATTAAATCCTTTGTTTTATTCCCTCTTTTTTGCAAAGCGGGAAAAATAAATTATGCCAAAACCTCTCCCGAAAAAAGTTACCAAAACCCAGGAAGAGAAACTAGAAGAAAGGCTGGAAGAAAAACTAACCGAGGTGGTCCGCCAACAAGAAGAAACCCGGGCCAAGCTTTTAGCCGAAAAATCCAAACTCCCGTATGTCAGCCTAACTACTATGCCGGTGGATTCTGATGCCATGCTCTTGATTTCGGAAAAAGACGCAGTTGCCGGGAAAATGGTGGTTATTAGAAAAGTTGAAAATGAATTAAAGATCGCTGTGGCCGATCCAAATAACCCGGAAACCAAAAGGGTGTTGGACGAGCTGGATAAAAAATATACCCATCAATTATTCATCGCCTCAAACCACGGCTTACAGCAAATCCTTGAGCGCTATAAAACGACCAAATACAAAGGCCGGGATATCACCGGGCAGATAGAAATATCCGAAGAATTATTGCTCAAGCTCAAAGAAGAGCTGAAGTCGCTGGAGGATATAAAAAAGAAAGTTGACGGCATGCCTCAAGCCGTCGCTACCGGGGTTTTGGAAGTCATTGTGGCCGGCGCCATGCAAAATGATGCTTCCGATATACACCTGGAAACCAAAGAAGATGGCGCGGTTTTTCGTTTTCGCATCGACGGCGTTTTGCATGATGTAGTTTTTTTGTCTACCAAAACCTACGGCTTAATCATCTCCCGCTTAAAACTAATGTCCAATATGGTCTTGAATGTTAAAGATGTGGCGCAAGACGGCCGCTTCACCATTAAATTAAGCGATATGGAAATTGAAGTCCGTGTTTCCATTATTCCCGGGCCCAACGGCGAAAACGTGGTGATGCGCTTATTAAATCCTAAAAGCATCAATCTGAGCATCAAAGACCTGGGCATTAGAAACGACGCCTATGAATATTTAATCAAAGAAATTGCCAAACCCAACGGCATGATCATTACCACCGGCCCCACGGGTTCTGGTAAAACCACCGCTCTTTACGCGTTTTTGAAAGAAGTGACGAATCCAGAAATTAAAGTCATCACCCTGGAAGACCCGGTTGAATACCACCTGGCCGGGGTAACCCAAACCCAAGTTGAAGCCGATCGCGGCTACACCTTCGCGGCGGGGCTCCGCGCTATTTTGCGCCAAGACCCGGATGTTATTTTAGTTGGCGAAATCCGCGATAAAGAAACCGCCGAAATTGCTATCCAATCGGCATTGACCGGCCATATAGTTTTTTCCACCCTGCACACCAACGACGCGGCCGGCGCTATTCCCCGCTTCATTGATATGGGCGCCAATCCCACCACTCTTTCTTCCGCCCTAATCGATATTCTGGCCCAGCGCTTGTTGCGCCGCGTTTGTAAGTTCTGCGCCGAAGATTACGATGCCACGCCGGAAGAATTGGAAAAAATTAAAAAAGCTTTGGAAGGAGTTCCCGCAACCGTGGCCATCCCGGATTATTCCAAAGGCATAAAATTAGCCAAAGGCAAAGGCTGCCCTAAGTGCAACAACACCGGCTATAAGGGCCGCGTGGGCGTGTTTGAAATAATCCCCATTAATGAAGAACTGGAAAAATTAATTGCTAAATCCCCCTCGCACGCGGAAATTGTGGAAATGCTGAAAAAAACCGGTTTCGTTTCTATGTACCAAGACGGCGTGATAAAGATCTTAGAAAAAAAGACCACCTTTGAAGAATTAGACGATGTGGTGGGGCAAAGATAAAGAAAACAAAAAATCCCCGGGCGCAAAAGCGCCAGAGGATTTTCAAGCCTTCTTTAATCTGCAGGTAATATCTTCCCACCAGGGGGAAGGTTAAAAGTTCTGCCAAGGAGTGCTCCAGCCAAAGCCAGAACATCCAAAATATTTAAACAAAACCCCGCCAAGACCAAGTATAAAAAAAGGTCCCATCACCTACAGATTAAAAAGGGCTTGCCTGCACGATTTGATATGTTAGCACGGGCTAGAAACCTTGTCAAGCCCCCCAAAAAGATGCTCACCTCCCCCCTCCAAAATGAAGAAGACAATGGCATTGACTTAACCCTGCGGCCGCAGGGTTTTAACGAATACCAAGGGCAGGAAAAAATCAAAGAAAACCTGCGCATTTTGATCGCGGCCGCCAAAGGGCGAAGCGAACCCATCGAGCACGTGCTCTTATGCGGCGCAGCGGGGCTTGGCAAAACCACCCTGGCCCATATTATTGCTAAAGAAATGGGCGTGGGAATTAAAGTGACAAGCGGCCCGGCCATTGAGCGCGTGGGAGATTTGGGTTCAATTTTAACTAACCTTTGCGACGGCGATATTTTATTCATTGATGAATCTCACCGCTTAAATAAGTTAATCGAGGAAGTGCTTTATCCGGCAATGGAAGACTTTAAATTGGATATTGTGATTGGCAAAGGGCCAAGCGCCCGGACACTGCAACTGGACCTGCCCAAGTTCACTTTAATTTCCGCCACCACCCGCCCCGGCTTAATTTCCTCCCCTATGCGCTCGCGCTTTGGTGCTTCTTTCCGATTGGATTTTTATAGCCACGAAGATATTGCCAAAATTATCCAGCGCTCAGCCAAAGTTTTAAATATTGAAACCGAACTCGATGCCATTAGCGTTATTGCACGCTCCGCCCGCTCAACTCCCCGCGTGGCCAATCGCCTACTCAAGCGCGTGCGCGATTTTGCGCAAGTGCGCGGCGATGGAAAAATAACAGCGGACTTGGCTAAACAAGCTTTGGCGATGCTCGAAATTGACCAGCTAGGGCTGGAACCGGTTGACCGGCAAATCCTGCGCCATATTATTGAGCGCTTTGACGGCGGCCCGGTTGGGCTTCAAGCTTTAGCCGCTGCCACCCATGAGGAGCAAGATACAATCGAAGATGTTTATGAGCCCTATTTATTGCAGCTGGGCTTTATCGGCCGCACCCCGCGCGGCAGAGTCGCCACTAGAAGCGCCTATGAGCATTTAGGCATAAGATATCCGGAACAAAATCAAGAAAAATTACTCTAAAAATATTTATGAAACAGTGGTACGAATCTTTATTTGAAAACTACGGGAAAAAATATGACGAGGAACCTTATGTCCAAGGCACGCTGGGCGAGTGTGATTTTATTGAAAAAGAAATCGCTTCCAATAAAAAATCAAAAATCTTGGATATTGGCTGCGGCACCGGCCGCCATGCGATAGAATTAACCAAACGCGGTTATAAAGTTGTGGGTGTGGATTTATCCGAATCCCAGCTTAAGCAAGCGCGCCAAAAAGCTAAAGAGCAGAACCTGACCATTGATTTTCAAAAACACGACGCTCGCCAACTCCCCTTCAAAAACGAGTTTGACTTAGCCATAATGCTTTGCGAAGGCGGCTTCTCTTTAATGGAAACAGATGAAATGAATTATGAGATTTTGCGCGGCGCGACTAACGCTTTAAAATCTCCGGGCAAGTTTATTTTCACCACCCTAAACGGCCTCTTCCCTCTTTTTAATTCCGTTAAGGAGTTTTACGAATCAAATAAAAAAGAAGGCGCCAGCGCCTGCGGCAAAAACTCTTTTGACTTGATGACTTTCCGAGATTCTAATATTGCGACTTTTGAAGACGATGACGGAAAGAAAAAGGAACTCAAATGCAACGAGCGCTATTATGTGCCGCCGGAAATTACCTGGCTTTTAAAATCTTTGGGCTTTAAAAAAGTTGAAATCTTCGGGGCAAAGCTCGGCGCCTATTCCCGAAACGACAAGCTGACTACCCAAGATTTTGAAATGCTGATTGTGGCGGAAAAATAATGGCAATAATCCGCGAGAGAAACTATTTTAAAAATCTCCTTACTATTATCAATAAAGAACAGAACAAAAGCTTATGCCCCCAAAAACATACCATCAAGCATACGAAGCTAGGGAAGATTTAAAAAAGTTTAAAACAAATTCCCTTGCTTTGTTTGCCTTAGAGCTTAAATTTGGAATTGAAGACATCGAAAATACAGCCCAAAGTTCCATTACAGCCGGCCCAAACGATAAAAAAGCAGACATCGTTTATATTGACACAGAAAATCACGTAGCCGTAATCTCTCAAGCATATATAAGCGAGAAGGACAAGAAAGAGGCTCCCGCAAACAAAGCAAGCGATTTAAACACAGCGGTTTCATCGTTAATTTCTACCCCACCCAATAAATTACCCCCGAGCTTACAAAGTCATGCCCAAGAATTACAAAATGTATTAAAAGATGGCCAAATAGAAACCCTACACATATGGTATGTTCATAATTTAGATGAATCAAAAAATGTCGCAAACGAACTTCAAACCGTCGAGCACACCACAAATAGCGCTCTCATTGCATTAATAGGAAAAACTCATAACATAGAAATTAGATCGTTAGAAGTTGGAAAGAATACCCTTGAAGAATGGTACCAATCGTTATTAAGTCCAATCTTAATTACTGATATTTTTTATATTCCCGTAAAGGGCGGACTTGAAATTAGGGGAGACGATTGGTCGGCCTACCTAACAACAATCTCAGCAAAATGGCTAAAAGGGATCTTTAAAAAATATGGTTCTACAAAGCTGCTTTCCGCAAACGTTCGAGAATATCTTGGAAGCAGAAATACAGACAAAAACATAAATAAGGGAATTCAAAAGACAGCCCTATCAGACCCATCGCATTTTTGCGTTTTTAACAACGGTATTACCGCCTTAGTAAATAACTACAAAACTGATAAAAGCAATAGAAAAGTAGAAATAAATGGATTATCAATTGTTAATGGCGCACAGACCGTAGGAGCTATTGGCACGGCCAAGCAAAATATAAAAGACAGCGCCCTTGTTCAAGTCCGATTCATTAAATGCACCAATCCCAATACGGTCCAAAATATTGTTAAATATAACAATAGTCAAAATAAAATAACTGCGCCTGATTTTAGAAGTAATGACGCAATCCAAAAACGCCTAGTAAAGGAATTTCTAAAAATAAAAAATACAACCTATCTTAATCGGCGAGGTGGTGGCACCGAATTTATTAAAAGAAGAGCCAGCTCAATACCATCAATAACGGCGGGGCAGATTTTAGCTGCCTTTCACGGAGACCCGGACTCCGCCTACAATAAAAAAACCTACATATGGGAATCTGACTCATTGTATAGTAAATTCTTTAATGAGAAAACTACCGCAAAGCATATTTATTTTGTATATGCGTTAATGAAATCCATAGAAAAAAAGAAGCTTGAACTTTTTGAAAAGAAAAAACAAGAAAAAAATACAAGCCTAGAAGAACAGCAATTATCGTTTTTTAGAAACAGAGGTTCAAATGTTTTATTTTTGTCTGCTACCGCTAGGAGCCTAGAAACAATACTTGGCATTAAACTACCAAATCTATTTTGTCTTTGTTTTAAGGCAACCCTAACTTTAAGTGAGGCTATAAAAATATGGGACCCTATAATTCAAAGCCTTAGCTCTTTCTCTAAGCAACTTGATGATGGTTTGTCTGATGGTATTAAAAATAAACAAAAAATAAACTCCGCATTAGAAATTTTTCAAAGTCTTGTAGACTCTACCAAGGGAAGCAATAAAAAAGTTTTTGATGAATTTAAAGAAAAAATTAGCTACTGAACCCGAATTTTAATCTAAATGATTTTTCTTTCCTCTCTAACTATCGGCCTAATCGTTTTACTCCTCGCCATTATCTTTCTCGGCGCGGTGTTTTATCATTTATTCCAATATCAATTGCCGAACAACAATCACAAAAAAGCGATTGCGACGATTGCGATTGTTTCCATAATTTTTATCTTCGCGGGTTATTGGATTTTTTCCAATATTCCATGGGAGACACTATAATATATTTCCGTCATCCTGAGTGAAACGAAGGATCTAAAAAAGATTCTTCGATCGCTACGCTCCCTCAGAATGACAAAAAATGATAATGCCAGCTTTCACTTTAGCCCAAAACGAACAAATAGTTTTAATGGCCCGGCGCCATTGGTTCTTTCTGGCTGTCTCGCTCTTAAAGGCTGTGGCTGTGTCGTTGGTGCCCTGGGTTGTGGCTTTTGCTTTAGCTTTTTTTGACCTGTCTTTTGTTAACCAGCAAGCCTTCTCGGCGGTGTTTTGGTATTTTGCGTTGATTTTTTGGTTTATCTCTTTTTGCTATGGCGTTTTAATTTGGGTAGATTGGTATTTGGACTTATGGATTTTAACCAACCAGAAAATTATTGACATCCAACAAATGGGTTTATTTAAGCGGTTGGTTATGACCTATGTGATTGATAATATCCAGGGCGTGGCGATAAAAACCCATGGGCCCTTAGCCTCCTTTTTTAAATACGGCGACGCGGAAATTAAAATTAGCGGGCAAGCTAATCCTGTTGTTTTTCAGCAAATCCCCAATGCCGCGCTGGTCCAAGAAAAGATCCTGCAAACCCACCAAGAATACGAAAAAAACCTTGCTACTCAGCCATAAAAACAATAAGCGATTAATTCTTACGGCGATAATCTTATCCGCCGTATTTTTTTATTATCCTATCTTTGCGATAGAGAGAGTTGATATTAATACAGCTTCGCTAGACCAATTAGACCAGCTTGAAGGGATTGGCGCTGTCTATGCCCAAAGAATAATCGATGGCCGGCCTTATTCTTCATTAGACGACTTGCTGCGCGTTAAAGGCATCGGGCCAACAATTTTACAAAAAATAAAAGACCAAGGATTAGCCTGTGTTGGCGGCGGCACAGATTATAACAGCGAGACCTTAGCGCCAAGCGACTCCCCTGCTCCCACAAGCACTTCTGAGGCCTTGCCAACCCCGAGCACGACAAATTACCAATATTCCCAGCAAGTCTTCTTAAATGAGTTTGTGCCGTGGCCAGAAGAAGAAACCAAAGAATGGGTGGAATTAATCAATCTGGATAACAGTGCAATTAATTTATCCGGCTGGCAAATTGACGACGCAGATAATTCTACTAATCCACAAATCATTCCGGCCAATACTTTTATCCCTGCTGGACAATTTTTAGTCATCACTTTTAATAAAAATACTTTAAACAACGACGGCGACAAAGTGCGCCTGCTCTGGCCTGATGGCCAAATAGTGCACGCCGTCTCTTTTAGCAAAGCCTCCCAAGGCCAAGCCGTGGCCAAGTTTGATGGCGGCTGGCTTTGGACTAACCAGCCTACTCCCGGGCAAGCCAATAAAAAATCTTTTTTTGCTGTTAACGAAGAAGTTGTTGAAAATGTTTCTGTTAATAAAATAACTGCCTTAGAAGAAAGCGCGGCAACAAATAATGCTCCCAGCCCACTTGCGGCGATTAAGCAAAAAACAGCATCACAAATCAGCGCTTCACCCGAAAGCACTCCGCTAGCCACGCCCAAAACAGCCCAGCCCAATCTTTTAGCCGCAGCAGCGAAAGACTCGGCTAGCGGTTATAATAATTTAGCGCTGGTTGGTATTTTATTTCTGGCGGGCCTTTCCGCCTTGGGGCTTATTTATTGGCGTCGCCAAAAACAGGTTGACACCGATAGAGATGGCGATTAAGATAAAAACGATTTAAAGAAACCCTATGAGCGGACATAATAAATGGTCTCAAATTAAACACCAAAAAGCTCTCACGGATGCCAAAAAGGGCAAGATTTTTGGCAAGATGGCGCGCCTAATTACTATTGCTGTTCGCGCCAAAGGCAAAGACCCGCAAGTTAATCCCACGTTGCGCACCTTAATAGATAAAGCGCGCTCAATAAATATGCCGCTAGAGAATGTTGAGCGAGCTATTGCCAAGGGCGCCGGAGAACTTGAAGGCGTGCAAATAGAAGAGTTTTTAATGGAAGCTTACGGCCCGGCTGGCTCAGCCCTATTAATTGAAGGCGCCACCGATAACCGCAACCGCTCGATTTCCGAGCTTAAGTTTTTATTGTCCGAGCATAATGGCAAACCAGCCAATCCCGGCTCGGTTTTATATCTTTTTGAACGGCAAGGATTGATCATTATAAAAGCCTCCCCCGCCCAAAAAGACGAGCTGGAACTTTTAGCGATCGATGCCGGCGCGCAAGATATTAAATTGGCCGACGAAGAAACGCTGGAGATCTATACCAAACCCGACGAGCTGGATAAAATTAAAAAAGCGCTGGAAGAAAAAAATATCAAGATAGAAGACGCCTCTTTGCTTTGGCTGGCTAAAAGCCCCATTGCCCTGGCTGAGGCTAAAGATAAGGAGCGCCTGGAAAAATTATTTGAGGCGTTAGATGAACACGACGACGTGAACGAAGTTTATTCAAATATCAACGACTAAAAATATTTTATGCTAATCCTTGGCATTGACCCGGGGACCGCGCGAATTGGCGTTGGCCTAATCGAATACAAAAACAAAAAAGCGGCTATAAAATGCTACGACTGCTTAACGACCAGCACTAGCGACACTACCGCCCAAAGGCTTAACGACCTGCACCAACAATTAACCAAGTTCATCAAAAAACATAAGCCAAATATTGTGGCTGTGGAAGAACTTTTCTTTTTTAAAAACCTGACCACCGCCATAAAAGTCAGCCAGGCCCGCGGCGTTATCCTGCTAGCCGCCGAGCAGCAAAAATTAAAGCTCTACGAATACACTCCCCTGCAAGTAAAGCAGGCTTTGACCGGTTATGGCCGCGCCGAAAAAAACCAGATCCAACAAATGGTCAAACTTATTTTAAACTTAAAGGAAATCCCGAAGCCCGACGACGCAGCCGACGCCCTGGCTATTGCTATTTGCTGCGCCCATTCATTAAAAATATAGTTATCCCCAAGCATCATTATTGACAGAGCTGTTAGATTTAAATAGAATAACGGCACAGAAAAAATCCCTCCTCTAAAAGGTCGAGATTATCCATAAAATAATTTTTAATTTTTTTAAAAATGACGAACCTATCTTTTTACCCGGGAGATGACGACCAAGACCAAAAAGGCACCGGGCTGGCGGATGACTCAACCGATGAGGCGCCAGAAAGCGATACCGATGAGCCAGAGATGGCTTCAGGAGAAGACGAAGATGATTTTCTTGATGACGGCATTGTGGAAGGAGAAGAGATCGAATAACTTTCAATAAAAATAAGAACCCCAACAAAAAGGGGTTTTTATTTTGACTATTAGCGGTTTTTTTGACAAAATTAGGGTTAATGGATAAAAACATTTTCTTTCATCCCTATCAGAAAAAATCGCGCGCTTGGCTGAGCCGCGCGTTAAAACTTGCCGGCTGGATAATTATGGGCGGAGCTATTTTTGCCATGGCCGCTTTTTTTTATTTTGCCAAAGATTTGCCCAGCACCGA
>Ga0209310_1000092_pt1 | contig 154825 bp, 161 predicted proteins | sample AD_UKC030_MetaG_FD_184415 | JGI IMG/M metagenome (GOLD analysis project Ga0209310, IMG submission 184415) | Active sludge microbial communities of municipal wastewater-treating anaerobic digesters from USA - AD_UKC030_MetaG (SPAdes) (version 2) | ecosystem: Engineered > Bioreactor > Anaerobic... | reverse complement strand
ACGCGCGCGGTGACGGCGGTCGATGGTGAGGGCGGCAAGCTGATCCTGCGCGTGCTGGTCCCGGTGTCCGCGCGCACCGTGCTCGAAGAGCCGCGCATCCTGCAGGTGATCCAGCCGGTGCCGCCGTCGCTTGCCTATGATGCTGATTCGGTGCAGGCGGTCTACCGCGATTATCAGGAGCTGCAACTGGCGCGCCAGGGGCTGACCCGCATTTATGCCCTGACTTTGACGTTGACCGTGCTCGTCGCGCTGTTTGGTGCTTTCGCGCTGGCTTTCGTGATGACCCGGCGCCTGTCGGCACCCCTGTCGATTCTTGCCGAAGGCACGCAGGCGGTGGCTCAGGGTGACTTTTCGCCGCGTCAGGCGGTCTATAGCCGCGACGAACTGGGGATGCTGACCCAGTCATTCAACCGGATGACCAGCCAGCTCAACGATGCACGCCACGAAAACGAACGGCATCGGGCCGAACTCGAGTCGGCGCGCGGCTATCTCGAATCGATCCTCGCCAATCTGTCGGCCGGCGTGCTGGTGTTCGACCGGCATTTCGTCTTGCGTACGGTGAATGAGGGTACGCTGACCATTCTGGCCGATGATTTCACCGGGCTGATCGGCGAGCAGGTGGGCACCTGGCCGCGCCAGAAGGTTCTCGGCCAGTTCATCCGCGACAATTTCGCCGCGTCGCAGGACAGCGAGTGGCAGGCCCAGATCGAGCTGGAACGTGCCAACGGCATGCCGCAGATCCTGCTGCTGCGCGGCTCGCGCCTGCCCGAGGCGAGCGGCGGCGGCGACGTGGTGGTGTTCGACGACGTGACGCGCATCGTCGCGGCCCAGCGCAGTGCGGCCTGGGGCGAGGTGGCGCGGCGTCTGGCACATGAAATCAAGAATCCGCTGACGCCGATCCAGCTTTCCGCCGAACGCCTGCAGTTCAAGCTGGCCGGCAAGCTGGCCAACGGCGATGCGGACATGCTGGCGCGCGGCACCCAGACGATCATCAATCAGGTGCAGGCGATGAAACGCATGGTCGATGACTTTCGCGACTATGCCCGCCTGCCGGCGCCGGAAGTGGCGCCGCTCGACCTCAACGAACTGATCGGCGAGGTCCTCGGCCTTTACGAAGCATCAGCGGCGCACATCGAGACCCGGCTGGGCAGTAACCTGCCTCCCGTGCTCGGTGATGCGACCCAGTTGCGCCAAATCATCCACAATCTGCTGCGCAATTCCGAGGACGCGCTGGAAGGGCGCGCTGCGCCGGCGATCCGGATCGAGACCGCGGTGGCCGGGCGCCAGGCGCAGCTGCTCATCGCCGACAACGGGCCGGGATTTCCGCCCGAGCTGCTGTCGCGCATCTTTGAACCTTATGTCACCACCAAGGCCCGTGGCACGGGCCTGGGGCTGCCCATCGTCAAGAAAATTGTCGAGGAACACCGCGGCAGCATCGAAATCAGCAATGCACCGGAAGGTGGCGCGCGGATAGACATCCGCCTGCCTCTGGTGTTCGAAGAGGAAGCACTCCATGGCAATCATTCTGGTCGTTGACGACGAAGTCGGCATTCGCGAACTCCTGTCGGAAATCCTGATCGACGAGGGCTACGACGTGCGTCTGGCCGAGCATGCGACAGCGGCGCGCCGGGTGCGCGGTGAACTGCGCCCCGACCTGGTCCTGCTCGACATCTGGATGCCCGATACGGACGGCATTTCCCTGCTCAAGGAGTGGCATGCGGCGGGCCACCTGAACATGCCGGTGGTGATGATGTCCGGTCACGGCACGATCGATACCGCGGTCGAGGCGACGCGCTTCGGCGCCTTCGATTTTCTCGAAAAGCCGATTGCCCTGCAGAAGCTGTTGTCGACCGTGCAGAAGGCGCTCAAGCATGAGAGTCCCAACCAGCGCCCGCCGCTGACCCTGGAGGCTTTCGGGCGCTCGCCCTTCGTCCGGGAATTCAAGCGCCGGCTGGAGCAGGCGGCGGCCAAGGCGCCCGTCCTGTTGCTGAAAGGGGCGACCGGCGGCATCGCCGAGATCTGTGCCCGCACCTTGAAGCCGCCGCGTGCGCCATGGCTCGATCTGTCCGGGGTGAGCAGCGCCTTGACCCAGGAAATGCTCGAAAAGGTCAGCGGTGGCGTGCTCTTCGTGCCCGACCTGGCGGTGCTCGGGAAAATGCAGCAGATGAACCTGGCATTTGCGGTTGACCGTCTGGACCGGCTCAATCTGCAGCTGGTTGCCGCCACCGTTGCGCCGCTCCCCGCGCTCGCCGACGCGGGCTGGGACAGCAAGCTGCTGGCACGTCTGGGCGAAGTCTGGGTGGCCATGCCGTCACTGGCCGGACACGCCGATGATTTGCCGGAAATCGCCGGGCTGTTGCTGACCAATTTTGTCGAACGCGGCGAGGTTCCGACGCGGCGCTTTTCGACTGGCGCGCTCAATGCACTACGCACCCAGCCGTGGAACAATCGGCCCGAGGCGAGCTGGAGCGATCTCTATGCGCTGGTGCGCAACCTGGCACTGACCTCGCTCGAGGAGGAAATCACCGCCGAGGACGTGCAGCGCGTGATGCCGCAGGAGGCCCAATCGGAGCACGAGCTGGCGTCACTGATCCCCCTGCTCGACCAGCCGCTGCGCGAGGCGCGCGATGCCTTCGAAAAACTGTACTTCGAGCACCATTTGCGGCTCGAGGGTGGCAACATGACGAAGCTCGCAGAGCGCTCCGGACTGGAACGGACGCATCTGTACCGCAAGCTCAAGCAACTCGATGTGAAACTGGGCAAGCGCTGCGAAGAATAGCGGCATGTCGGCGGGAGGGGGAAGCACATGAAAGTGATCATCATGGGGGCTGGCCAGGTCGGTGCCAGTGTCGCCGAGGGCTTGGTGTCGGAAGAAAATGACATTACCGTGGTCGATACCGACGGCGCACGTCTGGCGCAATTGCAGGATCGCCTCGACCTGCGCACGGTGGTCGGCAATGCAGCGACGCCCTCGGTGATGCGCAGTGCCGGCGCCGAAGATGCCGACATGATCATCGCGGTGACACAGAGCGACGAGAGCAATCTGGTGGCGTGCAAACTGGCGCAGAGCGTGTTCAACGTGCCAAAGCGGATTGCGCGCCTGCGTTCGCGTGATTTTCTCGAGGATGCGGCCTTGCTCGGCCCGGAAAACTTCGCTGTCGATTTCGCGCTCTGTCCGGAGCAGGTGATCACCGACTACATCCGGCGCCTGATCGAGTTTCCCGAAGCCTTGCAGGTTCTTGGTTTTGCCAAGGGGCGGGTCAGCCTCGTCGCAGTTCGCGCCTACGACGGGGGGCTGCTGGTCGGCAAGCAGATCAAGAGCATGCGCGAACTCCTGCCACCCGAGATGGATGCCCGCATCGCGGCGATCTTTCGCGGCGATCAACCCATTTTCCCCGAGGGCGAAACGGTGGTCGAGGTGGGCGACGAAGTCTTCCTGCTGGCAGCTGCCGAGCACATCCGGCCGGTGCTGCGCCAGTTGCGGCGCATGTTGAATCCGGTGCAGCGCATCATGATCGCCGGCGGCGGGAATGTCGGTATTCGCGTTGCCAAGTCGCTTGAAAAACGCTATGAAATCAAGGTGATCGAGGGCCGCAGGGAGCGTGCCGACTTGATCGCCAGTGAGCTTGACCAGGCACTGGTGCTGCTTGGCGATGCCACCGACGAGGAGTTGCTTGAGCAGGAAAACATCGCCGAGATGGATCTTTTCCTCGCCCTGACCAACGACGACGAAGACAACATCATGTCAGGCAACCTGGCCAAGCGCCTGGGCTGCAAACGCGTGGTGGCACTGATCAACCGCCGGGCCTATGCCGAAATGATCGAAGGCGGACCGATCGATATCGGCATCTCGCCGGCCCAGGTGTCGATCGGAACCCTGCTGGCGCACGTCCGTCAGGGGGACGTGGCGGAAGTCCATTCGCTTCGCCGGGGAGCGGCAGAGGCACTGGAACTTGTGGCCCATGGCGACGCCAAGTCATCCAAGGTCATCGGCAAGCGCATCGACCAGATCGACTGGCCGCACGGAGTCACCGTTGCCGCCCTGGTGCGCAATTTCGACCAGGCGGTGGTGGTCGGCCAGACCGACGACTGGACGGCGATCACCCGCCATGGCAACGTGGTGATCGCGCACCATGACACGGTGATCGAGGTGGGTGATCACGTCATCGTGTTCTGCACCCGGAAGAAACTGGTCAAGAAGGTCGAGAAATTGTTCCAGGTCAGTTTCCACTTCTTCTGACGGGGCGACCGTGACACGCTTCGCACCCGTCTATCGCGCGCTGGGCTTGATCATCATGCTCTTCGGCCTGACCATGCTGGCGCCGCTGATTCTCTCCTATGCCGTGAACGACGGTGCGCAGACGGCCTATGACGAGACTTTCGCCCTGACCCTGCTGAGCGGTGCCTTCCTCTGGTACCGCTATCGCAACTGCAAGCGCGAACTGAATACCCGTGACGGCTTTCTGATGGTCGTTCTGGTCTGGTCGGTGCTCCCGGTTTTTGCCGCGTTGCCCTTCATGATTCACCTCGGCATGTCGCATACGGACGCCTATTTCGAGGCGGTTTCCGGGTTGACCGCGACGGGTGCGACGGTGATGTCCGGGCTGGCCGACCTGCCGATGTCGATCAACCTTTGGCGGCATCTGATGATGTGGTTCGGCGGCATGGGTCTGATCGTGCTGGCCGTGGCCATCCTGCCGATGCTTGGCATCGGTGGCCGGCAAATGCTCAAGGCGGAAATTCCCGGACCGATGAAGGATGCGAAGATGACGCCGCGCATCGCCGAGACCGCCAAGGGTCTGTGGCTGGTCTACATCGGGATTACCGCCGCCTGCATTCTCGCCTACCGCTGGGCTGGCATGAGCTGGTTCGATGCGGTTTGTCATACGTTTTCGACCGTTTCGCTGGGTGGCTTTTCGACCCATGACGAAAGCTTTGGCTATTTCAATTCGCAGTTGATCGAAGGCATCTGCATTGCTTTCATGTTGTTTTCCGGCATCAACTACGCGACCCATTTTCTTGCCTTCAGCGGCCGTTCCCTGCGTGCCTATGTGCGTGACAGCGAGGCAGTCTGGTTCGTGGGTGTCCTCTTGCTCAGTGTCGTTGTCCTTGCCAACTACATCTGGAAGGACGGCGTCTATGACGACATGGATCTGGCGTTCCGCCATGCCCTGTTCAACGTGATATCCGTGGCGACCACAACCGGCTACTCGACGACCGACTACGGTCAATGGCCCCTCTTCGCCGCGCTCTGGATGCTCTTCCTGTGCAGCTTCGTGACCAGCGCCGGGTCGACGGGCGGCGGCATCAAGATGATGCGGGCGCTGCTCCTCTACAAGCAGGTTTATCGCGAACTGGTCCGCGCCATGCATCCCTCGGCGGTCTACCATGTCCGCCTGGGCGGCCAGCCGGCGCCGCAGACGGTGCTGTTCGCGGTGCTGGCCTTCGGTTTCGTCTACATGGTCAGTATCGTCTCGCTGACCCTCATCCTGTCCTTTACCGGCCTCGACATCGTGACGGCGTTCAGCGCCGTCGTTGCCAGCGTCAACAATACCGGGCCCGGGCTGGGCCTGGTCGGGCCGGCGAGCACGTTTGCCGCGCTGGAAGATTTCCAAACGTGGATCTGCATCTTCGCCATGCTGCTCGGTCGCCTCGAGATATTCACGCTCCTGGTCGTGCTGACTCCTGCCTTCTGGCGCAAGTGAGCGCCTGCCGACACGTGCATTCATGAGCCGTTTTTCCCCGGTCTATCGTGCGCTGGGCATGATCATCATGCTCTTCGGCCTGACCATGCTGGCGCCCTTGATTTTCTCCTTCGCGGTTGCCGATGGCGCCGCCACCGCGTTCGACGAAGCTTTCGCCCTGACCATGCTGAGCGGCGCATTTCTCTGGTTCCGCTACCGCCGATGTACCCGTGAGTTGTCGATTCGTGACGGCTTCCTGATGGTGGTTCTGGTGTGGACGGTTCTGCCGGCATTCGCGGCCGTGCCGTTGATGCTCCAGCTGGGCCTCAGTCATACCGATGCCTATTTTGAAACGGTTTCCGGGTTGACCACGACCGGGGCCACCGTCATCGAGCATCTCGATACCCTGCCGATGTCGATCAACCTGTGGCGCCACGAACTGGTCTGGGTTGGCGGCATGGGCCTGATCGTGCTGGCGATTGCCATCCTGCCCCTGCTGGGTATCGGCGGCCGCCAGATGTTCAAGGCGGAGACGCCGGGGCCGATGAAGGATGCCAAGATGACGCCGCGCATCGCGCAGACTGCCAAGGGCCTCTGGCTGGTTTACCTGGGCGTTACGGTGGCCTGCATCGTCAGCTACCACTGGGCCGGCATGAGCTGGTTCGATGCGCTATGCCATGGCTTTTCGACCATGGGCCTGGGCGGCTTCTCGACGCATGACGCGAGCTTCGGCTACTTCGACTCGCCCGCCATCGAGCTGGTCGCCATCGTGTTCATGCTGATTGCCGGGATGAATTTCGGGACGCTTTTCCTCGCCGTCACCGGGCGCTCCCTGCGCCCTTACCTGAGCGATCCCGAGGCGGGCTGGTTCATTGCGGTCTGTCTGGCAAGTATCCTGGCCATCGCCATTTACATCTGGAAGGACGGGGTCTATGCCGATCTGGACGTGGCGTTGCGGCAAGCGGCGTTCAATGTGGTTTCGATTGCCACGACGACAGGCTATGCCAGCGTTGACTATGCCCAGTGGCCGATGTTTGCCCCGCTGTGGATGCTCTTTTTGTCCAGTTTCGCGACCAGCGCAGGGTCTACCGGGGGCGGCATCAAGATGATGCGGGCGCTGTTGCTCTATCGTCAGGTCTACCGTGAAATCGTCCATGCGGTGCATCCGAGTGCGGTATACAACATCCGCATCGGCGGGCACGTGGCGCCGCAGCCCATTCTCTTCGCCGTACTCGCCTTTGCCTTCATGTACATGGTCAGCATCGTTTCACTGACGCTGATCCTGTCATTCACCGGCCTCGACATTGTTTCCGCGTTCACGGCCATCGTTGCCAGCGTCAATAACACCGGCCCCGGGCTGGGTGTCGTCGGGCCATCGACAACCTTCGCGGTGCTCGAAGATTTTCAGACCTGGGTCTGCATCTTTGCGATGCTGCTCGGCCGCCTGGAAATTTTCACCCTGCTGGTGGTGCTGACCCCGGCTTTCTGGCGCAAGTGACCTGCGCCGCGGAAAGGCGGATAATTCCGCCTTTCCGAATTTCTGGCGGAGTCCCCCCGTGAGCCGACCCAAGAACGATACCTTTCTGCGCGCCCTGTTGAAGGAGCCGACCGACTACACTCCCCTGTGGCTGATGCGCCAGGCCGGTCGCTATTTGCCGGAATACTGCGAAACGCGCAAGCGCGCCGGCAATTTCCTGAACCTTTGCAAATCGCCGGCCATGGCCTGCGAGGTGACCTTGCAACCGCTGGCGCGTTACGATCTGGATGCGGCCATCCTGTTTTCCGACATCCTGACCGTGCCGGATGCGATGGGCCTCGGTCTCTATTTCGCCGAAGGCGAGGGCCCGCGTTTCGAGCGGCCGTTGCGCGAGGAATGGGCAATCAATGATCTGAGTGCGCCCGATCCCTACGATCACCTGCGCTATGTGATGGATGCCGTGGCCGAGATCCGCCGCGCGCTCGACAATTCGGTACCGCTGATCGGCTTCTCCGGCAGCCCGTACACGCTGGCCTGCTATATGGTCGAGGGGCAGGGCTCGAGCGATTTCCGCCACATCAAGGGCATGCTCTACAACCGTCCCGACCTGCTGCACCGCATCCTGTCGGTGACTGCCGATTCGGTGATTTCCTACCTGAACGCCCAGATCGACTGCGGCACCCAGGCCGTGATGATTTTCGACACTTGGGGCGGTTCGCTGTCGGCTGCGGCGTATGAGGAATTCTCGCTGCAGTACATGCAGCGCATCGTGGCCGGCCTGAAGAAGGAGAAGGACGGCCAGCGCATTCCCAGCATCGTGTTCACCAAGAACGGCGGGCTGTGGCTGGAAAAGATCGCCGCCATCGGCTGCGATGCAGTCGGCCTCGACTGGACCATCGACATTGGCGAAGCGCGTCGCCGCGTCGGCGACAAGGTCACCTTGCAGGGCAACCTTGACCCGAACGTGCTGTTCGCGCAGCCCGAAATCGTCGCTGCCGAAGCCAGAAAGGTACTCGATAGCTTCGGCCCGGGAAATACCGGCCACGTTTTCAACCTTGGTCATGGTATTTCGCAATTCACGCCGCCCGACAGCGTCACGGCGCTGGTCGAAGCGGTGCATTCGCACAGCCGGTTGCTGCGTGGCTAGCCAAATATTTCGGTATTCAGGGCTTGACTTATGCACACAGTTTTATCTTCCCGGGGCAAGGATTTTCCGATCACTGCTTGACAAGCAAAGATTTTCCTAAGCCATTGATTTAAATTGTTTTGTTGGATTGCCCAATATTTTGGCAAAGTTACTGAACCCTTTCAGAACCGTGACTTGGCGCACTCATCCAAAAGCAATCCACAAAGTTATCCACAGTTTTTGTGGACAAGCCAAAAGACCCCAATTGCAGTAGCAGCTTTCGTCGTTTTTTGGAAAGACCGGTTCATCCATGCCCGTCCTGCGCGTCGCCCTCGACCTGCCGCTGCATCGCCTGTTCGATTACGTCGCTGCGGAAGCGTCGACCGCAGATGTCGGCTTGCGCGTGCGGGTTCCCTTTGGCCGGGGCGACCGGATCGGCGTCATTCTTGCCGTGGGCGAGGCCAGCGAATGGCCGCTTGAGCAACTGAAGACAGCCGGGGCGATCCTGCGCGATCTGCCCCCCTTGCCCGCCGATTTTCTGGGGCTGTGCGAGTTTTCCAGTGCTTACTATCAGGCGCCGCTCGGTGAGGTCGTGATGCAGGCCTTGCCCGGCGGAATGAAGCGGCTTGATCCGCCGTCCCGGCGCGCGGCACGTCCGTCTGCCGGGACGGAAGCCCAGATGCCGCCGGCGCTGACCGCAGAGCAGCGTGGCGTGCTGGCTGCCATCGACCTGGAGGCCGGTTTCAGCGCCCACTTGTTGTATGGCGTGACCGGCAGCGGCAAGACCGAAGTCTATCTGCGCCTGATCGAGCGCGCGCTGGCCTTGGGCAGGCAGGTCCTGCTGCTGGTGCCTGAAATCAACCTGACGCCGCAACTTGAAGGTCGCGTGCGTGCGCGATTTCCTGGCGCAGAAGTCGTTGCGCTGCATAGCGATCTCGCTGAAGCGGCGCGCGAGCGGAACTGGCGCGCGGCATTCGCGGGCAATGCCGGCATCGTGCTCGGCACCCGGCTGGCGATCTTTGCGCCAATGCCGCGCCTTGGTCTGATTGTAGTTGATGAGGAACACGACCCGTCGTTCAAGCAGCAGGACGGCATGCGCTACTCGGCGCGCGACGTGGCAGTGTTCCGCGCGCGCCAGCTGGGCATTCCGGTACTGCTCGGCTCGGCGACGCCGGCGCTGGAGTCCTGGGCCAATGCCCAGGGCGGCCGTTACCGCCTACTCAATTTGCGCGAGCGGGCGAATCCGGAGGCGACGCTGCCCGCCGTCAGGTTGCTCGATACGCGCAAGCTGGTGCTCAAGGAGGGTGTCAGCGAGCCGCTGATCGCCGCCATCAACGAACGCCTGGCGCGCGGCGAACAGAGCCTGATCTTTCTCAACCGCCGGGGCTACGCGCCGGTGCTGGCCTGCATGGCCTGCGGCTGGGTGTCGCGCTGCACCCGTTGCGCGGCCAACATGGTGGTGCATCTGGCCGACCGCCGCCTGCGCTGCCACCACTGCGGTTGCGAACAGCGTGTGCCGAAAGCCTGCCCGACCTGTGGCAATCAGGATATCCACCCGTTCGGGCGCGGTACACAGCGCCTTGAAGGCTGGCTGCAGGAACAATTTCCGGAAGCGCGTGTCCTGCGTGTGGACCGCGATTCGGTCAAAAGTCGCAAGCAATGGGAGGCGATGCTCGAGCGCATTCATGGCGGTGCGGCGGATATCCTGGTCGGCACGCAGATGCTGGCCAAGGGACATGATTTTCCCAAGCTGACCCTGGTCGGCGTACTCGGCGCCGATGCGGCGCTGTTCGCCGCCGACTGGCGTGCCCCCGAGCGCCTCTTTGCCCAGCTGATGCAGGTTGCCGGACGCGCCGGGCGCGCTGCCCTGAAGGGCGAGGTGCTGATCCAGACGCAATACCCGGACCACCCGCTCTACTCGGCGCTGGTCAGCCACGATTACCCGGGATTTGCCGCCGCACTGCTGCGCGAACGCGAGAGTGCCGGCTTCCCGCCCTATGCTTTCCAGGCGATGCTGCGTGCCGAAGCGCCGGCGATGGCCGACGCCATCGCCTTTCTCACCAGCGCCAGTGCCCTCCCGGTGGTGCGTGAGCACCCCAACGTGGCCCTGTACGATCCGGTGCCAATGAAGCTCGCGCGGCTGGCCAATCTCGAGCGCGGCCAGTTGCTCGCCGAATCCGCCTCGCGCCCGGCCATGCAGGCATTTTTGCCGCGCTGGCGTGAGGCGATCGAAGGCATCAAGGCGCCGTCAAAATTGCGCTGGCACCTCGAGGTCGACCCGCTGGAGTTTTAGGTCGGGTTAACGCGCCGGCCGGAGACGACCAGCCAGGCGAACGCCGCCAGTTGTCCGGCGAGCAGCGTGAACAAGGCGGCACGATAGGCGCCATCAGCGGCCAAGCCACTTGCCTGCAGGATATCGACGAGCGCCCCGAAGCCCCACTGCAGGCCGAATGCTCCGGCAAAGGCAAGCAGGTTGAGTGCCGTGTTGGCGCGCCCCGAAAGTGCGGAAGGAAAGGCGAGGGCGACCAGTGAATAGGCGATGTTCGACAGCGAGAAACAGGCGCCGAGCAGCGGCCACAGCCAGTTGCCGCCATGTGTCGGGAACAGTGCCAGCGAGGCCAGGCTGGCAATTGCGGCGACCATGGCGAACAGGTAGACACGTTCCAGCTTCACCCCGCGCCGCACCAGCGCCGTGGCGAAAAAGCCCATGAACAGGAAGCCGGCGAGCATGGCGCCGCTGATCCAGGTGAGGCGGGCAGCGATGGCGGCGCCATCCATCTGTTCGATGACGCTCATCCAGCGGGTTGCCCACAAGCCCTGAACGGCCATGAACCCGCCGGTCACCCAGAACGCCATCGGCGCATAGCGCCAGAAGTGGCGGCTGACGAAGACCTGGCGGACTCCCGCAAGTTGCTCGGCAAAGCCGGCGCCCTTGCCGTCGCTCGCCTTGTCCGGAACGAACCAGGCGATGGTGGCGGCGACGCACAAGGTGACGACGGCCAGCGCCAGCATGATCTCGCGCCAGCCGGCGAAGCCGAGCGCCATCTCCAGCGGTTTGGCGGCGGCCAGCGCGCCAAGCCCGCCTGATGCCATGATCCAGCCGGTGAGCGAGGCCTGGCGTTCGGGCGGAAACCATTGCGAGAAAGCCTTGAATGAAGCCATCAGGCAGGCCGAGACACCCAGGCCGATCAGCGCGCGGCCGGCCGCCAGGCCGGCCAGGGTATCCGACCAGGCAAACGCCGCGGCGCCGGCTGCCGCCAGCACCAGCAGTGCGGCCTCGACGCGGCGCGGGCCGAAACGGTCGAGCAGCATGCCGAGGGGCAACTGGGCGGCGCCAAAGGCCAGGAAATAGGTGCTGGTCAGCAGTCCCAGTGCGTTGTCGCCGAGCCCGAGTTCGCGCGCCAGCACGGGTCCGATGACGGCGTTGGCGGTGCGGAACAGATAGGAAAGGAAATACCCGGCGGCAAAGGGCAGGAACAGGCGGACCCACAACTGGCGGCTGTCTGACGCGCTGCTCATCGTGCCTCCGGTTTCACGTGGAACGCCGGGGGTGAGGTCGATTCCTGTCCGCCATGGCGCTCCAGCCAGGCCGCGCGTTCATTGATCTTGCTTTGCCAGCTGCTGGCAATGCCCGGCGTGGCGGCCAGCGCTTTGAGCGCCTGCAGTGGCGGCCGATGTGTCTGCCAGAGCGCCAGTGCGGCGGCGAGGGTGGGGCTGTTTTCGGCGATCTGGTCGATTTCCAGCGGGTCGTTGGGCGTTACCGAACCCGGCTGCAGGACGCGAAAATACCAGCCGGTCAGGCGATGTTCGGCAATGTACCCAGCCATGCCGTCAACGCCGAAGCGCTCGTCGATCTTCCAGCATGGACTGCGCGGCTGGCAGACCTGCAGACGGGCGCCACCGAGACGGAAGATGTCGCCGACGCGGATCAGCGTTTCATCGAGTTCGGGGCTGGAAATGTTTTCACCCAGGCTGCCCGGCTGCAGTTGTGCCGCCGCCTGCGGGAACTGGCGGGCGAGGTGTGCGTAATGGGCGGCCGGATACAGGTGAACCGCTTTTTCCGGACCGCCGTGGACGCGGCGGTCGGCCTGTTGGTCGCCATTGAAGCCCTCAGGGCCGAGGTTCAGCGGCCCCTCGACCGGGTGCTTGTAGATACCGGTCGGTCGCCCGCTGTCGGGCAATGCGGCGATGCTGCCGATGAAGAGGGAAATGTTTGCCATGGTGGGGTGATTTTGCCATCAATCCCACAGCCATGCCGCACCGCGCACCCCCGAGGAATCCCCATGTGCGGGCGGCAGGATTTTTGTGTAGAAATCATCAGAAAAAACGTGTGGACCGCAACAGGCGGGAAGGTTGCGGTAAAGGCGCTGCAGGTTCGACAGGCCGCCGCCGAGAACGATCACTTGTGGGTCGAGCAGGTTGATGACGCCAGCCAGCGCCCGCCCGAGGCGCGCTTCGTAGCGTTGCAGCGTTGCATCGCAGGCGGCATCGCCGGCGCTGGCGCGTTGGGCGATGAGCGCAGGGGTGAGATTCTGGCCGGTATGGCGCGCGTGGTCGCCAGCCAGTGCCGGGCCAGAGAGATAGGTTTCGATGCAGCCGTGGTGCCCGCAGTAGCAGGTGGGAAGCGGCAGATCGGCAGCGTTCGGCAGCGGCAGGGGGTTGTGCCCCCATTCGCCGGCGATGGCATTGGCGCCATTCAGCAGTTGTCCGCGTACGACGATGCCGCCGCCGACGCCGGTGCCCAGGATGATCCCGAAGACGACTTCGGCGCCGCGGCCAGCGCCGTCGGTCGCCTCGGAGAGGGCAAAGCAGTTGGCATCGTTGGCCAGGCGGATCTCGCGCTGGAGCAGCGTTTCCAGATCGCGGCGCAGCGGCCGGCCGATCAGGCAAGTCGAATTGGCGTTCTTGATCACGCCGCCGGGCCGTGCTTCGGCACCTGGAATGCCGATGCCGAGCGAACCGCGTTGCCCCAGTTCGGCTTCCGCTGACTCGACCAGCGCAGCCACCGCCCTCAGTGTCGCCAGGTAGTCGCCGCGCGGCGTCGGAACGCGCCGGCGCAACAGCGCAGTGCCGTCTGCCGCGAGTGCGATGATTTCGATCTTGGTGCCGCCGAGATCGACGCCGATGCGCAAGCGACTCAAACCCGGACCGCGACGCCTTTCACGTTGCCGTAGGTGGTGGTCATTGTGCGCAACACGCTGCCGCCGGCCTCGAGCAGGAGCATGAAGAGGTTGCGCTCGGTATACAGGCAGACCGGGCCGGAAATGCCATATTTTTTTACCATGGTCGGCGAAAGCTCGGCATAGCGCTCCTCGATCCGGCTATCCACGCCGGCATAGCCTTCGCCCAGTTCCGAATGCAGGCCGAGGATCGACACGTACAGTTTGCCGCCTATCCGCAATTCGAGCAGGAGCCGTCGCACGATCCGGCGCGCCTGCTCGTAGGGCAGCCCGCACAGTCCGCCCCGCAGCACGATGATGTCGAACGGTTCGCCGGGGAAATCTTCCGGCAGGCTGGCGACTTCCCCCGGCACGAAGGATATCGCGTTACCCAGTCCGGCAGCGCGAATGCGTCCCTCGATATCCTGTTGCCGGGAGGGGTGGTCGCAGAGACTGACCGTAGCGCCCAGACGAACGAACTTGACCGTCAGTTCCCAGTCGCCCGCAGGTGCGATCAGGACGGTCACCTCGCGATCGAATCGCTGACGCTTGACGCACTCCTCTAGCGCGTAGCGCTCGAGCTCGTCATTTCCTGCCTCGAAGGGATTGGCGTTACCATTGCCGAGCAGCGTCATGTGTGTGTTCCCCCTGAGCCCATTCTGCATGAAGCGCAGGCCGTCTGACAACCGGCCGAAAGAACTAGCCAGAGGAAATCAATCATGTTGGTGACATTTGTTTCGAGCGAGAGCGGTGAATTGATGATGTTCGCCGAAGTGGCCGGCACGCTGCTGCGTGCCGCCGGCAAGGAGGCAACCCGGCGTGGCACCTTCACCCGGGACGAGATGCAGCCGGCTGCCAACCGGCTGCGCCAGGCAGTCGCGCGCAGTGGAGGCGAAGGGTCGGACGGCGCGGCGGCTGCAGAGGCTGGTGAAGAGCCCCCGGTGGCGCTCGGCCCGCGTGCCTGGCCGCTGATCGAGATGCTGGAGCGAACTGCCAAAGGCGGCGCGGGCGCCAACATCGTCTGGGAAGCGGCGGCGGATTTCTAGCGCCCGCTCGCCGAGCGTTCAGCCCTTCGGCACATGAGCGTCTTGCGCGCGATTGTTTTCTGCCTGTTTTTGCCGTCGACCGCGACCATTGCAGCGATGCCGCGCGTCGCTGTCGACGTCGGGCACACGCTGGCCGAACCCGGGGCGACCAGTGCCCGGGGACGCAGCGAATTCGAATTCAATCGCATCTTCGCCGGACTGCTGGCCGGGCAGCTGACTGCACGCGGGATTGCCGTGCAGGAAATCAATTTCTCCGGCGTCATTGGCAGTCTGGCCGAACGTCCGGCACAGGCGAACGGCAGCGACTTCTTCATCTCGATCCACCACGATTCGATCGCTGCCGAATACCTGCAGTTCTGGGACTGGGACGGATTGGAGACGAGCCACACGACGGTGAAACGTGGCTTCGGGCTGTTCGTGTCGCGGCGCAATCCGCACCCCGAAGCCAGTTTGCGCTGTGCCTCGGTGGCGGGCGCCAGGCTGCGCCGGGCCGGCTTCGAGCCCACGCCCTGGCACGGGCGCAAACACCAGCCCGCCGATGCCGTGAACGGTGTCTGGTATTACGACAATCTGGTCGTCCTGCACAAAGCGAATTTTCCGGCCCTGCTGTTCGAAGCCGGGGTCATCAAGCATCGCGAGGAAGAGCTCGAACTGCTCGAACCCGAACGCCAGTCACGGATGGCCGACGCGTTGGCGACCGGCCTTGCCGGGTGCCTGGCGGTCAGAGAAAAACCGGCTCGGGAGTGAGGTCGACCGCGAACTTCTCGCGTACCGCGGCCTGCACGGCGGCCATCGTGCGCCGGACATCGGCACCCGTCGCGCCGCCGCGATTGACCAGGACCAGCGCCTGTCGTTCATACATGCCGACCGGACCGAGGTTCCGGCCTTTCCAGCCGGCCTGCTCGATCAGCCAGCCGGCGGCCAGTTTGACCCGTCCGTCGGGCTGCGGGTAACGGGGCAGGGTGGGGTAGTCGGCGCCGAGTCGTTCGGCCGTCTGATGGTCGACGACCGGGTTGTGAAAGAAGCTGCCGGCGTTTGGCATCAGTGACGGATCCGGCAGCTTGCGCCGGCGCAGGGCAGTGACGGCAGCGGCCACATCCTGCGCCGTCGGTGCTGCGATCCTGCGTACCTCCAGTTCCTGCGCCAGGTCGGCATAGCGGGTCGTGGCCGACCACGCCCTAGGCAGCCGGAAAAGGACCGAGGTGATCGCCATGCGGCCGCACAGGTGCCAGCCTTCCTGCTTGAACAGACTGTCCCGGTAGGCGAAGCGGCACTTCTCGCGGTCGAGCTCGAAAAAGCAGCGATTTTCGAAATCCCAGGCGGTCAGCGAGTGAAAGCGCTCGGCAATTTCCAGTCCGTAGGCGCCGATATTCTGGATCGGCGCCGCGCCGACCGTACCGGGAATCAGGCTGAGGTTTTCCAGCCCCGGCCAGCCGTTGGCCAGCGTCCAGTGCACGAATTCGTCCCAGTTTTCGCCTGCGCCCGCCTCGACATACCAGGCGTCGCTGTCTTCCCCGAGCAGTCGCTTGCCGGGAATCGCCATGTGCAGGATCAGACCGGCGAAATCGCCGGTCAGTACCAGGTTGCTGCCGCCGCCGAGGATGAAGCGGGGCGCTTGGGCGAGCGCCGGGTCGGTGAGCTGGCCGGGTGTTTCGATGTGCGCGTACAGCGCTGCGCGGCCGGGCAGGGCGAGGGTGTTGCATGACGCGAGGTCGATGTCGCGCCGGAGCATCAGAGTAGCGGCGCCAGCCAGTATTCGGCGTCCTTGATCGACATTGCCTTGCGGGCGGCCCAGTCTTCCAGTTGATCGCGGCCGATCTTGGGAATGGCGAAGTACCCCGCGCCGGGGTGGCCGATGTAGAAACCGGAAACCGATGCGGCGGGGGTCATTGCACAGGATTCGGTCAGGTTCATCCCGGCGTTGTTCGGCGCGTCGAGCAGGGCGAACAGTTCGCGCTTGGCGGTGTGGTCGGGGCAGGCGGGGTAACCGGGAGCGGGGCGGATGCCCAGGTATTTCTCGGCAATCAGGGATTCATGGTTGAGGGTCTCGGCGGGCGCGTATCCCCAGTAATGGGTACGCACCTGCAGGTGCAGCCATTCGGCCGCAGCCTCGGCAAAGCGGTCGGCCAGGGCCTTGAGCATGATTGCCGAGTAATCGTCGTGCGCCGCTTCGAACGCGGCCACCCTCGATTCGATACCGTGCCCGGCAGTCACGGCAAAGGCACCGACATAGTCGCGTTCGCCCACAAAATCGGCCAGCGCCAGGTTGAAGCGGCCCGGCGGCTGCTTGTGCTGCTGGCGCAGGCCGACCCAGCGCGTCAATTCGGTGGTCCGTGACTCGTCGCTGTAGATGACGATGTCTTCGTTTTCGCCGCGTGCCGGGTAAAGGCCGAAAACGGCGCGCGCCGTCAGCCAGTTTTCGCAGAGGATTTTTTCCAGCATCGCTTTGGCATCGGCAAACAGTTGGCGCGCTGTTTCGCCGACGGTTTCGTTTTCCAGGATGGCGGGGTAGCGTCCGGCCAGATCCCAGCTCTGGAAGAAGGGCGACCAGTCGATCAGTAATGCGAGATCCTCGAGTTCGAGGTCGATGGTCTGCAGGCCCAGGGTATCGGGGATGGTCGGTGCGAACGGCTGGTTCCACGTGAAACGGTTGGCGCGCGCTTCTTCCAGCGTGACCAGCGTCGGGCCCTTGCGGCCGGCGTGTTCGCTGCGCACGGTTTCGTATTCGGCGACGATCTCGGCCATGTAGCTGTCGCGTTGCTCGGTGGACAACAGCTTGGTGGCGACGCCGACGGCGCGCGAGGCGTCCGGCACGTAAACCACGGCGCCATCGGTGTTGGGGGCGATCTTGATCGCCGTGTGGGCGCGGCTAGTCGTCGCGCCGCCGATGAGCAGCGGCTGCTTCATGTTCAGGCGCTGCATTTCGCTGGCAACGTGCGCCATTTCCTCGAGCGACGGCGTGATCAGGCCGGACAGGCCGATGATGTCGACGCGATGCTCGAGCGCCGCCTTGAGGATGTTGTCGCAGGAAACCATGACACCGAGGTCGACCACGTCGTAGCCGTTGCAGCCGAGCACCACGCCGACGATGTTCTTGCCGATGTCGTGCACGTCGCCCTTGACCGTGGCCATCAGGATCTTGCCCTTGCTGCCGAGGCCGGTACGCGATTTCTCAGCTTCAATGAAGGGCAGCAGATGGGCGACTGCCTGCTTCATGACGCGGGCCGATTTGACGACCTGCGGCAGGAACATCTTGCCGGCGCCGAAGAGGTCGCCGACGACATTCATGCCGCTCATGAGCGGACCTTCGATGACGGCGAGCGGCGGCTTGCCCTCGGCTTCGAGCTGGGCGCGCACTTCCTCGGTGTCGGCCACGACGAAGTCGGTGATGCCCTTGATCAGAGCATGCTCCAAACGCTTTTCCACGGGCTGCTCGCGCCACGACAGATCGGGGCCAGCGTCCTTGGCCTTGCCTTCCTTGACCGTCTGGGCGAACTCGACCAGCGCTTCGCCGGCTTCCGGATTGCGGTTGAGGACGACGTCCTCGACCTTCTGCCGGAGCACTGGCTCGAGATCGTCGTAGATGCCCAGCATGCCGGCATTGACGATGCCCATGGTCATGCCGGCCTTGATCGCGTGGTAGAGGAAGACGGTGTGGATCGACTCACGCACGGTGTCGTTGCCGCGGAAGCTGAACGAGACGTTGGAAACGCCGCCGGAAATGTGGGCGTGCGGCAGGTTGTGCTTGATCCAGCGCGTCGCTTCGATGAAATCGACGGCGTAGTTGTCGTGTTCCGGGATGCCGGTGGCGATGGCGAAAATGTTCGGGTCGAAGATGATGTCTTCGGCCGGGAAGCCGATCCCGGTCAGCAGGTCGTAGGCGCGCTTGGAAATCTCGGTCTTGCGCGCGAAGGTGTCGGCCTGGCCCTGCTCGTCGAAGGCCATGACGATGACCGCGGCGCCGTAGCGGCGGGCCAGTTTGGCCTGTTCGATGAACTTGGCCTCGCCTTCCTTCATCGAGATCGAATTGACGATGCCCTTGCCCTGAATGCACTTGAGGCCGGCCTCGATGACTTCCCATTTCGACGAGTCGATCATGATCGGCACGCGCGAAATGTCGGGTTCGGAGGCGATCAGCTTGAGAAAACGGTCCATCGCGGCGAGCGAATCGAGCATCGCCTCGTCCATGTTGATGTCGATGACCTGCGCGCCGTTCTCGACCTGTTGGCGGGCGACGGCCAGTGCATCGTCGAAGCGACCTTCCAAAATCATGCGGGCGAAAGCCTTCGAGCCGGTGACGTTGGTCCGCTCACCGACGTTCACATAGAGCGAATCGGCGCCGACGTTGAACGGCTCCAGCCCGGACAGGCGCAGTTTCCTTTCGATTTTCGGCACTTTTCTCGGGTTCACCGTGGCAACACGTTCGGCAATAGCCTTGATGTGTTCCGGCGAGGTGCCGCAGCAGCCGCCGACGATATTGACGATACCGGCCTTGGCCCAGCTCTCGATCTCGTCGGCCAGCATGTCCGCCGTTTCGTCGTAGCCGCCGAAGGCGTTGGGCAGGCCGGCGTTCGGGTGGGCGGAAACGTAGCAGTCGCAGACGCGCGACAGTTCCTCTACGTACTGGCGAAGCTCCTTGGCGCCGAGCGCGCAGTTGAGGCCGAAGCTCAAGGGTTTGATGTGGTTCAGTGAATTCCAGAACGCCTCGGCCGTCTGGCCGGACAGCGTGCGGCCGGACGCATCGGTGATCGTGCCGGAAATCATCACCGGCCAGCGCCGGCCGGCGGTGTCGAAGAACTGCTCAATGGCGAACAGTGCGGCCTTGGCGTTCAGCGTGTCGAACACCGTTTCGACCAACAGGATGTCGGCGCCGCCCTCGACCAGGCCGGTGATCGCCTCAAAATAATTGGCGACCAGTTCGTCGAAGGCGACGTTGCGGTAGCCGGGGTCGTTGACGTCCGGCGAGATCGAGGCGGTGCGGCTGGTCGGGCCGAGGACGCCGGCGACGAAACGCGGCTTGGCCGAGTTGGCGGCAGTGAATTCGTCACAGAGCCGCCGGGCCAGCGCAGCCCCTTCGAAATTCAGTTCATAGACCAGTTCGGTCAGGTTGTAGTCGGCCTGCGACACCGAGGTCGAGTTGAAGGTGCAGGTTTCTAGGATGTCGGCGCCGGCTTCCAGATACTCGCGGTGAATGCCGCCGATCACGTCCGGTCGGGTCAGGACCAGCAGATCGTTGTTGCCTTTCAGATCGTGCGGGTGATCGGCGAAGCGCTCGCCTCGGTAATCAGCTTCCTGCAGCCCATGGCGCTGAATCATCGTGCCCATGGCGCCATCGAGGACGAGCAGGCGTTGCCGGAGAAGGGCGGAGAGTTCGGCGGTACGGTCAGGTTGCAGCATGATCACCTCGGCAAAGCGGAAATACACCGGGGACGCCGCAAGAACGAACGGCGCCACAAACCGGATTCGGGGTTTGCGAGCGCCGTTGATCATTGCCGAGCCTGGCCCCGAAATTCACGCCATCGCATGAAAAGGGTCGCAACGCTCCTCGGCAGAGGCCGTAGTTTACTGTCCGCCGTGCAGACTGCCAAGCGCCTTGATTTATTTAGCCTTTGGGGGCGACGCGCTTGCCGGCCTTCTTGACCAGCCCGCTGCCGGTGTCGAAGAAGACGTTGAAGTAGGTCTCCTCCATCGGCGGCATGCCTTCGATCCGCCACTCCCAGACTTCCTCGCGCAGATTGTCGAAAAATTCCACGCGGGCGGGCTGGCCGAGCAGGCGGCGGACCTGGGCAGGCTGCATGCCCGGCTGGACCAGCGCGAAATTCGCATCATTGAGAACCTGTTCGACTTTCTGCACGATGCGATTGCTGCCGAGCGTGATCATGTAGCAGTGGGCACCACTCGGCTGGCGCGTGTATTCCCAGGTCACGCTGCCATCTTCATTGGTGAATTCGAAGCCCGGATTGCCCATTTTGGCGCGAACTTCGTCGGCAGTCGTGATTCCCGGACGGATTTCCTGCAGCACAACGGCGTCGCAACCCGGCAACAGGATGGCGATCAGGGCGGTCGCGGCGGCGGATAGCCATTGGATCACTTTCATGGCGATAGTTTACGCCATTTGCCACTTGCTTTCATAATGCCGATGTAATCCGATCAACGGACATGCCGATGCGCGATCTTGACCCCATAGCAACCCACGCTTTTCTGCAAGGCAACCCGGATGCCTTGCTCGTCGATTGCCGGACGGAAATCGAGTTCATGTATGTCGGCCACCCGGTGGGCGCCGAACATGTTGCGTGGCAGGAGGCGCCGGACTGGGAGATTGATCCGGACTTCGCGGACAAGGTGAAACGGCTGGCGAAGGACGACCTGGCGCGGCCGATTCTTCTCATCTGCCGCAGTGGCCAGCGCTCGCAGGATGCGGGGGCGGTGCTGGAAGCGGCAGGATTTGCCAACGTGATCAATGTCGCCGAAGGCTTCGAGGGGCCGCTTGACGAGAATTTTCATCGCGGCACCCTGGGCGGCTGGCGTTTTCGTGGCCTACCGTGGCAGCAGAGTTGAACGCTGGTGCAGTGCGGTAGCCAGCGCGCCGAGGATGAGAAAGCCCGCCATGGTGGCCGCCAGTGACAGCGTGGATCCCCAGACCAGCGGTGCGATGAGTCCGGCTACCACGCTGTTGAAGCTGGCCTGCAGGAAGGTCTGGCAGGAGGCGGCCATGCCGCGGTTGGCGGGGAAGGGGTCGAGTGCGTAGAGCGTCAGGTTGGGCATCGCCAGCGACATGCCGAGGGTGTAGATGAAGAGCGGCGCAACACTCCATGGCAAGCCGGGTGGCAAGGCCAGGCTGACCCCCAGATTGAACAGTGTGGCGCCGGCCATCACGCCATAGCCCAGGCGGACCGTGCGGGCCGGGCTGCGCTTGCCGGCCAGCCGGCTGGAAGCCCAGGAGCCGAGCAGGAGGCCGCCCATGGCCGGGCCGAACAGCCAGAGAAATCCCGTTTCCGCAACGCCGAGATGGGTCATCAGGAAGACCGGCGCCGACAGCACGTAGATGAAGAATCCCGAGAAGTTGAACGACAGCGCAGCGCAAGAGAGCAGGAAGGGCGGCGAAGTGAGCACTTGCCAGTAGGCGCCGCCGAGATAGGCGGGATGGAGCGACTGGCGCCTTTCCGGCGCCAGGGTTTCGGGCAGCAACTTCCAGCAGGCGACCCACAGGATCACGGTCATCCCGACCAGGAAGGCAAATACCGAGCGCCAGCCGAACCAGGCCTGCAGCCAGCCGCCAATCACTGGCGCGATGGCCGGAGCCAGCGCAAACATCATGGTGATGTGCGCCATCAGGCGCTGGGCTGCCGGGCCGTCATAGAGGTCGCGGACGATGGCCCGGGCGATGACGATGCCGGCACCCGCTGTCACGCCCTGCAGTGCCCGCCAGACCCACAGCTGGCCGATGCTGGTGGCGAAGGCACAGCCGGCGGACGCGACCGCGAACAGCGCCAGCGCCCCGAGGATGATCCGCCGCCGGCCGAAGCGGTCGGACAGCGCACCATGCCAGAGCGTCATCACCGCAAAGGCCAGCAGATAGGCGGACAGGGTTTGCTGGACCTCGATCGGGGTCGCCTGCAGTTTTTCGCCGATGTCGGGGAAGGACGGCAGGTAGGTGTCGATCGAGAACGGCCCGAGCGCCGCCAGCGCAGCGAGCAGCAGGGCGATCCCGCGAGGTGCGGCGGGGCGTTCAGTCACGCGCGAAGCGCCGGTACTGGATGGCCTCGGCGACATGCGCGGCGCGAATCTCGGCGCTGCCGGCCAGGTCGGCGATGGTGCGTGCCACCTTGAGTACGCGGTGCCAGGCGCGTGCCGAGAGTTCGAGTTTTCGGCTGGCCTGCTTGAGCAGGCTGCTGCCGGCTGCGTCCGGCGTGCAGTGGCGCTCGACTTCGCCCGGCGTCAGCCGGGCGTTGGCCTTGCGCTGGCGTTCCCGTTGCCGGGCCAGCGCCGATGCGACGCGCCCGCGGGCGCTCGCCGAGGACTCTCCGTCGGCCTGGCCGGCGAGCGCCTCGACCGGCAGCGCCGGGACTTCGATCAGCAGGTCGATGCGGTCGAGGAAGGGGCCGGAAAGCTTGCCGCGATAGCGCGCCACCTGGTCGGGTGTGCACCGGCACTTGCCGTTGCTATGCCCGAGGAAGCCACAAGGACACGGATTCATCGCGGCAACCAGCTGAAACTCGGCGGGAAATTCAGCCTGGCGGGCGGCGCGGGCGATATGGATACGCCCGGATTCAAGTGGTTCGCGCAGGGTTTCCAGTACTTTCCGGTCGAATTCGGTCAATTCGTCGAGGAAGAGCACGCCCTGGTGGGCGAGCGAGATTTCACCGGGGCGCGGCGGGTTGCCGCCGCCAACCAGCGCCACGGCCGAGGCGGTGTGGTGCGGCGAACGAAAGGGCCGGCGGCCGAATCGTTCAGGCTGGAATTGCCCGACCAGCGACAGGATGGCCGCCGAGGCCTTGGCGGCTTCGCCGTCGAGCGTCGGCATCAACCCTGGCAGGCGGGCGGCGAGCATCGATTTTCCCGAACCCGGCGGGCCCACCATCAACAGGGAATGATTTCCTGCCGCAGCGACTTCCAGCGCGCGCTTGGCCTGGCCTTGGCCGCGCACGTCGGCGAGGTCCGGGAAAATCGTCTCGTTTTCGAGGTCGACCCGGGCAGGCCTGGAAAGACTGCCCTGTCCAGCAAGGTGAGCGCACACTTCAAGCAGCGAACGGGCCGCATAGATGCGTTCGCAGCCGGTCAGGGCAGCTTCGCGGGCGCTTGCTTCGGGGAGGACGAATGCCTTGCCGATCCCGGAGGTCTGCAGGGCCATGGCCAGTGCCCCGCGTACCGGGCGCAATTCGCCGGACAGCGAAAGTTCGCCGGCAAACTCGTAATCGGCCAGCGATTGCGCCGGAATCTGGCCGCTGGCGGCGAGAATGCCGAGCGCGATCGGCAGGTCGAAGCGGCCGGACTCCTTGGGCAGGTCGGCCGGGGCCAGATTGACGGTGATCCGCTTGGCGGGAAATTCAAACCCGGAATTGACAATCGCCGCGCGCACGCGGTCGCGCGCTTCCTTGACCTCGGTGTCCGGCAGGCCGACCAGCGTGACCGCCGGCAGGCCGCTGGCCAGATGGACCTCGACGGTGACCGGCGGCGCGTGCAATCCGTCCAGCCCGCGGCTTTGTGCGACGGCGAGCGCCATGCCCGGTTACTGAGCCGGCCGGTTTTCTTCGAGCGCCGCAACGCGCGCTTCGAGTTCCTTGAGTTTTTCGCGGGTGCGCGCCAGTACCTGGGCCTGGATGTCGAATTCCTCGCGGGTGACCAGATCCAGCTTGGCAAAGACGCCGCTCAGCGCCGCCTTGGCATTTTTTTCAAAATCCCTGGCCGGTGAATTGGCGAGCAGCGCGCTCATCTTGTTGCCGAGTTCTTCCAGTGTTTTCGGGTCGAGCATGGGGTTCCTCCGTGGGAGAAAAGTTTAACACAGGGCATCGCGCGCCCCTTTTTGAGCATTTGCTCGTAGCTGGTGCGCAGACCTTGTGCGCAGCACCAAGATGGTGCGCAGATTGGATGGCGAATATCGGCAAAGCGGATGAAGCAATTGATTTCTATCAAAAAATCGGATCTGGCACGAGATCTGCTCATGTTGCTCCGCACAATTTCTTTCTTTGTCTTCAACCTTCATCGCAGGAGATTCATCATGAAAAAGTCCCTTATCGCTGTTGCCCTCGCCAGCCTGTTCGCCCTGCCGGCCCTGGCCCAGACCAATGACGAGTCCAAGGACGCCGTCGCACCTGCCAGCGACCACAGCTTCACCGGCAACCTCGGCCTGTTCTCCAGCTACCGCTTCCGCGGCATCGATCAGACCAACGGCAAGCCGGCCCTGCAAGGCGGTTTCGACTACGCGCATTCGAGCGGCATCTACCTTGGCAACTGGAACTCCAACGTCTCCTCCGGCGCCGGTTTTGCCGACGGCAATCTCGAAATGGACTTCTACGGTGGCTGGAAGACGACATTCGCCGAAGATTTCGGCCTCGATGTGGGTGCCCTGTATTACTACTACCCGGGTTCCACCGCTGGCCCGCTGTCCGGCACCAATGCAAGCAATCCCGGCGCAACTGCGAGCGGAACGGTCAATAACTTTGAACTCTACATCGCCGGCAGCTGGAAATTCCTGACCCTGAAATACAACTACGCCTTGACCGACTACTTCAGCCTGCCCGATTCCAAGGGCACCAGCTATCTCGATCTGTCGGCCAACTACCCGCTTGCCGATGGCTGGGCGATCAATGCGCACGTCGGGCACCTGTTTGCCAAAGGCTACGACTACAACACCAGCGGCGACCAGAGCATCAGCTACACCGACTGGAAACTGGGCGTGACCAAGGACGTCAGCGGCTGGGTCTTCGGCCTTGCTTACGTCGGCACCAATGCCAACGGCAACTGTAACAACGGCGAGTTCTACTGCTTCGCCAACTCGCTGAACGGCAATGGCCAGACCGGCGGGAGCTTCAAGGATGCCGGCCGTGGCATCGCGGTCGCTTCGGTCACCAAGTCCTTCTGATCCAGTCTGCAGCTTCCCCGTTCGCGGGGAAGCACCAACATCCAATATTTTGGGGAACCAGCCATGAAATTCGTTACCGCCATCATCAAGCCGTTCAAGCTTGACGAAGTGCGTGAGGCGCTGTCCGCCATCGGCGTGCAGGGTGTCACGGTCACCGAAGTGAAAGGTTTCGGCCGGCAGAAAGGGCACACCGAGCTGTACCGGGGCGCCGAGTACGTCGTCGATTTCCTGCCCAAGGTGAAGGTCGAAGCTGCCGTCAAGGCCGACCAGATCGACCAGGTCATCGAGGCCATCGAGAAATCGGCCAGCACCGGCAAGATCGGCGACGGCAAGATCTTTGTCTTCGACCTTGAACAAGTCATTCGTATCCGTACCGGCGAAACCGGTACGGATGCCCTGTAAGGAGCGAATCATGAAACGCGTATTTGCTTTGCTTGCTCTGGTCGGCGCCGTCGCTTTCGGCGCGCCGGCCTGGGCCGAAGAAAAGGTGGCCGCTCCGGCGGCCAGTGCCGTGGTGGCGGGGAGCACCGCACCGGCTACGGCAGTTGTCGCGCTGGTTGAGGCCGGGGCGCCAGGCGAAGCGGCTGCAGCGCCTGCGCCGGTGCCCAACAAGGGCGATACCGCCTGGATCATGGTCTGCGCCGCGCTGGTCATCCTGATGTCGATCCCCGGCCTGGCCCTGTTCTACGGCGGCCTGGTGCGCACCAAGAACATGCTGTCGGTGCTGATGCAGGTGTTCACGATCTTCTCGTTGATCACCGTGTTGTGGGTGGTTTATGGGTACTCGGCGGCCTTCACCGAGGGCAGCGCCTTCTTCGGCACGCTCGACAAGCTGTTCCTCAAGGGCATCACGCCGGAATCGGTCGGAGCGACCTTCTCCAAGGGAGTAGTCATTCCCGAGCTCGCCTTCGTGATCTTCCAGGGGGCCTTCGCGGCCATCACCTGCGGCCTGATCGTCGGTGCCTTCGCCGAACGCGCCAAGTTCTCCGCCATTCTGGTATTCATGGTCATCTGGTTCACGCTGTCGTACATCCCGATGGCGCACATGGTCTGGTACTGGGCCGGCCCGGATGCCTATACCGATGCGGCCGCAGCCGAAGCTGCCGGTGCCACTGCCGGCTTCCTCTTCCAGAAGGGGGCGCTCGATTTCGCCGGTGGCACCGTGGTGCATATCAACGCGGCGATCGCCGGCCTGGTCGGTGCCTACATGGTGGGCAAGCGTACCGGCCTGGGTAACGTCGCCATGGCGCCGCACTCCCTGACCTTCACGATGATCGGTGCTTCCCTGCTGTGGTTCGGCTGGTTCGGCTTCAACGCCGGCTCCGCCCTCGAAGCCTCGGGCGGTGCGGCGCTGGCCATGGTCAACACCTGGGTGGCGACTGCCGCGGCGGCTCTCTCCTGGCTGTTTGCCGAATGGATGATCAAGGGCAAGCCCTCGATGCTGGGCGCGGCTTCCGGCGCGGTGGCAGGTCTGGTGGCAATCACCCCGGCGGCTGGCTTCGTCGGCGTCATGGGCGGCATCGTGATCGGCCTGCTGGCTGGCGTGGTCTGCCTGTGGGGCGTGAATGGCCTGAAGAAGCTGCTCGGCGCCGACGACTCGCTCGACGTCTTCGGCATCCATGGTGTGGGCGGCATCCTCGGCGCCATCCTGACCGGTGTCTTCGTCGATCCGGCGCTTGGCGGCACGGGCGTCTATGACTACGTGGCCAACAGTGTCGGTGAGTTCAACATGGGTGCGCAGGTCATCTCGCAGTTGTGGGGTGTCGGTACCGTGGTCGTCTGGTCCGGCGTCGTCTCCATCGTTGCCTTCAAGCTGGTGGATATCGTCATCGGTCTGCGTGTGCCGGAAGAGGAAGAGCGCGAAGGCCTCGACCTTACCTCGCACGGCGAAACCGCCTACCACCACTAAACAGAGTTTCGTAGTCTCTCTCCCTTCGGGCGCCCTCGGGCGCCCATTTTTTTGCCAGATGTCGCCACGACGAATGCTTGATGCGATAATCGCGCGCTGATTTTTCAGCCTTTTTTCTTGAGCCGCACCGTTCGCGGCCACTTGCCTCTGTCTCACCAGGAAACCGACCCAAATGAACAACAACAAGCTCACCCTATGCGCCGGCGCATGGCTCATTGCGGCTACAACGGGCAGCAGTGCTGCCCTTGCCCAGAGCGCCCTTGGCGACTGCCGCAGCATTGCGGCAAGCATGGAACGTCTGGCCTGCTACGATGCCGCCGCAGCGCGCGCCGAAGTCACCGGCAAGAACGCCGCCGTCCCGGCGTCGACGGCGCAGCCGGCCGCCCCAGCCGCGCCTGCTGCCACGGCCGCGGCCGTACCGGCGGCGCCAAGATCGGCATCGATCATCGATAGCCAGTGGGCTTTCGATCCCGATTCAACGCGCTATGACATCAGTTTCCATAACTCGAACTACCTGCTCTTCGCCCGCTATTCGAACGACTTCAACAGCGCTCCGTATGCCTCGCTGATTCAGGCCCGCGGTACGGACTACAACTATGACAACACCGAGGCCAAGTTCCAGCTCAGTTTCAAGGCGCGCCTGTGGACGACCGACGACCGGCGCTGGGGCGTCTGGGCGGCGTATACGCAGCAAAGCCAGTGGCAGATCTACAACGGTGACGAGTCACGTCCGTTCCGCGATACCAACTACATGCCCGAGCTGTTCGTCAGCTACCGGCCCGATATCGATCTCGGCGGCGGCTTCAACCTGAAGTTGCTCAACGCCGGCTACAACCATCAATCGAACGGGCGTTCGGACATTCTCTCGCGCAGTTGGGACCGCCTGTTCGTGATGGCCGGCGTCGAGCGCGAAAACCTCGCCCTGTACGGAACGCTCTGGTATCGCCTGCCGGAAAACGAGGATCAGGACGACAACCCGGACATCACCGATTATTACGGCCACGGCGAGCTCAACGCGTTGTACCGCTGGCGCGGCAACAGCTTCAAGTTGTCGGCACGCGGCAATGTGTCCACCGGCAAGGGATCCGTTCAGGCCGGCTGGTTCACCCCGCCGCTGCTTGGCCCGCTGCGTGGCTACGTGCAAGTATTTTCCGGTTATGGCGAGAGCCTGATCGATTACAACTGGAACCAGACCACCGTCGGTGTCGGCGTCGCGCTCAGCGACGGGTTCTAGAATTTTTCTGTGAGCGCGCCGGGCGGCGGTGTTCACCCCGTGCATTCGGGCTCACTGAAACAGCCGGTAGCTGGCCTGCTCGGGCGCCGGGCGCACACAGTTGCGACCGGCCGCCTTGGCCTGGTAGAGCGCGTCGTCGGCGCTCAGCGTAGCCCGGTCGAGGGCTTCGTCGCCGGGCAGGCAGCGGGCGATGCCACAACTGACCGACAGCCTCACCTGGCCGCGTGGGCTGTCCAGCGTGATTTGGTTGACGGCATGACGAATCCGTTCGGCGACCAGATGGGCCCCCGTCGGTGAGGTGTCGGGCAGCAGCAGGCGAAACTCGTCGCCCCCCGCCCGCGCAAAGATGTCCTGTTCCCGCAGATTTTCACTGACCACCGCAACAAATCTGCGCAATGCCTCGTCGCCGGCGGCATGCCCGAGGTTGTCGTTGATTTCCTTGAAGTGATCGAGATCGATCACCACCAGTGCGAGGTCGCCGCCGTTGCGCGCCAGACGCGACATCTCGTGCTGGGCAAGATCGTAGAAGGTTCGCAGGTTATAGGCGCCGGTCAGGAAATCGGTCGCCGCCAGAACCTCGAGCCGCCGCTCGAGTGCCTTGCGTTCCGAGATGTCGAGCATCGCGCCGACAATCCCATCCGGATTTCCCGCGGCATCGAGAAAGACCGCCTTGTGAAAGACGACATCATGCACCGTGCCGTCGGCATAGCGGACACGTGTTTCGTAGGTCTGGGCACCACCTCGCGCCAGATGTTCGATATCCGATTTTTCATAGACGCGCGCCATTTCCTCGGGCGCGACGTCGAAGACGGTCTTGCCGACGAGATCTGCCGCCGACACGCCGATGTAGGTTTCGAAGGCCTTGTTGCAGGCAATGTAGCGGCGCTCGCGATCCTTGACAAAGATCGGAACCGGCAGGGTATCGAACGTCGCCTGGAGGCGTAGCAGGTGCGCTAGGCGCGCCGGCGAGACCGCTTCCCGACAGGCGTTTCGCGTCCCGGCCTGCAGACGGGTGACGATCAGGTCGATGCGCTCGGCATCGTCCAGCGCGGCGCAGTCAAGAGCGTTGTCGTGAATGGCGCGGCGGGCCAGGTCAGGATTGTACGGGTCGAGCAGGATGACGTGCGGAAAGCCTTCCGGACACATCGGGTGAAAGCGCTGCTGCCAGTCGGCGTAGGCGGCTTCCCCGTCGATCGCGACCATGACCCCCAGGGCATTCCTGGACGGCTCGCAGTCGCCGGACGGGTTGGGAGTGACGGCGACCAGCCCCGGCACCGCGGGCAGCGCCGAACGCTTGCGGGTGCGCAAGTCGAGGAGCAGCAGGCGAGGGGTTTGCAGCGGAGCCGGCACGGTCTTGTCCCATTGATCGATGGGGCCATGTTAGGAGTCCGTGATGCAGTGCAACAGGAAATATTTCTCGGTGCGTCGTCGCCGGATTCGTCGAGTCGGCAAAAACCGTGAGCAATTTCACAGGCTGGCACAAATAACCGGGGGTGAGCCGGGCATTCGGGTCACGGAGCGCGCGAATTGTGCCCGAAATTTGCGGTCGACCGTGCCCTGCGGGGTGCAGCCGGTTTAGCGGAAGACGACCGTCTTGTTGCCATGCACCAGCACCCGGTCTTCGAGATGGTAGCGCAGGCCGCGGGCGAGGACGGTTTTCTCGATGTCCTTGCCGTAACGCACCATGTCTTCCGGTGAGTCGGAATGGTCGATGCGGATCACGTCCTGCTCGATGATCGGCCCGGCGTCGAGTTCGCTGGTGACGTAATGGCAGGTGGCACCGATCAGCTTGACGCCGCGCGTGTAGGCCTGGTGGTAGGGCTTGGCGCCGGCGAAGCTGGGCAGGAAGCTGTGGTGGATGTTGATGATGCGGCCGGACAGTGCATCGCAGAGGGCGGGAGAGAGGATCTGCATGTAGCGGGCGAGGACCATCGTGTCGCCGCGCACGTCATCGAAGATGCGCTGCATCTCGGCGTAGGCGCCGGCCTTGTTGTCCGGTGTGACCGGCACATGGTGGAAGGGGATGCCGTGCCACTCGACAAAACCGCGGAAGGTATCGTGGTTGGAGATCACGCAGGGGATCTCTATGTCGAGTTCCTTCGCCTGCCAGCGCGCCAGCAGGTCGTAGAGGCAGTGTTCCTGTTTGGAGACGAGGACGACGACACGTTTCTTGACCGCGCTGTCGCTGATCCGCCAGTCCATGGAGAGTGGCTCGCCGACCTCGACGCGGAAGCGCTCGCGAAACTCGGCGAGCAGGAAGGGCAGCGAATCGGCCTTGATCTCGATACGCATGAAATAGCGACCGGTCAGCACGTCCGAATGGAAGCTCGACTCGAGAATCCAGCCGCCATTGCCGGCGATGAAGCCGGAAACGCGGGCGATGATGCCGACCTGGTCAGGGCAGGAGGCGGAGAGCGTGTAGAACCGGTTGCGATGCATGGTTTTTGAGCTTAGGCGGCGTTGGCAAAAGCCTTGTCGATTTCCTTGCGCAGATCGTCATAGTTCAAGACAACTGGGTACTGGGGGAATTCGCGGATGACGTTTTCCGGCGGGTGGAACAGGATGCCGCCGTGCGCTTCGCCGAGCATTGCCGTGTCGTTGTAGGAATCGCCGGCGGCGACGATGGTGAAATTCAGCTCCTTGAAGCGCTTGACTGCCTCGCGCTTCTGGTCCGGCATGCGCAGGTGGTAATCGACCAGCATGCCGTCGGCGTCGTCTTCCAGCGAATGGCAGAACAGCGTCGGCCAGCCGAGCTGGCGCATCAGCGGGTGGGCGAATTCATAGAAGGTGTCGGACAGGATGACGACCTGATAATCTTCGCGCAGCTTGTCGAGGAAGGCACGGGCGCCCGGCATCGGGCCCATTTCGCCGATCACCTTCTGGATGTCCGGCAGGCCGAGCTTGTGCTCGCGCAGGATGTTCAGTCGGTAGGTCATCAGCTTGTCGTAGTCCGGCTCGTCGCGGGTCGTCCGCTTGAGTTCCGGAATGCCGGTACGCTCGGCGAATTCGATCCAGATTTCAGGAACAAGGACCCCTTCGAGGTCGAGACAGACGATTTGCACGGTTGGACTCCAGCGAGAGGTGCGGAAAAACCGGGATTTTACCTGAGTGGTGATTGATTTCGGGCTGTTTTGGACGTTGACCTCAGCATGCTCGGTCGTTTTCGCTTCGCGACTTTTCCTTGCTCACCGCCATCGTGAAATTCCCGGCCAATTCGCTGACCGGATCGCCGGCCAATCGAGCGTCAACCCGGTCGGGTTATAATCCGAGAGTTTTGTTGCCTCCGTGCCTTGCCGGTGCAAGGACCTCTTTCAGCTTTCACCACCATGTTCCCGAAAAATGTCGACCCAGAATTTTCCTGACGCGAATGCCGCGTTGCCGCTCGTGCCGGCACAGACGCTTTCCGTGGTTGTCCCGGTGCGTAACGAGGCAGACAACATCCTGCCGCTGATCGAGGAGATCGATGCGGCATTGACGGGAAAGCTGGATTACGAAATTGTCTATGTCGATGACGGCAGCACCGATGCAACGCCGGAACGGCTTGCTGCCGCAAGAACCACCCGGCCGCACCTGAAAATCGTGCGGCATCGGCAAAGTTGCGGTCAGAGCACTGCGGTGCGCAGCGGCGTTCTGGCCGCAACCGGTGACTGGATCGCGACGCTCGACGGCGACGGGCAGAATGATCCGGCCGACATTCCGAGTCTGCTTGCGGTAGTAACCGACCCCGCGCGCTCGGCCGGGGTGCAGCTGGTCGGCGGCAATCGGCGCGGGCGCCGCCAGGATACCTGGATCAAGCGCGTCTCGTCGGTGATCGCCAATGGCGTGCGCAGCCGCATGCTGCGCGACGAGACCCCGGATACGGGCTGCGGTCTGAAACTCGTCCGGCGCGACGTGTTTCTTGATCTGCCCTATTTTGACCACATGCACCGCTTTCTGCCGGCGCTCGTTCAGCGCCGGGGCGGCAAGGTCGTATCGATTCCGGTCAGCCATCGCCAGCGCATGCAGGGTAAATCCAATTACGGGACCATCGACCGCCTGCTGGTCGGCATTGTCGACCTGTTCGGCGTGATGTGGCTGATCCGCCGTTCGCGGCGCCCGGAAATCTCCGTGGAGTGATTCGCCTTGGAACATGGACTGGGCTATTTTCTGGTGCATCTGATCGATCAGTTGCGGGACTGGTATACCGCCCAGCCAGCAGTCGAACTGGCCTGGCTGGCGTTTGGACTGGCTGGTCAGACATTGTTCATGATGCGCTTCATCGTGCAGTGGATCCACAGCGAACGCCACCAGAAAAGCGTCATTCCCGTCAGTTTCTGGTATCTCAGCCTGCTGGGCGGCTTGTCGGTGCTCGCCTACGGCTTTCACCGCGCCGATCCGGTGATCATTCTCGGGCAATTGCCGGGCACGATCGTCTATTCCCGCAATCTGATGCTGATTCGCCGCGAGCGGCGGCAGAGTCAGCGCGCCGGCTGACCCGATGACCTCGGTTTCGCCAGCCGCCAGGCGTGCCGTCGCGCTCGGCGTTATCGCCGTGTGGGCGCTTTTTGCCGGCGTCTCGCTGGCCACCCACACCTTTCTGCCGGTCGATGAAACGCGCTATCTCACCGTCGCCTGGAACATGTGGCTACGCGGCGACTTCCTGGTTCCGTGGCTCAACGACATTCCCTATCATCACAAGCCGCCGCTGCTGTTCTGGAGCATTCATGCCGGCTGGGCAGTGACTGGGGTAAATGACTGGTGGCCGCGCATCGTGCCCGGTCTCTATGGCCTTGCTGCCACCTGGCTGACCTGGCGCATCGCCCGGCGCCTGTGGCCCGACGACGAACGGGCGGCGCTCCTCGCCCCGATCCTGCTGGTCGGCTGCCTGTGGTGGTCGTTGTTCGCCGCGGCCGCGATGTTCGACATGTTGATCGCCTTCTTCACCGCGCTTGGCATGCTCGGCATCCTGACTGCGGCAGAGGGGCGCCTGGCGCGCGGATTCTTCATTGTCGGCCTGGCACTCGGCGGCGGCCTGCTGGCGAAGGGGCCGACCATTTTCCTGCAGGTTCTGCCGGCAGCGGTGCTGGCGCCCTGGTGGATGACCACCCGGCCGACCCGCGGCTGGGGCGCCTGGTATGGTGCAGTCCTGCTTGCGGTCTTGCTGGGGGCGGCACTCGTGCTCGCCTGGGCGATACCTGCGGCACTGCGTGGCGGTCCCGAATACGCCCACATGCTTTTCTGGGGCCAGACTGCCGACCGGATGGTCAATTCCTTTGCCCATCGGGCACCGGTCTGGTGGTACCTCGTCCTGGCGCCGGCCATCGTGTTTCCCTGGTTGTTCTGGCCGCCGCTCTGGCGCGCCCTGGTTTCATTGCGCAGACGAATCGATCCCGGGCTGCGCTTTACGATTGCCTGGGCGCTTCCGGTATTCGTCGCCTTTTCCTTCATCAGCGGCAAGCAGGCCCATTATCTCTTGCCCCTGGTTTCGGCTTTTGCCTTGCTTGCGGCCCGCTTGCTGGCGCAATCCAATCCGCTCGTGACGCGGCGCAGCCAGATGCTCCCGGCGCTTAGTAGCATCGTGCTGGGTGGCGCGCTTGGCGCAGCGCCGCTGCTCGCGCAGCGCTTCAACGGCGCCGCCTGGATCGCCGAGGTGCCGGCGCTGGGGGGGATCGGTCTGGTGCTTTGGGGCTTACTGCTGCTGGTGCCAAAGCGGCCGCGGCTCGAGACGGCGTCCGCCCTGCTGGCCGGAATCAGCGTCGTGATCGTGGTCACCGCCGATGTGGCGGTGCTCCGGTCGGCGGGGGATGCCTACGACCTGCGACCCATGGCCCGCTACCTGAAGGATCTCGAGGTGCGCGGCGTGCCGGTGGCCCACCTTGCCAAATACCATGGGCAGTATCAGTTTCTCGGGCGACTCGAGCGTGCCCCCGAGGTCGTCGATCCCGAGCGTATCGGAGAATGGTTCGCCCGCCACCCCGACGGCCGGGTCATCATTTATTTCAGGAAGCCCCCCGCAGGGGCCCGTCCCGAATATGTGCAGGCCTTCGCCGGCAAGACGGTGGCGGTTTTTGACCGAAGCGCCTGGGTCCAGGTTGATCCGGCCGCCGGTTCACGAGATGGCGGGGGCGGAGAGGCGGGCGATTAGGCGGGCCACTGGAAGCACCGGGCGATCAGTCGACGGAAGGCAGGGCTTCCAGCACCTCATGGACTTCCAGCCAGCGCATTTCCGCCGCATCGATCTGTTCGCCGAGAGTCCCCGCCTGCCGGTGCATTTCCTCGCTTTTTTCCCGGTTGACCGTGGCATAGAAGTCGGGATCGGCGAACTGCGCCTCCAGCGCGGCTTTTTCCTCGTTCCACCTGGCCAGCTTGCGCTCAAGCTGCTCGATTTCCTTGAGCAGCGGCCGGCGTTGCGCCAATAGCGCCTGCCGGCTCGCCCTGGCGTCGGCACGTTGCTGCAGGCGCTCGGTTTTTTCTGTCGCAACTTCCGGTTCCGGCGCCTTGTCGGCGTTGCGCCGGGCGGCGAGCCAGGCGGCGTAGTCGTCAAGATCGCCGTCGAATTCAGTGACCTCGCCGTCGGCGACCAACAGGAGTTCGTCGGCGCAGGTGCGCAGGAGGTGGCGGTCGTGCGAGACGAAGACGACGCCGCCTTCGAAATCCTGCAGGGCGAAGGTCAGCGCTTCGCGCATTTCGAGGTCGAGGTGGTTGGTCGGTTCGTCGAGCAGCAGCAGGTTGGGCTTGGTGCGGATCATCAGCGCCAGCGCCAGGCGCGATTTTTCGCCGCCGGAGAAGGGTTCAATGGCGCGCGTCGCCATGTCGCCGCGGAAATCGAAGCCGCCGATGTAGTCGCGCAGTTCCTGCTCGGTCGCCGTCGGGTCGAGGCGGACAAGGTGTTGCAGCGGCGATTCGTCGGGACGCAGTTGTTCGAGCTGGTGCTGGGCGAAGTAGCCGATGTTCAGCGCCTTGGCTTCCTTGCGTTCGCCGCCTTGCTGGGGGATGGCGTTGGCCAGTAGCTTGATCAGCGTCGATTTACCGGCGCCATTGCGGCCGAGCAGGCCGATGCGGCAGCCGGGGCGCAGGGTCAGCGTGACGTGGTCGATGATCTTGTGGTCGGCATAGCCGGCCGAGGCTTTTTCGATGCTCAGCAGCGGGTCGGGCAGGGCGGTCGGCTGGCGGAAGCTGAAGTGGAAGGGCGAATCGACGTGGGCGGCGGCGACCATTTCCATGCGTTCCAGCGTCTTGATCCGGCTTTGCGCCTGGCGGGCCTTGGTGGCCTTGGCCTTGAAGCGCTCGATGAAGCTCGACAGGTGGGCGATTTCGCGCTGCTGAGCCTCATAGGACGACTGTTGCGTGGCGAGGCGGGCAGCGCGGGCGCGTTCGTAGTCGCTGTAGCCGCCGCTGGTCAGGCTCAGGCGCTGGAGGTCGATGGCGATGATCTGGCCGACGACGGCGTCGAGGAAATCGCGGTCGTGCGAAATGAGGAGTAGCGTCGCTGGCGTGTTCTTGAGCCAGTTTTCCAGCCAGAAGACGGCGTCGAGGTCGAGGTGGTTGGTCGGTTCATCCAGAAGCAGGAGGTCCGCACGGCAGGACAGGGCGCGGGCAAGGTTGAGGCGCACCCGCCAGCCGCCGGAGAATTCGGCCACCGAGCGCGAAAAATCGGCATCGGTAAAGCCGAGGCCATGCAGTACTTCGGCGACGCGCGCCCGTGCCGAGTAACCGCCGATATCCGCGTAGCGGGCATGCAGATGGCCGATTTCCTCCCCGTCGCCGGCCGCTTCCGCTGCGGCCAGTTCGCGCTCGACGCGGCGCAGTTCGACATCGCCGTCGAGGACGAAATCGATGGCGGCATCGGGCAGGGCCGGCGTTTCCTGGGCAACGCGAGCGATGTGCCAGCTGGCCGGGATTTCGACGTTGCCGGATTCGGCGTGCAACTCGTTGGCGAGCAGCGCGAAGAGGCTCGATTTGCCACAGCCGTTGGCGCCGACGACGCCGACCTTCCAGCCGGTGTGCAACTGGACATTGGCATCGACGACCAGTGGGCGGCCGGCGCGCGCGAAGGTGACTTGGCGGAGGGCGATCATGAGGCGGGCGATTATAACGGCGGGCTGCTAGAATCCGCTCACTCCGTCAGCTTTCGTTCCCATGACCCTGTCTTCCCCTATCGCCCTCCTGCCGTGCCGCGCCTTCAGCAAAAAACTTTCCGGGGCCGCCTGCCTGCTCGCTTTCACGTTTCTTTGCGGACTGGCGGGTGCGGCTGACCAGGCGGGTTCGGCGGAACAGCTGGCGGATTGGGAGCAGCGTCTGCTTCGGGCGGGTGAATTGCAGCGTGCCGGCGCGGCGCAAAAGGCAGAGGCCGAGATACTTTTCGAGCAGCGCAAGACCGCGTGCTTCCGGAAATTTCTGGTGAACAGTTGCCAGAATTCCGCTTACGACGATTACATCGAATCCGGCAAGGCAGCGCGCCGCCTGGAGAACGAAGGCAAGGCCATAGAGCTTCAGGTCAAGAAGGAGCAATTGAACGCGCGCGACATGCAACATGCCGCGGAAGCCGCGCAACGTGAGGCGGAACTGAAGGAGCGCGCCGCAGCGACGGTGGCCGCGCGTAGTGCAGCCGAGGCCGAAGCAGCAGCAACGCTGGCCAAGAAGGCGCAGCAGGCGGAAGCGGGGGCGCAGCGCAAGGCGCAGGACGCCCAGCGCCTGCAGCAGAGGCAGGCCGAGCACGACGCGCGCGTTGCCGAACACAAGGAAAAAGCTGCCGCCAAGGCACCGCCCAGCGCCCCGGCAAAGCCCTGAAGCTCAGCCGCTGATTGCGGTCAGCTGCCCGATCAGCTTCCGGATCGGCGTCGGCACCCCGGCTGTTGCGGCGCGTTCGAGCGTGATCCAGTGCACGCCCGGTTGATTGACCATCGGCACGGGTTCGACCAAATACAACACGGGTTCGAGGGTCAGCCGGAAATGCGTGAAGCTGTGCCTGAGCGGGGCCAGCGCGCGCTGGCTGGCGACAGTCAGGCCGAAGCGGGCGGCGATTGTCGCGGCATTTCCTTCCGGCGGCACCAGCAGCCCGCCCCACAGGCCGCTCGGCGGACGGCGTTCGAGCAGCAGGTGGCGGCCGTCGCTGATCAGCGCAAATGCCGTACGCCGCTCGGGCAGTTTCAGGCGTGGCCGCGCCGTGGGCAACTCGCCTTGGCGGCCGCTCAATTGCGCCTGGCAGGTGGCGGCCAGCGGACAGTCGGCGCAGTTCGGGCGGCTGCGCGTGCACAAGCTTGCGCCGAGGTCCATCAGGCCCTGCGTGTAGGCTTCGATACCGGTTGCCGGCAACAGGCGTTCGGCCAACTCCCACAATTCGCGCTCAACGGCGGCCGAGCCGGGAAAACCGTCGATCGCGAAGTAACGGCACAGCACGCGCTTGACGTTGCCGTCGAGAATGGCGGCACGCTCCCCGAAGGCGAAGGCGGCAATGGCCGCCGCCGTCGAGCGGCCGATGCCGGGCAGGGCGGCGAGTTGCGTTGCGGATTTGGGGAAGTTTTCGCCGTGGACCGTAACCAGCTGCTGCGCGCAGCGATGCAGGTTGCGCGCCCGGGCGTAGTAGCCGAGCCCGGCCCAATGTTCGATCACCGCCTCGAGCGGGGCCTCGGCCAGCGCCCGCAGTGTCGGGAAGCGCGCCAGGAAGCGCTCGTAGTAAGGAATGACAGTGACCACCTGGGTCTGTTGCAGCATGATCTCGGACAGCCAGATCCGGTAGGGATCGCGCGTGTTCTGCCAGGGCAGGTCATGGCGTCCGGCAGCTTTTTGCCAGACGATCAGGCGGTCGGTAAAGGCGGCAGTGAGGGAAAACTCGGCGGGCAAATCAGTCTCGACGCGCAGATGCGGAGCACGGATAATACGGCCTTTTCGTTACCTCCCGAGCCGATGAGCCAGATTCAGGACGACACCCGAGCCCTGCGCAATGCATACGGGCGCTTCGCGACCGGCGTGACCATCGTCACCGCGCTCGACGCGGACGGCCAGCCGGTCGGCCTGACTGTCAACTCGTTTTCCGCCGTCTCGCTGAATCCGCCACTGGTGCTCTGGTGTCTCGACGACGCCTCGCACAACCTCGACGCCTTCCGCCGCGCCAGTCACCATGCCATCAACGTGCTGTCTGCCGGACAGGTCGATCTGTCGAATCGCTTTGCCACCTGGCCGGTTGACCGCTTTGCCGGTTTGCCCTGGCGGGCCGGCCGCGGTGGCGCGCCGCTGCTGCCCGGCTGCTGTGCCAGCTTTGAAGTGGTCAATGAAGTGGCCCATGCCGGTGGCGACCACACGATCTTCGTCGGCCGCGTCGAGAAATTCAGCGAAACCACCGGACTCGCGCCGCTGCTCTTTCATGCCGGCCAGTATCGGGAACTGCGCGAAGAGCTGCACGAGGATTGAACCCGGAGACGGCAGCGCTTAGAATGCAGCCTCTTGCCCAGAGCGGGCGTCGTATAATGGTAATACCCAAGCTTCCCAAGTTTGTGCCGTGGGTTCGATTCCCATCGCCCGCTCCACATTGATTCGGCTGCCGCCGGCTTAACGATTCCGCCGGCCATTCTCCAAATTTCACGGGGCTGCCAAGTTTCTCATGTTGAGCCATCCGCATCCTGTTCTTGTATTCGCACGCGACGGGTTGCGCTTCGTCCGCCGCGTCTACGCTGCGTTCATGCAGAATCAGGGCTTGCTGCTGGCCGGCGCGATTGCGTATTACATGCTGCTCTCGATCCTGCCGCTGATGATCCTGTTGGTGCTGGCACTGTCGCCCTTCCTGCCCGAGGCGCAGTTGCTAACGACACTGAGCCGCTACCTCGATCTGATGGCGCCCGGCCTGGCCGATCCGCTGGTCGAGCAACTGGCCAAATTCCTTGCGCATCGCGAGGTGACCGGCGGCATGCTGCTGGTCACGCTGCTCTTCTCCAGTTCGCTGACCTTTACGGTGCTCGAGAAGTCGCTGGCCACCATCTTTCACCATCGCATCAGGAAACACAGCAGACACTGGATTACCTCGGCGCTGATTCCCTATGCCTTCATTCTGGTCATCGGCGCCGGCCTGCTCCTCGTTACCCTGGCTTCCACGGCGCTCGAGGCGCTGGGCACGCGCGAGATCAACGTCTTCGGCCACATTCGCTCGCTCGAAGGCACGGCCGGCACCCTGCTCTACCTGATCGGGCTGGGCGGCGAAATATTGCTCCTGAGTTCGATCTACATGGTCATGCCAACCGGCCAGCTGTCGTGGCGGCATGCCCTGGTCGGTGGCATCACCGCCGGCTTGCTCTGGGAACTGACCCGGCACCTGCTGGCGTGGTTTTTCGCGACCCTGTCCAAGGTCGGCGTGTTGTACGGATCGTTTGCCACGGCGATTTCGCTGCTGCTCAGTTTCGAAATCGCCGCCACCGTGCTGCTGGTCGGCGCGCAGGTGATCGCCCTCTACGAGCAGCGGCCGCGGCTAGGCGCCGTCGCGCCCCGGCCCTGAGAGCAGGGTCGCGATCCAGCGTGTGGCCGGGTTCAGTTCACAGGCGCTGAGCATCGCGATGGTGACCGGAACACCGATAAAGGCGCCGGGGATGCCCCACAGGAAGGTCCAGAAGAAGACGGCGAGTACCACGACGAAGGGCGAAATGGCCAGCGCGCTGCCGGAAAAGCGCGGCTCCAGATAGCTGCCGATCACGAACTGGATGGTGTTCAAGCCGAGGAAGACGAGCAGCGCCATCTGCCACGATTCGAACTGGGCCGCGCTGAACAGGGTGGGCAGCAGGGTGGCGAACAGCGGGCCGATCACCGGAATATAGTTGAGTGCGAAGGCGAGGACGCCCCAGGCGGCTGCCAGTTCGACATTGAGGGCAAGCGCGAAAACCCAGACGACCAACCCGGTCAGGATGCTGGCCAGGGTGCGGACCAGCAGGTATTTGCGGAATTTGCGGGAAATGGTCGCGATGGCGCCGAGCACGCGGTCGGCCCTGGCGCTGTGGTGCAGCGCCCGCAGTTTCTGCCGGAAGTCGCCGACTTCGAGCAGCCCGAGCATCGTGAAGATGATGACCATCAGCGCGAAGCCGACCAGTCCGTTGACCCGTGCCGCGACATCCTGGAACAGGCGAACCAGCGCCAGCACGTTGAAGTGCTCGCCGAGCAAGCCGGCGACGAAGATGCCGTGGCCGTCCAGCCACTCCGTCGTTTGTGCGTAAAGGGCGTAGAAGCGGCCGAGATTGGCGGCCAGCCAGCGGCCGACCATGCCCAGGCTCCAGACGAGGGTCCACGCGAAGGCGCCGAGGACGAGCACGGTCGCGCCAAGCGTCAGGAGCAGTGCGAACAGGCGCGGGATGCGTCCTTCCAGGATCTTCTGGAGCGGCCAGACGATGGCGATCACGAACAGCGAGAAAGCCACCGGGGCGAAAATGCCGCCGCCAAAATAAAGCGCCGCGGCGCACAGGACGATGGCGCTCAGCGCTGGCAGGATGGGGCTGGTCATGCGGTTTCGCAGGTTCCGGAAGGGTCGGCGGGACGGTCTGATTATATCGGCGATTGCCGGGCGCGGATGAACGGCTGCGGTCGACCCGGAATTCAGGCCAGAAACCGGAGGCCGAGGCCGATCAGGGCGCTGCCGGCAATGACCGGGATGACGCCCAGCCTGAAACGGAAGAGCGCGCCGGCGGCACCCAGGGCGATGACCGCCGCGGGAAAGTCGAATTCGCCGGTGAGTCCCGTCGGCCACAGCACGTGGTAGCCGAAGAAGACGGCGAGATTGACGACGACGCCGACCACGGCGGCGGTGATTGCGCTCAGCGGTGCGGTGAATCGGAGCTCGTGGTGGGTGCTTTCGACCAGCGGACCGCCGGCCAGGATGAAGAGAAAGGAGGGCAGGAAGGTGAACCAGGTGACCAGCGCCGCCGCCAGCGCGCCGGCCAGAAAAAGGGCGTCGGGGCCGAACAGTGCATGATTCCAGGCGCCGACGAAGGCGACAAAGGCAACGACCATGATCAGCGGCCCCGGCGTTGTCTCGCCCAGCGCCAGCCCGTCGATCATCTGCGGCGCATCCAGCCAGGCGAAGTGTGCGACGGCGCCCTGATAAACGTAGGGCAGTACGGCATAGGCGCCACCGAAGGTGAGCAGGGCGGCCTTGGTGAAGAACCAGCCCATCTGCGTCAGCGTGTGTTGCCAGCCGAAAATCAGGCTCAGCAGCCCCAGCGGCAGCGCCCACAGCGCGCCGCCGACGCCGACGATGCGCAACAGACGGGCGTGGCTGAAGCGGGCATGGGCGGGCGGCGGCGTATCGTCGTCGATCAGCGCCGGCCCGGCCGGCTTTGTAGCGCTGCCCTGGCCACCCCCGGTCGCGAAGCGGGCAGGTGCGATGCGACCGCCGATGCTGCCGAGCACGGCGGCCCCGAGAATGATGGCGGGGAAGGGTACGCCGAACGCGAAGATGGCGAAGAAGGCGGCCGCGGCGATTGCCCACAGGGCCCCGTTGCGCAGCGTGCGGCTGCCGATGCGCCAGGCAGCATGCAGGACGATGGCGGTAACGGCGGGCTTGATGCCGTAGAACAGTCCGGCGACCAGCGCCGTCTGGCCGAAGGCCATGTATAGCCATGACAGCACAATCAGGATCATCAGCGAGGGCAGGACGAACAGTGTGCCGGCGATGACCCCGCCGCGCGTGCGGTGCAGCAGCCAGCCGAGGTAGGTGGCGAGTTGCTGCGCCTCGGGGCCGGGCAGCAGCATGCAGTAGTTGAGGGCATGCAGAAAGCGCCGCTCGGAGATCCAGCGCCGCTTGTCCACCAGTTCCTGATGCATCAGCGCAATCTGGCCGGCCGGGCCGCCGAAACTGATGCAGCCGAGTTTCAGCCAGAAGCGCAGGGCTTCCCAAAGCGACGGCGGCGCGGGTCGCTGCATGGCGCGTCAGCCGAGCAGCTTGCGTTGGTCGAGGTATTTTTCGAGGATTTCGAGGCGGGCGAGGGGGGCCTGGAGCTCCAGCAATTTCTGCTTGGCGAGTTTCTGCACCGGCAGGATTTCAGTGAGGCGGTAACCCACCCACTCGGCGTCGTCGTAGTGATGCGGCGCGGGGAAGCGCGCCGGTCCCAGGTCGCCGGCAATGCGCCGGAGCAGCGGCAGCAGGCGCTGGCGTTCGGGCGGGATCGGCTGGGGGCCATCGTCCTCGATGATCTCCACCTTTGCCTGCAGCAGATTGTCGGCACTACTGCTTGTTTCGATAATACGGAAGCGCTTGCCGCCGCGCGTCGTCACCATCAGGATGCCGAGCTGTTCCATCTCCCAGTCGGTGATTTCGGCCAGCGTGCCAACTTCATGTGGTTCGGCCACGCTGCCGACTTCCTTGCCGGCGGCAATCAGGCAGACGCCGAAGGGCTTGCCTTCCTTCATGCACGCTGCCGCCATGTCGAGATAGCGTTGCTCGAAAATCTTCAAGGGCAACATGCCGCCGGGGAAGAGCACCGTGTCGAGCGGAAACAGCGGGATTTCCATGCACGTTGGCGCCGGTTGCGGGCGCGGCAAGCCGAACCAGCCCATCAGGCGCCCCAGCGCTGCAGCAGTGTGTGCGGCACCGCGAGCTGGTCAAGGACGCGGGCGACGACGAAGTCGACGAGGTCGGCGACCGTCTGCGGATGCTGATAGAAACCGGGACTGGGTGGCAGGATGACGGCGCCGGCCCGTGCCAGGCGCAACATGTTTTCGAGGTGGATGGTCGAGAACGGCGTTTCACGTGGAACCAGCACCAGCTTGCGCCCTTCCTTGAGCATCACGTCGGCGGCGCGCTCGATCAGGTTGTCGGCCAGCCCCTGGGCGATGGCGGCCAGCGTGCCCATCGAGCACGGGCAGACGACCATGGCATCGGGCGGATTGGAGCCCGAGGCGACCGCCGCGAACCATTCCTCGCGCCCGAAAACGACCAGCTTTTCCGGGTCGACCGCGCCCCGCAGGAGGTCTCCGTGGGGGGCGGAAAGGCGGGCGAGCAGGGCGGCCCTGGCATCGCCCGGACGCGACGGCAGCTCCAGATCCATTTCCTGACGGGCGACAATCTGGGCTGCCTGCGAATACAGCAGTTGCACCCGGCAGCCGGCAGCGAGCAGGCATTCGAGCAGGCGCAGGCCGTAGGGCATGCCGGAAGCGCCGGTCAGGGCGAGGCAGATCGTCTTGGTCATGGCGCAGGTTCCGCAGCGGGTGTCTCGGCCAGCAGTTTAGCTGCGATCAGGCCGTTGATGGTGCCGAAAATCAGCGCTGCGGCAGCGAACAGCGGGGTCAGCATGAAGACCCCGTTGTGCGGGATCAGCCACACGCGGGCGAGCAGCAACTGGCCGCCGATGTGGGCAAAGGCGGCAATGATGCTGAGACTGACCGGGCCGAACCAGCGTGCCGGCAGATGGCGGGCGAGGCCGAGCAGCGCCAGGCTGAGCGTCGTGCCGGTGAGTGCCAGGAAGAAGCCGGGGGCGAGAAAGTTGCCGAGCAGCAGGCTGCCGGCGAGCAGGCGCAGGCCGCTGACCCAGACTGCGGTTCCCCAGCCGTAACGGAGCAGAACGATCAGTGTGACGATGTTGGCGAGGCCAGGCTTGACCCCGGGCAGCGGGCTGGGGATGGCTGCGTCGACCAGCGCCAGGCCGACCGCGGCGGTGGCCAGCCAGGCTACCCGGCGGTCTTCGGCAGTGACGGTCAGTTCAGTAACTGAGGCTGTCATAGGTTTTGGTGCGCCCGGCGATCTGGACGCTGACGCGGTTGGGCGCACAGATGGCGATTTCGCCGGGACGTGTCAGCCAGCCCTGGCGCACGCAATACTGCCGCGGGCCGGGGTCGGCGACGACGCGGGCGCGGCCGGGTTCGACGGCGATCAGTGTGGTGCCGAGCGGGCCGGAAACGGCAAAATCGCGCCGGCTGTGCAGATCGGCTTCGGCAAAGATCTGGCCGTCTTGGCGGATGATCGCGCGTTCGGCAAAGCCACCCTGCCAGAGCAGAGGAAGGGCAGCGCCGACCAGCGCCGCGCCGCCGGCCATGACCAGCCAGTCACCCGGGCGCAGCAGGGCCAGCCAGGACATCAGTCGCCGGCCAGGGTGCGATGGCGGATCAGGACGCGCGCCTGGTTGCGGAACTCGCGGCCCAGCCATTCGGCGAGGTAAACCGAACGGTGCTGGCCGCCGGTGCAGCCGATGGCGACGGTCAGGTAATTGCGGCTGTCGCGGATGTAACAGGGCAGCCAGGTGGCGACAAAATGCTGGATGTCGTCGCGCATGCGCAGCACGTCCGTCTCGGCTTCGAGAAAATCGACGACCGCCTTGTCCTTGCCGTTCAGCGGGCGCAGTTCCGGATCGTAGTGCGGGTTGGGCAGGCAGCGCACGTCGAAGACGAGGTCGGCATCGAGCGGAATGCCGTGCTTGAAGCCGAAGGACTCGAACATCAGCGTCAGGCCCAGCCCGGGTTCGGCCACGATGAACTGGCGCACCCATTCGCGCAGCGCGTTCGCCTTGAGTCCGCTGGTGTCGATGCGGTGGCCGAGTACCGAGATCGGTTCGAGCAACTCGGATTCGCTGCGGATCGCTTCGCCCAGCGACTGCCCCTCGGCGGCCAGCGGGTGGCGCCGGCGTGATTCGGAATAGCGCTTGAGCAGGGTTTCCTCGTTGGCATGCAGGAACAGGAACGTGTGCCGCGTCCCTTCCTCGGAGAGCAGGCGCAGGCGCTCCGGGAGCAGTTCGATGCCGTGCCCGGAACGCGCGTCGATGGCCACGGCCACCTTACGGATGCCTTCTTCCTGCAACATGCGCACGAGGAAGGTGAGCATCACGACCGGCAGGTTGTCCACGCAGTAGTAGCCTGAATCTTCGAGGAGATGCAGGGCCACGGATTTGCCGGAGCCGGAGAGTCCGCTGATGAGAACGAGTTCCATCAGGCGGAGCATAATGAAGGCAGCGTACACAATCAACCCGCGGCATAATGGGACAAAATCAGGAGACGACCATGCCCCCGACCCTTCCCCTGCTCGATCTGCCATTTCTCTCCGAACTGATGGCGTTTCGCCGCGACATCCACGCCCATCCGGAACTGGCCTTCAACGAAAACCGCACCGCCGATCTGGTGGCGCGCGAACTGGAGCGCTACGGCCTTGAGGTGCATCGCGGCATCGCCAAGACCGGGGTGGTCGGTGTGCTGCGCGCCGGCACCGCGCAGCGCATGATCGGCCTGCGCGCCGACATGGACGCCCTGCCGCTTGCCGAGCTGAACGAGTTTCCCCACCATTCCAAGCACCCGGGCAAGATGCACGCCTGCGGCCACGACGGCCACACCGCGACCCTGCTCGGCGCGGCGCGCTATCTGGCCGGCCACCCGGATTTCGACGGGGTCGCGGTGTTCATCTTCCAGCCGGCCGAGGAATCCGAGGGTGGGGCGGCGGTGATGATCGAGGATGGCCTGTTCGAGCGCTTCCCGGTCGAAGCGGTATTCGGCCTGCACAACTGGCCAGGCATCCCGGTCGGCGAAATGGCGGTGATGCCGGGGCCGGTGATGGCCGGCACCTGCGCCTTTGAAATCATCGTGCGCGGGCATGGCTGCCATGCCGCGATGCCGCACCAGGGCGTCGATTCCATTGTCGCCGGCGCGCAGCTGGTGCAGGCCTTGCAGACGGTGGTCAGCCGTACGTTGCATCCGTGCGACTCGGCGGTGGTCAGTGTGACCCAGTTCCACGCCGGCGAGGCGTGGAACATCATTCCCGAAGAAGTCGTGTTGCGCGGCACGATCCGCAGCTTCAAGCCCGAGGTGCAGGAGGCCATCGAGCGCGCCGTCGAGCGCTTGTGCAGCGGCATCGCGGCGGCCAACGGGGCGCAGATCGGGGTGACTTTCGACCATCGCTACCCGCCTACGGTCAACAGCGAATCCGAGGCCAAATTTTGCCGCGACGTGGCTGCAGAAGTCCTCGGGCGTGAGCGGGTACTTACTGACATCCTGCCGTCGATGGGTGCCGAGGATTTCGCCTACATGCTGCGCGAGAAGCCGGGCTGCTATGTCTGGCTGGGCAACGGCCCGGGCACGGGCGGCTGCACGCTGCACAATCCGCACTACGACTTCAACGATGAACTGCTGACCTATGGCGTCAGCTACTGGGTCCGCCTGGTCCAGCGCGCTCTGCCGAAATCCTAGCCGGCGACCAGCATTCCGTCCTGCAGCTTGAGGGCATTGACCAGCAGCAGTTCGCGCATGATGCGATTGACCAGCTGGCCGTCGGGCAGGCTGAGGTAGCGGGTGTTGAGGTCGACCGCGAAGGGCAGGCCGAGGACGAAGGCCGGAAAGTCGGCGGCGGGCAGGCGACGCTTTTCCATCATCGCGAAGGCGACCATGACCTTGATCGCGTGCCAGGCCAATTTGTCGATATCGGCAACGAAGCTGTCCACCCGCCGGAAGGCGCGTTCGAGCGCCAGATCGACGTCAACAAAGGGCCTGCCGTGACCGGGAATGACGATATCGACCGGCAGCCGCGCCAGCATTTCCAGCGTGCTGCGCGTATAGGCCAGCCCGTCGGCCTCGCCGAGCAACTCCGGAAAGATCACGCCGAAGCCGTTTTCCCAGAGCGCGTCGCCGGAAATCAGGATGCGCTGCTCGGGGTTGTAATAGGCGAGTGCCTCCATGTCGTGTCCGGGGACCGCCAGCGCCTGCCAATTGAGGCCGCCCATCTCGATTTCTTGATCGGCGGCGATCAGGCGGTCGTGCTGGAAGCGCGCCGCCTGTTGTCCGAGCGGCGAGAGCAGCAAGGCGTCGACGTCCCAGTCGGCGATGGCCGCATGGATGCCTGCCGGCACGATGATTTCGCAGGCGAAGGCCTCCTGCAGCGCGGCGTTGCCGCCGATGTGGTCGGAGTGCGAATGGGTATTTATGACGCGTTTCAGCTGTCGACCGGACAAGGCATGGAAGACCAGATCGACGGTCTGCGCGGCGTGCGTGACATAGCCGCTGTCCACCACAGTGGCGCCGTCGCCCTCGAAAAACACGATGTTGTTGGCCGACAGCCAGCCACGCTCGAGAACGAGCATGGAATCGGGCAAGCGAACCGTCATTCCGGATTATCCGGGTCGCTGGTGATTGGTCTGGCAGTCGTGCTCAGGATAACTGCTTCGGCAACGATCGGCGGCGACTCCAGCGGCGGTCGGCCACAGCCGAGGCAGTAGCCGGAATCGGGATCGGCCATGCAGATGCCGACACAGAGGTAGGGGTCTTCGTTATCCATGTTGGTCGCAGTCACCGCGTAAATCCCCTTCCCAAGGGTCGTGTTCGGCGCGCCGGCGGGCGACGGCAGCGAGAATGTTCAGTCGGCGCACATCGTCGATCTTAGCCCAGACCGTGATTTCGTCGATGGTACGGAAGCAGCCGAGGCAAAAGCCGGTCGCGCTGTCCATCCGGCAGACGTTGATGCAGGGTGAGGTCACCATCAGATGAGCATGAAGCGGCGTTGCTGGTCGCGCACGAGTTCGACCGCCTCACGGGCTTCGTCGCGGCGGATGCGGGCGAGCATCACCATGTATTGACGTTTGTCGCGCCCCCTCAGTTCAGGAAAGTTCAGCGCATGGACGTTGGGGTCGTTCGCCGACTGATCAGTGACGATGCCGAGGCGGTCGAGCGTCACGGAGAAGGGGGCGAGGCGCAGGGAGTTTTCCGGGGCGCCCAGGAACTCCGCCAGGGCGTCGAGAAGCTGGTCGGGCATCAGCACTTCGGCCTTTTCCCTTAACCGGGCATCGAGTTCAGCCAGTTGCCGGGTGTGCACCTGATGCTCGGGCCCGGGCGTCTTGCCGCGCAGGACGGTGAGGTGGGCACGCTCGACCGCAGCGTCGGCGCGCAAGCCCTCGCGCTCGCTGCGCAGGGATTCGACATGTTCATGAAAGGTGAGCAACAGGCTCTCCAGCCCCCTGGCGCGCAGGTTCTCGCAGGTCGTTTCAAGCTTGCAGCTGGGCTCGATCAGTGTCTGGTCGTGGAAATAAACCACCGTTTGCGGTACGTCGTTCTGAATCAGATCGCCCTGGCGGACGATGCCCAGTTGCTTTTTTTCCTGACGGCGGGCGGCAAAGAGTGCATAGAAAAACTCGTCGTCCCAGCTGTGCGTTTCGGCCAGGAAGTCACGGATCGCCTGACTGCGCCCGAGCATCTGGGCAATATCGTCAGCCGTGGCGAACAGGGCATGGACCAGCGGGTCGCTGGCGAACGCCTGGCGATTGATATCGACCGGCCCGGGAAACGCGGCGACCAGACCCGCGCAGTACCCCAGCGCATGTTCGACGGGAAATGCCAGATGGCGTTCGAAACCGGATGCCGATTTGAGCATCGGGTCGACCAGTTCGGCGACCCGGTCGAGCGCCTTGAGCACTTCCGGTCCGGGCGTCGGAGCGGGCTTTAGCAAATCGGCTACGGCAGAAAAAAGACTCATCCGGATACATTCGCGCAAATGGCCCGGCCGGCCTTGGCGCCATTCGGGCGGTTAATGGCACTGGAAATCCAGTCGCCTATCACTGCCAGTTTAGCCAGATCGACGCCGGTTTCAATGCCCAATCCTTGCAGGAGGTAAACCACATCCTCCGTTGCCACGTTGCCGGATGCGCCCCGGGCATACGGACAGCCGCCGAGCCCGGCGATCGAACTGTCGAAAACCGCCATCCCGAGTTGCAGCGAGGCGTAGATATTGGCGATCGCCATGCCGTAGGTGTCATGGTAATGGCCGGCCAGCTTCGTTATGGGTACGGCCTTGGCGCAGGCCTCGATCATGCGTTGGATCGTCGCCGGGTTGCCGACGCCGATGGTGTCACCGAGAGAAACCTCGTAGCAGCCCATGTCGAACAGCGTCTTCGCAACGGTGGCCGCCTGCTCCGGCGCGATGGCGCCTTCGTAGGGGCAGCCGACGACGCAGGAGACATAGCCGCGGACCGGGATTTCCAGCGCCGACGCAGCCGAAACCACGGGTTCGAAACGCTTCAGGCTCTCGGCGATCGAGCAGTTGATGTTCTTGCGCGAGAACGACTCCGAGGCGGCGCCGAAGATCGCGACTTCGGTCGCCCCGGCCTGCACCGCCGCATCGAAGCCCTGCAAATTGGGCGTCAAAACCGGGTAGACCGCAGCAGGATGGCGCTTGATGCCCTGCATAACCGCGCTGTTGTCGCCCATCTGAGGTACCCACTTGGGCGAGACGAAGGAGGTCGCTTCGATGACGCGCAGGCCGGCATCGGCCAGGCGTTCGATCAGCGCTATCTTGATTTCAGTCGAGACGACCTGCTTTTCATTCTGCAGCCCGTCGCGCGGGCCGACTTCGACGAGTTTTACTTTTGCGGGGAGGTTCATGGCGAGTGCTTGGTGAAAGAGGAGTCAGGGGTCGCCGGCTTCGCACGCAGAATGAGGTAGGGTTCGCCGTTGCGGCCGGTTCCGTGTGGTTCGACGATAAAAACAGCTGTTTGCGGTGTCAAGCTGCGCTCATCAACACTGAATCTGCCGTGCCAGCCGAGCTGGATTTCTCGGTGGACAATTTTTCCATTCTGGCGGAATACCAGCAAACCAAGGCCATCGTCTAACGGCTCCGGGAGATCGGCTGCAGCGCATGCCCGTTCATCCAGCTTGAGGCGCTGGCAGATTTCCGGGCGAGGGGTGTAGGCGCTGAAAACGATCAATTCATCCCAGGAAAATCGGGTCAGACTGACCAAGGCGATTTCCGTTTGTTGCCGGTCACGAATTTCCCGTTTGATGGCCCAGCCAACCTCTCCGCTGGTCAGATAGCGATAGATGTCACCGCATCCTGCCAGCAGGGCACATAGAAAGACGAGCTGAAGTAGTTTGGCCCTAACGCTCATCTTGTTGCCAATAACCCGCTTCCCGTTGGTGGTGAATGGCCAGGATCAGGATGACATTGTCTGCCTCGCGGAAGCGGTAAAGCGCGATGTAGCCGGTTTTGCCCCGCGAAATGACCAATTCGCGCAAGCCGTGTTCGATGGTTCGCCCGATCAAAGAGTGCTTGCCAAGCAGGCCCACCGCTTCGCAGATGAGGGCGGCAGTTTCCGCGGCGGCGGCCGGGTCGCTGGCGCTGAGAAAGTCAGTGAGTGCTTCGATGTCGGCCAGCGCCCTGCTGCTGTAGATCAGTTTCGCCAAGGTTTGGCCTCGGGGCGCTCGACTTTCTCACCGGCCAAGCGCTCGTGGATGTAGCGGTGCACCTCCTCTGCCGGGTAGCCGAGGCCGCTGGCCAGCATGTCCTGTTCGGCCGTCAGGGCTGCGGCGACGAGTGCGGCCCTCTGTTCGGCTGCCTGTACGGTCTGCTCGATGGCGGAGAGCATGAAGGCGTGCGGCGAGACACCTTGCTGCTGGGCGATGTTGATCGTCCGTTGTTTCAGGGCGTCGGGGATTTTTAGCGACGTGGTGGCCATGGTTCTTCTCCAAAGCGGTGGTGCTACCAGAGTAGCACCACCGCTTTCGGCGAGCAATCAGTGACTTAGTTGGCTTCGAACTCCACCAGCGCCGCGCCGTCGGCAACCTGCTCGCCAGCTGCGTAGCAGAAGGTCTTGACGGTGCCGGCGGCGGGGGCGGTGATGGTGTGTTCCATCTTCATCGCTTCCAGGATCAGCAACGGCGTGCCCTTGTCCACCTTCTGGCCGGGCTGGGCGAGCAGGGCGACGACCTTGCCCGGCATCGGGGCGGTCAGGCCGCCGCCCTGGGTGCCGCCGGCTTCGACGAGGTGCAGCGGGTCGTCGCGCAGCAGCGTGTAGGTGGCGCCCTGCAAAAAGATGCTGCGCTTGTCGTCGACCGCAACCAGGCCGGCGATCAGCCGGCGGTCGTCGAGTTCGACGGCGAAGCGGTCGCCTTCCAGCCTCTTGCCGCGGGCCAGCGTGCTCTGGCCGTTGATGGCGATCTGCCATTGGTCGCGCTGATAGCGGACCTGCGCCTCGATCAGGCTGTCGCCGTCGCGGAAACCGATCATGCGGGCGGCCGAGAGGTTCATCCGCCAGCCGTCGCGGGCATGCCAGGGCGAATGCGGGTCGCCGCTGGCTTTCGCCGCGGCCTTGGCCTCGTGCTGCTCCCACAGCAGTTCGCCGACCGTGGCGACGAGCAGCGCGTCGCGCGGCACGGCCTGGGCGGCCGGGAAGAGGAAGTCCTTCTGGCGTTCGATCAGGCCGGTGTCGAGATCGGCGCCGGCAAAGGCCGGGCAGGCGACGAGGCGCGACAGGAAGTCGATGTTGGTCGTCACCCCGGCCACCTGGTAATCGGCCAGCGCCTTGCGCATGCGGGCCAGCGCGGCGTCGCGATGCTCGTCCCAGACGATCAGCTTGGCGATCATCGGATCGTAGAAGGGCGTGATTTCATCGCCTTCCTCGACGCCGGTGTCGACGCGCACGTTGAGGCTTTCGGCCGGAGGCGAGAGGCGGATCAGGCGGCCGGTCGAGGGCAGGAAACCCTTGCTGGCGTCCTCGGCGTAGATGCGGGCTTCGAGGGCATGGCCGCGGATCTGCAGCTGTTCCTGGGCGAGCGGCAGCGGCTGGCCGGCGGCGACGCGCAATTGCCATTCGACGAGATCCTGGCCGGTGATCATTTCGGTGACGGGGTGCTCGACCTGCAGGCGGGTGTTCATTTCCATGAAGTAGAACGAGCCGTCCTGGTTGGCGATGAATTCGACCGTGCCGGCGCCGACGTAACCGACGGCCTTGGCGGCGGCGACGGCAGCCTCGCCCATCTGGCGGCGGCGCTCCGGCGTCATGCCGGGGGCGGGGGCTTCTTCCAGCACTTTCTGGTGGCGGCGCTGCACCGAGCAGTCGCGCTCGAACAAATAAACGCAGTTGCCCTGCGTGTCGGCGAAAATCTGGATTTCGATGTGGCGCGGCCGGGTGATGTATTTCTCGATCAGCACATGCTCGTTGCCGAAGCTCGACGCCGCTTCGCGCTTGCACGAGGCGAGGGCGTCGGGGAAATCCTCGCTCTTCTCGACCAGGCGCATGCCCTTGCCGCCGCCGCCGGCCGCGGCCTTGATCAACACGGGGTAGCCGATGGCGTCGGCCTCCCGGTGGAGCAGGGCGGGTGTCTGGTCGTCGCCGTGGTAGCCCGGGGTCAGCGGCACGTTGGCGCTGCCCATCAGTTTCTTGGCTTCGGATTTGGAGCCCATGGCGCGAATGGCCGAGGCCGGCGGGCCGATGAAGGCGATGCCTGCGGCGGCTAGCGCATCGGCGAAATCGGCGTTCTCGGACAGGAAACCGTAACCGGGATGGACGGCCTGGGCACCGGTGCGCTTGCAGGCATCGACGATCTTGTCGGCGACTAGGTAGGACTCGCGGGCGGCGGCGGGGCCGAGCAGCACGGCCTCGTCGGCCAGCCGGACGTGGCGGGCGTTGGCATCGGCCTCGGAATAGACGGCGACGGTGCGGATGCCCATGCGGCGGGCGGTCTTGATCACCCGGCAAGCGATCTCGCCGCGGTTGGCAATCAGGATTTTCGTGAACATGCGTTATTCCCCAATCCAGTTGGGCTGACGTTTGTCGAGGAAGGCGGCGATGCCTTCGCGGGCTTCCGGCGTCGCGCGCAGGTGGGCGATGCGGTGGGCGGTGTCCTCGACCACGTGGTCGTTGATCGGCTGGTTATTGACGGCGCGGATCAGCTCCTTGGCCGCCGCCTGCGAAAGCGGGCCGCCTTGCAGCAGGGCGCTGACGATTTCCTGTACCTTGGCATCCAGCGCTTCCGGCTCGACAGTTTCATGGACCAGCCCGATTTCGTGGGCGCGATCAGCGGCGATGCGTTCGGCGCTCTGGAAGTAGCGGTAGGCCTGGCGGGCGCCGATGGCGCGCAGCACGTAGGGCGAAATGGCCGCGGGGATGATGCCGAACCTGACCTCGGAGGTCGCGAAAACGGCCTTGGTCGAAGCGACGGCGATGTCGCAGGCGGCGGCCAGCCCCATGCCGCCGCCGAGCGCAGCACCCTGGACGCGGGCGATGGTCGGCTTTTTCATTTCGGCCAGCGTGCGCAGCATGTGGGCGAGGGCGCGGGCGTCGTTCAGGTTATCGTCTATGCCGTTGTTGGCGGCGCGCCGCATCCAGTTGAGGTCGGCGCCGGCCGAGAAGCTCTTGCCGCGCCCGGCGAGGACGACGATGCGGACATCCGGGTCGGCATCAAGGGCGACGCAGGCGGCGGTCAGTTCGGCGATCAGGTTTTCGTCGAAGGCGTTGTGCAGGTCGGGCCGGTTCATCCAGATCGTCGCGACCGGGCCGTTCAGTTCGATTTCCAGGGTCATGAACATGGTTGCTCCTTACATCCGGAAAATGCCGAACTTCGTTTCTTCGGCCGGCGCGTTCATCGATGCCGACAGCCCCAGGCCCAGAACGCGGCGGGTATCGGCCGGGTCAATGATGCCGTCGTCCCACAGCCGCGCCGAGGCGTAGTAGGGGTGGCCCTGCGTCTCGTACTGCTCGCGGATCGGTGCCTTGAAAGAAGCTTCGTCCTCGGCGCTCCAGGTCTTGCCGGCGGCCTCGATGCCGTCGCGCTTGACGGTGGCCAGCACGCCAGCCGCCTGCTCACCGCCCATCACCGAGATGCGCGCGTTCGGCCACATCCACAGGAAGCGCGGCGAGTAGGCACGGCCACACATGCCGTAGTTTCCGGCGCCGAAGCTGCCGCCGATGACGACGGTGAATTTCGGCACCTTGGCGGTGGCGACGGCCGTGACCATCTTGGCGCCGTCGCGCGCGATGCCGCCATTTTCGTACTTGCGGCCGACCATGAAGCCGGTGATGTTCTGTAAAAAAACGAGCGGAATGCCGCGCTGGGCGCAGAGTTCGATGAAATGCGCACCCTTCAACGCCGATTCGCTGAACAAAATCCCGTTGTTGGCAACAATACCGACCGGGTAGCCGTAAATCCGCGCGAAACCGCAGACCAGCGTCGTGCCGTAGCGCGCCTTGAATTCGTCGAAATCGGAGCCGTCGACGATGCGGGCGATGATTTCGCGGACGTCGAAGGGCTTTTTCGAGTCGGTCGGGATGACGCCATACAGTTCCTCTGCGGCATAGGCCGGCTCGGTGGGCATTGTCAGCGTGACCGGCGGTTGCTTCTTCCAGTTCAGATCCTTGACGATGCGCCGGGCGATGGCCAGCGCGTGGGCATCGTTCTCGGCGAGATGGTCGACGACGCCGGAAATGCGCGTGTGCACGTCGGCGCCGCCGAGGTCTTCGGCCGAGACGACTTCGCCGGTCGCCGCCTTGACCAGCGGCGGGCCGCCCAAGAAGATGGTGCCCTGGTTCTTGACGATGATCGACTCGTCGCACATCGCCGGCACGTAGGCGCCGCCGGCCGTGCATGAACCCATGACGGCGGCGATCTGCGGGATGCCTTGCGCCGACAGGTTGGCCTGGTTGAAGAAGATGCGGCCGAAATGTTCCTTGTCCGGGAAGACCTCGTCCTGCATCGGCAGGAAGGCGCCGCCGGAATCGACCAGATAGACGCAGGGCAGGCGGTTTTCCAGCGCGATTTCCTGGGCGCGCAGGTGCTTCTTGACGGTCAGCGGGTAGTAGGTTCCGCCCTTCACTGTCGCGTCGTTGGCGACGATCATGCATTCGACGCCGTTGACGCGGCCGATGCCGGCGATCACCGAGGCCGCCGGCACGTCGCCGCTGTACATGCCGTAGGCCGCGAACTGGCCGATTTCGAGGAAGGGCGTGCCGGGATCGAGCAGGCCGTTGACGCGCTCGCGCGGCAGCAGCTTGCCGCGGGCCAGGTGCTTCTGGCGCGCCGCCTCCGGCCCGCCGAGCGCGATCTTCTCGACCTTCTCGTGCAGGTCGGCCACCACGCTGGCCATGGCCGCCGCGTTGGCCTGGAAATCGGCCGAGCGCGGGTTGAGTTGGGATTTCAGGATGGTCATGTCTCCTCGCTTCTTTTATGTGTGCGTTGCCTGAATTGCAATTTGGTTGGTGCTACAACTGCTTTTCCTCTTTGAGCCACTTGCTGACCGGCTCCGGCCGGTAGGTAGTCATGGTGGCCAGCAGTTTTTCGATGTCGGTATCGGCCAGCGCCATGGCCCGGTTCTGGGCGCGCAGGAAGCCTTCGGCGACGGCCTGGTCGAACATGGCGAGCAGCGGGTCGTAGAAACCATTGACGTTGAGCAGGCCCATCGGCTTGGCGTGAAAGCCGAGCTGGCCCCAGGTCAGGATTTCGCAGAACTCCTCGAAGGTGCCGAAGCCGCCGGGCAGGGCGATGAAACCGTCGGACAATTCGGCCATGCGCGCCTTGCGCGTGTGCATCGAATCGACGACCTCGATGCGCGTCAGCGCGCGGTGATCGACGGCGCGGCCGGCGACCTCCTTACCCATCAACGCTTCGGGGATGACGCCGATGACGGTCCCGCCAGCCTCAAGACACGCATCGGCCACGGCGCCCATGAGGCCGATGTTGCCGGCGCCATAGACCAGTTCGATGCCGCGCGCGGCGAGCAGGCGGCCGAGCTTTTCGGCTTCGGCGCGGTAGATCGGGTTGTGGCCGGCGTTGGAGCCGCAGAAGACGCAGATTCGCCGCATCAGAAGCCGCCGCTTTCCAGCCAATGTTCGATCTGCGGCAGGCGGTCGGCGCCGAAGAAGGCTTCTCCATCGATGACCACGTGCGGCGAGCCGAAAACGCCGAGTTTCAGCGCGTTGTCGACTTCATCCTTGAGGCGTGCCTTGATTTCCGGGCTTTGCAGCGCCGTTTCGAGAGCCCCACGGTCAACGTCAATATTTGCCGCAATTTGCAAAACGGCCTCCGGGGCGGAGATGTCGATGTTGTCGACGAACAGCGCGCGATAGGCGGCGTGAGCGAAAGCCCGGGCGACGGCGCAATCCTGGCCGTGCAGCCAGTAATAGGCGCGGGCGGCGTTTTGTGTGGGGAGCGGGAATTTGTCCGGGTGGCGGTAAGGCAGGCCCATGAAGCGGGCTGAGCGGGAAAAATCGTGCAGCGAATAGCTGGCCTTGGCGGCGTTCTGCAAAGTCAGCGGGGCGCTGCCCGTGGCCTTGAAAACGATGCCGAGCAGGATCGGATGCCAGCGCACCTTGCGGCCATACTGGGCGGCCAGGGCGTCGATCTTCTCGCTCATGAGGTAGCCGTAGGGGCTGGAAAAGTCGAAGTAAAAGTCGATGGGTTCAGCCATGGCAGCCTCCGTCAGGATTTCGTTTTTGGGCAAAATTTCCGATTGACCGTGGGAATGGCTATTCGGCAGCGATGCTGCGCCCGATCACCAGCCGCTGGATGTCGTTGGCGCCCTCGTAAATCTGGCAGATGCGCACGTCGCGGTAGATGCGCTCGACCGGGAAATCGCTGGTGTAGCCGACGCCACCGTGGATCTGGATGGCGTCCGAAGCAATCTTCTCGGCGGCTTCCGAGGCGAACATCTTGGCCATCGAGGCTTCCTTCAGGCAGGGCTGGCCGGCGTCCTTGAGCTGGGCGGCGCGCCAGACCATGAGGCGGGCGGCGTCGAGCAGCGTGTTCATGTCGGCCAAGCGGAAATTGACGGCCTGATGCTCGATGATCGGCTGGCCGAAAGTGACGCGTTCCTTGGCGTAGCGCACGGCGGCCTCGAATGCGGCGCGGGCCATGCCGATGCTCTGGGCGGCGATGCCGATGCGCCCGGCTTCGAGGTTGGAGAGGGCGATCTTGTAGCCTTCGCCTTCCTTGCCGAGCAGCGCCGAAGCCGGCACGCGGCAGTTCTCGAGGATGATCTGCACGGTATCGGAGGCGTGCTGACCCATCTTGTCTTCGGTGCGGCCGACGATGAAGCCCGGTGTGGCGGTCGGGATCAGGAAGCAGGAGATGCCCTTCTTGCCGGCGCTCTTGTCGGTCACGGCGAAGACGATGGCCATGTGGGCGTGCTTGCCGGTGGTGATGAACTGCTTGACGCCATTCAGAACGAAATGGTCGCCGTCGCGGTCGGCGCGCGTGGTGATCGCGGCGGCATCCGAGCCGGTGTGCGGCTCGGTCAGGCAGAAGCAGCCCCACTTCTCGCCGCGCGCCAGCGGCTTGAGCCATTCTTCCTTCTGCGCGTCGGTGCCGTACTTCTGCGTGATGCCGCAGGCCAGCGAGTTCTGCACCGAGACGATGGTCGAGGTGGCGCCGTCGCCGGCGGCGATTTCTTCCAGCGTCAGCACCAGCGACATGTAGTCCATGCCGGCGCCGTCCCATTCTTCCGGCACGACCATGCCCATGGCGCCGAGTTCGCCGAGTTCCTTCAGCGCCTCGGCCGGGAAGGTGTGGTGCTTGTCCCATTCGGCGGCGAAGGGGGCGAGGCGCTCCTGCGCGAAGGCACGCATGGTGTCGCGGATCATTTCCTGTTCTTGCGTCAGAATCATTTTGTTCTCTCCGAAAAATTTGTGGTCAGCCAGACGCCGGCGATCACCAGCAGGCCGCCGCCGAGGACGGCCAGGCCCAGCCGTTCGTCGAGCAGGACGGCAGCCTGCAGGACGGCGAAGACCGGAACGAGATTGACGAAAACCGAGGCGCGGGCCGCGCCGATGCGTTTGACGCCATCGGCGAACCAGGTGAAACCGAGGGCAGTGCCGCCGATGGCAAGGAAGATCACGCTGGCCCAGACGCGCCACGACCACTCGGTGAGCTCGGTACCACCCTGCAGCAGCGCCGTCAGGCCGATGAACAGGGCGCCGAGCAGGCTGGCCCACAGTGTTGCCGCCAGCGGCGACAGCGTCTTGGTCGCCCGGCGGCCGATGAAGGTGTAGGCCGTCCAGCACAGCGCACAGCCGAGGATCAGCCACTCACCGAGACCGACTTCGCCCTGCAGCAGCGCCACCGGGTTGCCGTTGCCGATCACGGTCAGGCAGCCGAGCATGGCGATGCCGATGCCTGCCAGCTTGACCGGGTTCATCCGCTCTTGGCCGAAAAACCAGGCGGTGAGCGCCGCCAGCACCGGCGTCAGGGCGACGACCAGGGCGCCGCGCCCGGCCGTGATGTGCTTGAGCCCATAAAAGAAGAACAGGGCGTAGATGAATATTCCGGTCATCGCCAGGCCGGTGACGATACCCCATTCGCTGCTGGTCTGCGGGCGCGGGATGCGCCCTTCGGTAGCCAGTGCGTAGGCTGCCAGGACCAGCCCGGCAAGCAGAAAACGGATGGCGGGTGCCGCCAGTGGCGCCGGGAGTTCCTGCGCCACGATGCGTCCCGCTATCCAGGTGCCGCCCCACATGAACATGGACCCGATCAGCTTGACATAGGTTATCGATCCGACCTGCTGGGGCACTTACAGCAATTCCACCGCCAGGGCAGTTGCTTCGCCGCCGCCGATGCACAGCGAGGCGACGCCGCGCTTCTTGCCATATTTCCTCAGCGCGCCGAGCAGGGTCACAACAATGCGGGCGCCGGAAGCGCCGATCGGGTGGCCCAGTGCACAGGCGCCGCCGTGGATGTTGACCTTGGCCGGGTCGAGCTTGAGGTCGTGCAGCGCCGCCATGGTGACCACCGCGAAGGCCTCGTTGATTTCGTAGAGATCGACGTCGGCTGCGGTCCACCCGGTTTTCGCGAACAATTTCTGCATGGCGCCGACCGGGGCCGACGGGAAGAGGGCCGGCACGCCGGCGTTGGTCGTGTGGCCGACGATGCGGGCGACCGGGTTGAGGCCCAGCTTTTCGGCCTGCGAGGCGCGCATCAGGACCATGGCGGCGGCGCCGTCGGAAATCGATGATGAGTTGGCCGGGGTGACCGTACCGTCCTTCCTGAACGCCGGCTTCAAAGTCGGGATCTTTTCGATGTTGACCGCGAACGGACCTTCGTCCTTGTCGATGACGGCATCGCCCTTCCTGCCGGCGACGGTAGTCGGGGCAATTTCCCAGGCGAAGCTGCCGTCGTCGCTGGCCTGCTTGGCGCGGGTCGTCGAGCGGATGGCGAATTCGTCCTGCGCCTCGCGGGTGAAGCCGTAAGTGGTCGCACACTCCTCGGCGAAGGTGCCCATCAGGCGGCCGCGGTTTTCCTTGGAGTAGGCGTCTTCGAGGCCGTCCATGAACATGTGGTCGATGATCTGGCCGTGGCCGAGACGATAGCCGCCGCGCGCCTTGGGCAGCAGGTAGGGGGCGTTGGTCATCGACTCCATGCCGCCGACGACGGCGACGCCATACGAGCCGGCGAGAATGCCGTCGTGGCCGAGCATGGTCGCCTTCATCGCCGAACCGCAGACCTTATGGATGGTGGCGCAGCCGGCAGTCAGCGGCAGCCCGGCCTGCAGCGCGGCCTGGCGCGCCGGCGCCTGGCCCTGGCCGGCCTGCAGCACGCAGCCCATCAGCACTTCGTCGACCAGGTTGGGGTCGATGCCGGCGCGCTCGACGGCAGCCCTGATGGCGACGGCGCCGAGGTTGGCGGCGGTCAGGCCGGCGAAGCCGCCCTGAAATGAGCCCATGGCGGTGCGGGCGGCGGAAACGATAACGATCGGGTCATTCATGATGTGTTCTCCTTGAACGGTTGTTTTGTCAGGCGTCGAGCGCTTTCAGTGCAGCGTCGTAACGTTTGGGAAGGTCGTCGAGGGTATCGACGGTGATGCCGAGGTCGTGCATGTGGCCGTCCTTCAGGCCATAGATCCAGCCGTGCACGGTCAGCTGCTGGCCGCGTTGCCAGGCGTCCTGGACGACCGGGTTGTTGCAGACATTGACCACCTGTTCGAGGACGTTCAGTTCGCACAAGCGGTCGTGTCGTCTATCCTCGGGCAGCGTGTCGACTTCGGCCAGATGCTTGTTGTGCACGTCATGCACATGGCGCAGCCACAGGTCGACGACACCGACGCGGGCGCGGTTCAGCGCCGCCAGTACGCCGCCGCAGCCGTAGTGGCCGACGACCATGATGTGCTTTACTTTCAGCACATCGACCGCGTACTGGATGACCGACAGGCAATTCAGATCGGTATGGACAACGACGTTGGCGACGTTGCGATGGACGAAGACTTCGCCCGGCAACAGACCGACGATTTCATTGGCCGGCACGCGTGAATCGGAACAGCCGATCCACAACAACTCCGGGGTCTGCAGTTTGGCCAGCTTGTTGAAATAGTCCGGATCAACCTCCTGCATCTGGCGTGCCCAGGCACGGTTGAAGTCGAACAGGTGCGACAGGTTTTCGTTGCGGATTTCCTCTTCCGACCAGTTGGCCAGATCGAGCGCCAGAAAGATGGTGCCTTCGATGGGGCTGGGATAATAGGCCGGGGCCTCGGTGAAACCGAGTTCGCGGTAGAGTTTCACGGCCATGCGCATGTTGGGCAGGGTGTCGATGAGCAGGCGCCTGTAGCCGATTTCCTTGGCCGCCTTGATTGCCGCCAAGGCCAGTGCGGCACCTACGCCATGACCGCGTTCTTCCGGAGTCACGTACAGACGCTTCATTTCGCAGACGCCATCGCTGTCCGGCAGCGGACGGACGCCGACGCAGCCGGCCGGTCGACCGTCGATTTCGGCGAAGAACAGACGACCCTGCGGCGCGGCGTAGGCGCCGGGCAGCGAGGCCATTTCCTGGTCGAAATTCTGGAAGCACAGGTCGACGCCGAGCCAGGCGGCGTAATTGCGGAAGAACTGGCGAACCTGGTCGAGGGCTGCGCTGTCGTTGGCGGTGAGGGTGCGTAGGGTAAGGGTCATGCTGCGGGGCTCCTGGTTGCGGCGCTCCTGTCCGGGGCACCGGCAGGAACGTGTTAGGCGGTTTCAGCGAAAAGTTCGCGACCAATCAGCATTCTACGGATTTCCGAGGTGCCTGCCCCGATCTCATAGAGCTTCGCATCGCGCCACAAACGGCCGGTTGGATACTCATTGGTGTAGCCGACACCGCCCAGGGTTTGAATGGCTTCGCCGGCCATCCAGGTCGCTTTTTCGGCGGAATAGAGAATGGCCCCGGCGGCGTCCTTGCGCAGCGTCCGGGCGTGGTCGGTGGCATCGCAGGCGCGGCCCACCGCGTAAACGTAGGCGCGCGTCGCCTGCCAGGTCGAATACATGTCGGCGACCTTGCCCTGCATGAGCTGGAATTCGCCGATGGCCTGGCCGAACTGCTTGCGCTCGTGGAGGAAGGGCACGACGACATCCATGCACGCCGCCATGATGCCGAGCGGACCGCCGCACAGAACGGCGCGTTCGTAGTCGAGGCCGGACATCAGCACCCTGGTGCCGTTGCCGACGCCGCCGAGGACGTTTTCTTCCGGCACTTCGCAGTCGTCGAAGAACAGCGGGAAGGTGTTGGAGCCGCGCATGCCGAGCTTGTCGAGGTGGGTGCCGTGGGTGAAGCCTTTCATGCCCTTTTCGACGATGAAGGCGGTCATGCCCCTGGCACCGGCATTCATGTCGGTCTTGGCGTAAACCACCAGGGTGTCGGCATCGCCGCCGTTGGTGATCCACATTTTTGAGCCGTTGAGGATGTAGCGGCCCCCCTTCTTGTCGGCGCGCAACTTCATCGAGACGACGTCCGAACCGGCGCCGGGTTCGGACATGGCCAGGGCGCCGACATGGTCGCCGGAGATCAGCTTGGGCAGGTATTTCTGGCGCTGGGCTTCGCTGCCATTGCGGCGGATCTGGTTGACGCACAGATTCGAATGGGCGCCGTAGGACAGGCCGATGGAAGCCGAAGCCCGGGAAATTTCTTCCAACGCGACGATGTGGGCGTGGTAGCCCATGTTCGTGCCGCCGTATTCCTCGCCGGCGGTCATGCCGAGCAGACCCATGTCGCCGAATTTCTTCCACAGGTCGGCGGGGAATTCGTTAACGCGGTCAACTTCGGCGGCGCGCGGGGCGATTTCGGCGTCGGCAAAGGCCTTCACCGCATCGCGCAGCATATTGATGTCTTCGCCGAGGCCGAAGTCGAGGCTGGGAATGTTCATGGTTTGTCTCCGTTATCGATCTATTTTTCAGTCTTGCCGTGCATGACCATGATGGTCTGCTGCATCAGCGCACACAACGTCTCCCGGCCGTCCTTGACAGCAAACACTTCGGCCTGGGTAATGATCAGCGTTTTTCCCGGGCGCACCACCTTGCCGCGGGCGATGAGCTTTTCGCCGTCGGCCGGGGCAACCAGGTTCATCTTGAATTCGACGGTCAGCACCGAGGCGGTCTCCGGCACGATGGTCATCGCCGCATAACCGGCGGCCGAATCGGCAATCATGCCGACCACGCCGCCATGCACGAAACCATGCTGCTGCTCGATGCCCGTCCAGTGTGGCAGATGGATTTCCGTCCGGCCGTGCTCGATGACCGGCAGCGTCGCCTGAATCAGCTCCATGGCGTTCTGGCGAGCAAAACTGGCGCTGACGCGCTCGGCAAAGTGGGGGTCGTGGATTTTGCGCATAGGTCGTGATTGTATTTACGTTGACGTTAACGTCAACTAAAGATCAAAGATTTTTCACTTGCCGTCGCGGCGAGCCAGTTCCGTTTTGCAGAGTTGCTCGAATTGAGCGATCTCCTTCAGCATCGCCTCGATGTCCTCGCGTTGCTGTTCCAGCGCGGCGCGGCGTTTTTCCATGACGCGCAGGCATTCAAGCAATTGCGGCGTTTCATCCTCGGTCGAGGCGTACATGCCGATCAGGTCCTTGATTTCGGCGAGGCTCAAACCGAGACGCTTGCCGCGCAGCGCCATTTTCAGGCGGGCGCGGTCGCGCCGGGTAAACACGCGCTTACTGCCTTCGCGTTCCGGCGACAAGATGCCCTGGTCTTCCCAGAAGCGGATGGTGCGTGGGGTGATGCCGAACTCGCGGGCGAGGTCGGAAATGGCGAAGATGGTGGCCGGCTGGTTCACTGGACGATCCCTGAACGGTTCGGGCAAGTAAATCAGAAGAAAGGGGTTTTTTCAATCCGCTACCGTATGGTAACTTGCGCATCCTGCTCCCAAGGTACGCTCATGCCTCTGCACTATCCGCATTCCCACCCACCCGCCCCGGGCGCGCTGCAGGAAGTCGCCGCCGGCGTATTCTGGGTGCGCATGCCGTTGCCGTTCCAGCTCAATCACATCAACCTGTGGCTATTGCGCGATGGTGATGGCTGGGTGATCGTCGATACCGGTTTCGCCAATGACGACGTGCGCAGCCTCTGGGAAGCTGTCATCGACGCGCTCGACGGCCCGGTCAGGCGCCTGATCGTCACCCACTTTCACCCGGATCACCTCGGTCTGGCGACCTGGCTGATGGAACGGACCCATGCCACCTTGTCGATGACGACGGGCGAGTTCCTCACCGCGCACGCCGTGTGGAACGAAATTGGCGGGCATGGCGCCCGGTTCATGGTCGAGCAGTTCCGCCAGCACGGTCTGGACGCCGGACAGTTGGCAAAATTCGCCAAACGGGGTTCCGGTTATCGCAAGGCCGTGCCCGGCCTGCCGGACTACTACCAGCGCCTGAAGGCTGGTGACGCGGTCACGGTCGACGGCAAAAAGTGGCAAATTATCATCGGCCATGGTCATGCGCCGGAGCATATGGCGCTTTACTGCGCCGAACTCGGCGTGTTAATTTCGGGCGACATGCTTTTGCCGAGAATTTCCACCAATGTCAGCGTGTTTGCTGCCACCCCTGATGCCGATGCGCTGGGCTGGTATCTGGATTCGCTGGATGAACTGGCGCGGGAAATTCCGGAAAGGACACTGGTTTTGCCTTCGCACGGACTGCCCTTCACTGGAGTGCGGCCACGGGTGGGGGCTTTGCGTGCGCACCACGACGAGCGGTTGCGGGCGCTGGAGGAGGCCTGTGAAGAAACGTCAAAGTGCGCAGCCGAGTTGCTGGAAACCCTGTTTCAGCGTGCGCTCGATACGCATCAGACCATGTTTGCCATGGGTGAGGCGATTGCCCACCTGAACCATCTTGAACAAGCCGGCCGGATATCGCGCAACATCGATGCCACCGGCGTGATTCGCTACTCGCGCTTGCAGCACCAATCCACCGCGCACTGACAGAGGGAGTTTGAGTATGTCGCAGCAAACCGAAGACAAGGGCATGAATCTGCCCAATCCGGCCGAGATGGCCAAGACCTATGCCGAAGTCGCCCAGCGCGCTTCGCGGCTGATCAACCAGTTCATGGAAAAGAAAGCCAAGGACGGCTGTAGCGCGCCCTCCGACGAACTCGGCGTGGCCAAGGCTTTCATGGACCTGTCTTCCCGCCTGATGGCCAATCCGTACAAGATGGCTCAGACCCAGATGAACATGATGTGGGACTACATGTCCCTGTGGCAGAACACCTCGATGAAGATGCTGGGCGTGCCGGTGGATGCCATCGCGGCGCCCAAGAAGGGGGACAACCGCTTCAAGAACGAGGAGTGGGAAGAGCACTTCATGTTCGACTTCATCAAGCAGTCCTACCTGATCACTGCCCGCCATCTGCATGATACCGTCGCCGATGCCGAGGGCTTGGACGAGAATACCCAGCAGAAGGTCAACTTCTTCACCCGCCAGTACATCGATGCGCTGTCGCCGTCGAATTTCGCGCTGACCAACCCGGAAGTCTTCCGCGAAACCGTCAAAAGCCACGGCCAGAACCTGATCAAGGGCCTGAACAACCTGCTGCACGACGTCGAATCCGGTGACGGCCAGCTGCGCATCCGCATGACCGACACCTCGGCCTTCGAAATGGGCAAGAACGTCGCCACGACGCCGGGCAAGGTAGTCTTCCAGAACGAACTGTTCCAGCTGATCCAGTATGATCCCGCAACGCCGGATCAGTACAAGAAGCCTTTCCTGATCGTGCCGCCGTGGATCAACAAGTACTACATCCTCGACCTGCGCGAGAAGAACTCGATGGTCAAGTGGGCGACGGACCAGGGGCACACCACCTTCATCATGTCCTGGATCAACCCGGACGAGAAGCTGGCCGCCAAGACTTTCGAAGACTACCTGCTGGAAGGTTCGATCGAGGCCATCAACCAGGTCTGTGCGCACACCGGCGAGGACAGTGTCAATCTCGCCGGCTATTGCCTGGGCGGCACGCTGACCATGACGACGCTGGCCTACATGGCCGCCAAGAAGGACAAGCGCGCCAATTCCGCCACCTTCTTTACCACCATGCTCGACTTCTCCCAGCCCGGCGAGCTGGGTGTCTTCCTCGACGAGGGCGCCGTTTCGGGCCTCGAGAAGAAGATGGCCGAGCGCGGCTTCCTCGATGGCTCTGAGATGGCGGGCACGTTCAACATGCTGCGCGCCAACGACCTGATCTGGTCGTTCGTCGTCAACAATTACCTGATGGGCAAGGATCCGTTCCCCTTCGACCTGCTCTTCTGGAACTCCGACTCGACCCGCATGCCGGCCGCAATGCACAGCTTCTATCTGCGCAACATGTATCTCGGCAACCTGCTCAAGGAACCGGGCGGCATCACGCTGGGCGGCGTCAAGATCGATATCAGCAAGGTCAAGACCCCGTGCTATTTCATCTCGACGGTCGAAGACCATATCGCCCCGTGGAAGAGCACCTACATGGGTGCTCGCCTGCCCTCCGGCAACACCAAGTTCGTGCTCGGCGGTTCCGGCCACATCGCCGGTATCGTCAACCCGCCCGCCGCCAACAAGTACGGTTTCTGGACCAATGACGCGACCGACGGCAACCTGCCGGAAAGCCCGGACGAATTCCTGGCCGGTGCCACCCAGAATGCCGGGTCCTGGTGGACGCACTGGAACCAGTGGGTGAGCAGCCTGCCGGGTGGCAGTGCCAAGGTCAAGGCGCGCAAGCCGGAAGACGGTGCCCTGAAAGTGATCGAAGACGCGCCGGGCAGCTACGTCAAGTTCCGCCTGGATGCGCAGAAGAAGAACTGAACACCGGCGTTCGCTCAACAGGACGGGAGGCTGCGGCCTCCCGTTTTTTTCGAACTCGATTCCGCCCTGGGTGTCCTACGGGCACCACCTGAAAGGAGCATCATCATGCTCGGCGAATCTCCTGTTGTCACAGTACATATTCCACCGCAACTGCGCCAATACGCTGGCGGCAATGCCGAAATCATGGCCAGCGGGGAAACCGTAGGCGAAATCCTCGAAGCCGTCGCCCGGGAATATCCGGGATTGCGTTCACGGCTGGTCCGCAATGACGGAACCCTGATGCCGGACCTAACCGTCTATCTCGGCGCCAGCAGCGTGGACGAATTGCACGGACTGGCCACCCCGGTCGCCATGGAAGAACTGGTCAGCATCGTGCCGACCGGCAGTTTGCCGGCGCCTTCAGCGGCCAGGCAGGGTAGGTCGGGGCAGGCTGGGCCACTCGACGGCGTCGAGCATGTTCTTGACGATCAGGCCAAGCTCGGTGTCGCCGGTGATCTCCAGTTCGCGGTTGAAGAACAGGGTGTCGGGGTCTTCCTGACGGGCCAGCAACTGCAGGTAGGCCGACAGGTCGGCGGCAAAGGCGAGGTCGGGCTCGCGCCCGGGCCGGAAAACCGGGCGGAACATGCCATCTCGATAGGTGTATGAGGCTTCGCCACCCGTATCATTGACGCGAACGCGGAACAACTTGTCCTCGAGCCGAGCCAGTTCGGCTTCGGGCAGCAGCTTCATCTTCAGCGCGGCATTCAGCCCGGCGACGAGGGCCAGTGTGTGCGGCCACTGGGGCAGTCGTTCCCCGATACGGGCGACCAGGGTCGGCAGTCGGAATTTGGGAATGGTCAAGCTCGGATACATGCTCAGGCTCCCGGTTGGGTAGACGTTTGCGCAGAATGCCGGACGATGCCGGCAGCCCCGAACCAGTAGCCATCGACGAGGCCGCTGCTGCTCCAATCCGTACTCTCAGCGCTGACCGGTTTGCCACGGCGTGCCGCATCGAAGGCGGCGATGATGGCACTGATGTGTTGCTTCTGCGGGCTGATGCGGATGACATCAATGCCCATGGCCAGCATCTCCGGTATTTGCGCCAGCAGATTGTAACTCTGCGCCGACATCGTCTGGATGCCGTTGATGGTCAGAAAATCCTGGCCTTCCCGCGTCCTGAGCGTCAGTCCTTCCGCGTGGTCGAGGCACTTGAACTGGCAGTCGTCCTTGTTCAGGTCATAGTGACGCGCGGTGAAGCAGCGGGCAGAGAAGGCGAGCGGAATCTTGCCGAAAACGAAGACCTCGGTTTCGATGCCGGCCGGCTTGCCCCGATGCAGCATCTCGATCAGGGCGCGGGATCCCTCGAGCGGCGGTACCCAGCGTTTGAGCCCAAAGCGGGTGAAGGTCGCGAGAGTGGCTTCGTTATAGATGTTGAGGTGCGGACCGGCAACGAAATCGTGCCCATTTACCAGGTTGACCGCACCCAGGTCATTGGCTTCCAGCATGCAGCCCGCTTCGTCGATCAACCGGCGCAACGCCTTCAGGTCGCTTTCGGATTCGAGCAGCGCCTGGGCGGAAACCACGACCTGCTTGCCGGCATCGCTCAGGTCGCGCGCCAGGCCGATCCAGTCGGTGGTACGCAATTGCTGGCGGCGTGAGCAGACGACTTCGCCGACATAGATGATGTCGAGGGCCGGGATCTCTGCCATTTCGGCATAGAATTCCATGACCTCGGCCTTGGGCCAGAAATAGAGCAGGGGGCCGAGCGAGAGTTTCATCCTGCGTTTTTCCTTTAGCGCCACGGCCTGCTGTAAGCGCCGAGCGTTGCCTGGCTGCCTTCGGAAACCTTCGCCAGTTCGGCCTGCCAGGCCGGTTTCACGTGGAACCGCGCGCTGCCATCACGCAGTGAATCGAGCGCAGCACGCAGGGTGCGGGTGACCTGGGCGACATAGGTGGGGCTGCGCTGGCGGCCTTCGACCTTGATGGCGCGCACGCCGATCCCGATTATTTCGGGCAGGATGGACAGCACGTTGAGGCTGGTCGGTTCTTCCAGCGCGTAATAGGTTTCGCCCTCGACTTCGAAGCGGCCCTTGCACAGCGTCGGGTAGCCGGCCGGCTCGGCGTCGCCGAAGCGGTCGATCAGGATGCCGTTCAGCCGGGTTTCCATGGCGCCCGGCTGCTTGTCCCACTTGACGTACTTGGCCGGCGAACAGGCACCGACGGTGTTCGGCGATTCGCCGCAGGCATACGATGACAGCCAGCAGCGGCCCTCGTTCATCACGCACAGGCTGCCGAAGCCGAAGACCTCGATTTCGACGCTGGTGTTCCGGATCACGTTCTCCACCTGCGCCAGCGTCAGCACGCGCGGCAGCACGGCGCGGCGGATGCCGAATTCGCGCTGGCAGAAATTGATCGCTTCGTAGCTCGTCGCCGAGCCCTGGACCGACAGGTGCAGGCGCTGCTGCGGATGGCGCTTGCGGGCGTAGTCGAGCAGACCGATGTCGGCCAGGATGATCGCATCGACGCCAAGGTCCACCGCGGCATCGACCGCCTTTTGCCACTCGGCGGTGCGGCCCGCCTGCGGGAAGGTGTTGATGGCGATCAGGATTTCCCGGCCTCTGGCCTGAGCATAGCGGATGCCGTCGGCCATCGTCTTCGGGTCGAAGTTGAGGCCGGCGAAGTTGCGCGCGTTGGTGTCGTTCCTGAAGCCGAGATAGACGGCATCGGCGCCATTGTCGACGGCCGCCTTGAGCGCCGGCAGGCTGCCGGCGGGGCAGATCAGATCAGGCAGGGAAGGCATGGAAACGAGACTGTTAGGATAAGCGGAGCAGTATAGCCAGTCGTCCGCGCCTGCCATTGATGCTGGTCAAACGCTGGCCAGATTGCTCCGGCTGCCGGATCAGCGCAGAACGACGGTGGGCTTGAAGCCGAGTGCGGCGCGGATTTTCTCGGCGACCCGGTCGGCGTCCGCACGGCTGGTGTAGGGGCCGAGGTGCACGCGATAGATGCCGGCACCCGGCTGCACGCGGATCGGTTCGACCAGCCAGTCCAGTTCGCGCGTCAGGTGGTTCCGCAGGCTTTCCGCGTTGTCGGCGCTGCTGAAGGCGCCGAGCTGCAGGAACACGCCTTTCGCCGCAGCGCTGTCGATGCCGGCGCCTTCGGCAGACTGCACCGGGCGCTCCTCGAGTGCCATGCGGCGGGCGAGCAACTCGATTTCATCGCGTTCGCCGGGGTTAGGCCGGGGCGGCGGCGTGACTTGCGCGTAGGCGGTACCGGCCGGGTCACCCGGCAGGATCGCCTCGACCTCGACCTGGCCGCTGCCGCCATTGATCAGCCCCAGCTTGTAAGCGGCGGTGTACGAGAGGTCGATGACCCGGTCGGCGTGGAAGGGGCCGCGGTCGGTGACGCGCACGACGACGGACTTGCCGGTCTGTACATTGGTGACCCGCGCATAGGAGGGCAGCGCCAGCGTCGTGTGGGCGGCGGTCATGGCGAACATGTCGTAGGGTTCGCCGATCGAGGTCTTCTGGCCGTGGAACTTCTTTCCATACCAGCTGGCAATGCCGCGCGCCTTGTACGGGCGCAGGGCGGTGTTCGGGATGTACTCCTTGCCGAGCACCACGTAGGGCCGGGTCGCCGGCTTGTGCAGCGGCTCCCACTTCGGTTCGGCGTCGAGGACGTCGTCGAGTCCGTCCGGGATGTCGTCGGCCGGGCCGTCGTCCTTGTAGAAGCCGCCACCTCTTTTCAGCACGGCGGTTGGCTTCTTGGTCGGCGTCTTGGAAATCGCCCCTTTTTGGCTGTCGACCGTAGCGTCCTGACGGGGCGCGCTGGCGCATGCTGAAAGCAAAAGCGCGGTCAGCGCGCAGAGGGCGAGGCGGGCGCTCACTTCTTGACCAGCATGCGATGGGTATGGATCGACATCAGGATGCCGATCCCGACGCACAGGGTCACCAGTGCCGTCCCGCCGTAACTCATGAAGGGCAGGGGAACGCCGACGACCGGCAGGATGCCGCTGACCATGCCCATGTTGATGAAGGCGTAAGTGAAGAAGCCGAGGGTGATGGCGCCGGCCAGCAGGCGTGTGAAAACCGTCGGCGCGGCGGCCGCGATCATCAGGCCGCGACCGATCAGCAGGGTGTAAAGGAAGAGCAGCACGCCGTTGCCGAGCAGGCCCCATTCTTCGGAAAAAACGGCAAAGATGAAATCGGTGTGCTTTTCGGGGATGAATTCGAGATGGGTCTGGGTGCCGTTCAGGAACCCCTTGCCAAAGGTGCCGCCGGAGCCAATGGCGATGGTTGACTGGATGATGTGATATCCCGAGCCGAGCGGATCGGTAGTCGGGTCGATCAGGGTCATGATGCGCCGGCGCTGGTAGTCGTGCAGCATGTTCCACAAGAAAGGGGCGGCGGCGCCGGCGGCGGCGCCGAGGCCGATAATGAATTTCCAGGGCAGGCCGGCGAAAAAGATGATGTAGAAACCGGCACTGCCGACCAGCAATGCGGTGCCAAGATCCGGCTGCTTGGCGATCAAGGCAAAGGGGATCAACAGGAGCACGGCGGCGATGATGAAATGGCGAGCGCGCAGGGTGGAATCGTATTTGTGGAAAAACCAGGCCAGCATCAGCGGCATGGCGATCTTCATGATCTCTGACGGCTGGATGCGGGTGAAGCCGAGTTCCAGCCAGCGCCGGGAACCGTTGACGACGATACCGAAGAGCGCGACGCCGACCAGCAGCGCGACGCCGACCAGATAGATCGGCACGGCGATGCGCATCAGGCGCTGGGGTGATGTGCTGGCGACGAAGAGCATGACGACGATAGCCGCCGCCATGTTGATCAGTTGCTTGTCCAGCTTGGCAAATCCGTCGCTGGAGGTGGCCGAGTAGACGGTTGTCAGGCCGACACCCATCAGGGTGAGGACGATCAGGAAGAGCGGCCAGTCGAGATGGGCGTTGATCGCCAGAAAAGCGCGCTTAATGTGTTTCATTGTCATCTTCCTCGGACGCGCTGGCGTCGGCATCCTCGGGTACGTTGACTTCCGGCGCGGCACCGGCGGCGCGCTTGCCGGTCAGATGGTAGTCGAATACCTGGCGCGCAATCGGCGCTGCCGATGCGGCGCCGAAGCCGCCGTTTTCGACCATCACCGCAACCACGATCTGCGGGTTGTCCACCGGGGCGAAGGCGACGTACCAGGAATGATCGCGCAGGCGTTCCTTGAGTTGTCCGGCGACGTATTTCTGCCCGCCCTTGAGGCTGAATACCTGGGCGGTGCCGGTCTTGCCGCCCGACTCGTAGGCGGCGCCGGCAAAGGCCCGGGCGCCGGTACCGGACTTGACGACGCCGGCCATCGCCCGCTTGATGAAGTCTACGTGCTCGGTCTTGAGCGCCACCTGTCGTACCGGTTCAGACTCGATCGTGCGCACCTCGCCGGTGGTCGGGTTGGTGATGGTCTGGACGAGGTGCGGCCGGAACACCTTGCCGTAGTTCAGTATGTTGGCCAGCGCGTGCGCCATGTGCAGCGTCGAATAGGCGTTGTATCCCTGGCCGATGCCGACCGAAATGGTTTCGCCCGAATACCACTTCTGCTGCTCCCTTTTCTTGAAACGACTTTCCTTCCATTGCGGCGAAGGGAGGATGCCGGTCGCCTCGCCCGGAATGTCGATGCCGCTGCGCCGCCCGAGGCCGAGGTCGCCCATGAAGCGGGCGATATTATCGATGCCCATGTCACTGGCCAGGGTGTAGTAATACGTGTTGCAGGAAACGACGATGGACTTGAACATGTCGACGCTGCCGTGGCCGCCGACCTTGTCATCCATGAAACGACGGCCGCCGAAATTGAAATAGCCGGGGTCGGCGATTGACTGGTTCGGCGTGCGCTTGCCGACGGTCAGGGCGCCGAGTGCCATCAGTGGCTTGAAGGTGGATCCAGGCGGATGGGTACTGTAGATGGCCCGGTTGAGCATGGGCTTGTCGGGGTTGTTGTTCAAGTCGTCCCAGTCATCGAAGCGGATGCCGTCGACGAACAGGTTGGGGTCAAAGGCAGGTGAAGAAACGAGCGCGAGCACCGCGCCGTTCCTCGGATCGATGGCCGTGAGCGAGCCGCGCCGGTTGCCGAAAGCCTGTTCGGCGACGGCCTGGAGCCCGGTATCGAGCGTCAGCTTGAGGTTGTTGCCGGGCGTCGCCGGTTTCTGGGAAAGTACCCGGATCGGGCGGCCATCGGCGCCGACCTCGACCTGCTCATGCCCGGTCTTTCCATGCAGCTCGAATTCGTAGTTTGCCTCGAGGCCGACCTTGCCGATGTGTTCGGTGCCCTTGTAATTGGCTGAATGGCCGGCTTGCTCGATCGATTCCTTTTCTTTGGTATTGATCCGGCTGATATAGCCGATCGCGTGTGCGGCCAGGGTGTTTTCCGGGTATTGGCGGAACAGCCGCGCCTTGACCTCGACGCCGGGGAAGCGATAGCGATGGGCAGAGAACTTGGCGACCTCCTCGTCGGTGAGGCGGGTGCGGATGGGGATCGATTCGAAATTCTTCGCTTCGTCGAGCAGGCGCTTGAAGCGTTTGCGATCTTTCCCCTGAATATCGATGATTTCGGCCAGCGCATCGATTGTCTCGTCGAGCGGAGCGGCCTGCGACGGCATGATCTCGAGGGTATAGGCAGAGAAATTGCGGGCCAGAACGACACCGTTTCGGTCAACGATGACGCCCCGGTTGGGCACGATGGGAATCAGGGCGATGCGATTGTCCTCGGCACGGGTGCGGTAAAAGTCGTGCTGGATGACTTGCAGCCAGACAAAGCGCCCAAGCAGCAGGCCGAACGCCAGCAACAGCAGGAGTGCCGCAATGCCCAGTCGGAAACGGAAGCGGGAGAGGTCGCCCTCGTCGTTATGAAAATTGCCCATGGTCTGAACGGTCGTCAGATCGGTCGGTCCGGATTCTGCTCAACCGGCCGGTATTGGGGCAGGAGGAGCACGAAAGTGGCGGGAACCCACAGCAGGGCGGCGACAAAGGGGCCGATGAAATAGCTCCAGCCAGGAAAGTCGGCACCGACGAGGAGGCGCACCAGGAGCTGGATGACCTGGGTCAGAAGCAGCAGGGGCAGCACCTGCAGCGCCTGCTCGCCGAGCGGGAACCAGAGCAGGCGACGCGACAGCGACGTCGACAGGAAAGCCAGCAGTACGTAGGCGAAACAGTGCTGGCCGAGGACGGCGCCGTCGGCGACGTCCATCAGCAGTCCTAGAATGAAGGCCCAGCCCATGCCGACGCGGCGTGATTCGCGTACGCTCCAGAAGCAGAGTACCAGGGCGACCCAGTCGGGAATGCCCGGCCAGTAGGCGGTGGGCAGCAGGTTGAGCAGCAGTGCAGCAAACAGGCTCAGATAGATGAACCAGGGGCGGACAGGCAGCAGGATGCGCGAGGAGGAGAAGGTGGGCTGCATCAGTTGCCTTTCGCGGCGCGTTTTTTCTTCGAGCGCGCAGCACGGTCGCCGCCATCGGCGCGGCCGCTGACTTCGGCGGGGCGGGGCGGCAGGGGCGCGCGTGGGTCGAGGATCATGATTTCACCGAAATTCTCGACGGCGCCGAGCGGCGCGCAAATGATGCGGGCGAAGGCGTAGGCGCTTTCCCGCTCGACCTTGACCACCTTGGCGACCGGAAAGCCCTGCGGAAAAATGCCGTCGAGTCCGGAAGTCACCAGCAGATCGCCCACCTGGACATCGGCGTTGGTGGGCATGTAGCGCAGTTCAAGCTGACCGTTGCCAAGGCCGAAGACCACCGAGCGTTGCCCACTGCGCACGATCTGGACCGGCACCGCCTGATTTTTGTCGGTAATCAAGGTGATTTCGGCCGAAAATGGAAACACCCGCGTGACCTGGCCGACCACACCGGACTCGTCGATCGCCGGTTGGCCGGCAACGATACCGGATTGCTGGCCCTTGTCGACAATCACCTTGCGCGAGAACGGGTCACGGGCGGTGTAGAGGATCTGGGCTACCTGACCGCTGGCGTTCTCCCGCTCCTTGACCGCCAGCAGCTTGCGCAGGCGTTCGTTTTCGGCCTCGAGTTGTTCAAGGCGTAAGAGGCCGGGTGCCGTGCTCAACTTGGCGCTGCGCAGCGCTTCGTTCTCCTGCTGCAGATGCTGCATGCCTTCGAGATAGCTGCGGCTGTAGTCGACCAGACTACCGGGCGTCTGGGCAACGCGCTGCACCGGATCGACGACCAGCGCGATGCTCTGGCGCAACAGGTCGAGGCTGCGAAAGCGCAGGTCAACGACAAAGATGGCCAGCGAGATCAGGACGTAAAAAGTCAGCAGGGCCAGCGGTGCTGGCCCTTGCTTGAAGAACGGTGGCGGTGCGTGGTCGATGCCGGCCACGGATACTGTCTCGCTTTACTCGGAGGCGAAGATCGAGCCCAGCTTGTCCATCTTTTCCAGTGCCAGACCGGAACCATGGGCCACACAGGTCAACGGTTCATCGGCAACGATGACGGGCAGGCCGGTTTCTTCCATCAATAGACGGTCGAGGTCGCGCAACAACGCACCACCACCGGTCAGCACCATGCCGCGTTCGGCGATGTCGGCGCCGAGTTCGGGCGGGGTCTTTTCGAGCGCCGATTTGACGGCGGAAACGATCTGGTTGAGCGGATCGGTCAGCGCTTCGAGGATTTCGTTGGAGGAAATCGTGAATTTGCGCGGGATGCCTTCGGCCTTGTTAATGCCGGAAACTTCCATTTCCTTGACCTCGGCGCCCGGGAAGGCGGAGCCAATGTGCTTCTTGATCTTCTCGGCGGTGTTTTCGCCGATCATCATGCCGTAGTTGCGGCTGATGTAATTGATGATGGCTTCGTCGAGCTTGTCGCCACCGACGCGCACCGAACCGGCATAGACCAGTCCACCGAGCGAGATGACGCCGACTTCGGTGGTGCCACCGCCGATATCGACGACCATCGAGCCGGTCGCTTCGGAAACCGGCAGGCCGGCGCCGATCGCGGCGGCCATCGGTTCCTCGATCAGGTAAACCTGGCTGGCACCGGCGCCGAGGGCGGATTCGCGGATGGCACGACGCTCGACCTGGGTCGAGCCGGAAGGCACGCAGATGATGATGCGCGGACTCGGGCTGAACATTTTCGAGTCATGCACCTTCTTGATGAACTGCTTGAGCATCTGCTCGGTGACGGTAAAGTCGGCGATCACGCCGTCCTTCATCGGGCGGATGACTGTGATGCTGCCGGGAGCCTTGCCAAGCATGTCCTTGGCTTCCTTGCCGACGGCCTGGATGGATTTTTTGGCGCTGGGGCCGCCTTCGAGGCGAATGGCGACGACCGATGGTTCATCGAGGACGATGCCGCGGCCGCGCACATAAATGAGCGTGTTGGCCGTACCAAGGTCGATGGCCAGATCGTTGGAAAAGTATTTGCTGAGAAAACCGAACATCTGTGACTCCGCTGGGGCGCTGGGGGTGCGGTAGGGAAAACTTTTATGATACCTTATAACGCTTTCCATTTTAAGACTTTGTGCACTGCAAAAAGTCTTTGCTCGCCATGTCGCTTACACTAGAACAGGTTCAGCGCATTGCTCATCTCGCCCGCATCGAGGTCAGCGAGGCCGAAGCCCGAACCAACCAGAGTCACCTCAACGGTATTTTCCAGCTGATCGAGCAGATGCAGGCGGTCGATACCCGCGGCGTCGAGCCGATGGCTCACGCCCAGGATGTCAGCCAGCGACTGCGCGCGGATGCGGTGAGCGAGGAAGATCGCCGCGCTGCCTACCTGGCCGTGGCGCCGGAAACGGAAAAAGGCCTCTATCTTGTGCCCAAGGTGATCGAATGATCGATGCCAGCCTCAAGGACCTGTCACGCGCGCTGGCCGCGAAACAGATTTCCAGCGTCGAGCTCGCCACCCTGTTTCTCGACCGCATCGAGCGCCTGAATCCGACGCTCAATGCCTTTGTCACGGTCGACCGCGAAAAAAGCCTGAATTCGGCGCGGGCCGCCGATGCTCGCATCGCCGCCGGCACCGCCGGTCCGCTGACCGGCATCCCGATCGCCCAGAAGGACATTTTTTGCGCCGAAGGCTGGACGACCACCTGTGGCTCGAAGATGCTGGCCAATTTCGTGTCGCCCTACGACGCGACGGTGATCCGCAAGCTGCATGCCGAAGCCGGCATGGTCTCGCTGGGCAAGACCAACATGGACGAATTCGCCATGGGTTCGTCGAACGAAACGTCGTTCTTCGGCCCGGTGCGCAATCCGTGGGACACCAGCCGGGTGCCCGGCGGCTCGTCGGGCGGTTCGGCCGCCGCCGTCGCCGCGCGACTGGCGCCAGTGGCGACCGGCACCGATACCGGTGGTTCGATCCGCCAGCCGGCCGCATTGTGCAATCTGACTGGCCTGAAACCGACCTACGGCGTCGTTTCGCGTTACGGCATGATCGCCTTCGCCTCGTCGCTCGACCAGGGCGGCCCGATGGCGGCCAGCGCCGAAGATTGTGCGTTGCTGCTCAACGCCATGGCCGGTTTCGACGAGCGCGATTCAACGTCACTCGAACGCCTGCGCGAAGACTATGCCCGCGACCTCGGCAAGCCGCTGGCCGGTCTGCGTATCGGCCTGCCGAAGGAATTCTTTGGTGAAGGCTGCGATGCCGACGTGATGGCTGCCGTGCGCGCGGCGATCGCCGAATACGAAAGGCTCGGCGCGACGACCGTCGACGTGTCGCTGCCCAATTCACACCTTTCGGTGCCAGCTTACTACGTCATCGCGCCGGCCGAGGCCAGCTCCAACCTGAGCCGTTTCGACGGCGTGCGCTATGGCTTCCGCGCCCAGGATTACGGCAACCTCGACGACATGTACATGAAAAGTCGTGCCCAGGGTTTTGGCGACGAGGTCAAACGGCGCATCCTGATCGGTACCTACGTTCTGTCGCATGGCTACTACGACGCCTATTACCTGCAGGCGCAGCGCATCCGGCGGCTGATCGCTGACGATTTCGTCGAGGCTTTCAAGCAGTGTGACGTGATCATGGGGCCGACCTCGCCGACCACCGCCTTCAAGCTGGGCGAAAAAGCAGCCGATCCGGTACAGATGTACCTGTCGGACATCTATACCATCGCCGTGAACCTGGCCGGCCTGCCCGGCATGTCAGTGCCCTGCGGCTTCGCCGGTGGCCTGCCGGTCGGTCTGCAACTGATCGGCAATTACTTCGCCGAGGCCCGATTGCTCAACGTCGCGCACCGCTATCAGCAGGCAACGGACTGGCATCAGCGACGCCCGCCGGCGATCGCCTGATCCCGATGCGGGCAGTCTGGATCCTCATTTTCGCGCTCGCGGCCGGTTGCGCCGAAATGGGCAAAGCACCTGAGTCGGGCCCGGCGACCGCACCCGGCGAGCAGAAAATCGAATCGCAGCCGCTCAAGTATTTGAAGAACCGCAACATCAAGCCGCAACCGACGCGCGCACTCAACGTGCGTGCCAAATGCGCGGGCAAGGACGGGATCGGGAACCTCACCCACCTTGACCTGCAGGTGAAGGATGCGGCAGTGAATTCCTTTGCCGCTCAGGTGTCGATCAAGGAACACGGTACCTGCCGCTTCAATTTGCAGGATTTTGAACAGACCGAGAAAATGCCGCAGCCACTGCTCATGCACAAGCGCGAATCCGGCTGCTCGGTGCGCATGTGGGAGCAGGGCCCGAAAGTGATGATTGCTTTCAATAGTTGCCCGAAATCCTGCGAAGGTGATGCTTTCAGCTACCTCTGGCCGATCATGGTCGAGGCGAAATCAGGGCGTTGTATCTGAACGGAATGGAACGATGAAACAGTGGGAAGTGGTGATCGGCATCGAGACACACGCGCAACTCGCGACGGTGTCGAAGATTTTTTCGGGCGCTTCGACGGCCTTTGGTGCCGAGCCGAATACCCAGGCCTGTGCGGTCGACCTTGCCCTGCCGGGCGTCTTGCCGGTGCTCAACAAGCAGGCCGTCGAATGTGCCATCCGTTTCGGCCTGGCGATCGGCGCCGAAGTCGCGCAAAAATCGGTCTTCGCACGCAAGAACTACTTTTACCCGGATCTGCCCAAGGGTTACCAGATCAGCCAGATGGACCTGCCGGTTGTCGTTGGCGGCAACATTACGCTGCAGGTGGGGCAAGGCGACAAGGCTTACGAGAAAGTCGTCCGCCTGACGCGCGCCCACCTGGAAGAAGATGCCGGCAAGTCGCTGCACGAGGATTTCCACGGCAAGTCGGGCATCGACCTCAATCGCGCCGGCACGCCGCTGCTCGAAATCGTTTCCGAGCCGGACATGCGCTCAAGCGACGAGGCCGTCGCCTACGCCAAGGCGCTGCACGCGCTGGTGCAGTGGATCGGAATCTGCGACGGCAACATGCAGGAAGGCTCCTTCCGCTGCGACGCCAATGTTTCGGTGCGCCCGAAGGGTCAGGCCGAATTCGGCACCCGGCGCGAAATCAAGAACCTCAACTCCTTCCGTTTCCTCAAGGAAGCCATCGACTTCGAAGTCCAGTGGCAGATCAACGAAATCGAGGAAGGCCGCAGGATCCATCAGGCCACCGTGCTGTTCGACCCGGATACCGGCGAAACGCGCATGATGCGCAGCAAGGAAGACGCGCACGACTACCGTTATTTTCCCGATCCAGACCTGCTGCCGCTGGTCATTTCGAGCGAATGGATCGCCCGCGTCCAGAGCGAACTGCCGGAACTGCCGGGTCAGATGCGCGAACGCTTCGTCAGCGAATTCGGCCTCTCGAATTACGATGCTACCACCCTGACGGCCAATTCAGAAATTGCCGCGTTTTTCCAGTCGACCGTGGCAATCGCCGGGAAGCAGAACGCCAAGCCCTGTGCCAACTGGGTCATGGTCGATCTGGCTGCCCGCCTCAACAAGGATGGCAAGGAAATCGGCGAATCGCCGGTATCGGCCGCACAACTGGCCGGCCTGATCCTGCGCATCGCCGACAACACCATTTCCAACAACATCGCCAAGAAGGTGTTCGAGGCTTTGTGGAATGGTGAGGGGGCGACAGCTGACGAGATCATCGACAAGCAGGGGCTGAAGCAGATCACCGACAGCGGTGCCATCGAGGCGCTGGTCGATGAAGTTTTGGCAGCCAATGCCGGCAACGTTGCGGAATTTCGGGCTGGCAAGGAAAAGGCCTTCAACGCGCTGGTCGGTCAGGTGATGAAGGCGGCCAAGGGCAAGGCCAATCCGCAGCAGGTCAACGACCTGCTGCGCAAGAAACTGAGCGACTGATCAACTTCCCGGCTTGCCGACTGGCGGGCTTCCGGTGTTTGCCGAGGCGGCCGACGCCTTGCCGGTCAGTTCGGCGTAGCGCTTGCGATCGGTGTCGTATTTGGCCTTGATGCTGGCGAAATCGCCTTTCTTGACGTCCAGCAGTTCCTGCTGCGTCTGGATCTCGTGGTCGGCATCGCGCAGACCCTTGGCAACTTCCGGGGGCAGCGCCTTTTTCTTGTAGAACTCGGCTTCGTCCTCGAATTTTTTGCGTTGCTTGCGGGTCAGCTGGATCTTGTCCTCGGCTGCCTTGATCGCGGCGATGACGTCTGCCTCGGCACGGGCCTGGGCGCGGTCGATGTCCTGCAGGCTGGTGTAGGTTTCGAGCAACGCCTGATCCTTGCGTCGCTGTTCCCTGGCCTGTTCTTCCAGTTCCTTGCGCCGCTTCTCTTCGGCGGCAATCTGCGCCTTTTGTTCGGCAGTCAGCGGCGGCCCGATTTCCTTGATCAGATTGCCGCCGCTGTCGAGGATGCGATAGGCCTTGCCGCGGCATTGCTCGGGCAGCGAATCAGCGCAGATGCGTCCGCCGTCGCAGCAGTAGAACTTGCCGGGCGCCTGGGTGGCGGCGTGGGCGGAACAAGTCGTCAACACGAGCAGCATTGCTGCTGAATACTTATGAATTGACACCGTATTGCTCCCGATAACGTGCGACTGCGCTCTGATGCGTTGAGAATTCCGGATGATGCTCGAGATAGGCCATCAGGTCACGCAGTCCGGCAACGGCGACGACCGGGATGCCGTAGTCTCGCTGGACTTCCTGGACTGCCGACAGCTCCCCTTGGCCGCGCTCCTGGCGATCCAGGGCAATCAGCACGCCGGCCGGCGTGGCGCCGGCGGCGCGGATCAGCTCGACCGACTCGCGGACCGAGGTACCGGCCGAGATCACGTCGTCTACGATCAACACGCGCCCGGCCAGCGGTGCGCCGACGATGCTGCCGCCTTCGCCGTGATCCTTGGCTTCCTTGCGGTTGTAGGCGAACGGGTAGTTGCGGCCGCGCTGTGCGAGGGCGATGGAAATCGCGGCGACCAGCGGGATGCCCTTGTAGGCCGGTCCGAACAGCATGTCGAAGTGCACGCCGCCGGCCTCCGCCGCTTTGGCGTAGAATTCCGCCAGGCGGCCGAGCGACTGTCCGTCGTTGAACAGCCCGGCGTTAAAAAAATACGGGGACAGCCTCCCCGCCTTGGTCTTGAATTCTCCGAAGCGCAATACCTTGCAGCCGAGGGCGAATTCGATGAATTCCTGACGAAAGTCCATTCTTTTCCATTTCTTTACGCCGCAGCAGCACGGCGCGAACCGACCGAATGTTACGCATCATCTCCCTGAACCTCAATGGTATACGCAGTGCCTGGAGCAAAAACCTGCTTCCCTGGATCAGCGCGCAGGCCCCGGATATCGTCTGCCTGCAGGAACTGAAGGCCCAGTTGCCTGACTTGACACCGGAAATGCTGGCCCCCGCCGACATGCAGGCTTTCTATCATGCAGCCGAAAAAAAGGGTTACAGCGGTGTCGGGATCTGGAGCCGCGAGCGGCCGGATCGGGTAATCGAAGGCTTCGGCCACGGCGAGTTCGATGCCGAAGGGCGCTATATCCGCGCCGATTTCGGTAATCTGACGGTGATCTCGCTTTATCTGCCCTCGGGGTCGTCGTCGCCGGAACGTCAGGAGGCCAAATTCCGCTTTCTCGATGCCTTCCTGCCCTGTCTCGCCGCCCTGCGCGCCGAAGGGCGGGAGATCGTGCTCTGTGGCGACTGGAATATCGCGCATCAGGAAATCGACCTCAGGAACTGGAAGTCGAACCAGAAAAATTCCGGCTTTCTGCCCGAGGAACGAGCCTGGCTGACCCATGTCTTTGACGCTCAGGGCTGGGTCGACGTCTATCGCTGCCTGCATCCCGAGGCGACCGGTGAGTCCTATACCTGGTGGAGCAATCGCGGGCAGGCCTGGGCGAAGAATGTCGGCTGGCGCATCGACTATCAGATTGCGACGCCGGGGCTGGCAGCAAGTGCATGCCGCGCCGAAATCTACAAGGCCGCGCGCTTTTCCGACCACGCGCCCTTGCTTATTGATTATCAATGGACTTTGTGAATTGTTTTGTGAATTGCTTTCGCTGTCCGAACGGGATAACCTTTGCAATATGAATAACTGTCACCCGGGAGATTGAAAATGGCTGAAGAACTGAGTGTTGCCAACAAGGAAAAACTGGTTTCCGACCTCAAGGTCGTGATTTCCGACACCGAAGAGTTGCTGCGTGCCACGGCCGGTGCGGCCGGCGAGAAGGTCGGTGACCTGCGCGAGCGACTGACGGTGCGTTTGCGCGACACCAAGGAACGACTCGTCGATTTGGAAGTCGCCCTGGTCGACAAGACCAAGGCTGCCGCCCGCGCTACCGACGATTTCGTGCACGAAGAGCCGTGGAAGGCCATCGGTGTCGCTGCTGCCCTGGGCCTTGCCCTCGGCGTGCTGATCGGTCGCCGTTAAGCGCATGTCCGCCGGACCGGGTGGCGAAACAGGCCGCGAAGGCCTTTTCGTTGCCCTGAAAAACCTGGTCGCGACGCTGCTCGCGATCGGCAAGACGCGTGCTGAACTCCTCGTCAATGAACTCGAGGAGGAGAAGTTCCGGCTCATGGCGCTGTGGGCCAAGGCGATCGGGGCGGCTTGGCTGTTCGCCCTCGGTACCGTCATGGCGGTGTGCTGCATTGCGGTGGCCTTCTGGGAGCAGCGCGTGCTGGTCTTCGGCCTGGCGGCGGCGCTGTTCATTGGCGTCGGCTTCATGATTTTCACTTCGCTGCGCCGACAGATGGCGCAGCCCAGCAAGATATTCCGCGGTAGCCTGGCCGAGCTGGAGGCCGATATGGCCCAGTTGCGGCGGCGCAAGGACGCGCCGTGAGTGCCAGCCGGCTTGAAGTCGCAACGCGCCACGGTGCGTTGCGGGCGCGCATTGCGGCACAACGTCAGGAACTGACGCAGCATGTGGCCCCGCTGGAAACAGCACTGGGCGGCGCCGACAAGGCACTGGCCGGCGTCGACTGGCTCAAACATCATCCGGCGGCGGTCGCCACAGCGGTTGCCGTCCTTGTCGTAGTTAGTCCCAAGCGTGCCTGGCGCTGGGGAAAACGCGGTTTCCTCGTTTGGCGCGGTGTGAGAACAGTCCGGAACTTGTTGGTCGAGAGCCGTTGACCGCAACAGGCGGTCGCTACCGTCAGGCTTGACGCGTTTCCCGTGAATGCCACGGGGCGACCTTGAATAGCAAGACCATTCCCGGTACTGCGAGAACCACGCATAGCCAGAAAAAACTGGTCCATCCCAGCGTTTCCACCAGCCAGCCGGCCGAAGCGTTGATGAAGGTGCGCGGCACGGCGGCCAGGCTGGTGAATAAGGCCATCTGCGTCGCCGTGTACGCCGGGTGCGTGGAGCGGGCGATGAAGGCGACGAAAGCCGCCGTACCCAGCCCGACCCCCAGCGCTTCGCCGGAAATCACCAGAGCCAGGGACAGGCGTTCATAAGCCCCGATGCTGGTGAAATGCCCCTGCCCAGCCAGCCAGACAAAGCCGAAAATGGTGATCAACTGGACGGCGCCGAACAACCAGAGCGCGCGATTGATGCCCAGCTTGACCATCCACAGACCGCCCAGCAGGGCGCCAAAGACGGCAGGCCAGAGTCCGGCATGCTTGGCGATCAGGCCGATGTCGGTCTTGGTGAAACCCATGTCGAGGTAAAAGGGGGTAGCCAGTGCCGTGCTCAGGCTGTCGCCCAGCTTGTACAGGAAGATGAAGCCGAGCACCATCAGCGCTCCCCGCCAGCCCTGGCGGCCGATGAATTCGTGGAAAGGCTCAGTCACCGCCTGGCGCAGCGTCTTGGGTGCGCCCTTGATCACGGGTTCGCTGACCAGCCAGGCCATAGCCATGCCGGGCAGCATGAAGGCGCCGGTGATCCAGAACACTTGGTCCCAAGGCAGGCGGTCGGCGAGGATCAGCGATAGCGACCCGGGAATCAGGCCAGCGATGCGGTAGGCGTTGACGTGTACGGCATTGCCCAGGCCCAATTCGTTGTCGTTCAGGATTTCCCGGCGGAAGGCATCGACCGCGATGTCCTGCGTTCCCGACAGGAAGGCGAGCAGGGCGGCGAGCCACAGGATGGGCCAGATGTTTTCGCTCGGACTGAGGCCGCCAAGCAAGCCGATGGTGATCAGCAGGCCGATCTGGGTCAGCAGCATCCAGCCGCGCCGGCGACCGAAGCCCGGGATGCTGTAGCGGTCGAGCAGCGGCGACCAGAGAAATTTCCAGGTGTAGGGAAACTGAATCAGCGCGAAGAAGCCGATGGTCTTGAGATCGACGCCTTCGCTACGCAGCCAGGCCGGCAGCAGGTTGAGCAGCAGGTAGAGCGGCAGCCCGGAAGAAAACCCGGTGAAGATGCAGATCAGCATCTTCCGGGTGAGCAGCGCGGCAAGCCAGGCGGGCATGGTTTTCAACACAGAAGCGCAGCGGACACAGAGAAACGCAGAGAAAGGCAAAGTTCGTGATTTTCTCTGCGATTCTCCGTTGAGATCTGCGCCGCTGCGTTGAAACGTCCTTCCGGCATCAGCGGGCGCGGGTCAGGCGATAGACTGCCAGGCTGCCGAGGAAATTGACGTCACGACTTTCCGTGGACTTGACCAGGTCGCCCTCTTCGTCGAGCACGTGCCGCTCGCGGATGATCAGGCCCATCTGCGCGCACAGCGCCTCGAAATCGAGCAGCGTGAAAAAACGCACGTTGGGCGAGTCGTACCACTGGTACGGGAGGTCTTCTGAAACCGGCATGCGGCCGTCGAGGACTGAGCGCAGATTCTTCCAGTAGGCGAAATTCGGAAAAGAGATCACCGCCTCGCGGCCGACGCGCAGCATTTCGCTCAGGATGCCCTCGGTGTGGCGCACAGTCTGCAGGGTGCGCGAGAGCACGACATGGTCGAACGCCTGGTCGGCAAACTCATCCAAACCCTTTTCCAGATTGCCCTGGATGACGTTGATGCCGTTCCTGATGGCGGCCAGGATATTGGCATCGTCGATCTCGACGCCCACGCCAGTGACGCCGCGCGTTTCGATCAGGTGCTTCAACAGGGTGCCGTCGCCGCAGCCGAGGTCGAGCACGCGGTGGCCGGGCTCGATCCAGGCGGCAATCAGATCGAAATCGGGGCGCCCCAAGGTATGAGTCATAGCTTGATGTTCCGCAGGTAGGCATCGACCACGCCGTGATAATGCGCGTCTTCCATCAGGAAGGAGTCGTGGCCGAAGTTGAGGCCGATCTCCGCGTACGAGACGTTGCGCCCGTTGGCAAGAAGGGCGGCGACGATTTCCTTTGAACGCGCCGGCGTGAAGCGCCAGTCGGTGGTGAACGAGGCGATCAGGAAATTGGCCTGGCTGCGGCCCATGGTCGCCGTCAGGTTGCCGTTGTCCTCGCGCGACGGATCGAAATAATCGAGCGCCTTGGTCATCAGCAGATAGGTATTGGCGTCGAAATAGCCGGCGAACTTGTCACCCTGATAGCGGAGATACGATTCGATCTCGAATTCGACGTCGAAGCCGAAGGAAAAGGCGCTGTTGCGCAGCTCGCGGCCGAATTTCTCGCCCATCTGGTCATCCGACAGATAGGTGATATGGCCCAGCATGCGCGCCAGGCGCAGGCCGCGCAAGGGACGGGTGTTGTGTTCGTAGTAATTGCCGCCGTGGAAGTCAGGGTCGGTCAGGATGGCCTGGCGGGCAACGTCGTTGAACGCGATGTTCTGTGCCGAGAGTTTGGGCGCAGCGGCGATCACGATGGCGTTGCGTACCCGCTTCGGATAAGTGATGCTCCAGCGCAGCGCCTGCATGCCGCCGAGGCTGCCGCCCATGACCGCGGCCCAGCTGTCTATGCCGAGCCGGTCTGCGAGCCGCGCCTGGGCGTGCACCCAGTCCACGACGGCGACGATGGGAAAATCGGCGCCCCACGGCTTGCCGGTTGCCGGGTTGAGCGACGACGGGCCGGTCGACCCGTGGCAGCCGCCCAGGTTATTGACGCCAACGATGAAGAAGCGGTCGGTATCGAGCGGCCGGCCGGGGCCGATGATATTGTCCCACCAGCCGATATTTTCCGGCTGGTCCGCGTAATGGCCGGCGACGTGATGATGGCCGGAGAGCGCATGGCAGACGAGGATGGCGTTCGACTTGGCGGCATTGAGCGTCCCGTAGGTCTCATAGAGCAGATCGTAGGCCGGCAGAACGCCGCCGCTGCGCAAATGCAGCGCCTGGTCGAAGTGGGCGCGCTGTGATTCGACGGCGCCGACGGATTGTCCTGGCATGTGGTTCCTGAAAACAAAAACCCAGTTGGCGGAAAAACGCGAACTGGGCGATTCCCGTTTTAGCAGTATTTTTGGCGCGCCCGCAAGCAGAGCTCAAATCGGCGCGGCTGGCGTGCCAGCGTGCTGCGGACGATACCGAGCGGGCTGTGAAAAGTCAATCCGCGGTCAGCGCCGGGTCGGCGTGGCCGGGTGAGTCGCGAGGATTTCCCCGATTTGTGCGGTGATTTGATCGACCGGCGTCGCGAAGGCGAATTTCTTGATGAACTGGCCGTCCGGGCCGAGCAGGATCATGCCTGCGGAGTGGTCGACCGAATAATTGGCGTTGCCGGGTTCGCGCACCTTGGCGAAGCGGATCTTGAAATTGTCGGCGGCGCGGCGGACCAGGGCGGGTGAGCCGGTGAGACCGAGAATGCGTGGGTCGAAAAATTCGGTATAGGTTTTGAGTACCTTGCCGGTGTCGCGCTCAGGGTCGACGGTAATGAAGATCGGTTGCAGTCGGTCGGCCTGTTCGCCGAGTTGCTTGAGGATGGCGGCCATTTCGACCAGCGTCGTCGGGCAGACATCCGGGCAGTAGGTGTAGCCGAAGGCGATCAACTGGAAGCGGCCGCGAAAATCCTCGTTGGTGACCGAGCGGCCCTGCGGGTCCTGCAACAGGAAGCGCGGATTGATGCCGACGCTTTCTTCGGCCTGCAACTGGTGCGCCGACTGCGCGCCTACTGGTGCAGCAAGCAGCAGTCCAGCGAGCAGTGCGAGGCCGGGAGCGATCATCAACGGGTGCCCGGGAAGGCGGATTGCAGCCCTTTTTCTGCGGCGTCGAGCTGCCCGGCGAGGGTTGCCGCATCGGGACAGGCGGCGCCCTTGCCCTGTTCGAGATAGGCCTTGTTGGTCGCATTCTCGAAAGTTTCGCCATTGGCGCGGGTTTTCGGGGCACCGGTGACCAGCGAATTGCGGGCGCGGCTGGAGATCGCCGGTTGATCGCAAGCGAGGGCGATGCCGTTGACCTTGCCGAGCACCTCAATGGCGGTCGTACCGGCATCGGCGGCGATGCCGGCGGAGCTGATCAGGGCCAGGGTGGCGGCGAAGGTGGCAAGGGCGAGTTTCATTGTCGGTCTCCAGTGTTCAGTCGATCGATTATAGCCAGACGGCCGGCGCCGGCTTTCTCATAGATCAAATAGGTCGAGCAGGAGCGGCAGGCCTTCGCTGATCGCCACCGGCCCCGGTGTCAGGATGATCGCCGACTTGATCTCGTGCAGGCGGCCATTGACCACGGCAGGTACGGTCGACCAGCCGGGGCGAGCAGAAACGCGCTCGGGCCGGAAGTGCTTGCCGCACCATGAACCGATGATGACGTCGGGGGCGCGCTCGACAACCTCCAGCGGATCGGCGAGGATGCGGTCGCGCGCCAGCGGCGAGGCGGCGCGGTCGGCGAAGATGTTCTTGCCGCCGGCGATCTCGATCAGTTCCGAGACCCAGCGCACGGCGGTGATGTTGGGTTCGTCCCATTCCTCGAAATAGACGCGCGGGCGCCGGCCGCTCCGCGCGATGCGTTCAGCGGCGATGGCCCGCGCGCTTTCGATCTGCGCCTCGAGTTCGGCAACCATGCGCAACGCCTTGTCCTCGGCGCCGACCAGGCGGCCGATGGTCTCGACCATGCCCAGCGTCTCGTCGACGCTGCGCTGGTTGAAGGAGTAGACCGGCACACCGGCCTTGATCAGGTCGCGCGCGATGTCGGCCTGCAGGTCGGAGAAGGTCAGCACCAGATCGGGTTTTACCGCAAGAATCTTGTCGATGTCGCCGCTGGTGAAGGCATAGACCTTGGGTTTTTCCTTGCGCGCCTCGGGCGGGCGCACGGTGTAGCCGGTGATGCCGGCGATGCGCTCCTGCTCGCCGATGGCGTAGAGGACTTCGACGGTTTCGGTGGTCAGGCAGACGATGCGTTGCGGCAGGCGGCTCATGTTTTGTTCACTTTGCCGGGCGGCGGCTGCGTGCGACATCGAGATGGGCGCAAAGTTGCTCGGCGCCGTCGAGGATGCGCGGCGTGTGGCGCTGCATCAGATCCGGATGGACATGGAACAGGTTGCCGCGCTTGACGGCAGTCATCCGCTTCCATTTGTTCCAGTCGTCCAGCCACTCGGGTCGGGCGTCGCCCATGCCGGTGGCGACGATGGCCTCCGGGTCGGCTTCGAGCACCGCCTCGACGCTGACCGCCGGCGCCATCTGCGTCAGCCTGCCGAAGACGTTCTCGCCGCCGCACAACTCGATGGCGCTGCTGATGATCTGCGGGCCGCCAACCGTCATCAGCGGTGCTTTCCAGATCTGGTAGAAGACGCGCACTTTCGGCTTGCCGGCGTTGTCCCGGCGCAGGCCGGCCAGGCGCTGGCGGAAGCGCTCGGCCGCCTGGTTGGCGACCGCCTCGGTGCCAGCCAGCTGGCCGAGGCGTTCGAGCTGGCCGGCGACGTCCTCCATGCGGTTGGGCTGCGAGGCATAGACGGTCAGGCCGAGCGCCCGCATTTTTTCCACCGGCGCGGCCGGGTTGCCGGTTTCCCAGGCGATCACCAGGTCGGGCTTGAGCGCGCTGATCGCTTCGAGGTCGAAGCGGTCGTAGCTGCCAACGCGCGGCACCTTCTTCGCGGCGGGCGGGTAGTCGCTGTACTCGACGGTGCCGATCAGGCGGTCGCCGGCGCCGGCGGCGTAGAGCATCTCGGTGGCGTGCGGGGCGAGGGTGACGATGCGTTTCGCCGGCCCCTTGAGGCGCACCTCGCGGCCGCTGTCGTCCTTGAAGACAAGGTCGGCGTGCGCGGCGGGGAGCAGGGCGATGGTTGCGGTCAACGCCACAAAACGGGCAAATTTCATGCGGGATTCCAGCTGTAAAGGGCGGCGGCCAGGCGCTGCCAGCCGGTTTCGTCGCCGGGCAGGCCAAAGCGCAGCAACGCCGGCTGCTCGCAGCGGCGGACGAGAACGCCGTGGCGGGCAAGATGGTCGTGCAGTTCGCCGGCGTGCGGCGTCAACAGCGCGGCGAACAGGGCCGTCGATTTGACTTCGCCGAGCGGCGCCAGCAAGTCGTGCAAGCGCTGGCCGGCGGCCAGCAGCCGGGGGCGCATCGCGGCTTGCCAGGCCGTATCGAGCAGCGCCAGCCGGGCCGCCGCGCGGGAGGGACCGGCGACCGTCCACGGCCCCATTGCCGCCGCCATCCTGGCCAGCAGGTCGGGGGCGGCGCAGACGAAACCGACGCGCGCCCCGGCCAGCCCGAAGAAATGGTCGAGCGAGCGCAGCACGATCAGGTTGGGCGCCTCGGCGCTGCCGGCCAGCGGCGTCAGGCTCTCTTCCGGCGTCGCGTCGATATGGCTTTCATCGACGATCAGCCAGCCGCCGCGCTTTTTCAGCTGTTTTGCAGCGTCGACCGCAACCGCGTGCGGATGGCGGTCGGCAGTCACATCGCTCGGGTTGGCGAGCAGCACGTAGGGCGTCGCGGCGGCCAGTGCGCGCTGCAAGGTGGCACTTTGCAGCAGGCGCGGACGATGCCCGGCTTGCGTCCAGGCCTCGACATGCGCGCCGGCCAGCGGGCCGATGCAGGCCACGACGGCGCGCGGCAGCAGCGCCGGCAGCAGCCTGGTAGCCGCCAGCGCCCCGGCGACCGGCAGCAGGTTGGTGTTGCCGTAGTATTCAGCGGCCGCCTCTTCGAGGCCGTCATCGCCTTCCGGCAGACGGTGCCAGGCGGCAGGCGGCAGCGGCGGCACCGGCCAGCCGTCGGGGTTGCCGGTCCCGGACAGGTCGATTTGGGTGGGGCGCATCGCGATGGGGGCGTCCGGCGTCATCGTATGAACGGGCTGCTGGTGGCGCGGCGGCTGAATATGGCCTGGTAAACGGCAGCGCGTGCTGCTTCGGGAAACGGGTGATCCACGGATTCTCCTCACGGCCTTGGGCGTGAGGCCGGGCGCCGCTGATGCTAAGCGACCCGGCAGGTGGAGGCAAGTGCGACAATCCGCCCCCCTTTTTGTTCGGGTACCTGCACCGCCTGATGCTCGATGCCGAGGACGCTATCGCACCGGTTGCGGTCGACCTCATCGGCCTGTGCGGTGGCTACCAGATGCTCGGCCGCCACATCCACGACCCGCTCGGCCTCGAAGGCGCGCCCGGCAGCACGCGGGGCCTCGGCCTGCTGGACGCGGACACCACGCTCGCCGCCGAAAAACAACTGCGCAATGTGAGTGGTCACTTGGCGCTACCGGGCCGGCCGGCAATGACCGGCTACGAAATCCACCTCGGCGTCACCCAAGGCCCCGGACTGGCCCATCCGGCCGTCCACCTCGCCGACGGCCGCCCCGAAGGCGCCCTCTCGCCCGACGGGCAGATACTCGCCACCTACTGCCACGGCCTTTTCGACCACCCCGCCGCCCTCAGTGCCTTGCTGGCCTGGGCCGGACTGGAAGCAAGCACCCCGGTCGACTTCCCCGCCCGCCGCGAAGCCGATCTGGATCGTCTGGCCGATGCGGTTGAAGCGGCGCTGGATTGGGGGAGGTTGGCAGGGGTGTTGCCGGGGGTGTGAGGGGGTTGTGGAGTGGGGAAATGGTGCAATCGGCCAGAAGCGCTTGCCAATTAACTTGTCCCGAAGCGAATAATCGGCCGCACTACGGGTATGCTGTTGGCGTTTAACTCGGCAGCTAGCGAAAGTGCGAGCCTGGCTCCTTTGATTCGAATACTGTTGACCTGCAACTCACGCTCTTGGGAGAGTTTCGTATGTCGAAAACCGAAGTCAAGTACGCGGAGAACAAGACAAAGGACAAACTGATTTCTGTCCAATGTGCGACCTGCAATCGTGCAACAAAGCATCGCGTCGTTGTCTCCTTTGACGAAGACGGAACAGCCTATGACACTGACGAACAGTGGAGCGTTGATTGGGTAGATAACTATCAGGTCGTTCAATGCCAAGGCTGCGAGACGATATCCTTTAGGCATGTTCATTGGTTCTCGGAAGATCAAGATCCATTTACCGGCGACGACGGCTCGACTGAACGGCTTTATCCCAAACGCAGTTCCAACTCCATTAACCCCAAGGGTTTCTACAACGTACCGTCGAATCTCAGGCGTATATATGGCGAGCTTGTCGACTGCTTCAACAACGACAGCCCCACCCTTTGCGCTGCTGGGCTTAGAGCGCTCGTAGAGGGGGTCTGCGCACAGCAAGGTGTTGTCGATGGGCCGGTGCAGATTCCAGCAAAGGGAGGTGGAACGCAAACGGTTCGAAAAGACAACTTGGAAGGCCGCATCGCAGGATTACAAGAAAAGGGCCTCCTCACGCAATCAAGTGCCCAGACCCTTCACGAGCATCGGTATCTTGGCAATTCCGCAGTTCATGAACTTGCTCGTCCGTCCGAGGCGGAACTGAAACTGGCGATAGAGATTGTCGAGCACACTCTGGAGCAACTGTACGAACTCCCGGAAAAGGCTGAGGAGCTTAAGCGTGCGATTGCCAAGCGGAAGAAGTAGGTCTAGGTGCTCCAATGTAAGCGGCGGAAAAGACGGCGATGAACTTATCAAGTTTGCAAAAGGCAAGTTGCAGGTATTCAAAAAGAAACAGGGCGGCAATCATGCTGACTTTTACGTCATTGAGAAGGATGGGTGATTGGGGATTTACGACAAGGCGGGAATAATCGAATAACTCCAACATCATAGAATAATTTGGCCTTAATTACGTTCGCAGAGTCCTTCCTGTATGTAGTTGTACTCATAAAAATCTATGTGTGTCTCCGACTCGTAGGGGAAAAGTATGTATAAGATTTTAAATAAATTGGTTGTGGCATTTTCTTTAACGTGCCTGATGTTGGTATTGTCAATTCTCGGTGCCCATGCCGCGACACCCAGCAAGCCAGATGTAAAGGGGCGCAGACTTACTGGTGAGGAATGCGCCCGAATGGAACGTTTGATTCCCGAAACCGCAAACTATCTTGGAATGCGGGGTAATGCGTGGCAGCTAATTGAGGAAGGCAGAAAAGGTATTTTTCCAGAGGCCAATGAAGCAATGGTTCGGTGGGTCAATGAATACAACCATGAGTCCCAATTGAGGTATGGGTATCAAATGGGCGACAAATTTTTTTCTGAATGTAAAAGTGGAAAAGTGCGGGCACAAAGTTTGGAAGCAACCCCCAAACCGGGTGAACAGAAACCGAATCAAGAAATGATTGAGAACTCACCGATAGCCAAGTTGGCAAGGGAAAGGAATTGCCTGGCTTGTCACGCAAAGGACAAAAAAATTGTTGGCCCCGCCTTCAAGGACGTAGCAAAGCGATATGCAAATCAACCTGACGCGCTTCAAAAACTCACTAACAAAATTCTTATTGGAGGCACGGGTGCATGGGGAGAAATTCCAATGCTACCGAATAACGTAACACGCGACGAAGCGGCAAAACTTGCCACTTGGGTACTTCAAACCAAATAGCAACCAAAGAATTAGGGAGCAATCGTAGGGGTCAGGCTCCCATGGCACTACCTTAACAGGCCGTTGAATTTCCCCCTGACGCCTTCGGCAACCGAACTCTGACAAACATGAATCGAATATTTGAAACCCCTTGTGGCGTCTTTGAGCCGGATTTCAACCGGTGTTACGGCTCCGTTTCGGGTTTTAGACTGGGAAGCGAGCCGGAACACGCGAGCTGGTCATGCGGCGTTTTCCCTATGTTCGGCTATGTGCAAAATATGGTTGGAAATTACCTCTGAGCCAAGTGAGATAGCTTTCCGTTCCGGGCAAAAAGCTGGTTGAAATTTGAGACTGGATATTGTGCGTCGTTTGTACTAACATTTTGCGATTGATCAAATAACCGAGGAGTTGCCGCCATGGCCGCTATCGCAAGCTCACCTGCCGCCCGCTCTGCCCGCTTGGGGCTGCGAGCCACACCCGAACAGGAAGCTGTCCTGCGCCGGGCTGCCGAGGTGGCGCACAAATCCCTGACCGATTTTATTTTGGATAGCGCTTGCTTGGCTGCCGAGCAAACCCTGCTGGATCAACGCCTGTTCGTGGTTTCGGGCAGTCAATGCCAGGTGCTGATGGAGTTACTGGAGCGCCCTGCGCAGCCCAATGAGGGTTTGCGCGATCTGTTCTCCCGCAAGGTGCCGTGGGATGCCAAGTGAGCCTGCGCGGCCCCGATTCCCTTGCGGCGCGGCATCGACTCGAAAGCTTTGACTGCGGCAAGCCGGCCCTGAACGAATGGTTGCTGCGGCATGCCCGGCAAGCACAAGGCAGCGGTTCGGCCAAGACGTTTGTGGTTGCCGACGATGAACGCGTGGTCGGCTATTTCAGCCTGACCGTTGGCCAGGTCGATACGCTGGAAGCGCCTGAGCGCATCCGTAAAGGAATGGGGCAGTACCCGATTCCGGTCGTCATCCTGGCGCGCTTGGCGGTTTCCACTCAGGATCAGGGGAAAGGCATTGGCTTTGGCATGCTTCAGGATGCGATTCGCCGCACGCTGCTCATCGCCGAGCAGGCAGGTATCCGGGCGATGCTGACGCACCCCATTGACGAGGAAGCATCGAGCTTCTATACCCGCTTCGGGTTTATCGCTTCGCCGCTGAGTGAACAGCAATTGCTGCTGCTCCTGAAGGATGCAAGACACGCGTTGGTGTAGCGAAATCCAGGCAGCCGCATGGCAATGCCTTTTACTGTTGGCCGTCTGTTTCCAGCCATGTTTTGCCTGCGCTCGCGCGAGCGCGCGTATTTCTGGATCGAAGGTCGATTGCTGCGGTCGACCCCAAAAACAGCCCAAATTCGCTGGTCGGAAATTGCGGCTTCAGCCTTTCAGCTTCAGTGGCAAGCCCGCCGCCACCAGCGTAACCTGATCGCAAACGGCGGCGACGCGCTGGTTCAGCCGCCCCTGCTCGTCGGTGAATATCCGCGATACCGGATGCATTGGCACGATGCCCCAGCCGACTTCGTTGGACACCAGAATGATGTGGCCGGGCAGGGTGGGGAACAGTTCGATCAAGGCCGTCGTCTCGCCCTGCAGCAGCGGGCAGTCGATTGCCGCGCCGGCCTCGGCCTGCGTTGCGGCCTGGCCGGCGAAAAGCAGGTTGGACAGCCACAGCGTCAGGCAATCGACCAGCACACAGGTGTTCGGCGCCGCCAGTTCGCGCAGTTTGGCGGCCAGTTGCAGCTTTTCTTCGGCGCAGCCCCAGTCGCTCGGGCGCCGTGCGCGGTGATGGGCGATGCGGCGCGCCATTTCGCCGTCGCAGGCTTCGGCGGTGGCCAGATAGACGACGCGCAGGCCGGACTCCGCCGCCCGCTTTTCGGCCAGCAGGCTCTTGCCCGAACGGGCACCGCCAAGGATCAGTTCTTTCATCGCCGGCACTTTAGGTGATTGCGCCCCCCGCCGGCAAGCCGGATAATCCGCCCCGATTCGATGAAACGGAACCCGGTGCCGAGTTTTCTCCATTCCGGGGCGGGCCCGCCGCTGTAATCGGGGACGGCTGTCGCAAAATGCCACTGGTAACGGGACAAACCCGGGCCGGGAAGGCGCGGCAGGCCGGACGATCCGAAAGCCAGAAGACGTATCGAATCGGGTTCAGGGAGCCTGTGGACAGGGCTTCGTGGCCGCGTTTGCCGAACGCCGCCGCGAGGCCCTTTTGCGTTTTTTGACGGGAAGAATCGGATGCATTCCAGTTTCAACATCACCGCCCCCGACCAGGGGCTGGCCGCTGCCCTGCAGCACAAGATCGACCAGAAAACAAAGCCGCTCGGCGCCCTCGGTCAACTCGAAATTCTGGCCAGGAAAGTCGGGCTCGTTCAGCAGCGGCTCGACCCGCAATTGAACCTGCCGCAGATGCTGGTCTTTGCCGGTGACCACGGTGCCGCGCGCTCCGGCATCTCGGCTTACCCGCAGGACGTGACCTGGCAGATGGTCGAGAATTTCCTGGCCGGCGGCGCTGCGATCAACGTCTTCGCCCGGCAGAACGGCTTCGAACTGGCGGTGGTCGATGCCGGCGTGGCGCATGATTTCGGCAGGCGCGAGGGGCTGATCGATGCCAAGGTGGCGCCGGGCACGGCCAATTACCTCGAACAGCCGGCGATGACTGCGGAACAATGCGCCGTTGCCATCGCGCGCGGCGCCGAGATCGTGCGCTGGGTGGCTGCCCGCGGCTGCAATGTGGTCGGCTTTGGCGAAATGGGCATCGGCAATACCGCCGCTGCCGCGCTGATCACCCACTGCCTGACCGGCACGCCGCTGGCTGCCTGCGTGGGGAGGGGCACCGGACTGGACGACGCCGGACTGGCGCGCAAGCAGGGATTGCTGGAAAAGGCGCTGGCCCGCTACCGTGCCGGCGGGGGCAGCGACCAGCCGCAGGCGGTGCTGGCCGAATTCGGCGGCTTCGAGATCGCGATGATGGCCGGGGCCATGCTCGCCGCCGCCGAGGCGAAGATGCTGCTGCTGATCGACGGCTATATCGTCGGTGCGGCTGCCCTGGCCGCAGCGCGGCTGGCGCCGGCACTGATCGATTATTGTGTCTTCTGCCACCGCTCGGCCGAAGCGGGCCACTCGGCACAACTGGAGGCCATGCGCGCCACGCCGCTACTTGATCTCGGCCTGCGCCTGGGCGAGGGTACGGGGGCAGCGCTGGCTTTCCCGCTGCTCAAGGCGGCCGTCGGCTTCCTCGACGAAATGGCCAGCTTCGCAGCGGCCGGGGTGTCGGAAAAAGCGGCGGAAATGCGCTGATGCTGCGCCGCGAGCTGGAATATTTCTTCGGCGCGCTAAGGTTTTTCACCCGTCTGCCGGTTCCTGCCTGGGTCGGGCATTCGGCCGAAGCGCTGAACCGTTCGGCGCGCTATTTCCCGGCCATCGGCCTGCTCGTCGGCGGCATCGGCGCGCTGGTCTATCTCGGGGCGGCAATGCTCTGGCCACAGCCGGTCGCCGTGCTGCTGTCGATGGCGGCGACCATCTACGCCACCGGCGCCTTCCACGAGGACGGCCTGTCCGATGCCGTCGATGGCCTTGGCGGCGGCTGGGACAAGCTGCGCATCCTGGAAATCATGAAGGACTCGCGCGTTGGCAGCTATGGTGCCGTCGTTATGGTGCTGGCGCTGCTCGGCAAGTTCACGCTGCTTTCGGCGCTCGACGCCACACTGGTTCCGCTGGCGCTGCTCGCCGGCCATGCCCTGTCGCGTCTCTGCTCGACCGTTCTGCTGGCGACCATGGATTACGTGCGCGAAGATTTGCTGTCCAAGGCCAAGCCGCTGGCGACGCGGCTGACGGGTGGAGAAATGCTGGTCGCGCTGGGGTTCGTGCTGGCGCCGCTGGCCCTGTTGCCGCCGGAACAGGCGGGCGCCGGCTGCGTGCTGGCGGCGCTCGCGACCCTGTGGCTGGCCGGCAAGTTCAAACGCTGGCTGGGCGGCTACACCGGCGATTGCCTGGGGGCGGTGCAGCAGGTCAGCGAAATTGCGTTCTACCTTGGCCTGCTCGCGCACTGGGGCCGGTAACCTCCAGGGCCGGCGAGCCGCGATCGGGTGATTTGCCCGGTGCCGGAGTGGCGTATGCTCCTGAAAGTCAGCTGCCCTCGTTGCAGCGATTCCGCAACTAAAGGATGAAGCGATGAACCCGGCCAAAATCAACGAACTCTTCGACGTCTTGCGCGCCGCGTGCGCCCGCCAGTTCGCCTTCAATCCACGGCGCGTCACGGCGGGCATGCGTTATGTGGGCAAGGAGGGGCACGGGAAGGACATTGTTCACGTTTTCCGCGATGCCGGCACCCATTCGCAGATCGTGCTCAACGGAACCTTCGCCACCTTGCGCGAAAAGACCGGCGACAAGCCGCACTGGACGGAGGCCGAACAGGCCCGCTACCGCAGCAGCGATGCCGAGATCGACGCAGAGATCGCGGCGAAACAGGCCGAAGTCGAGTACATCGGTCAGTGCGCGCTCTACCGGGATCATCGCGAGCAACTCCTGGCGCACTACAAGGAGTGGCCCGGCTATCAGGCCGGTGCGGGAAGTCCGCGCGAAGCGGCGCGGGCCTTGATCGACCGCCTGAGCGAAGCGAATGACGCCCGGCTGGCGGCCTTTGCCGAACAGTTGCATTCGAGTGATCCGGAATACCTGGCGCATCACCTGCTGGCACCTTGCCGCAGTGAAATCGAAGCGGCAAAAGGCAGTGGCAGCGCGGCTTAGCATCCAGGCAGGGGGGGGCTGCGGTCTACCCGGTTTTGGGCCAGAAATGCCGTCGTTGCCAGCCTGCTCACGCCCGGCACTGCGGCTGACCGAAGATCGTGCGATGCCGTCCAGTAACCGGCGCCTGGTCTGGCACGCTTGGTTCTTCGGGTAGAGTGCAGGCGAATCCTGCTAACATCCGAACGAACCGAGAATTGAGCCCGAGAGATGATTGCATTCTTGTTCCTGGCGATTGGATTGTTGTTCTTCTGGATGGTGTTCAATGCCTTCGCATCGCAGGAAATCCGAGCTCGCGGCTGGGGGTTCAGCGTGCGGACTTACCATCGGGATAACGATCCCGTCTGGTACTGGGTGACGTTCTTGTCTTATCTCGTCTGCGCGCTATCCGCGACCGCGTTTGGCCTTTTGGCAGCGTTCAAAATGCTCTGAAACCAAAATCAACTGCTGCGGTCCAGCCTTTGCCAGTGGCCCGGGCTGTCTTCCAACCCCGGGGATGTCGGTCACTTTCAACATCGTCGATCAAACCCGCTGATTTCTCCTCCCCCATCGGTCAGACCAAATGCGTTCATTCCTGCTTCTGTTGCATCTTTCCGGCGTGATCGTCTGGGTCGGCGGGATGATCTTCGCGCATTTCTGCCTGCGCCCGGTGGCCGCGGCGCAACTGCCGCCGCCGCAGCGCCTGCCCTTGCTGGCTGCCGTGCTCGGGCGCTTCTTCGTGGCGGTCGCGTTGAGCATTTTTATTATTCTGAGCACCGGCTTCGCGCGCCTGGCAGTGACAGGTTTTGCGCAGGCGCCCATGCACTGGCATGTGATGGCCGGTAGCGGCCTGGTCATGGCGGCGATCTTCGGTGTCATCTGGTTCCGGTATTTCCCGCAACTCAAGGCCTGCGTGGCGATGCAGGACTGGCCGGCGGCCGGGGCGGCGATGAACCGCATTCGCCGGTTGGTGGCGACCAACTTGCTGCTCGGGGTGGCGACGATTGTAGTGGCAACGCTGGGCACCGATTTCGTTCGCTGAATTTTCCGCATGATCCTGCACCTGATCCGCCATCCGAAGCCCGTGGTCGAAGCGGGCATCTGCTACGGTCGACTCGACATTGAGGCCGAAAATGCGGCGGAGGTTGCCGACATGTTGTGTGCGGAACTGCCGCCCGATTTGCCGGTGTGGAGCAGCCCCTTGCGGCGCTGCCTGACGCTGGCCGAGGCGCTGCACCCGGCGCCGCTGATCGACGCGCGGCTGGTCGAGATGGATTTCGGCCGCTGGGAAGGACTGCGCTGGGATGCCGTGCCGCGCGCCGAACTGGATGCCTGGGCCGCCGATATCGCCGGTTATGCGCCGCCGGGGGGCGAATCGCCATTGCTGCTGCAGCGCCGGGCACTGGATTTCGTGGCCGGTCTGGCGGTGCCGGAGGCGGTGGTGGTCACGCACGCCGGGGTGATCCGCACCCTGCTGGCGCACTGGCAGGGTTTGCCGCCGGCGCGCTGGACTGAACTCAACTTTGCTTACGGTTCGCACACGGTGATCGAGCTCAGCCGGTAAAATGCCCGGCATGGAATCCTTCAATCCTCTGCGCGACGCGGTGCCCTTGGGCGAAATCCGCCGGGCGCTGGTCATCAAGTTGCGCCACCACGGCGACGTGCTGGTCAGCTCGCCGGTATTTTCGGTGCTCAAGGCGCAGGCGCCGCAGGTTGAGATCGACGCGCTGGTCTATGCCGATACCGCGGAAATGCTGACCCTGCATCCGGCGATTTCGAATGTGCACACCATCGGCCGCCAGTGGAAGAAGCTGGGTGTCGTCGGCCAGGCACGCGCTGAACTGGCGCTCTACCAAGCGCTCAAGGCACGCGGTTACGACCTGATCATCCACCTCACCGAGCACTGGCGCGGCGCCTGGTTGTGCCGGCTGCTCAAGCCGCGCTGGTCGGTGGGGCCGGCGATCGGCGGGCGCAGCAAGCGCTGGAAGCGGAGTTTCACGCACCTGCAGAGCGCGCCGAAAAATGCGCTGCGTCACATGGCGGAGGCCAATCTCGATGCGCTGCGCCGCATCGGCATCCAGCCGGCGCCGGAAGCGCGGCGCCTGCTGCTGGTGCCGGGGCCGGCAGCCGAGGCTGCGGTGGCCGCGCAGCTGCAGGGGTTCGGGCTGCACGGCGGCGACTTCATTCACATTCACCCGGCCTCGCGCTGGTTCTTCAAATGCTGGCCGGCCGAGCAGATGGCGGCGCTGGTTGACTGCCTGCAGGCAGAGGGGCACGCCGTGGTGCTGACCGCCGCGCCGAGCGACGATGAAAGGCACATGCTGGAGGCGATCCAGGCGCGCCTGGCCAGGCCGGCGTTCAGCCTGTCCGGCCAGTTGTCGCTGAAGGAGCTGGCGGCGCTGACCCAGGCGTCAAAGCTGTTCATCGGGGTCGATTCGGCGCCGATGCATATCGCCGGCGCCGTCGGCACGCCGATCGTCGCGCTCTTCGGCCCCTCCGGCGACAAACAGTGGGGCCCGTGGGGCGTGCCGTTCCGCGTCATCAGCAGCCAGCGCCATCCGTGCCGGCCGTGCGGCATCGACGGCTGCGGCGGCGGCAAGGTCAGCGACTGCCTGACGGCGCTGGGCGTCGACGAGGTGCTGGCCGCGGCGCGCGAACTGCTGGCGCCGTGAAGATCGCCCTTGTTCGCCAGCGCTACAACCCGTACGGCGGCGCCGAGCGTTTCGTCGAGCGGGCGCTGGGCGCGCTGGTTGGCGAAGGGGCCGAGGTGACGCTGATCACCCGCAGCTGGGAAGGCGCGCCGCGCGCGGGCTTTAAACAGATCATCTGCGACCCGAAATATTCACGGCTGCTCGGTGGCCGGGCGGCGCGCGACCGGAGTTTTGCCGCGGCCGCGCAGGCGGCAATGGCGCACGGCGACTTCGATATCACCCAGTCGCACGAGCGGATTCCCGGCTGCATGATCTTTCGCGCCGGCGACGGCGTGCATGCGGCATGGTTGGACCATCGGGCGCGTGTGCTGGGTCCGCTGCAAAGGCTGTCCCAGCGCTGGTCCGGCTACCACCGCTATGTGCTTGGCGCCGAAAGGGCGATGTTCGAGCACCCGGCGCTCAAGGCGGTAATCTGCAATTCACAGATGGTGGCCGATGAAATTCGCCATTATTTCGGCGTCGACCGCAGCAAGCTGCAGGTGATCTACAACGGTGTCGATACGGCGGTGTTTCATCCCGGACTGGCCGACGAATTCCGTGCGGCAACCCGGGCGGGGGCCGGTATTCCGGCGGATGTGCCGCTGCTGCTTTTCGTCGGCAGCGGTTTCGAGCGCAAGGGCGTGCCGCAGCTGCTGCGCGCCCTGGCCGCGGCCCGCCACACGGCCACGCATCTGGCCATCGTCGGCGCCGACCGCAAGCTGAAGGCCATGCAGGCGCTGGCCGCAAGTCTCGGCGTTGGCGAACGTGTTCATTTCACCGGCCCGCTCAAGGATGTGCGCCCGTGGTATGGCGCGGCCGACGGTTTCGTGCTGCCGACGCTCTACGACCCCTGCCCGAATGCGGCGCTCGAGGCGTTGGCCTGCGGCCTGCCGGTGGTCACCTCGACCACCTGCGGCGCGCAGGAGTGGCTGCGCGCCGGTGAAAACGGCTGGGTGGTCGATGCGCTCGACGCGGCCGGCCTCGCTGCGCGCCTCGATGACCTGGCGGCGCTGGCCGGCAACCCGGCTGCCCGGGCGGCCGCGCGGGCCAGCGTCGAGGCGCTGACGCTGCCGGCGATGGCCGACCGCCTGCTGGCGCTCTACCGCACGCTCGGCGGGGCGGCGGCCGGGCAGGTATAATCCCGCCTTTACACCTAGATTCAGGGATTTGCATGGCCAGTGACATGAACAGTCGCGAGTTGTACGCCCGGCTGCTGACCTATGTCCGCCCGTACTGGAAGGTGTTTGCCGCGGCCCTCGTCTGCATGGCGCTGGCCTCGCTGGCCGAACCGATCTTTCCGGCGATGATGAAGTCGCTGCTCGACAACGGGTTTTCCTCGTCGGCCGATTCCATGGACTGGCTCTTCTACCCGCTGGCGATCATGGGCCTCTTCCTCGTTCGTGCCATTTTCGGCTTTGCCGGAAGCTATGCGATGAACTGGGTTTCCAACAACGTGGTCACCGAACTGCGCCAGGCGATGTTCGAGCGCATGGTGCGTCTGCCGACCCGCTATTACAGCGACAACCTGTCGGGGCGGCTGATGTCGCGCATCGCTTACGACGTGTCCGGCGTCGCCGGCGCGGCGACCGGTGCGCTGACCACGCTGATCAAGGATTCGCTGTCCATCGTCGGCCTCCTGGCCTGGCTGCTTTACCTGAACTGGAAGCTGACGCTGATCACTTTCGCCGTCGTGCCCTTCATTGCCGTGGTCGTGCGCATTTTCGGCAAGCGCCTGCGGCGCGTCGCCAAGGGCCAGCAGGAATCGATGGGCAGGATCACCCAGGTGCTGCAGGAAACCATCGAGGGCCACAAGGTGGTCAAGATCTTCGGCGGGCAGGCCTATGAGGGCGAGCGCTTCTACAAGTCGGTTCGCGAACAGCGCGGGCTGGCGATGCGCTCCGCGCTGGCCGCCGCCGCGCAGACGCCGATCGTCCAGTTCTTCGCAGCCACCGGCGTCGCCGTCATCATGGGCGTCGCGATGAAACAGGCGACCACCGACCAGACCAGTGTCGGCAGCTTCGTCTCCTTCGTTACCGCGATGCTGATGATCCTGGCCCCGCTCAAGCGCCTGACCGACGTCAGTGCGCCGATCCAGCGCGGCCTGGCCTCAGCGGAAAGCGTGTTTTCGCTGATCGACGAGGAAGCCGAGGGCGACACGGGAACGGAAGTGCTCGGCCGTGCCCGGGGCCTGGTCGAATTCGACCAGGTCAGTTTCACCTACGCCGGCGCCGAGCGCCCGGCGCTCGCTGGCGTTTCGTTTGTCATCCGCCCCGGCGAATCGGTGGCGCTGGTGGGTCCCTCGGGCAGCGGCAAGACGACGGCCGCCAACCTGCTGCCGCGCTTCTATCAAGCGGAAAGCGGCCAGATCCGGGTCGATGGCCACGCGTTGGAAGACATCCGCCTGGACAGCCTGCGCGACAACATCGCGCTGGTCAGCCAGGACGTCGTACTGTTCAACGACACCCTCGGCGCCAACATCGCCTACGGCGGCAAGCGCGCGGCGACCAGGGAAGAAATCCACGCGGCGGCCAAGGCGGCGCATGCGCTCGAATTCATCGAGGCGCTGCCTGATGGCTTTGACACGATGATCGGCGAAAACGGCGTCAAGCTTTCCGGCGGCCAGCGCCAGCGGATCGCCATCGCCCGCGCCCTGCTCAAGGATGCGCCGATCCTGATTCTCGACGAAGCGACGTCGGCGCTCGACACCGAATCCGAACGCCACGTCCAGGCGGCGCTCGACGAACTGATGCGTGGCCGTTCGACGCTGGTCATCGCGCACCGCCTGACCACCATCGAACGCGCCGACCGCATCGCCGTGCTCAGCGCTGGCAAGGTGGTCGAGACCGGCGCGCACGCCGAGCTGCTGGCGCAGAACGGCATCTATGCCCGCCTGCACAGCATGCAGGTTCAGGAATCGCTGGTGACCGGCGAATGACGGCCCGGCCAGTCCGGACAATTCTTGCGGTGGTCGTTTCGCGCATCGGCGATACCCTGCTCAGCACCCCCGCGCTGCGCGCTGTGAAGGAAACCTGGCCGGACAGCCGACTGGTCGTCGCGGTGCATCCCGGTCGCGCCTGCCTGCTCGAAAACCTGCCGTGGATCGACGAGCTGATGCCGTTCCGTCCGTGGCGGCGCTGGGCGGCGCTGCTGCCGTGGCCGGCTAAATACGATCTGGCTTTCGTTTTTCAGCCCGAGCGCGGCCAGCTTGACTTTGCCCGGCGGGTTGCCCGGCGGGTGTTCGCCGAGGACTTTTCGGGGGCGCCGGCAAGCCCGCAGGTGACCCTGCTGCCCCTGCCTGCGGCGCCGATGGTGGCGGTCGAGCAACGCCTGCGCCTGGTGCGCGCGGCCGGTGCCGATAGCACCGATCAGCGGCTCGCCTATGTCGTTTCGCCCGGCGAAAGACGGGCTGCGGAAGAGCGACTGGCGACTTGCGGACTGGCCGGCAAGGGGCCGAAGATCGCGCTTCAGCTCAAGAGTTTTCCGACCAAGGCGCATCGTGACTGGCCGCTGGAGTCGTTCGCAGCGCTGGTTGCACGTATCGTCGAGCGTTTCCCCGGCGCCTGCTTCGTGATTACCGGCGATGCCAACTCCGCGGCTGCCGCAGCGCACCTCGATCAACGCTTTCCGGGGCGCGTCTCCAGTCTGGCCGGGCAGTGCACCCTGCGCGAAACTGCGGCAGTCCTGGCCGCGATGGATCTCTATGTCGGGGTCGATACCGGACCGACCCACCTGGCAGGTGCCCTCGGCATCCCGATGGTGGCGCTTTATCATGCCGCCTATCCCGGGCGCTACCTGGCGCCGCGCCAGAACCCGCGCTGCCGCGTCATCGAGCACCCGCGCTCGGGGGCGGCGGACGCCCGCCAGGCGAGCATGGATGAAATATCGGTCGAACCGGTCTGGGCGGCGGCGCAATCGTTGCTGGCCGACGGCGCCTTCGCGCGGGAGGCGGCATGAGCGGGCGTCGGCTGCACATCGTTCATACGGAATCCTCCTGCGGCTGGGGCGGGCAGGAAATCCGCATTTTGACCGAAGCGCAGGGCATGGTGCGGCGCGGGCACCGTGTCACCCTGGTCGTGCCGGCGCAGGCGCAGATCGCGCCGGCTGCCGGGAAAATGGGGCTGACCGTCGTGCCGCTCGACATCGAGCGCAAGAATCTCGCCGCGTTGTGGCGGGTGCTCGGCTGGCTGTGGCGGCACCGTTCGGAAATCGACGTCATCAACACCCACAGCTCGACCGACTCCTGGCTGGTCGCACTGGCGTCGCAGCTGGTGCCCGGCGCGCCGCCGCTGGTGCGCACCCGGCACGTGTCGTCGCCGGTCAATCGGGCGGCGGCGAGCTTCTGGCTGTACCAGAAGGCCGTTCGCCATATCGCGGTGACCGGCGAGGCGGTGCGCCAGCAACTGCATCGCGACAACGGGTTCGCGCTGGATTCGATGACCTCGGTGCCCACCGGCATCGATCTTCAACGCTTCACGCCGCTCGCCACGCCCGGCGAACAGCCGGCGCTGCGCGCCCGGCTCGGCTTGCCCGATACGCCCTTGCTCGGCATTCTGGCGACGCTGCGCAACTGGAAGGGGCACGCCTACCTGCTTGAAGCCATGGCCCGGCTGCCGGCCGGACTGGCTGCGTGGCGCCTGGTGGTGATCGGCGACGGGCCGCAGTGGAAGAACCTGCACACGCAGGTCGACACCCTGGGGCTGGGCGAGCGGGTGATCTTCGTCGGCAACCAGGACAACGTTCCCGACTGGCTGCGCGCCCTTGACTTGTTTGCCCTGCCGTCCTATGGCGACGAGGGCGTGCCGCAGTCGATCATGCAGGCCATGGCCTGCGGCCTGCCGGTGATCAGCACGCCGGTCGGCGGCATCACCGAAGCGGTGGAGGCCGACGTGACCGGCTTGATCGTGCCGCCGCGCGACACCGAGGCGCTCTTGGCGGCGCTGGTCCGCCTGATGTCCGACCCGGATGCCCGACAGCGGATGGCGGCGGCCGGGATTCGCCGGGCCGGCGAAAAGTTCGCGCTGGACATCATGCTCGACCGCATGGAGGCGATATTCGTGGGGGCCCGCGCGTGATCTCCCGCGTCGCCTTCTTCCATTTCGAGCATCCGGCCTTGCTTGAGGCTTTCGCCCAGTTGGGCTGCGAAGTCCTGACCAAAGCTACGCCGGCGGACGTGCGTGACGCCCAACTGTGCCTGGTATCGATGAAATTCGCGGCCAAGAACCCGCTGGCGATGTCGCTGCTGCGCCGTCCGAAAAATGGCCCGCTTATTGGCGTCGACCGCGACGGGCCTTCACACATGGGCGAGAAGCCCTGGCGTCTGGCCTGGTTGCGTCGCTGGCTGGTGATGGATGCCTACGCGACGCATACCCTGCAGGATGCCGGCGGCTTTGCCCGCGACGTCCTCTATTTGCCCAACGCGGCCTGGCATACCCGCTATCACCTGAATGGACGTTCGCTGGCGTCGTTGCGTGACAACGCCGCTTATCGCCATGACGTCAGTTTTTTCGGTGAACTCGATGCTCGCCGGATGCCGGAAATGGCGCGACGCAGCGAATTCTTCGCCGCGTTGGCGCCGCGGCTTGAAAGCCTCGGTATCAGCACCCTGTTTACTTCCGGGGCGCTATCGTTGGACGAGCAGTTGGCGCTGATCCAGAGCAGCCGGATCAACCTGAATTTTCATGCCGGTTGCGATACCCGGTGGCCGGGCGGCTGGCGTGGCCAGCCGGCGAGCTGGGGCCTGCCCGAGCGCTGTTACGGCATTCCCGCCGCGGGCGGCTTCCTGCTGTCGGACGCGCGCGTGCATGGGGCCGATGATTTCGGCAGCGCGGCGTGGAGCAGCTTTTCCGATCTTGACGATTGCGTGGCACAGATCCAGTACTACCTGGCGCACTTTGACGAATTGCGCGATAAGGCCGAACTGGCGCATCAGCGCGTGCTGGTCGATCACACCTATGTGCAGCGGGCGCGGCGCCTGGTCGATTATGTGCGCTATTGGCGCGCCATGCGCAATGTTTAGGGCGACGCGTTCACCATGTGCGGCATAGGCGGTTTTTTCGGCGAAGCGGGCGATGCCGCCGCAGTCGCCGCAGCCATGCTGGCCGCCTTGGCGGCACGTGGGCCCGATGCCCGGCATGTGCGTTATTTCGACGCTGCCGGCAAGCTCGCCAGCGATCCCGCGCCCAACGCCTTGCTGCACACGCGGCTGTCGATCATCGACCCGCGCCCGGAGGCCGACCAGCCTATGGCCAGCGACGACGGTCAGCTCTGGCTGTGCTACAACGGCGAGCTCTATGGCTGGCAGGAGGCCGCGGCTTTTCTGGCGGCGGAACGGCCCTTCCGCACCCGTTCCGATACCGAATTCATCCTGCGTGGCTACGAGGCTTGGGGGCTCGACGGCCTGCTGCCCAGGCTGCGCGGCATGTTCGCCTTCGCCCTGCTCGACCTGCGCCGGGGCAAGCTGTTTCTGGTGCGCGACCGGGTCGGCAAGAAGCCCCTCCTGTGGTGGGCGGACGGCCAGCGCCTGGCCTTTGCGTCGACCGTGCGCGGGCTGCTGCCGGCACTGCCTGCCCGTGCGCGCCGGCTGTCGGCCGCCGGCGTCGACGCTTTCCTCGCCCACCGCTACATCCCGGCGCCGGGGGCGATCGTCGAGGGGGTGCAGCGTCTGCCGAACGGCCACCTGCTGGAATGGGATCTGGCTGACCGAAATCCGCGGCTTCGCTGCTGGTGGTCCGGGCAGGCGGAAGCCAAGCCCGAGGCCAGCTGGCAGGAAATGCTTGATGAGGCGATCCGCCTGCGCTGCGTCGCTGACCGGCCGATCGGCCTCTTCCTCTCCGGCGGCATCGACTCGACTGTAATCGCGTGCCGGCTGGCGGCGCTCGGGCAGCGGCTGGAGGCATTTACCGCGACCTTTCCGGGAACCGGCTTCGATGAGGGGCCCGCCGCGGCCCGCCTGAGCGACCGGCTCGGCCTGGCGCACCATGCCGTGGCGGTTCCGCAATCGATCCGCGATGACTTTCCGGCGATCGTCGCCGCCCTCGACGAACCTTTCGCCGATCCGTCCGCGGTGCCGCTCTGGTACCTTGCCCGGGAGACGACGCGCCACGTCAAGGTGGTGCTTGGCGGCGACGGCGGCGACGAGCTGCTCGCCGGTTACAAGCGCTACCGCGCCCATCTGCGCAGTCGCTTCCGGCGCGCCATCCGTTTGCCGGGCGCAGAATGGTCGCCGAGCCTGCGGCCCGCCGGCTGGGCCAAGCTGCGGCAGGAGCTGATGATGCGCTGGGAGGAGGCGTACAGCCTGCGCTTTTCCGGCATGTCCCCGCGGCAGCGCCGCTTCCTGCAGCCAAAGGCCAAGCTGCCCGCCACGTACTGGCGGATGCCGGCGCGGGAAGCCGGCCCGCTCGCCCAGTTGCTGGCCATCGACATGAACAACTATCTGCCCGAGTACATCCTGCGCAAGGGCGACCTGACCACCATGGCGCACGGTCTCGAACTGCGCGCGCCATTGCTCGACCAGTGCTTCATGGCAGCGATCCGCGCGCTACCGCCCGGCGAGCGTTTCAGCGAGCCGCGCAAGCGGCTGCTCGGCGATGTTCTGCCCGACGATATCGCGGCCGAGTTGTTTTCCGGCAAGAAACGCGGCTTCAATCCGCCGCTGACCCACTGGCTGAAGAACGATCTTGCCGAGCGCCATGCCGGATTGGGGCAGCGACTGGCCGACCTGACCCACGGGCAGGTCGATGGCGCGGCGGCGGATGCGCTGCTGGAATCGTACCGACAGGGGAGCGACAACCTGGGGGAGAATGTATTGCAGTTGCTGATCCTCGATGAATCGCTCGCCCAACTCAGGACCGCAGGACTCCAGTGAAAATCGCCTTTGTCGATGTGACCGTGACCGTCAGTTTTGGCGGCGTCCAGACCGCCGTCTGGGAACTGGCGCGCGCCCTGCACGATCTCGGCCATGAGGTGACGGTCTTTGGCGGCGACGGCAACATCCGCCCCGACCTGGGCGGGCGGGTCATACGCGTCGAGACTTTTCCGTTCACACCGCGCGAGCGGGCGCTCGATTTCGGCTCGCGTTTCCGCCGCACCTGGGAACGCTGGACCTTCGCCCGCCGGGCGCTGCCAGCATTGGCAAAAGGTGACTTCGACTGGGTCGTCCTGACCAAACCCTTCGATTTCTTCTGGCCCTGGCGCATGCCGGCCGGTTCGCGGACGCGCTTCTGTTTCATGAGCGGCGGCACGGATTTCATCTGGGGTGACCGCAAGCTGGCAAAGCGGATTTCCGCCTGGGTGGCCTGCAGCAATTTCAACGCCTGGCAGATTGCCCACCATTTCAAGCGCTTTCCAAAGGTCATCTTCAACGGTGTTGATATTGATCTGTTCGCGCCACGGGCCGTGGATCCGGATCTGCGGCAGCGCCTGGGTTTTGTGCCGGAAGACGTTGTTTTTGCCTTCGGCGGACGCATCGTCGGGCTCAAGGGGCTGGCGGTGACCATCCGGGCACTGGCCGAGAAACCGCTGGCTGCGCTGCCGGTCAAGCTGTTGCTGATCGGCGATGGCCCGGCGAAACCTGGCCTGCAACAGTTGGCGGCCGACCTCGGCGTTGCCGACCGGGTGGTCTTCCATCCGCCGGTACCGCATCGCGAGTTGCCGGCGCTCTACGCAGCGGCCGACGGCGGCATTTGCCCGAGTACGGCCGACGAGGCGTTCGGCATCTCGGTTGCCGAGGCGATGGCCTGCGGCTTGCCGGTGGTGGCCAGTCATATCGGCGGCCTTCCGGAGGTCGTCGGCAATGAGGCCGGAAGCGGCATCCTGGCCCCGGCCGGCGACGCTGTCGCGTGGGCGGCCGCCATGGCGGAACTTGCCGCCGACGGCGAGCGCCGCGCACGGCTCGGACGAGCAGCGGCGGCACGCATCCGCCACTTGTTTACCTGGCAGCAGTCGGCACAGCGCCTGCTGGCGGCGCTGGAGGCTGCATGACGCAGCCGAAACACGCCCGGACCTGAAACGATGCGCCTTCTCTATATCGACCCCCACCCGGTTCCGGACAGCTGCCCGGAGGCGATGCAGATCTTGCAGACCGTCGATGCGCTGGCGCAGATCGGCTGCGAGGTCATCCTGGCGACGCCGAAGCCCCGTGCGGGCTACCGCGTCGAACAGGTGCTCGGTCGCCCCCTGCATGCCGGTGTGCATTTCCGGCACCTGCAGGATTTGCGCGGCCATCGCTGGTTTCCCCTGCGCAGCGGGCGTCTGTTTTACCGGGCGGCATGCCAGCTGGTCGGCGAACTCGACGGCGTCGACGGCATCCTGGTGCGCAACCTGAAATTGGCTGAGGCCTTGCTCGCCTTGCCCAAGCGTCCACCCGTGGTCTTCGAGACGCACGAAGTCTTTGCCCGGGTGTTCGCCGAGGATCGTCCGCAGCCCGGCTGGAAGGACAGGCGCAAGCTGGCCGCGCTGCGCCGCCGCGAGGGCGCGGTCTACGCACGCAGCGATGGCATTGCCGCGTTGACCCAATGGCTGCTCGACGACCTGCGCGATGAATACGGCGTCGGTACCCCGGGCGCCGTGGTGCCGGATGGCGTGGATCTGGCAGCGGCTGATTCCATCCAGCCCAAGGCGGCCTGGAGCAATCCGCCGGATCTGCTTTACCTGGGCAGCCTGCATCCGTGGAAGGGCGTCGAGTGCCTGCTTGCTGCTCTGCCGCTGATCTCCGGCGCGAATCTGGTGATTGCCGGCGGGCCGCCGGCCCGAGTCGCCCAGCTCGCACAGCGGGCGAGCGAGCTGCGGGTGGCGGAACGCGTGCGCTTTCTCGGCCGGGTCGAGCCGGAACGGCGCTTCCAGGTGATTGCGGATGCCGACGTCTGCCTGCTGCCGCTGACCGACACCTCGATCGGCAGCCGCTACACCTCGCCGCTCAAGCTGTTCGAGTACATGGCCGTGGGCAAGCCGATCGTCGCCGCCGATGTTCCCGCCTTGTGCAGCGTCATCAGCGATGGTGTCGATGGCGTTCTGGCACCGGTCGCTGACCCGGCGCAGCTGGCGCACGCCGTGATGCGGCTCCTGAATGACCCGGCGGCGGCGCTGGCGATTGGCGCGGCAGCCCGTGTCAGCGCGGCGCGTTACACGTGGACGGCGCGCGCGGAAAAATTGAAAACCTTGTTTGCCGAACTGGGGCGTCGGGCATGACCGGCCTTCAAGCAGAAAATGGCGGGCAGCCGTTGCCAAGCTGGCGAACGCTCTGGGGGGCGCGCCTCGATATCCTGGTCTTCGCCGGGCTGTTGTTGCTGACCGTGTTTCTGCTGCGCAATCCGGATCTCCGAGGTTCGTGGCGGGCTATGTTGCTGGTGCTCGGCATCGTTTCGCTGCTTGCCTGCCAGCTCAGGCGCGACTGGCCGTGGGGCCGCCTGAATGCAGAAGTCCGTCAGTTGCTGACGGGCGGGATCGGCTTCGTGCTGATCGTTGCTGCAGCCAGCGGGCTGGGGGCAACGGTCGGTAGCGCGCAGAAGCAGTTTTTCATCGATTTCCTGTTGCCGGCGCTGATTCCCTGGCTGCTGCTCAACCACGTCCGCGACCGGCGGCGCTGGGATTTTCTGATGTTTGCGCTGGCGCTCGCCGCCTGCGTACTGGTCGCGCGCAATTTCATCCAGTACGTTCAGGAATGGCGGGCGCTGGGCGGGATTTCCAATGACGTTCACCTGCACCGCAACTACGCGGTCAACCTGGTCTTCGGCCTGTCTTTTGCATTGTGGCTGGCGCTGACCGGCAAACGCACCTGGCTGGTCGCCACCGGGTGGATACTGGCGCTGCTCTCGGTCATGATGATCGTTGCGACGGGCGCGCGCGGTGCCTGGCTGGGCGCCATTGCGATCGTCCTGGTTTATGTGGTTTTGCTGCGCCACCGTGCGCTGGCGCTGGCCTTCGTCGTCGCGCTCGCGGTCGCGACGCTTGCCGTGTTTACGGTCATCCCCCCTGAACTGGTGCTCTACAAGATCTATCAGGGGCTGGACAGCAGCAACCGTACCGGCGGCACCTGGGGGCCGGCCATCGACATGATTCGCGACCGCCCGTGGCTTGGGTACGGCTTTGGCGACGCGGTTTTTCATGACGAATTCAACCGGCGTGCGCCGGACATGGCGCAGTGGACGATCAAGCAATCGATCGGGGCGCACAACTTTTTCCTGGCCCTCGCCTTTGCCGCCGGAATTCCCGCCCTGATCCTCCTGCTGGCAGTGCAGGGACTTGGCATCTGGCGCGTGGCCCGGCGCTTGCTAGCCGAGCGCCTGCCGAGCGGCCGGACAGGTGATTTCGGAATTTCCGGTGTGGCCCTGATCGCGGCGCTTTCCGGGGTGTATCTGGTGATTGGCAACGTCGAGAACATCAACTGGCACCTGCTGGCGTTCTGGTTCGGGATGACCCTCGTCTGGCTGCAACTGAATGCGGATGGAAAGTGACTCCATGAAGATTCTCGTCATTCGCCGCGACAACATCGGCGACCTGATCTGCACCACGCCCCTGTTCGAGGCGCTGCGCCGCCACTACCCGGATGCCTACCTGGCGGCCCTGGTCAATAGTTACAACGAACCGGCAATTCGCGGCAACCCGTTTCTCAACGACATCTTTGCCTACACCAAGGGCAAGCACGCCGTCGGCGAGGCGGCGTGGCAGGCGCACCTGCGCCGGGTGCGCATCATCTGGAAGCTGCGCCGGATGAAATTCGACTACGTCATCATGACCGCCGGCGGCCTCGATGCGCGTTCGCTGAAACTGGCGCGGATGCTGGCGCCGCGCCACATCATCGGGTTCAATACCGACAAGTTGTCGTCGGCAAGAATCGATCTCGCGGTCGAGCATGGCGACGGCAGTCGCCTGCACGAGACCGAGGACGTCTTCCGGCTGCTGGCCCCGCTTGGCATTTCGGGCGATATTCCGCGGTTGACCGTAGTTCCCGACGCAGATCTGGCGCGCAAGCTGCGCGACCAGCTGCCAAAGCCTGTGGCGCAAGGCGCGGGCCCCTTGGTCGCATTGCACATCAGTGCCAGGAAGCCGAGCCAGCGCTGGCCGGTGGAAAATTTTGCCGCATTGGCACGCCGGCTGCATGCACAGTATGCGGCACGTTTTCTGGTGTTCTGGTCGCCCGGCGACGAGAACAATGCGTTTCACCCGGGCGATGACGGCAAGGCGGCCCGCCTGCTGGCGGAATTGTCCGATCTCCCGGTGGCGCCGGTGCGCACCGAACATCTCTCGGAACTGATCGCCGGCCTGTCGCTGTGCGATCTGGGCGTTCTCGCCGACGGTGGCGCCATGCATATTGCGGCCGGGCTGGGCAAGCCGCTGGTCTGTTTCTTCGGCAATTCCGGCCCGCAGCGCTGGCGCCCGTGGGGCGTCCCCCACGAACTGCTGCAGCAGCCATCGCTCGATGTCGTCGATATCAGCGTCGATGATGCGGCCGAGGCGTTCGCCCGGCTGATGTTGCGGCGCTAGTGCGCCGCCTCCCAGTTCGGCCCGACGCCCACCTCGACGACCAGCGGTACCTTCAGCGCGGCCACCTGCGTCATCAGGCGCGGCAGGTGGGTGCGCACTTCGATCAGCTCATGGTCCGGCACTTCGAGCATTAGTTCGTCGTGCACCTGCAGCACCAGGCGGGATTTCAGTGCGGATTTTTCCAGCCAGCCCTGAACGGCGATCATTGCCAGCTTGATCAGGTCGGCGGCAGTACCCTGCATCGGTGCGTTGATCGCGGCACGCTCGGCGCCCTGGCGGCGGTTGCCGTTGCTCGAACGGATCTCGGGGAACCACAGGCGGCGGCCGAAGGCGGTTTCGACGTAGCCATGCTGGCGGGCTGCTTCGCGCGCCTCTTCCATGTAGCGCGCGACGCCGGGGTAGCGGGAAAAGTAACGGTCGATGTAGGTCTGCGCCGCGCTGCGTTCCAGTCCGAGCTGGCGGGCGAGGCCGAAGGCGCTCATGCCGTAGATCAGGCCGAAATTGATCGTTTTTGCGACGCGGCGCTGGTCGGGTCCGACTTCGAGTGGTGTGACGCCGAAGATTTCGCCGGCCGTGGCGCGGTGCACGTCCTCGCCGTGGGCGAAGGCGTCGAGCAGGCGTTCGTCGCCCGACAGATGGGCCATGATGCGCAGTTCGATCTGCGAATAGTCCGCCGAGACGATGCTGCAATCTGCCGGCGCGATGAAGGCGGTGCGGATGCGCCGGCCTTCTTCGGTACGTACCGGGATATTCTGCAGATTTGGGTCGCTGGAAGCGAGGCGCCCCGTCACTACCGATGCCTGGGAGAAGTGAGTATGCACTCTGCCAGTGTCCGGGTTGATCATGCGCGGCAACTTGTCGGTGTAGGTGCCCTTCAGTTTGGCCAGGCTGCGGTGTTCGAGCAGCAGCTTGGGCAGCGGGTAGTCGAGCGCCAGTTCGGAGAGCACTTCCTCGTCGGTCGACGGGCCGCCGGAGGCGGTTTTCTTCTTGACCGGCAGGCCGAGCTTGGTGAACAGGATGTCACCCAGCTGCTTCGGCGAGGCGAGGTTGAAGGGTTGCCCGGCGAATTCGTAAGCCTGTGTTTCCAGCGCCATGATCTTCTGGCCGATCTCGTGGCTCTGCCGGGCGAGCACGTCACCGTCGATCAGGATGCCGCTACGTTCCATCTGCCAGATGACTTGGCGGGCCGGCAGCTCGATGTCGTGGTAGACGCGGCTCAAGCCGGGTTCATTGGCGAACTGCGGGTGGAGCACGTTGTGCACGCGCAGCGTGACGTCGGCGTCCTCGGCGGCGTAGGTCGCGGCGCGCTCGATGTCGACCTGGTCGAAGCCGATCTGTTTGGCGCCCTTGCCGCACAGGTCTTCGTACGCGATGGTGGCCAGCCCGAGGTGGCGGGTGCATAGCTGGCCGAGGTCGTGGCCCTTGTCGGATTCGAGCACGTAGGATTGCAGCATGGTGTCGTGCGTGACGCCGGCCAGCGCGATGCCGTGGTTGGCGAACACGTGCTGGTCGTACTTGGCGTTTTGCAGCACTTTTTTGCGGTCGACCGCAGTCAGCCAGGGCTTCAGTTTTTCCAGCACTTCGGGGCGCGGCAACTGGTCGGGCGCGCCGGGGGCGGTGTGGGCGAGCGGGATGTAGCAGGCTTCGCCCGGTTTGACCGACAGCGAAATGCCGACAATGCGGGCGGCGAAGGAGTCGAGGCTGGTGGTTTCGGTATCGAGGGCGGTCAATTCGGCCGCGTCGATCCTCGCCAGCCAGGCATCGAATTGCGCCCAGCTCAGGATGGTCTCGTAGTTGACTTCGCCGGGGGCGGTCGGGGCGCTAGGTGTCGGTGCCAACCCTTCGCGTGCCGGCACGGCCGCGGCGGCCTCCGGTCCATCGATTTCGCCCAGCCAGGTGCGGAACTGGTAGCGGGTATAGAGTTCGCGCAAGGCTTGCGTGTCGTGCGGGGTGGCGGTCAGGCTGGTCGGCGCCGGCAGGTTGGCAAGGTCGCAGGCGACGGTGACCAGCTTTTTGCCCAGCGGCAGGAAGGCGAGATGGTCGCGCAGGTTCTGGCCGACGACGCCGCCGATTTCATCGGCATGGGCGACGATGCCGTCAAGCGAGCCGTATTGCTCCAGCCACTTCAGCGCGGTCTTTGGCCCGCATTTGGCGACGCCCGGCACGCCATCGACGGTGTCGCCGACCAGCGCCAGGTAATCGACGATCATCGAAGGCGGCACGCCGAACTTGGCTGTGACGCCGGACGCGTCGAGCAGTTCGTTGCTCATCGTGTTGTACCAACGCACGTGCGGGCCGACCAGTTGGGTCAGATCCTTGTCGCCGGTGGAAATCAGGGTGTTTATGCCGTCGACCGCAGCCTTCGTTGCCAGGGTGCCGATCACGTCGTCGGCCTCGACGCCGTCGACCATAAGGAGCGGCCAGCCGGCGGCCCTGATTGCCGCGTGCAGCGGTTCGATCTGCCGGGCCAGGTCATCGGGCATCGGCGGCCGGTGCGCCTTGTATTCCGGGTACCAGTCGTCGCGGAAAGTCTTGCCCTTGGCATCGAAGACGACGGCCTTGTAGTCTGCCTTGTGGTCGTTTTCCAGCCGGCGTAGCATGTTCAGGACGCCATACATGGCGCCCGTCGGCTCGCCAGCCTGGTTGCGCAGGTCGGGCAGGGCGTGAAAGGCGCGGTAGAGATAGGACGAGCCGTCCACCAACAACAAGAGGGGCATGAGCGTGACGGAAAACGAGAAACTGGTGATGGGCGTGGAATCCGAGGCATTGCTGCAGACGGCCTCGGCGCGGGAATCCTGGCGGATTTTCGGCATTATGTCAGAGTTCGTCGAGGCGACGGAACGCCTCGCCGCGATCAAGCCGGCGGTGACCGTCTTCGGCAGTGCGCGCGTGGCGCCGGGTTCGCCCTATTACGATCTGACCGAGCGGACGGCGCGCCTGCTCTCCGATTCGGGGTTTTCGGTCATTTCCGGCGGCGGGCCGGGGATCATGGAGGCGGCCAACAAGGGCGCCTATTTCGGCAAGTCGCCGTCGGTCGGCCTCAACATCCAGTTGCCGCACGAGCAGGCCAACAACCCCTACCAGGATATCTCGCAGACATTCCGCCACTTCTTCGCGCGCAAGTATATGTTCGTCCGCTTCGCCAGTGCCTACGTCGTGATGCCCGGCGGTTTCGGCACGCTCGACGAACTGATGGAGGCATTGACGCTGATCCAGACCGGCAAGGCGCGCAAGATTCCGCTGATTCTGGTCTGTTCCGACTTCTGGAAAGGACTGATCGACTGGTTCAGGGAGACGCTGGTCAGGGAAGGCATGGTCGATCCCGAAGACATGCACCTGATCCAGCTGATCGACGAGCCGGGTGGCGTGGTCGAGGCCATCTTCAAGCACTACGAGGCACGCCCGTTCGCGCCGTTGCCGAGCGAGCGCGAGCTGATGCTCAATCTGTAATAGAATCGGCACCAGATATTCAAGGACTCCTATTTCATGCGCCGTCTGCTTCCCCTTCTGCTTCTTGCCGCCCTGCCTGTCTGGGCACAGAAAAACGACCTGCAACCCTTGCCCGCCGTGCCGCCGCCGCCGCCCGGCATGGAGGCCTTCGATGCGGCCCTCGAGCCGCAGGTCACCATCGTCAAGAAGGATGCCGACACGCACGAGGAATATCGCATCAACGGCCGGCTGTACATGGTCAAGGTGACGCCGTCGATCGGTCCTTCCTATTACCTGGTCGACCAGTCCGGTGACGGCAGCTTTGCCCGGATCGACACCTTCCAGCCGGTGACCAGTCCGCCGATGTGGGTCATTCGTTCCTGGTAAATCTTGTCGGTTTACACGACCGTCGGGCGTGACCAGCTGAGCGCCTGGCTGCAGGCGCTGGCGGTCGGCCCGCTCGAAGATTTCGCCGGCATCGCCGCCGGCATCCAGAACTCGAACTACTTCGTGAATGCCGGCGGTCGGCGCTGGGTGCTCACGCTGTTCGAGCATCTGGCGCCGCACGAGCTTGCTTTTTACCTGGCCTTGCAAGGTCACCTGGCAGCGCGCGGAATTCCCTGTCCGCGCCCCCTGGGAACTGCGCGGGGAGAGCTTTGGCGCCCGCTGGCCGGCAAGCCGGCGGCCTTGTTCACCTGCCTGCCGGGTGCTGCCAGCGCGATGCCCGACATCGGGCAATGCCGGGCCGTGGGCGAGATGCTGGCGCGTCTGCATGCCGCGGGCGCCGATTATCCCGCTCCCTTGCCCAATCCCTGTGGCGCCGACTGGCGCGAGCGGGTCGGGCGTTCGCTGGCGCCACACCTGGCGGGAGGCGAGCGCGACCTGCTGCTCGCGGAGCTCGATTTTCAGGCGGTCCAGAATTATTCCGGACTACCGCGCGGCATCATCCATGCCGACCTGTTTCACGACAATGTGTTGTGGCAGCCCGATGGCGAGCTGTCCGGCATCCTCGACTTCTACTTTGCCGGCGAAGACTGTCTGCTCTTCGACCTGGCGGTGGTGGCCAACGACTGGTGCGACGATGCCGAGCGCTTGCGCGCACTGCTAGCGGGGTACGCGGCGCAGCGCCCGCTGACGGCGCAGGAGGCAGCTGCCTGGCCAGCCATGCGCCGGGCCGCGGCGCTGCGTTTCTGGCTGCTGCGCCTTGAGGTCCGCCAGCAGCCGCGCTCCGGCGCTGTTGTAACCATCAAGGACCCTGACCATTTTTGTCGACTATTGCAGCGTCTGCGCCTTGCTCCGGGCGGGCTCCCCCGTTAGCATCCACGCATGGATGATTCCACCCAATTTCCCGTCTTGCCGGCAAGCTTCAAGGGCGAAAGCCGCGAAGTCGACCCCGGCGCCTGTTTCGACTGGCTGCGCCAGGGCTGGCTGATCTTCATTGCCAACCCCGGTGTATGGATCGGCAGTGCCGTGCTGATGATGGTGATCGCGCTTGCCATATCCATCGTCCCCCTGTTCGGGCAGGTGGCCGTGCACCTGCTGCTGCCGGTCTTCGCCGGGGGGCTGCTGCACATGTGCCAGCATCAGCATGAAGGCCGCGAGGCGGAAATCGCCGATCTCTTTGCCGGCTTCCGGCAACATGCCGGCGGGCTGGTCATGGTGGGCGTGCTCTATGCGATCGGCGTCTTCGGCATTGCCTTCCTTGCTTTCCTGCTGGTCAGCGGCGGCGTGCTCGGGGGCGTCGTCACCGGCCGCGTGGCCGGGGTCGGCATCGCGCTCGGCGGCGTGATGCTGGCCGCGCTGCTGGTCTTCATCCTGTCGATTCCGGTGATCATGGCCACCTGGTTTGCGCCGGCACTGGTCTTCTTTCACGGCATGCAGCCACTGGCGGCAATGAAGGCGAGCCTCGAGGCGGGCGCCAAGAACTGGCTGGCCATGGTGATTTTCGGCGTCGTCCTCGCGGTGGCCCTGTTCTTCGCCACCCTGCCGCTCGGCCTCGGCTTCCTGCTCCTGATCCCGGTATTTTCCGGCGCGGTGTACGTGTCCTACCGCGACATTTTCGTGGAAGCCTGAGCATGTACGCCCAAACCTTGCCGGCAGCCGCCGGCTGGCGCTGGATCGGCAGCGGATTTGCGATCTTCCGGCGCAATCCGCCGCTGCTCGCCATGCTGGTGGTCAGCTACTGGATGACCGTGATCTTCCTCAATGTGCTGCCGGTGATCGGTGCGGTGGCTGCCTCGCTGGTCATTCCCGGACTGTCGGTCGGGCTCATGCAGGCGGCACGCGGCCTCGAGCGCGGCGAAGCGGTCGGCCTGCACACGCTGTTCGGCGGGCTCAAGCAGAATACGCGCACGCTGATCGCCCTCGGCGCGCTCTATCTGTGCTGCACGCTGGGGGCGCTCGCGCTGTCGGTGCTGATCGACGGTGGAGAACTGCTCGACTTCATGCTGTCGGGCAAGCCGGCCGACAAGGAGGCGATGGAGGGCGGCGACTTCCTGCTGCCGGCCGTGTTCGTCATGTTGCTGATGACGCCGGTGCTGATGGCCTACTGGTTCGCGCCGGTACTTGCCGCCTGGCACGCGCAGAGCGTCGGCAAGGCGCTGTTCTTCAGCTTCGTCGCCTGCTGGCTGAACTGGCGCGCCTTCCTCGCCTATGGCGGTGGCCTGCTGCTGGTCGCCGGGGTGCTGCCCGGGCTGCTTGCCGCCGTTCTGCTGATTTTGCTGCCCGGCGCAGCCGGCTTCGTCACTGCGCTGGTCACCGTGCCCATGATGCTGATCATCGCGCCCGCCATCTTTGCCAGCTTTTACGCCAGCTACCGTGACATCTTCGGCAATGCCGAAACTGCCTGAGCCGCTCGGCATCTTCGGCGGCACCTTCGACCCCGTGCACTTCGGCCACTTGCGGCTGGCGGAAGAATCGATCGGCCATCTGGGCCTTGGCGGCGTGCTCTGGATTCCCGCCGGCCAGCCGCCGCACCGCGGCACGCCGCAGGTGACCGCGCAACAGCGTCTTGAAATGGTGTTGCGGTCGACGGCGAAAAATGACCGATTTTCAGTCGATGCCGGCGAAGTCGAGGCGGCCGCGCCAAGCTACACCGTGCATACGCTGGAACGTCTGCGCCGCGAGCTGGGGGCGGAACAGTCACTGGTCCTGCTGGTCGGGGCCGATGCCTTTGCCGGGCTGACCACCTGGCATCGCTGGCGCGATATCTTCGCGCTGGCGCACGTCGCCGTCTCGCACCGGCCCGGCTTCCCTGTCGAACCGGCCAGTCTGCCGGGCGAACTGGCGAGCGAATTCGGCCAGCGTCGGCAGTTCGATGTCGCTACCCTGCGTGGCGCAGCGGCCGGCGGCATCGTCACCTTCGCGATGACCCAGCTCGCCATTTCTGCGACGCAGATCCGCAAATTGCTCGCCAACGGTCTCTCGGCGCGTTATTTGCTGCCGGACAGCGTTCTCGACTATATTCAAGCCCATTCCCTTTACAGAAACCCCTAATGGACATTCGCAAGCTGCAAAAAATCGTCGTTTCCGCCCTCGAAGACATCAAGGGCAAGGATATCGAAGTTCTCAACACCAGCAGGCTGACCTCGATGTTCGATCGCGTGGTCATTGCCACCGGCGATTCCAACCGCCAGACCAAGGCGCTCGCCCGCAACGTTCAGGAAAAGGTGCGCGAAGCCGGGGCCGAGGTGATCTCGGTCGAAGGCGAGGAGAGCGGCGAATGGGTGCTGGTCGATCTGGGCGACATCGTCGTTCACATCATGCAGCCGCTGGTGCGCCAGTATTACAACCTCGAAGAGCTCTGGCAGGCGACGCCGGCGCAGCGGCGCAAGGCCATGGAGCAAGCTGCCGCCGAATGAAACTGAGCGTGCTTGCCGTCGGCCACCGCCAGCCCGACTGGGTCAGTGCCGGCTGCGCCGAGTACCTCAAGCGCATGCCGCGCGAACTGCCGGCGAGCGTCACCGAGATCAAGCCGGAAGCGCGTGGATCGAAAACCCGCGAACAGTTGCTTGCCGCTGAAAAGGGGCGCATCCGCGACGCCCTGCCGCCGGCCAGCCGGATCGTCGTGCTCGACGAGAAGGGCGACGACCTGACCACCCTCAAGTTGGCCAGGCGGCTCGAAGCCTGGATGCAGGACGGGCGCGACGTCTCCCTGTTGATCGGCGGTGCCGACGGGCTGGACGAAGAACTCAAGCAACAGGCCGATGACCGGCTGCGCCTGTCCAGCCTGACCCTGCCGCACGGCATGGCGCGGCTGCTGCTGTGCGAACAGCTCTACCGCGCGGTCAGCGTGCTGAAAAACCACCCCTATCACCGGGAGGGATGATGCGCATCTATCTTGCTTCGCGCAGCCCGCGCCGCCGCGAACTGCTTCACCAGATGGGTGTTGCCTTCGATACGCTGGTCTTCCGGGATGGACCGCGCGCCGATTCCGCCACCGACGAAACGCCCCTTGCCGGCGAGGCGCCGGTCGCCTATGTCGAACGTGTCGCCCGCGCCAAGGCGGAGCACGGCGTCAAGGTGCTCCACGAGCGCCGGCTATTGTTGCGTCCGGTGCTGGCCGCCGACACGACCCTCGAGTTTGCCGGCGAAATCATCGGCAAGCCAGTCGATGCCGCCGATGCCGCCGCGATCCTGCGCCGTCTTTCCGGGCAGACGCACCGCGTGCTGACCGGTGTGGCGGTAAGCTATCAGGGGCGCACCGAATATGTCCTGTCGGTCAGCGACGTCCGTTTCCGCGCAGTCGCGGACGATGAAATCCGGCGCTACGTGTTGAGTGGGGAGCCTATGGACAAGGCCGGTGCCTATGGCATCCAGGGGCGCGCCGGGCTGTTCGTCGAGCATCTTTCCGGCAGCTACACCGGCGTGATGGGCCTGCCGGTCTGCGAAACCGGCGAACTGCTCAAACACTTCGGCTATCAGTTCTGAGGCGCGGCGCTGGCCGGCCGAAGGCGCATGATGATTTCTGCCGCTTGATGTGCGCCGTCGCATGACGGGGAGGGGGCCGCGGTCTGCTGCCAGAGCTGCGTGAGTGGCCCGCTCAGATCGCCACGCCCCAGGCGGGCAGCGTCGATCTCCTGGCAGCGGCCGTTCCGGCGCAGCCAGTCGATCAGGCAATCCTGTTCCGGCCAGTCTTCGCGCCGCTGGAAAATCAGCGGAACGCCGTTGCCGGCCGCTTCGGTGAAGGTGCCGTAGCCCGGCTTGGTGATGATGGCATCGGCGGAGCAGAGCAGATCGGTAAATGGAAGGCCGAAGCTTTCGTAGGCGATGGCATCGGGATGGGCGCACTGCCAGTGCCCGGCCACCAGCCAGCGGATGCCGGGCAGGCGTGGCCAGTGATCGACCGGCAGCGGGTGGTCGATGCCGCCCAGTGCGACGAGTACCGTCCGGGCGCCGTTCAGCCCGAGGTCGTGGCGCCGGCCGCGGCTGGCGACCGGGCCGACGCTGCTCGTGTTGCCCAGGTCGGCCATTGGCATGGCCGGGGTGATGCGGATGAAGTGCCGCGCCGAGCGGTAGGCGGCCAGCATCTCGGCATGGATCGGCAGCGCCCCCGGCTGGCCGCCGAAAAAATGCGCAAAGAGATCGGCCCAGTTCAGCGAACAGATGGCCAGCGCCGGAATGTCACAGGCGGCGGCGCCGGCAAGCGGCAGATAACTGACATTGGCGAGGACCGCATCCGGCTTGAGCGCGGCCAGGAAATCGGCTTCCTGGCGGACGCGCCCCGGCCAGTCGGCATGCGCGATGCGGTAGGCGCGCGCTGTGGCATCCAGGTCGATCGACAGCGCATCGTGCATCACGTAGCCGAAATCGCTGGCCGAATGAAGGTGGGCGAAGGGCGGGCGGATGCGCTGGGCGAGTTTGGCCGCCGGCAGCCCGCAGCGCACGGTCAACCGCAAATCTGGCAGCAAATCTGCGAGCGCATTGAGCACCGGCGCGGTGATCGCGAAGTGCCCGAAACCATGGCTGGAGATGTCGACGAACAGGTGCATTCAGGGGGCAAGCGACGCGGCAAGCATGTCCCACGGAACCAGTTTTCCTGCCGGCGATACCTCGTAGCCGGGCAGGGCAAGCAGGCGCTGGTGAAATGTATTCCCCTGGAAGCGGCGGAGCAGCTGGCAAACCGCGTTGCCCTGTGCAATGCCGATGTGCACCGCGATGCAGTAGCGGTCCCAGGCCAGGGGAATGAATCCGAGGTCAAAACGTACCGCTGCCGCCTCGATGCCAAATCCGACATCGGCCTGTCCGCTGGCAATTGTCGCGGCGACGGCGTCATGCGTGAATTCCTCATGGCCGTAACCCAGAATTCCCCCGGATTGCAAGCCGTTGGCCGCCAGCAACTGGTCGATCATGCTGCGCGTCCCCGAGCCGCGTTGGCGATTGACCATGCGCAGCCCGAGGCGGGCCACATCGGCCAGCGAAACCACCCCGAAGGGATTGCCGCTGGCGGTCAGCAACCCCTGCCGGCGGCGCATCACTGCCGCGCACACGTACTGCCGGGGCTTCAGCCAGCGCCCGAGCCAGCTGTTGGCCTGGGCGGGGGTCCATGATTCGGGAAGGTGGAATCCGGCGACATCGCAATCGCCGCGTGCGAGCGATGCAAGCGCCTCTTCGCTGCCCCGCCAGAACATGTCGACCTGGATGTGGCGACCATTTTCCAGCCAGTCGGCCAAGGCCAGGTCGTGGCTTGCCGCAACCCGCAGGCGTTGCGGCAAATCCGCCATGGCCGGGAACAAAACTTCGTGGAGCCGGCTTTCCCAGGGGATATGCAAGTCCCCCAGGCTGCTGCGGGCAGCGTCATCAATTTCCAGGAGCAAGTCGCCAAGCTCGGAAAGCCGGGTACCGCGTCCGCGAGACATGGTCACCAGCGCTTTGCCGAAAAGACTCTCGCAAAGGCGCAGCAGACCCCATGCGGCCCGGTAGGAAATGCCTGCGGCGTGGGCCGCCCTGCCCAAGGTGCCGAATTCGCGAATGGCCTTGAGCAGCCGCAGCAGGCGTTCGGAATCGACTCCGGTGTAGGCGGGGCCGAAATCCCAGGACCAGCGGATGCGGGGAGTTGGTTTCAAGGGGCTTGTTGCAATTGATGACATATTTAGCCTCGAAGCGATTCTACTCTACCCTCCGAATCAGCGTCTGGCCTGGCCAGTCGGGTCATCAGGACGAAACGATTCCATGAGGGAAATGCCATGAAGCTGCAAAGACTATTGATCGCCGCCCTGACAGCCGGGCTATGCGCGTTTGCCTCGGGCGCAGCAGCCGAGGCTCGGGTGATCACGGTGTCTTCGACCACCTCGACCGAACAGTCTGGGCTGTTCGCCCATATCCTGCCGGTCTTTGAAAGAGCGACCGGCATCAAGGTCCGCGTGGTCGCCATGGGTACCGGCCAGGCGCTGGATACGGGGCGGCGCGGTGATGCGGACGTGGTGTTCGTCCATGATGCGGCGGCCGAAGAAAAATTCGTCACCGAGGGCTACGGCGTCGAGCGCAAGGCGGTGATGTACAACGATTTCGTCCTGATCGGCCCCAAGGCCGACCCGGCAAGGACGGCCGGCAACGATATCCTCGCCGGGCTGCGGCGGATCGCCGATAGTGAGCCGTCGACCCGTCCGCCATTCGTTTCGCGCGGCGACAAGAGCGGCACGCATGCGGCGGAGCTGCGCTACTGGAAGGCGGCGGGCGTCGAGCTGGAGGCGATCAAGGGCCCCTGGTATCGCGACACGGGGTCCGGCATGGGGCCGGCGCTGAATGCGGCATCGTCAATGAACGCCTATATCCTGGCCGACCGGGGAACCTGGCTGGCGTTCAGGAATCGCGGCGACCTCGCGGTGCTGGTCGAAGGCGATACCCGGCTGTTCAACCAGTATGGCGTGATCCTGGTCAATCCTGCCCGCCACCCGCATGTCAGGAAGGAGGACGGCCAGCGCTTTATCGACTGGCTTGTCTCGCCTGCCGGCCAGCAGGCGATCGCCGGTTACCGGATCGGCGGCGAGCAGTTGTTCTTTCCCAACGCGAGGCACTGACCTTCCACCGCCGCGATGGCACTCGACCGGGTGCCGTCGGTCCGGCGTATCATCCGTTTTTTGCGAGCGACTCCCTGCGGTCCATCTGGCCATGCCGGCCGGGCAGCGGCGTGCCGAAGTTGAGACGGAGACAAAGTGACCTACGCAATCGATGCTGCCCCGCTGTGGCAACCCAATCCGCAACGCGCCGGCGCCACGTGCATGGCGCAGCTGATGCAGGCAACCGGCCATCGCAGTTATGCCGACCTCTGGCAGTGGTCGGTCGATCAACCGGAAGCCTTCTGGTCGACGATCTGGGATTTCTGCGGCGTGGTTGGGGAAAAAGGAAGCAAAATCCTCGTGGACCGCGACCGGATGCCTGGTGCCCGCTGGTTCCCCGAGGCCCGCCTGAATTACGCCGAGAACTTGCTGCAGCGCCGCGACGAAGGTGGTGCGCTGGTCTTCTGGGGCGAGGACAAGGTCAGGCGCCGCCTGTCGCGCGCCGAACTGTATGCCGAAGTCACACGTTTCCAGCAGTTCCTGATCGCTGCCGGCATCGGCGAGGGCGACCGCGTCGCCGGCTTCTTGCCCAACCTGCCGGAAACGCTGGTTGCCATGCTCGCCACCGTTGCGCTGGGCGCCATCTGGTCCTCTGCCTCGCCGGATTTCGGGGTGCGGGGCGTGCTCGACCGTTTCGGCCAGATTGAGCCCAAGGTGCTGATCTGCGTCGATGGCTACTGGTACAACGGCAAGCCGGTCGATTGCCTGGAGAAAAATGCCGAGGTCGTCGCGCAGATGCCTTCATTGCTCAAGACCGTGGTCGTTCCCTACCTGGGGGCGTCAGCGGAAATCGGCGGCATCGCCAACGCGGTGCACTGGGCGGATGCGGTTAGGGTCGACACAAAAAATCAGGTCATTTTCCAACGCGTCGGCTTCGACCATCCGCTGTTCATCATGTTTTCCAGCGGCACGACCGGCGTGCCCAAATGCATCGTCCATTGCCACGGTGGCGTGCTGCTCCAGCATCTGAAGGAACACCAGCTGCACAGCGACGTGCGTCCCGGCGACCGCCTGTTTTACTTCACCACCTGCGGCTGGATGATGTGGAACTGGCTGGTTTCCGGCCTCGCTGCCGGCGCCACGCTGCTGCTCTACGACGGTTCGCCCTTCGCCGCCCGGGGCAGGGTACTGTTCGACTACGCGGCAGCCGAGAAAATGACCCACTTCGGCACCTCGGCCAAGTTCATCGATGCCGCCGCCAAACTCGGTTTGCAGCCAGGAAAAACCCACGACCTCGGCGCCCTGCGCGCCATGTTCTCGACCGGCAGCCCGCTGTCGCCGGAAGGGTTCGACTGGGTCTATCGCGAAATCAAGCAGGACATCCTGCTCGCGTCGATTTCCGGCGGCACCGACATTGTCTCGTGCTTTGTTCTTGGCAATCCGGTACTGCCGGTCTATCGCGGCGAAATTCAGTGTCGCGGCCTGGGCATGGCGGTCGATGTGTTCGACGATTGCGGCCAGCCGGTGCGCGCGCAAAAGGGCGAACTGGTGTGCACCCAACCGTTCCCGGTCATGCCGGTCGGCTTCTGGAACGATGCGGACGGTGCGAAATACCACGCCGCCTATTTCGAGCGCTTTCCCAATATCTGGTGCCACGGCGATTTTTCCGAAATCACCGCACATGACGGCGTGATCATCTACGGCCGCTCCGACGCGACGCTCAACCCCGGCGGCGTGCGTATCGGCACCGCCGAAATCTACCGCCAGGTCGAGCAGCTGCCGGAAATCCTTGAAGCGCTGGTCATCGGCCAGGACTGGCCGCCGGGCAAGAACGACGACGTGCGGGTGGTGTTGTTCGTCAAGCTGCAGGAAGGCCTGGCGCTCGATGCCGTGCTGATCGAACGCATCAAGCAGCAGATTCGCGCCAACACCACGCCGCGCCACGTGCCGGCCAGGGTCGTTAAGGTGCAGGACATTCCGCGCACCAAGTCGGGCAAGATCGTCGAACTGGCCGTGCGCAACGTCGTGCACGACCAGCCGGTGAAGAATGTCGAAGCACTGGCCAACCCGGAGGCGCTGGACTATTTCCGGGGACGGACCGAGCTGGCCGATTGACGCCGGTTCAAGGCGTCAGGCCTGCTCTTGACCGTAATTGACTCCCGGCGCGCCCCCTGTTGTTCGCAGATTTTCAGATGGATTCCTTCATCTTGCCCAGCGAGGATTTGAGCGTCTGGTGGACGGCGGCAGGAATGACTTGCTGATAGGCGTCGAGATTCAATGTGTATTCGACGTCGCGCGTCACCTTGCCAAGAAAGTTCGTCGATTCCTTGAGTATCTTTGCATCGGTGATGCCTCGGGTCAGCACGGGCTCGGTCAGGTAAATCTTGACGATTTCGCCGCCCTTGCCCACCGACATGCGGGTGAAGCGCTCGCCCAGCCGGATCGCCGCCATGCCCCCCGAGCTATAGTGAGTCCACGGGCCGGCCGACGTCTGATTGGACCACAGGTAGGCAATCGGCACGAAGATGCGGACATGAAGCGTCGAGGCATCCAGCGCTTTCTGGAGATCCTTGTCGTAGTATTTCCAGTTGATCGTGCTCTGGGCCAGGCGTCCGGAAAATGTCTGCGTTTCGTCAACGGTGAAGCTGAATCCGCTGTAGCCCTTGCGCATCTCCTCATAGTCGTCCTTCAGGTTGATGATGACGCCCTTGGGAGCATAGAAGAGACTCTTGTAGGCGCCGGTCTTCGAGCCCAGCTTCCACCCGTCCATCAAGAGCGGGGAGGGCGAGGACTTTTCCTGCATCACCTTGTATTCCGAGGTCGCCACGACCGTGTCGTGCGGTACCAGCGCGAAGCCTGCATCCACGATGTTCATCTGGAAATCACGGTACATCTGCTCGGTGAGCGACTGCAGCATTTCCGGGTTGGCGGTGAGTTCCTTTTCGATGTCGATCACCATTTCTTCCGTTTGCTTGACGACGTACTGAACGACAAACGAGGCGATGGCCAGCTTCGTGATGCCCTTGAGTTCCTCCGCGTTGGAGATGCCGACCACGGGTTTCGAGAAGGCGGTGCCTGCCAGGTCGGCATCGGCCGCAAACGATATTCCGGAAACGAGACAGAGTGACAGCAGCAGGCGTTTCAGCATGGGTATCTCCATGAGTTAGAGGACAGGCGACGGCACGGATATTACATAGGCATCATTAAGCCTGTCCAGCGGCCGGACGGGCTGGCGTCCGGAATATTGCGAAATCGGTATGTGCAGCGCTCATCAAGGTCCGGCGGCAGGTGAGGCCTCACCGCGACTGATCAGCCCGCGTTGCGCCCAATCACCTTATTGAACGGCCAGGCCAGCGCCGTACTGATCCGCCGGCTGGCTGCCGGGCATTCGACGAAGCGGTAGAAGAGGGCGGCGACACCGATGCTGGCCGCCCAGGCGAGTAGCATCCCGGCGCTCGCGGTCGACGCCGAATCCAGGCCCGATTTCGCGTAGAGCCCGTTGGCCAGCAGCAAGACCGGGAAGTGCACCAGGAAGACCGAGAAGGAGATTTTTCCCAGGTAAGCCAGCGGCGCGTTGTCCGGCCAGCGTTCGAGAACACCGGCGCGCCGGGCGAATCCGAGGGTCAGGGCGACGGCCAGCGCCAGCGCGATGCGCAGGCGAAAATCGATGGCCAGCGCCAGCCCGCCGAGCGCTGCGACGACGCCCAGCCAGGTGGCCGGGCGGCCGTGTTGGGAAGCCCACCAGGCGGCGGCGCCGATGGCGTAGGCGCCGAAAAAATAGGGCCCCCAGTTGTCCCATTCTGCCAGGCGATTGAACCAGAGCAGTGAGGCGAGTCCCAGCGCGCACACCAGCAGCATCGCCAGCCAGCGCAGGCCGCCGAGCAACTGGCCGCCGGCATGGCCCAGCCAGAGCAAGAGCGCCATCAGCACGAACAGCTGGAAGTCGATGGCGACATACCAGGCGCCGGCCGAGAGCGAAGCGAAATCAAGGATGCCGTGCAGCAGGAACAGATGGGCGAACAATTGCGCCAGGCTGGCGCGCGCCGGGATGGATTCGTCGTCCATCCAGTGGTCGGCGATGGCGGCCCCGGCGATCGCCAGCCCCATGGCGGCCATGAACGGGATGGCCAGACGGACGTAACGTTTCCAGATCAGCGTCCAGGGCGGGGTGGCCAGGCCGTCACCCTGGGCGGACAGCCCGCGCGCGGCGAGAAAGCCGGCAATCACCAGGAACACCTGGACAGCCATCCGCGCGTAATCGTAGAACCAGCCGACCAGGCCGGGGGCGGCCTGATTCAGTGCCGTGGACAGCGGGCCGTAGGCGGCGAGGTGGTGGAGCACGATCAGTTGCGACGCAATCGCCTTGAAGGCGTCGATCAGCGGCATGCGGGTGGCGGCAGGGGTCATCCGGGCAGCTGGCGACGTGCCGACTCAGACAAAGCGGGCGATAAACGCGCCGCACCGGTTCTCCGGCAGATCGATCCAGACCCGGTGCCCGCTGCCGGGGGCGACCGTGATCGCCTCGCCGGCCTGGTTTTCCATGCGACCCAAAGCCCAGGCGCGGTTGCCTGCGGCGTGCACACATTCCAACCGGTCGCCCACGGTGAACTTGTTTTTTACCTCGATTTCCATCAGTCCGCGTGCGGCATCGAAGCGCACGGCATCGCCGACATACAGGCTGCGCTCCGATTCGGAATGCCCCTTCAGGTAGTTCTGGTAGTCGGCGTCATGGTGACGCTGGTAGAAGCCGTCGGTGTAGCCGCGGTTGGCCAGGCCTTCGAGTTCGCGTAGCAGTTCGGGGTCGAGCGGCTTGCCGGCGACGGCGTCGTCGATCGCCTGGCGGTACGACTGGGTGGTACGCGCGACGTAGTAGGGGCTCTTGGTGCGCCCTTCGATCTTCAGTGAATCGACACCGATCTCGACCAGACGATGCACATGTTCGATGGCGCGCAGGTCCTTCGAATTCAGGATGTAGGTGCCGTGTTCGTCCTCCTCGATCGGCATCATTTGGCCCGGGCGCTCCTTTTCTTCGAGCAGGATTTCCTGTTCGCCGGAGGTCGACACCTTGTAGTCCCAGCGACAGGAGTTGGTGCAACTGCCCTGGTTCGGGTCGCGGTGATTGAAATAACCGGAAAGCAGGCAGCGACCGGAATAGGCGATACACAGCGCGCCATGCACGAAAACTTCCAGCTCGATATCCGGGCATTGCTGGCGGATCTCGGCCACTTCATCAAGTGAGAGCTCGCGTGACAGGATGATGCGAGTGAGCCCTAACTTCTTCCAGAAGCGAACGGCGGCCCAGTTGACCGTATTGGACTGGACGGACAGGTGAACCGCCTGCTCAGGCCAGGTTTCGCGCACCATGTCGATCAGCCCGGGGTCGGACATGATCAGCGCATCCGGTTTGAGAGCGATCACCGGCGCCATGTCGGCGAGGTAGGTGACGAGCTTGGCGTTGTGCGGAAAGATGTTGCTGACCACGAAAAACTGCTTGCCGCGGGCATGCGCCTCGTCGATGCCTCCCTGCAGCGCGGCGAGCGTGCCGAATGCGTTGTTGCGCACGCGCAGGCTGTAGCGCGGCTGGCCGGCGTAGATTGCATCGGCGCCGAAGGCGAAGGCGGTGCGCATCATTTCGAGCGAGCCGGCGGGGGCAAGGAGTTCGGGGGCGTGGGGCATAGTAGAATGCGGCAAAGCCGAGAATTCTACTTCCCCCATGTCCGAAGAGATACTGATCAATTTCACCCCGCAGGAAACGCGCGTCGCCGTCATGCTGCAGGGCGTCGTCCAGGAGCTCCATATCGAGCGTGTGGCCAGCCGCGGGCTGGTCGGCAATGTCTACCTCGGGCGCATCGTGCGTATTCTGCCCGGGATGCAGTCCGCCTTCGTCGACGTCGGCCTCGAGCGTACCGCCTTCCTGCATGTCGCCGATATCTGGCAGCCACGCGAAACGGTCAGCGAGCGGCCGATCGAGAAAATCCTGCACGACGGGCAGAGTATCGTCGTCCAGGTGGTCAAGGACCCGATGGGTACCAAGGGCGCCCGGCTGTCGACGCAAATTTCGATCGCCGGCCGCATGCTCGTTTACCTGCCGCAGGAAAAGCATATCGGCATCTCGCAGCGCATCGAATCCGAGGCGGAACGCGAAGTGCTGCGTGAAAAGATCGTTCGCTTGGTGCCGGAAGACGAACCGGGCGGCTTCATCGTGCGGACCATTGCCGAAAATGCCAGCGACGAGGAATTCGCCACCGACATCGCCTACCTGCGCAAGACCTGGGCCGACATTCGCGACAAGGCACGCGTTGCGGCGCCGCCCAGTGTGCTCTATCAGGAACTTTCCCTCGGCCAGCGTGTGTTGCGCGACTTCGTCAATCCCGAAACGACGCGCATCGTCATCGATTCGCGGGAAAACTTTCATCGTCTCCACGTATTTGCCGGTGAATACACCCCGGCGGTACGCCCGCTCCTCGATCATTACACCGGCGAGCGCCCGCTGTTCGATCTGCACAGCGTCGAGGAAGAGATCCAGAAGGCGCTGGCCCGCCGCGTCGATCTCAAGTCGGGCGGCTACCTGATCATCGACCAGACCGAGGCGATGACCACCATCGACGTGAATACCGGCGGCTTTGTCGGTGTGCGCAATTTCGACGACACCATCTTCAAGACCAACCTCGAGGCGACGGTCACCATCGCCCGCCAGCTGCGCCTGCGGAACCTGGGCGGCATCATCATTGTCGATTTCATCGACATGGAAAACGAGGAGCACAAGAAGGCGGTGCTCGAGGAGTTCAACAAGGCGCTGGCGCGCGACCATACCCGGTTGACGGTCAACGGTTTCACCCAGCTTGGCCTGGTCGAGATGACCCGCAAGCGCACCCGCGAATCGCTGGCGCATGTGCTCTGTCAGCCTTGTCCGACCTGTGGCGGTCGCGGCGAGGTCAAGACGGCGCGCACCGTTGCTTACGAAATCCTGCGCGAACTGCTGCGCGAGGCGCGCCAGTTCAATGCCCGCGAATACCGCGTGCTGGCCGGCCCGGCCGTGGTCGACCTCTTCCTTGATGAAGAGTCGCAAGCCCTTGCCATGCTCTCCGACTTCATCGAAAAGCCCGTATCGCTGCAGTCCGAGCCGAGCTATTCGCCCGAGCAGTACGACATCGTCCTGATGTAATGACAACAATGGAGACCAAGAATGAACCCCAATTCGGAATTCGATAGCCTTGTTCCCGCGCAATCCTTTGACCGCCGGAGTTTCCTCGTCACCAGCCTCGGTGCCGGATTCGCACTGGCAGTCCAGCCAGTGATGGCGCAGACGGCCATCAGGACCACCGACGTCGGGCTGCTGTCCGGCGAAGTCAAGGTGCCGGTCAAGGATGGCGAGATGGTGGCTTACCGGGCGGCGCCGGCCGGCGTCAACAATCTGCCGGTCGTGCTGGTGGTTTCCGAAATTTTCGGGGCGCATGAATACATTCGGGACGTCTGCCGACGCCTGGCGCATCTTGGCTATTTCGCCATCGCGCCGGAACTGTTTGCCCGTCAGGGCGATCCGCGCCAATTGACGAGCATCCCCGATATTCAGGCCAACATCACCAACAAGACACCCGACGCGCAAGTAATGAGCGACCTCGACGCCACCGTCGCCTGGGCGGCGAAGCAGGGCGCCGACACCAACCGCCTGGCGATCACCGGCTTCTGCTGGGGTGGCCGCATCACCTGGCTCTATGCCGCGCACAACCCTCAGGTAAAGGCCGGTGTGGCCTGGTACGGGCGCCTGGTCGGCCCGGTAAACGAATTCACGCCGCGCCACCCGGCCGACGTTGCCGGACAGCTGATGGCGCCTGTTCTCGGTCTCTACGGCGGTCTTGATACCGGCATCCCGCTTGAAACCGTCGAGGCGATGGAGAAGGCCCTCAAGTCGGGCAGCGCTGCTGCGCAGCTGTCGCAAATTCACGTTTACGACAATGCGCCGCACGCCTTCCACGCGGATTACCGGCCCAGTTTCCGACCGGCGGAGGCCGAGGACGGTTGGCAGCGGATGCTCGCCTGGTTCAAGAGGATCTGAGCCGGATGCCGCTGCGGTGAAGCGTCGCTTCGTGCTACGCTTCGCCGCTCGTCAAAATTACGCCCGAACATGACTGTTACCGACCAGAAAGCCGCTTCGCCCGTCGACGCGCGTGCCCTGCTGAAAGACCTCCAGGTGCGCTTCGTTGTATTTCGCAATTTCAGCCCGCTGGCAATCGGCATCGACAAGCAGCTGCTTTCGCAGCAAGCGGATTTGAACCGCAAGGCCCTGCGCCTCGCGTTGCGCAGCCACACCATCTCGACGCGCTACCTGAAGGAAATGCAGACCGGTCGCGTGCGCTTCAACCTGGATGGCACCGAAGCCGGCGAGGTGACCGAGGATGCGCGCACGCATGCCGCCGAGTTGTTGCGCGAACGCTTCAAAAAACAGGCTGAGCAGCGCCGTGAACAGGAAGCGGCGGCAAAGGAACTCCAAGCGGCAGCCAAAGCCGAGCAAATCCGCCTGGAAAAACTCAATCAGCTCACCGAGAAATTTGGCCGCAAGCCAAAATAAGCAGGTCGCTGCCGGAGCGAAAAATGAAAAAGGCCTGCGCTCTGGCGCAGGCCTTTGAATTTCTGGTGGTGGAGAACCGCCACCGGAAAAACGAGTATCTTAAAGCAATTAGTGCATTTTGGGAAGGATTGAAGCCATCAAGGGCTTCCGAGGGGGCTTTCTGTATCTCTACCACCCCCTCCCATATCCCTCCCTGATACCGGCCTCTTTCAATATTCCGTTTTCACCAACGACCCGAAGCCCCCGAAGCACTGGAAGCCATTCTTGTTCTTGTGAGATGGCAATGTCGCGTCATAGGTTTTCCGGCGGAATTGCTTTCCGCAACTCGGACACTTGAACACATAGATGGGGCCAGCCTGCCCGGTCAGCGCTTTTGTGGTTCTGCCAGCCAAGACCTTGGGTCGCGTACTGATCGATTGCCTTGGTGCGGTAAGACGTTGAACCGGCGGTGTCGCCAAGGGCCCGGTCGGGGTCAGCTCGATCTGGTACCTGGGAGTGAATGGCGTTCTGCTGACCTCGACACCTTGAATCCGATCCACCCGGTAGGTTCTGGATTCCCCGGTTTCATGCTTGACGGCACAAAGCAGCAGATTTCCGTCCATGCTGCGGCGTAGTGAGTACGGCTCGATCAGTCGCCAAGAGTCCTGATAACGCAAATTGACGCACAGGCGGTTGGCAGCAGCGAATCTCACGGACTCCAGCGGGACTGCTGTGCGCCATGCATAAACCATCGCCGGAGGTTGCCACGCGTTGTCCAACGACCCAACGATTGGTGCCGATCCCAGAGAGGGCTTTTCTGCTTCGCCGTAAAGCCAGCGAAAAACATTCGGAATCTCGTTCCAGAACTGCTCAAGGTCGGGCAAGACAGGCAACTGATGGGCAAGCATGTCTTCCCATTCGGCGGCCAGCTTGATCTTGGCATCCTCACGCTGCAGGCTTTCGATGGTCGGGACAGGGATGCCCTTGAACGCACATTTTTCCTGCAGCGTTTTCAGCACCACACCCCGATCGGGCTGAATCTCATCATGCCGGTACAGATGCACAACGTCGTAGAGATCACGCGGGCGCTCTCGCTCAGCCAAGGCTCGCATCTTCTCGGCAAAAACCTCCTCGAAGCAGTAGCTCAAGACATGGATGCCATCATCGGGACAGTCGCTGTACGGATGATGCACCACCCTTTTCTGTGGCGGCAGTACCAGCTTCTCCTTGGTCGTCAGGTCAAACTTGATCCGCGCCAGGTTGCGCTTCTGCATGAGCGGGCCGACGTAATAGACGCGCCCCTCCGCGTACCGGCCACCTTCAAGCACTGACAACTTGAAGCGAATTTGCTCCCCAGGAATCCCGATGCCGCTCTGTTCATAGACCCATTCAGCCATTTGACGAAATGCCTGCAGCAGGTAGTCCTCGTCGAGTTGGGCTTCCTCCGTCACCGTGAAATCCAGATCCTCGGAAAACCGATACGTCTCGAAGTAGCATTTCTTCAAGCACGTTCCGCCCTTGAAGACCCAGTTTTCCGCAAGCTCGGGATTCGCGGCAATGCCGGCCAGCAGCCAACCGAGGACGTAGTCCTTTTCGACGACGTGCAGATCCAGCGAAAGCTCGCGCGCCAGTTCCGAGATTTCTTGCTTTTCGATCACTTCACACCCGCCTTCCAGTCGTGAGGGACCCAGAGCCGCCACCGCGCGACCAACGCCTCGGCAGGCATTTTTGGATCGATGCGTGCGTTGCCCATCGTCAGATGGTGCTGGCATTGCTCGATTGCCTCGACCTCCTGCGGTGCGTTCGTTTCCAACAGAAACCCCAAGCGCTTGAATACCGCGCCGTTACCCAGACGCTCGGCATACTCCACCAACTGGCCAAGATTCTTGGCATCGGAGCCGAGGTAGTTTCTGAGCATGTCCTGGACGGAGCGAATGCCACCGCCGAGTTGAGGATCGGACAGCATGTCCAGTATCGTTCTACTGGGGTCGGAAACCGAGACTTTCACTGAGCCACGCCAAACCGTCTTCAGACCGAACATTTTTTCCGGGGCAATGGTAGAGAGCCAAAATGCCGCCCCTTTAAGCGTGGGCTTTCTGTTCCGTGGACGCGCCGTGGTCATCACCACCGTCGTCCGAAAAATCTGTTCGGTCAGATCCCAGTGCTCAGCCGCACTCCAACCGCCGATGTAGCACGGCGAGTAGAGACTGACGGCGACCAGCCAGGAATCTTCGATTGGCAGATCAGACCGCTCGGCTTCCAACGGCACGGGCACGTAAAGTCCTCGGGCGACACGGGACAGCCAGCCCTTCTTGCACCACCGTGCCAGCAACTTCGACGCACCAGCCTGGTCAAGCTCCATGACCCTCGCGGCTTGCTTATTGGTGATCGTTCCCTTCGTGCCGCGCATGACGGCGGACAAACGCTCGCGGTCGAGCTTGCCTAGACCAGACAGGTGATGACTCACGTTTTCCATGGCGCACCTATTCTCATATTGTGCGAATTATGGCGCTTACAATGTACTTAGTCAATCTGTAACAGCGTCATTGTTCGCTTAATATGCGAATATCTGCGCTTTCAATACACTCCCACGGCTAGGGTCTCATTGCCAACAGCACCTTTGCGCCAAGCTCTGACGACACCAACGTGAGTCACGCCAACGACGCACACACCGTGCAGTGTGATCAGGCACCGGCATAGCCTATGCGGAGATCGTGATTGAGCGGATCGGCCCCATCAGTTCGCCGGTCGTTCCGTCAGGCTGTCTTTCCAGTCACCGCTAAACCCGAAACTCGGTGCCGGCACCTGCCGGAGACACCAGGAATCCTTCAAGTGAGAATCTTCTGGACCCAGAAACCAATGCGCCTGCCCATTGGCATTCATTGCCCACCAGCACGCCTCCTTTGGCGCTTCTTTCCAGTCGATCATCGTTACCCCATTCGCATCTAGCACAGTGCCGCTCAAACCCCAAATCATTGCAGCATCGCCTTACTTCAGTCAGGCGACAACCACCGACCGAGTTCGAATGAAGCCGACGCCCCGACGACTCCTACAAACATAACCTTGCACTGAGGGCGTTTCCATACAGTCTTTTTCATGGAGACTCGTATGGAGACAAAAACCTGCAATGCCTGCGGCCGTACATTTACCCCGCGATCAAAGACACAGAATTACTGCGTCCATCCAGAATGCCAGCGCGAACGCCGTCGGCGCTGGCAACAGAAAAAGAGACGCGAAGACGCCGACTACCGCGATAACGACGCTCGTTCGAGTAAGGCTTGGGCCAGCGAGAATCCGGATTACTGGAGGCAGTACCGCAACCGAAATTCCTCCTATACCGAACACAATCGCACTCTACAGCAACAACGAAACCGGAAACACAAGGCTTCGGTGATTGCAAATGAGGACGTGTCATACCTCATAAATCCACCGCCTGCCGGCCGTTACAGAATGGTCAAGATCAGCAATGACGGCACTCCAGGGGATGTGTGGATCGTAGAAATTGCCGTCCTGGCTGCGATCCCAGCCGCTGAAGACGTGTGATTGCAAATGAGGACGTGATAGGAGATGCCGCGCCGGGCTGATAACTTTCGGCGCGTGCATTCTCGACCTTCAGCGCAACAGTCCCTGACACCATGCCGGATCCAGCATCCGACGACGCGACATGATGCCCGATGATCGAGAGGCGGCTTTTCGTATGCAAGGGGGCGATCTCGGCGATGGCAGAACAAGAAAACACAGGCGACGGAAGCCAGGCTTCGCTGTTCAAGGCGGCCCAGTATGTCCGGATGTCCACCGAGCATCAGCAGTACTCGACCCTCAACCAGGCCGACAAGATCCGCGAGTACGCCGACAAGCGTGGCATCGAGATCGTGCGCACCTATGCCGACGATGGCAAAAGCGGGCTGTCTCTCGATGGCAGGCCAGCTCTCAAGCAATTGATCGCCGATGTCGAGGCCGGGCACGCCGATTTCAATCTGGTGCTGGTGTATGACATCAGCCGCTGGGGCCGGTTCCAGGACGCGGATGAAAGCGCATATTGGGAATATCGCCTGAAGCAGAAGAACATCCTGGTTGCCTACGTCGCCGAGCAATTCGAGAACGATGGCTCGCCGGTTTCGACCATCGTCAAAGGTGTCAAACGGGCAATGGCTGGCGAATACAGCCGGGAACTATCCACCAAAGTGTTCGCTGGCCAATGCCGCCTGATCGAACTTGGCTATCGTCAGGGTGGCCCGGCCGGCTATGGCCTGCGCCGCATCCTGGTCGATCAGAACGGATCCGTGAAAAGCGAACTTGCGCGTGGCGAGCACAAGAGTCTGCAGACCGACCGCGTCATCCTGATGCCGGGACCTGACGACGAAGTTCGCACCGTCAATCTGATCTACCAATGGTTTATCGATCACGGCATCTCGACCTCCGAAATCGCTGGCCGTCTGAACGTCATGAAGGTGAAAACCGACCTGGGACGCGAATGGACCCGTGCCACCGTTCAGGAAATCCTGACCAATGAAAAGTACATCGGCAACAACGTCTACAACCGGATCTCCTTCAAGCTCAAGAAAACCCGGGTCGTGAATCCCAAGGAGATGTGGATCAAGAAGGAATCGGCCTTCGAGCCCATCGTCCAACCCGACCTGTTCTACACGGCGCAGGGCATCATCCGCGAGCGAAATCGGCGCTATACCGATGAGGAATTAATCGAGCGGCTGCGCACCCTCTATGAGAATCGCGGACTCCTGTCAGGGTTGATCATCGACGAGACCGAAAACATGCCTTCGGCCGCTGTCTATATGAATCGCTTTGGCAGTCTGATACGTGCCTACCAGATGGTCGGCTTCACGCCCGACCGGGATTATCACTACCTGGAGGTCAATCGACTCCTGCGCCGGGTGCATCCGGTCATCGTGGCGGACACAGAGGCGCAAATCAGCGAAATTGGCGGACTGGTTGTCCGCGATCCCGCGACCGATCTGTTGCGCGTCAATCAAGAGTTCAGCGTTTCAGTGGTGGTTGTTCGCTGCCACACCACCGAGGCTGGCGGCCATCGATGGAAGGTCCGGTTCGATACCAGCCTGCGGCCGGACATCACCGTGGCGGTGCGCCTGGATCATTCCAACCAAACCGCCCTCGACTACTACCTCCTGCCGCAACTGGATTTCGGCCAACCACGCATCAGCTTGGCTGAACACAATGGGATCGAGTTCGAGAGTTACCGGTTCGACAGCTTGGAGTTCCTCTATGGCAGCTTCTCGAAGAACTCGGGCGAGCACAGGCAGCGCACGCCGGTCATGAATTCGCCGCGCAGGTTCTCTTCGATGTGCGCCAGGGTAGCCGCGACGTGATCGACGAACATGGAGTACAGGCGATCAACTTCCGCCTGCAGGCGGGCATGGGCCTCGGGGCCAAGTTTCTCGTGCGGAGAGAAGTCGTTCTTGTGATCCCCGGCGGTAACCGGCGTGTAGCGATAGCCCTGCTGGGCATCACGGGCGGTCTGATCGACATGCATGGCGATCACGCCGATGGAACCGACGCCGCCCGTCCGGCTGACCAAGAGTCGCGAGGCAGCACAGCCGATCGCATAGGCCGCCGAAAAGGCGGTATCGGAGGCGATGGCCCAAACGGGTTTCACCCCGTCGGCGGCACGGATGCGCTCGCCGAGTTCGAATACGCCTCCGGCTTCGCCTCCGGGCGAATCAATGTCGAGAACGATGCCCTCGACCGAAGGGTCAGCGATTGCCGCATCGACCATGCCGGCGATCTCGGCGTAGGACGTGAAGCCCGATGCCGGGTCGAGTCCCACGGTACGGCGCACCAGTGAGCCAACCACCGGAATCACGGCGATTCCGACTGGGGCATCGATCGACGGCCGCTTCAGAATGCTCGGCACGGCCAGATCTGACTCTGGCCAATTGACGCGTTCGCCGAGCACGGAGAGGATCACATCCAGTTTGGCACGGGCGAGCAGAAGCGGCGTCCCGTAGAGACGGGACGCAAGATGAGGCAGATTCATGTCAGGGGTTCTCCGGGTTGTCGGGAGAGACAGGGGCCGCTTGTGCAGTCCCCAGGTCGTGGCGTGGATCGGACTCGAACACGAGGCCGAGGGCATCCGCCCGGGCGTTATCCGCTGCAATCTCGCGATCGACATCCTCGGCGTCGTAGCCGAAGGACGAGATCGCCTCGGAGCGGGACAGCAGACCGGCTCGCATGGCGGTCAGCATGGCGTTGAACTCCTTTTGCGGATCCACCCACTGCCAGCCTTGCGGAATCCACTTCACCGCCAGGTACTCACGGCGCCGGGTCGGGCCGCCACGGGCATAACTCGGCAGCGACAGGGCGCCTTCGAGCACCGCCTGCTCAATGAACGCCTGCCAGATTGGCCGGCACAGTTGATGGACGATCACGCCATGCTGGAGTGCTTCGCAGCGGCGGCGGAACTCAAGGAGTCCAGCCCGGATCGAGGAGTAATTAACCTGGGTGAGATCCCCGGTCAGTTGTTCGTAGGTCACGCCCATGGCGGCAGCGACCGCCCGGAACTGCATGCGCAGGAACTCGGCATAGCTCGCGCCAACATCGGCGGGCTGGGAGAACTTCACGTCCTCACCGGGCTCCAGGATCTGCAAGGTACCTGGTTCCAGCCCGGCCAGCGCCACGCCATTGGGATCGGCCGAGCCTTCGCCCATCAGGTTGTCTTCGGGGGCCAGGCGAGTGATGAAACCGGCGAACATGGCGGCGGTTTTCTTGCGCACCAGCTCGGCATCGTCGTACTGGTCGAGTTCGTTGAGTTTGACCAGGGCCCGCGCCAGCCAGGGCTCGCCACGGATCTGGCCTGGGCGCAACGGGCGGAACAGATGCAGGATTTCGCTGGCGTCGACGCGCACGGTTTCCATGCCCCCATTTCCGGACATCGGGGCCAATGCACCATCCTCGGGATGGGTGCGGTAGAGGTGGTAGGCCACCCGCCGCCCGAGGCGATCGAACTCGATGCCAGCGCGGATCACGTTGCCGTTCTCCGCCGTGGTGTTGAGGGTCACCGGCAGATGCTCGGGCTCCAGCACCTGCAATTGCAGCGCCACGGCCAGACCATCCTCCTTGCGGCGGTAGCGGATACGGATCAGCGCTTCGCCACCTTCGAGCATGGCGCGACAGGCCAGCGCCTGCAGCCCGTAGAAGTCGGTCAGGCCCGCCGCATCGGCATCCAGGGTCCAGTCGCGCCACAAGGCCTGGATCCGCTCGCGGATGGTCGGATCAGTCACCAGGGACTGCGGCTTGATGCCGGTGCCGATGGCGTTGGCGACATAGGATTCCAGGGCGGCATTGGCCCAGGCATTTCTCCTGACCAGGTCGCGGCTCTTGGTGCGCAGTTCTGTTTGGGTTGCGGTCATTGCCGCGACGGCACCCGGATTGCTCGGCAGCCAGGCAAACGAACGCCGACCCGCACCGGCGGCCTCATGCAGCGGGTTGCCGCCGAACATGCGCCGCGAGATTCGTTTGAGCCAGCCCATTCAGAACCCCTTCGCCGTGGTGATGCGGATCTGCCGGGCAGCACGCGGAATCAGTCCGGTCGTCACGGCATCCTTGTGAAGCGCCACTTCGACCTCATGAATCGCCGCCGTAAGCTCATCGATCGAACGGTATTCGACGGTCTTGTCACCGAAGGTCACGCGCTTCTCGCCCTTGGCCAGTGCGTCGCGCAGGGCCTGCAACTGGGCCTCGGTGTAGGTCGGTGTGCTCACCGAAACACGACCAGGCTGATCTCGGGGGAGTCGGCCAGCGACCCCGACGAGGACGTACAGACGATCTCCAGCCCGGCCTCCACCTTGTTGTCGGCGGTACCACGTGCAGCAGCGAAGCGAACGGTGCCACTGTTGGTGTTACTGCGTCCGGCGGCCACCCAGCAGTACCCCGTATCGGCCATCGCGGTCACAAAAGCGATGCGGTATCGGCCAGTGGCCAGACGGGTCACGGACGCCACGTTGTGGGCGGCACGTACTTGCACCGACCCATTCGCGTAGCCGAAGTTGACCCAGGCACGCGCGAGTCCGGGGTGATCGGGACGGATCAGCCCCTTGATCTCGTTGCCGATGCGGCTGGCCAGCGCAGAGAGTTGCGATGCGAGGCTCATGCCTTACACCAGGGCGGCTTCGAAGATCGCGACAAAGTCCGTCGCGACGTCGCCAATATCAGTGGCAGCCACCGCACCGATGTTGGTCCTGGCCTGCTGCTGCTCCAGGACGGTGAGCGTCTGCGCAGCATCGAAGCGGACGCGCTTGTCGATAGCCGATGTCAGAGCGGCGATACCGGACTGATCGTTCTGCAAGGCCTGCTGGAGTTCCAGCAGCGTGTCGTAGGCCGGGTCGGCACCACCCAGGATGTCCGCCTTGAGGGCATCGAGCAAGGTGACCACCTTGTTCGACGAATAGGTCGTCGTGGTCGACACCTGCAGGTCGTCGATCATGACCGCCGTGACAATCGCGGCCTTGAGTTCGTTGATGGCGGCGACGAGACTCGACTTGTCTGTCGTGGTCAGTGCCGTCAGGGTGCCGGTGCGGCCTTTGACGGTATTGAATTCCTCGGCAACGCGGAGGACGAAGCTATTGAGTTGGGTTTGCAAGCTCATGAGTTACTCCAGTTATGTCAGCCAACGGCTGCGGATCAATTGACGGCCGGGTTTGCGGGCGCCAGAAACAGCGAGGCCACCGCTATGGGTGGCCTCGATATCGGATACATAGGACGACTCAGGGGGATCGGAGGTGACCATCCCGAGTTGCTTTTCCAGTTCTCGCCAGTGGCGATCCTCGAAGCGATCGAGGCCAGAGGCGGCTGCAGCGGCCCGGGCATAGACGTAGCAGTCCAGCGCCTCATTGCGCTCCCGCATCTTCTGCCACTCACGAATGGCGAAGCCATTCCGGTCACGCCGGGTCACCAGTTGCTCGGCGCAAAGTTGCTGCAGATACTCGGCATCCACCTTTGGCAGATGGACAAAGCCGGCCGGATAGCGAACCGTGACGCCGTCCTCGGCCACTTCCGGGGATTTGCGTAGGTTGTTGTAGAACTCCAGCTTGGCAATACCGCCTGCGACCGAGAAAACCTTGATGCCCCGGCGCAGCTTCTTGCCGCCGGTGGTGGCATCGACGGCGGTTGGCGTACCTACAAGGGCTGCACCCCGTGCCACCCCCTTGACCGCCATCAACCGGGAGTCGCGTACCTGGCGCACGAAGGCATAGGCTTCCTGCGTGGCGAAGCCGGTATCCAGTGCGAGTCGCGACAGCGGCATCTGGCAACCTGTCTCATGCGTCCAGGTCTCGCGCAGCACAGCGGCCAACGAGAGCCAGACTTCGTTGCGGGCCGTGTCACCCATCAGCACCCGGTGCTCGACGAGCCAGGATTCCTTGCCGCGTCCGAAGGCCCAAACCGATACTTCGATCCGATCCTTCTGCACGTCGGCGCCAGCCGTAAGCAACAGGCCGCTGGCCGGCACTGCGCCAATGCGATAGTCCTCGCGCCGTTCCAACAGGCGCTGCCAGTCGGGCGCTTCACCTTCCTCGACCCAGGTCTCCCCGAGTTCGGTGTTCTTGAAGGTCTTGATCTCGGCCGACGATCCGGACTCCTTGCTGATGGAACGCTCCCAGGCCATGGCGATGTCCCTCCACGACCTCCAGCCAATCGGGCTGTATAGGCTCGACAGGTGAAAGCCAGCCGTCTTGTTGCTGCCCTCGGCCATCGCTCGCCACTCGCCGTGCTCCAGCATCCAGGTCTTGTGATGCTCAGGGATCGGCACCTCGCAGGACTCACAGACGTAGGCGGCCGTTTCCGGGTTGGTGCCGTTCTCGCCACGCTCCCAGCGCAGTTGCTCGAAGCGCAGCCATTGCCGGTGACCGCAGTGCGGGCACGGCACGAAGAAGCGGCGCTGGTCTGAGGCTTCGTACTCCCGTTCAATGGTGCTGACGCCGGCAATCGTCGGGGTCGACACGATGAAAATCTTGCGGCGGGCGAAGGTGCGCGTGCGGGCCTCGGCCAGCGCCACGGCATTGCCCTCGCCATCGACGTCCAGCGGATAACCATCTACCTCATCGAGAAAGAGGTACCGTACCGGCATCGAGCGCAGGCCGACGGCGCTGTTGGCGCCGGTCATTACCAGCACGCCGCCTCGGAATTCCTTGGCCAGGATGGTGTTGCCAGAATCACGGCTTCGGGCCGGGGCAATCAGTTCCTTGAGGATCGGCGACTCCTCGATCAGCGGGTCGATCCGCTGCTTAGAGTTGCGCTTGGCCATTTCCACGGTCGGCCACACCGCCAGGCGTCCCATCGACGTCGTCGTGTTGAACTGCTGCGTGACCGACACGAAGCTGACCCCATTGCGGTCGAACACGTCCACGAGCTTGGCGAAGTCCGGCAGGCTGCGCGTCAGGCGATCGATCTTGTAGACGACCACGATGTCGACGCGGCCGTCCTCGATGTCCGCCATCAATCGCTTGAGTGCGGGGCGATCCAGGTTGCCGCCGGAGAAGCCGCCATCGTCGTAGCCGTCCAGCACTGCGGTCCAGCCTTCATGGCGCTGGCTCGACACGAACGCCAACCCGGCGTCGCGTTGCGCTTCGAGGCTGTTGTAGTCCTGGTCCAGCCCCTCGTCGGTTGACTTGCGGGTGTAGATCGCGCAGCGCTTCCTGGGCGCAAGCGTCGGTGGCGCCGGCGTGTTGCGATGGGATTTCATGCTTCCACCTTTTTCGTGGTCTTGAGGCCGAAGAACAGAGGGCCGGACCACGGGCACCCGGTGATGACCTTGGCCACCGCCGTGAGGCTCGTGAAGCGCTGGCCACGGTATTCGAAGTCGCGCATGCCGCGCACCAGCACCTGGTGCTCGACGTCGTCGTAGACGCGCGTGAGGATCGTGCCGGGCAGCAGGCGATCAGCTTCTCGGCGCAGCCGGGGCGGCAGGATGCCGGTCTCGCCGATCTCCTCCAGCTTGCGACGCACGGATCCCTTCAGGCCGCCGAAGGCGCGCTCCTGGATCTTGTACGCGAGGCGGGTTTCGAGCCACGTCCGGTGATGGTGATTCGGGCGCTCGTCGAAGTGCTCGTCCCACAGTGCCCAGAGGCTGTCCATGGGAAGGTGGGGGATTTGGGCGACGCGGGCCGCCACGCTGGCGGCGTCGACCTGGGGTGCTTGTGTCTTCATGTGCGAACTCCTTCTTTCTGATAGGGGTTCGCATTCACGCGCTGGTTGGCAGTAAAGCCAAGGCCAACTGCGTCTTTCTCGTCTTCAGTGGTCGAGTGATCGGACGCTGACTCCTTGTCGCGCAGGCGCAGGAGCGCCACGGCGAGCAGGTCAGCGATTTCCTGGTGGGAGTGGCGCGGCCAGTCGGCGTTCGCGCAAGAGATGGGTTCGTCGTTGTGCATGGCAGGCATTCATGTGGAAAACGCTGCTCATGCTAGAAACGAAGGGCACTTCGCGTAACGTGTTTTAGAGGAAGTGCGCGGGTTTGATTCCCCGAATTGCGACCTCGATTACCTGGGATGCCGACCGAGCAAGTACTCGTACACACCGCCGTGTTGTCCCTGAGCGCGCAACGTATCCTTTCGGTCGTTCGGGATGACGCCAACTTCAAGCTGACCCACAGGCATCGAAGGTACGAACGGCGAAAAGAAGAGGACACGACCATTGAAGTAGTCGCAATCGGCGTTCACCAGTGCTGGCACGCGCCCGGTCTGCATCTGGGCAAACTTTTCTGGCGCACTGATCGCAATCGAGTACGAGTTGATGAAGTCCCACTCCCGATAGATGTCTCCATCCGAAAACGGCTGCGACAGAGCAAGACCTCGCCGAAAAAACACATCTCCCCTCGAAAGCATCGTCGAGGCTGGATGGTGGTCTAACCAGGCGCCGATGTGCCTGAGTAATAGCCGGTCATTGACCTCAAGGGTCTTGGCTATTTGCTCGTCGCTGAACGACGGCGATGGTGCAAGCGGAGCGTCCATCACGACAATCTCGGTCAATGCAACGCGACCACGGAGGATGCGTTCCAAATAGGAGCGCACGCTCGCCTTGAGTCGCTGCACGGGGATCGATTCGCGCTTGGCTCGGCCGTCGAACCAGTAAGTCGCAATCACATCGCAGAACTCGGTGGCCTTTGGCTCACCAATCTCCTCGGCCAGATCTGCGAAGAACTCCCGTTCAAGATCGTTCTTGTTGTCCGCGAAATAGGTCAGGGCATCCGCATCCATCTCCGAGCCATCAACAAGCTTGATGCCCAGGCTGTTCGGCGACCGTTCGATCTCCTTGCCGGGCGTATGGATCGCGTCAAGGAATCGCTCCATGAAGTCGTTCGACAACGCGTACTGCGGCAATGCCATAGTGCTGAGCGGCTTCGTGTTCTCATCCATGGCGCCACCCCAATCAGCGCACCGGCAACTGACCGTTCGAGACGAACTGGTCGAAGCTGTCGGTGGTTTCCTCGTCGTGCCACGACCGGTCCCATGATCGCGGCTCGGCGCTTTCAAGCAGGAGCAGCGTGAGGACACGATCTCGCGCGCCGTAGCTGTGTTTGAACTCGCGCAGCTTCATGTGCGGCGCTTCCTCGGCACACCACATCGCGGCGGACATCTCCGCGCCATCCCACTCCTGGTCGACGCCGGCATCAGCGGCGAGGGTGCCGGGCGGAGGCTCCGCAGGATCGCCATTGCGGCGGATACGCGCCCGTGTTCTGACGGCACTACTGCTGCGCCACTCGTACTTCACGAAGCCGTTGTCCCAGTACACCAGGATGGCCCGCTGCGGTGTGAACTTGATGAAGCGGATGCACAGCGCCTCGAACGACACCTCGAAGCGCTTCGCGATGGCACTGAGGACGTGCAGGTCGATCTGCTGATCGGAGATCCACTCACGCAGTAGATCGCCTGGCATCAGCAGGTTGCTGGCGAAATCGTCAGCCTCGCGCTCGATGGTTCGGATGGTGTCCGCCCCGGAGTAGACGCTTTCCTTGTCGCAACTGAAGCTGGGCCGCTGGCTGCGATGCAGGATGAAGTGGCCCAACTCATGGGTGATCGTGAAACGTTGGCGCTCGGGACTGGCCTTGCCGTTATAGAAGATTCCCCACTCGGCGGCATCCTTCGGATTGCGCACCAGCATGCCTTCGCAACTGTCGATCGCGAGCAACGTCGGGGCTTTGATCTCGCGGACGCCCGTGCCGTAGGGCGTGCCAGGCAGCATCTGCCGAACGATCTCCAGATCGATGGCGTCAGGCACGCCACCTTGGTGCCACGCCCGCAACCACTTCTGGACGGTGTTGGCCGCGATCGAGCCGGTGAGAGTCTGCGCCGCGCTCAACGCTCAGTCTCCGCTCTTGCCCTTGTCGGGGAACATGATCTGGAGGGCCTGCCGGTAGCGGTCCTTCTCTTCGTCGGTCATTCCGGCGTACTCGCGGAAGAAGCGGACGTCCTCGGGGCTCGCGTCGGGAACTTCCTGAAATGGCTCACCCATCACGTCTTGCATCGTCACGCCCAGCGCCTTGGCCAAGGCCTGAACTCGTTCCGCAGACGGGCGCTGGCCTTCCTTCATCTCCAGTTCCCAGATGTACGCCTTAGTACAGCCAACCGCGTCGGCAACTTGCTGCAGGGTCAGCTTCTTAGCCTCACGGTAGCGCCGCAGGCGTGCTCCGAATCCCGAAGCCATAGCGATGCTCCTGTCTAAGTGTGATTACAGCCCGCTAGTATAGCCCTGAGATACCTGTGTCGGTCAAATGTGCCACACAGATTGACAAGCGGGAATCCGGGAGACACAATCACGCTGTATCTCGCTACTTTACTATTGCGGGAGCTTTGTTTAGTAACCTCAGTCGCCGGCCAGCGCACCCAGACCTTCGGTCCGCAGACCTCCGACACCAACTCGGAAAGGACTGCCATCATGAAAAAAACCTGGATCGAACTGCTGCACGAATTGCCGGTGGACACCACGCTGCGTGAGTTCCTGACTGGCCATGGGCTGAACATGCCCGACGACTTCGCGTGGACCGACTTGCCGGAAACCACGCAGGCGTTGATCGACGCCTTGGTTGCCTGCCCGGACGCGGCCGTGCGCGACCCGGTGGCGGCCAAGCTCCGCGCCAGCGTCGCCCTCGGTGATTCTGCGGGGACGCAGGCGATGTTCCAGGTGGCCGCCGGCAATGGCGCGGTTTTGACCAGCCTGGCAACCTGCAAGAGCGACACGCATCGGTCGTTCTGGCTCTACGTGAAGCACCCAGACCTCTTCGACCGTGCCGGCGACGTCGACCACTTCGAACGCCAGGTCGCCCACGCCCAGCAGCATGACCTGGGCGTGAAGAAGACTCCCGACACGTCCGATGCTGCGCTGACGGCTCTGCGTGCTGACGTCTCGGCCTTCTACCAGCGGGAGATGCAGTGCGGCGACCGCAGCAAGGCCTACGTCGTCCAGCGCAGCCCGAGCGTGTACCTGTTGAGCGTCCACATCAAGGACCTGTCGATGGTGCACCTGGAGTTCGAGGGCGATGACCTGAAGCGCCGCGTCGGCAACCCGAACATCCACTCGGTGCTGGAGTACTCCGCCATCACGGGCGTCACCCGGTCGCTGGTCAAGGGTGGCGCCAAGTACCACCAGATGTTGCTGAAGGCCTTCGCCGAGCACCTGCTTCATGTGAAGGTTGATGCCCACCGCCTGATGCCGCCGACGCTGGACCTCTCCGTGCTCCGGTTGGGCTTCGATGTTCCGCAGGCGGAGGTGGACGGGTTCAACGTGCTGCAGGTGAAGTCGATCAGTCTGCTCAGCCCGGATACGCAACTGAAGGTCGATTGCACCGCGATGGCATCCAGCGAACACCGCTGCGTGACCGATCTGCTGGCCGAAAAGTTGCCGGGTCCGCTGGCCGAGAACTGGCTCGTCACCCGCGCGCACATCAACCTGTACTACCCGCCCGAGCCCGGCAAGACGCGTCCAAAGGTGGTCACCATCGAGGTCACGCGCAAGGGCCGGCTGAACCTGCACAAGTTCGATGCGGCCCTGCAGGCGCAGTTGGAGGGGTACCTGGTCTCGCTGGGCATCCTCCAGAAGGGGCAGACGCTCAACCCGCAGGAAACGCCGCCGAGCGAGGACGTGCACGATCTGCAGCCCGCCTTCGAGCACTGACCGGTGTCAGCTCACGAAGCGTGGTCGCTGGTCTGCCGCCTGTTCGCGGGTGGCACGCCGGTCTTCCGGGGTGCGCTGTCGCCCGCCGAGATCAGGGCCTGCTCGTCCCTCGGGCCCGCGATCAAGCCGACGGTCGTGAACCGCACCTTCACCCTGTGCCCGTATTGCCAACTGCGCAACGGCCAGCTCTTCGGCGACGGCCAGGGCGGGCAGGTTTGCCAGTGCCCGGACTGCGGCCCCATCCCAATCGCCGCTGACGATCGAGCAGCAGTGCTGCTGGACGAGGGGTGGCTACGGTCGAAGCTGCGCATCGCGCTGGAGATTGAAAGCCGGGATGGCGTCACCGACCTTGGCGATGGAATCTGGAGGCTGGGCGAGGCACGTCGTGAGCCGGTGCTGCTTTCCAGGAGTCTGACCCGCCTCTGGGCCGAGCCATCGGTCTTTGACCGGATCCGCGTGCCTGGCGCCGGCATCCGGGTCATCGCACCGAGGGCGGCCCAGGTGCGTGGAGCTCCGTTTGTCGGCGGGATCGAGTGGCTGCCGCTGGAGGAGCGCTTCACCTTCTACGGCGGCGGCATCGCCCACATCCTGCCGGGCGCGGCTCCGGAACCAACGGGCGCTGCCGATCCCTGGACGCCCGTGCACGGGCCGTTCTCGGCCGACTTCGGATGGGTGACGTTGGATGACTGGACCCATGGTCCGATTCGGTGCACGGACGGTCAGGCGGCCATCTTCAGCGCCCTGTGGTCGTTCAAGGGCGCCGAGGTGGACGGCGAGCGGATCATGACGCGCGCTGGCCAGACGAGCGACAAGCCGATCGACCTGTTCAAGGTGAAGACCGCGAACAAGGGGAAGCCGGAGTACGAGGGTCCGCTGCATGCCTACCGAGCACTCGTGAAGTCCAACCGGCGCCAGGGCGTTTACTGGATGTCGTGTGCTGCAGACTGCAGCCGTTCATAGCCATTTCGTTTTGAGGTACCGGAGTCGACCCTGAGCCGCCGGTCGCTACAATTGAGAGCAGCCATTCAACTCGAACACCAAGTTCCCGAGAGCCGCCATTCAAATTCCCAATCCATATTGTTGCCAGACCTTCAGGCGTGCAGTGGATCCGTCCATTTGCAGTGCCGCGTTGCGATTTAGCGCCCAGCCAGCATAAATCGCCTGAGCAGAGCGCGCATCTCAGGACCACGTTCATTAAACTCGCAGACCAAGCGTTCAATTATTTGCTCGATCCGCTCCTCGCAAAGCCGAAAAATAATCCATCCAGCTGCATCCAGTTCTGCCGGATTTGTTTTGGCGACGACTGACAAGGCGGCATACAAGGCTCCCCGCAATTCGTTGACGCTTTTTGCGTCATCACTGATCCGGGTAATCTGTTCCCGTGCGAACTCGCGGAACATGCCGCATCCGCCCAACAGAACTTCCTCAATCGAATCCAGCATGCTTGAATCATGCGTATTGCCGGATACAGCGGCACAACGTTGCTCGTCGAGGAGATGAGCGAATTGGTCGTGCAGAGCGACCAGTTCATCGAAGTCCTTTGGCTTGGGGATGTAGAACATGTGGTCAAGCTTCCAATTCGGGAATCAGATGCTCTGGGTGCAGGCTTTATAGCCCCGATCCCAAAGCGCTCTGCAATGCACCGACTTGATCGGTGCGTTCCCAGGTAAATTCGGGCAATTCACGTCCAAAATGCCCGTAGGCAGCGGTACTACGATAAATGGGTCTCCTCAGTTCCAATGTATCCACGATGCCGCGCGGGGTTAGATTGAATGTCACCCTGATGGCCGCCTTCAGCATCGTGTCATCCACCATGCCCGTCCCGTGGGTGTCGATGAACACCGAAACCGGCGCTACGACACCAATAGCGTAGGCGAGTTGAACCGTACAGCGCTTAGCCAGTCCCGCTGCAACAATATTCTTGGCGACATAGCGCGCCATATAGGCGGCCGACCGATCGACCTTGCTCGGGTCCTTCCCGGAAAATGCCCCTCCACCGTGAGGGCAGGATCCACCGTACGAGTCAACGATGATCTTGCGCCCCGTGAGTCCGGTATCACCGTTCGGACCGCCGATCTCGAAACGGCCCGTGGGGTTGATCAGAACTTCATAGCCATCACCGCGCAATGATTCCGGTATGACCGGATCGACGATCTCCCGCCGAACAATCTCTCGTAATGCATCTGTGCTGATATCCGGCGCATGCTGTGTCGACAACACGACCTTTTCCACGGCGACGGGTTGTCCATCGATATAGCGCACACTGACCTGACTTTTGGCGTCCGGACGAAGCCAGGGGAGATGACCCATTTTGCGACGTTCAGCCTGCCTTTGTACCAGGCGGTGAGCTAGACTGATGGCCAGCGGCATCAATTCCGGAGTTTCATCACAGGCGTAGCCAAACATGAGTCCCTGATCACCGGCCCCCAGTTCTCCATCCGCGCGATCAACCCCCTGATTGATGTGCGGTGACTGTTGGTTGAAGGCAATACGAATTTCGCAGCGATCCGGATCGATACCGTCCGCAAGGCTGGTGTAGCCGATCTCACGCAGGGTAAGGCGCACCAGACGCTCGGCATCCTGCTGAACCGCTTCGAATATGGAAGTGTCTGCCGTCTTGAATTCGCCGGCAACCAGCACGAACTGGTTGGCCAGAACCGTCTCGCAGGCTACACGGGCATCGAAGTCACGTTTCAGGAAGGCGTCCAGAATGACGTCCGAGATTTGATCGGCCATTTTGTCCGGATGGCCTTCGGAGACCGACTCCGACGTAAAAAGATACGTATTGTGCTGACTGTGGTTCACGTTCATTTGAATCTCCTATTTGGCGGCATCGAGGCGAACTGTCTGAATGCTGGGTTTGCCGTTTTCATCAACGCCGGCATGCGAAAAGCCATGCACTCCCCAGAAAACGGTCAGCACCCCTCCATGCGATTTAGCGAACGCACATGCCGCACTCAGTAGCGAGCGCCGGCAATCTTCGGTGATTTGCCCGTCAGTTGTTAGCGGGTCCGGATGCTGGATAAATGCGCCTTTACCGATATGGACTAAAGGGCTGCCCTTTCGAATCTCGACTGCCTCACGATAGCCATTCCATAGGATGTATGGATAAACATATGATTCCTGTGCTTCCATTTTGTATCTCCTGTTTAGCGACTTTGCCAAAATGGCGGGCGCGCAATCTGGATCAAATCCTCCCGATCCGTTACCCGTAAGGGCGGTGGATCAAACCGTGTTCGGTTGCTGGGTTGCTGGCCGTTATTCATGCAGGCCAACAGCGTTTCAATCGTCTTCTTCGACTTCTCCCGAAACCGCCACGACTTTCCGAATGCGCCCGACGTCAATCTTGAGAGGTGTGTCACCGGATTCCGGACGGAGATCGATGACCCATTTATCCGCCGCAATTCGTAACTTCACTGGCACGCCAGCCAGGGTCTCCTCCATGCCTGCCGGAGTGATCAGTTTCAGGCGAACAGCTTGATCATTTACCAGCGCCTCCAGCAAGATGTTGAAATCAAGATCACCCAAGGTTGGCATGGCAGGCATGTCGATCTCTATTTTCTTGTCCAGGCCATAGAGCGGGAAATCGGCATTCAACAACATTAGCTTCAGCATGCCGCGCATCGGCTCAAGAAACGGGCCAAGAAGGTTGGGCGCAATCTTTTCAACCATGTTTTGCATAGTCAGCAAGGCGTATGCCTGCTGTGGCGTGAACCACAGGCCTGGCAGCATGTACGCCGGCCCTGTGTGATTCTCCGCTTCAAGACGGTACACGCCATCGTCTCGATCCCAAACGATGGGGGCATGCATTTGATCGCGCATCAAGTCCAGGTCGCGGCAGACGGTGGAACGCTTGACGGAGAGATCTTCCATCAATTGCGCCATCGTCACGCCCTGCGGTCGTCTCAAGAGGACGTTGATGCGGGCGATGCGTTGTGGTTTTATCATTGTCTCTCCCGGATATGTCCGATGAGTCTATTGTCTATCAGGCCGACAAGACGGATTCGCGGTTTTCGCAATTTGTCGTTTCAACATCCCAGCTTTCGGCAAAAGCATGCAACGTATTGTCGTGGATGGTGAGTACCGGACGGATGGTCCCAGCAGCGTCACGTTGATAGCCCCCCGCCAGATTCCAGGCGACCGGAATACACATTTTGCGCAGGCCATCGAAAACGCGTGCATCGCGCCGGTAAAGCTGTTCGGTGGTTAGCCAGCCGCCCAGCGGATCGTTGATGTGTGGATCGGCCCCGGCCTGATAGAGCACCAGATCACAGTCGGAAAATGTCGTCAGCAATTGCGGTAGCATCGCCAGAAATGCCTCCGCTCGTTGGGTTTTGCCAAAAGTACGGCAAGGAGTGTAATGCACCACCCGGTCACCGAGGCTCAGGCGATCAACGATGTCTTGTGTCCCGTTGCCCCAGTGCTGATCACAGTCGAGAACACCGATCTTGCGAACCTTGCCCTCGGCCAATAGCACCGCTGCGGTGACCATCAAGCCGTTGAAGGTGCAAAAGCCGCCGGCAAAGTCGTAACCGGCATGATGGAAACCTGAACAGGGGGCGATCGCACCGCGCTGATTCTCCAGCGCAGTTCGTGCGGCAGACAGCATGACGCCGCTGGTATAGGGAAGCGAGGCGGCCACGCTGGGCAGCGTGTTGCCGAAGCCGTTATCAGTCTTTCCGGAAAGGACGCCTTCAACAAAAGCACGATCATGGGCCAAAGAGAACTGCTCCACGCTGATCGGCGATGGCTCGACGATATCCAGCGGCAGTCCAGATTCGGCCCATGAAGCCATCACCTGAGCCGGCTTGCTGGCACTGGGGGAATAACTATCGGCATTGGCCACCATTTTTGGCGTGTAATGAATTGAAAGTTTCATGTGCTGTCTCCGGCGTTGAATTGATGTACGTAGTATGAGGAGGGGGTTGTCTCAGCACGTGATACACCCCTCAGAAATCTCTTTTTTATTTTTCGGCCAGTGCGCGCAGGGTGATCTCGGCAATCAGCGAAATCCGCTCGGCCCCACTCAAGCCTTCGCCGTCCGGATCAAGCAGGTCTTCGAAGCCGGTACTGCGCCGGGCGCCTTTGGCGGTGTATTCGTCACTGCGTCCACCAATGCCGAACTCGATGTCGCCGATTCGCCATTTACTGCCGGTCTGTCGCTCGAAGTCGGTCAGTTCGCGCAGAACCGTGCTGATGATTTCGCCGCGCAGTTCATGAACTACCTTATTGACCAGATTTACTGGCAGGCTGTAATCAACCACTGCGCCGCTCAGGGTAAGACCTTCACGGCTGGCCCGGCGGGCACGGTCGTTCAGGTTGAAGTTCTGGGAACTGGGGATGCGCGCAGAGGCTTTGACGTTGATCTGTTCGTAGCCAACGGTCGGGTTGGCCTCTCGATGCAGGGTGGAGAAAACCCAATCGACGTTCGGGATGAAACGGCTTAGTGCATCCCGAATTTGACGTTGCAATTCAGTCTGGTCGGTCTGTGCGGCGCTGACCAGCAGAGCGACGTAGATGCTGACGCAAACGGTGTCCTGGGCCAAGGTGCGTTGGGCAATGGCACGGTAGCGCAGGGTGTCGTCCTGGCGGGTAAGATAGATTTTGTCGTTCATGGCGCAGTTCTCCTGTGGGTTGGTTGGAATTCACAGGATGCGCCGGGTGGTGTCTCAGGGGGTGAGACCGGAAAAGGTGCGGGGTAAGTAATTTCGTCTCACCCGTGCTTGTTCGGCAGGTAGCTATCCGATTGGCGTCACTTTGGCAGGTATGAGAGTCGTGATCTTCGTACCGGTACGCCCAAGCGATACCTCTTGCATAGGTCCTTGACTACTTCGACGAACCAGTCTTCAGCTTCAGGGGCAACAACCACGCTCGCGACCAAATCGGAGAGCTTGGTGATTGGAAGGTTGATACCTATCGGATTGCTCTCCCATGCGTTGCCCTGCCTCGGGATGATCAAGCGAAGTTCCTTTTCGTACTCATAGGCCTCATTCTTGTACCGCAGCACGTCGGTGTAGCGACCAATCACCATGTCGGGATTTCTTGAATGGTCAATGTAGTTAACGCGGTGCACTACCACCTGCTCGTTCCAATCGACGGCCACTCGAACCAGACGCTGAACAGTAGTGTTGATCGCAACTGAGGTCTTCAAGCCACCATACAGTTGCCAGAGTGCCATGTTGTCGGTTGTACCCATCGTCCAGCAACTGACGTAGTTGCCGACCCGCGCCCTTCGATAGAAGTAGTCGGCGTTGTATTGCCGCGCTCCCTCCCTATGTGACTCATCAAGCACCCGACGAAATGAAGGGATTAGCGCGCCCTCGAATCGATCGTTGAAGCCGTCAGCGCGGCGGAAGTAGAGTGAGTTCGAGTGCAGAAGGCTAAGAAACTTTGGTAGATCCAGGTAGCGACGCAGGAGGGCGCCGAGCCTAATATCTGGATCCGTGGTGATCATTCTTGGCTTCACGTGTGATGCCTTTTCATGATGAACTTTGCGTGTGGCGTTGATTTGTCGAAAATCGCCTGTCCCCAGCCCAGTTTTTGAATATTATTTTTGATAAATCAGAATATCTTTGCTTTGAGCTTGGCAAAACCGGCAAGAAGGCTGGTAAGCGCTTCAATCAGGAAAAAAATAGCACCACCGATTGCCATGGTGGCAATTGGGGCACTGAAAAACAAAACGGGAAGCGGCTCAACTTTCCAGCCAACAATCATACCTGCCGAAACGCAACAGTAAACAACCACAAGTACAGCGATAGCCCGGTGGTTTTCTCTTTTTAATGCGGCAGCCTTCTCGACAGCCCGAGCCACATCAGCTTTCTGCTTTTCAATAGCCTGAACCCGAGCAGCTTCGGCTTCAATTCGGGCGGCCTCGGCAGCGGCAATGCGGGCGGTGCGCTCATCAATCCGCTTCTGCTCTTCTCTGACGTGGAAATCAAATACGGTGCCACCGCCTATGCTGTTCAGGCCAAGATACCCGATGATCAGATCATCGCCCGAAAGGTTGGGAAGATGCTGTTTGGCCACAGCAGCTTCCTGTTCGTTGAACGGGAGGTGGCCGAATTTCAGAATGACCTGTCTCTCTGCAGAACCAAGACTGCCCTCGTGACTGCCTGCACCCTCCCAGCCTTTATTCGGCCGGAAAGTGAAATGAATTCGCTCAGTCCGAGCGCGCTGGGTAGCGAGGATCGCTGCCTTTTCAACTTCGGTTTCGAGACGAAGGGTTTCAGCGTCTGCAGCTTCACGCTCACGCCGGGCAATCGTTTCTGCCCATACACCGGCACAATCTTCGACCTCGTAGCGGATGCCATTGGCTTTGGCTGCGGCAACTATATGATCGATGGCATCGCTGGCGGACATGGCGAACCATTCACCATCCCTGCGGAACTCCCTAGCGGCGCGGTGGGCGGCCTGTTCGACACGCTCACGGTGACGATCGAGCCACACGATGGCAGCGAAGCTGGACTTGTGGCCCGGGGTGCCGGTCTCGCGGCGGAATTCTTCGAGGCGGCGTGCCGGGTTGTTGGTGTGGCCGATCTTGACCGTCGGCAGGTTCGGGCCGAGCCAGTATACATAGACGGCTTGTTCGCATTCCCGAATGGGGGTGGAATAGAGTTTCATAGCGTGATCTTGTTAGATTCGGTCACTTGCTTGGCCACCTGGAAATCTTGATTCCATTACTTGAAGGACAGGCCATATAGATTCCACGAAAGCAACCGAGGTTGTTTATGGTGGTCGTAGCCCACACATCTCTCATGCACGCGACCGTTTTCCCGTCGAACCAAGGGTACTTGATAGGTACGACTAGGGATTCTCTGAACAACTGGCTATTTTCTGGTGGGCTGTCATAAAACCGATGCAAAAGAGGCGATTTTCGACCGTTGGCCGCAGGAATCCGGGGATATTCCCCGCATTTCCCGCTTCACGGACGCACC